>Ga0302114_10000475_pt1 | contig 28109 bp, 17 predicted proteins | sample AG5_Surface_MG_FD_203107 | JGI IMG/M metagenome (GOLD analysis project Ga0302114, IMG submission 203107) | Marine microbial communities from Western Arctic Ocean, Canada - AG5_Surface | ecosystem: Environmental > Aquatic > Marine > Oceanic | place: Canada: Western Arctic Ocean | collected...
TTCATTTACAGTTTGAATTCTACATGTGCCATCTACGTGAATAATTGCAGGGATCTTTTCTTCAATACCTGGTTGACAGTTTACAGCATACATCATTGTAGGTGAACTGTTCATGCCACGTAGGTCAAACCATTCATGTACATCTTCTTCAAGAATAGTTCCAGCAAATGGTCTAAAATACTCTCTGCGTTTTACTTTGTTTACATGATCTTTACCATCAGGGTCGGTTGGATCATATAAGAAACTTCTATTACCTAATGCACGAGGACCGTTTTCACTACGTCCTTGAAATACTGCAACAATATTCCTATCAGAAATTAAATCAACGACATATCCGTTTGAAGTGTCAAAAACTTCTGCTTCATATTTCTTTGCTACACTATTAATTTCGTCATCACTATAATTATATTGCGGGCCATTATATAATGTATCAACTGCTTCATGTAGACTACTATCATTTGTAATAAGTCTGTGTTGAATCATTGCCGCACCCATTGCTGTACCAGCATCATTAGACACAGGCTCAACATATAAGTTAATACCTTCGTCTTTTAATTCTTCTAAGTACCAATAGTTTGCAACACAGTTTAATCCATACCCGCCACTAAGAACGATGTTTTTATTGCCAGTCATCTTAACTGCTTTTCTAATTAAGTTTGCAACTTGTTTTTGTGTTTGTGTTTGCACAGCATACGCCATGTCTCTTCTATTTTCTAATTTTGTAAGGTCTTCGTCTTGATCAACACGGTCTCTTGTTTCTTCAATAAAGTTTTTATTAACATATGCACCGTTTGGATACGTTGGAATAATTGCATTTCTATTTGATAACGGATTTGTTAAATCTTCTGTAAACAATTTAGGAATGTTTTCGTTTGGTTTACCGTATGGAAATAATCCCATAGTCTTGCCTGCTTCAATAAAACTAAATCCACAGTATTCTGTTACTGCTTCATACGTTTTTACAATTCCTGCTGTTTCACTAATAACAACTTCAGGTATTGTACCTTTACCTTTTCCATCACCTTCTCCAAAAAAGTCTGCACTAAATTCAGGATACTTAGCACCAACAATAGGTCCATAAGTTCCTAAGTGTTTGTAAACTGTTTTAATTGTAGCCGGATATTCACAAGTGTAAATACTTTCTGTTTCCCAAAGTGTAGTAGGATTATTAGGATCACCACCTAAGTTTGCACTAAAGAAAGTTCCTGCTCCGTCAACAATAACTGCTGTTGCAGTTTCAAATCCTGAATTATAAAAACTTAATCCTGCATGTAATTTATGATGGAAATAACTTAGATCAAGTACTTGAGGGTGTCTTGGTAACAACTTAGGATCTCTATCAATAAGACCTAACTTACGACAAATACCAGTATACACATCGTCACCAGTAAAGTCAACTTGTCCTGCTGTTGCTTCTAAACTTTGCGTGTGTGCGATACAAACATAATCTAACTTGTCTGTATATTCAAGAATTTTTATCATTGATGCGTAAGGGCCGCCATCATATTTGTGTCTACTTAAACGTTCTTCTTCAATAGAAAATACTACTTCACCGTCTTTAAGTAAACATACTCCACCGTTATGTCCTCTTGCTATTCCTGCTATCCACAAACTTGGTTTCTTCATTTAAAATCCTATGTATCCAGTATGATTATAATCAACAACTTCTTTTAAAATACCTTCTTCAAAACTTAAAAGGTCGTGATTTTCTTTTTTTAGTTTATCTAATAGTTCAACTGTACTATGTTGTTTATCGTTATTTTTGCTTTTAAGACCCAAACTTGGACGCACTACTTCATTAAGATAGTCGTAATGTTGCCAATGACTTGGGTGTGGCTCCATCCAATCTTCTTTTGATTCAGGATCATAAAAAGTGTAATGTTTTTCTTTACGCTCCCAACTAAACAATCCTAATGGTTGTAACCATTTTGTTTTATCAATGTTTTCGTAAACTTTTAATTCAGGTCTTTCTTTATATACGTCAGCAGTATCAGTTGGTATTTCACCAAAGTCATTAATATTAGGCATATCAGTACCTAACTTATTCATACTTCCAATACTTGTCATGCGATATGTACAGCCTGTACTTTCTAACAATCCTTGAGTTAAAATAATATGATTTTGTCCATGCATAAAATAACTATGTTCGTCCCAAAATGTGTTAATCCAATTATCATCATAGCAAACTTCTCTGTTCATGTAATTAAAAATACTGCCTTTAGTTTTCCAACCAATTTCGTCAGTGTTTCTAATTGCATCTCCTCGTTTACCTTTAAACTCTACAGTTTTAAAAGTATGCCAATCGTTACGAGTATGTGTACTCCATTGTACAATTACTGTGTCGTCTGCTGTAAGATTATTTTTTACGTGGCATTCTGCAACACGTTCTGCAATAGCACGATTTCCTAAACCAGGAAAGCCCCAGTTCTCATAATGATTAAATTCGTAACCTAAGAAATCAGCATACGTTGGCCACGCATACATCGTAAAACTGCAACCAAATACAAATAGTCTATTCTTCTTGTGCTGGTGGTTCTGGGATTTCAACTCGTTTTCCATCTTTAATCATACTATGAACTGACTTAACAACAAGATCTTCTATAGTGTCATTCATTGCCATAATACCTTCATTAGTTCTGTCAGACCATTCGTCCATTGTAATCCTAATAGGACTATAAACTCTCGCACCTTCACCCATATCAAGGATGTCAAACTTAGGATTTTCAGGATAAGAAATATTTTCTTTAAATGTTGATCCAACAACAATAGTTGCCGAGCCGTCTATTGCATTAACAATATGTCCGCCTACACTATCACAACCTAAAAAGTGATCTGCGGCTTGAATAATTCCACACCAGTATCTTAAATCAATGTTTTGTGGAATAGCAACAGGTTCTTTTACCCCATGCTTGTTAAACTCAATAGCAATTTCGCTCATAAAGATTATACCGTAATCTTTTGAAAGTTTTTTAACAATATTAACTACATTTTCTGGATCAAAACTTCTTCCACTTGGATCACCAATCATTCCGTTTTCGTTGATTGTTCCTCTACCAAATGGTTGGAAAACTATTACTTGTTTCTTTTTAGTTTTTTCTTTTACTTCTGTAATTAACTTTAGTCCAGACATTGCTTCTTGTTGACTAAGTTTAAGTTTAGGTCTTGGTAATTCTCTTACACCTTTATTATTAATTTCAATGTCATAGCATTGACCTAACGATGCTTTTTGATTATAATATTCCCACACTCTGTATGGTTCAGGAGTTTTAAGTTCACGATCAATTAACTTATCTTCAAACAAGTTTTTGTGAAAAACATCATATGCTTTTTTATGTAGTACAGGATGTCCTTTGTAAAAGTCCATTCCACCTTCGCATACAATGATGAAATCATCATTTGGATTTTCTTGGTGATATAGTTCTAAAGCAGGGATTGAACAAATAACTCTGCCTGCTCCGCCGTTAATAAAAAATGCTGTGTTTCTTTTGTTTGACATTATGTTTTATAGTTCCTTTATGCAATTACTTATTGTATAGTTTGTTGTTGTTCATCATTCTTGACATAGTCCCAATAGAAGTGTTGTTGTCCGTGTCGAGGTACTTGTACTACCCATTCCCCGTCTACTAATACTCCACTTGGACTACTTGTTGGCAAATCTTCTCTTTTACCAAACTTATCACAGCAACTATCAACAGTTATAATAGGAATTCCATATTGTGTACTCATCATACGTAAGTGTACATCATGCCATTCCATCCATAACTTGTCTTGACTGTTTCCTCTATCACCATTTGTAGCATGTAATATAACTTCTACGCTATGTATACTTGCCATTAACGGTAAACTTGGTGCGTTAAATCTAAATCCATTACCCCAAAAATCATTACATATCATTCCGCATGTTCTTACGTTATTAAGATAATGTGTTTTAGTTGTTCCTGGTGGATCTGCTAATACTTGATCCCAACTATGATGTGGACTATCTTCCCCACCTACAATATATTGCTTGTTAGTTGCTCCAAGTAATTCGCCTTGATTATCATAATATCTGATTTGATTTTTTCTAATACTTCCTCGATGCTCGATATCAACCCATAAAGTACCAAGTGCAATACCCATGCCTTGTTTATTTGCATATGAAATAACTTCGTATGCGGCTTTGGCTAAGTCAGGCATGCCATTTTCTAATACTATATCAAAGTTTGGAAAGTAACCTGACAGTGAACCTTCAGGTGTTAATAACCAGTCGCAGTTATTTTCTGCGGCCCAGTCAATTGCCTTTAGAATACTGTCTTTATTCTTATTAAGATCTTGTGTTACAGGTATTTGAGCACCCGCAAATCTAACTGTATTACTCATACAATTATTTACATATAGGGTGTAACTCTTAGGGTGAGATTTGGCTTATGCAGTACCGCAAGGTGAACGAGGAAGATCTACTTTCCAAGCCGCATAACGTTGACACTTGTGAACTTTAAATGTAGCACTTGTACCAGCATCTGCACCATCAGCAACTGCTTCGTATGTAAATGTAGCACCAGCAAATTCTTTTGCCGCTCTTCCTTCTACAATATCTTCTCCATCGTTAATTGCTTGGTTACCGCTTAAAGTTAATGCAGTAATAGCGCCACTGTTAACTGTTTTTACAGTAGCAATAAGATGATCAGCAATAATAAAATTGTCTAAGTCTGCTTTTGCAAATTTAATTTTGTCACCTACTTCATAATTAGAACCACCAGCAGTAATGTCAACTTTAAAACTATCTCCAAAACTTACAGGAATATCTCTTAAGTCTTGTCTGAATGTTGCCCATAAAGCAAGTAAACTTGATGGCATATCGTCACTTGTTTTATCGTCTGACCAACCTAATAAAGATGTTCTATGTCTACGTAAGTGTGCCCAACTAATGTGTGGCTTCTTCCAAGGATAATGTGGATTTCCACCTTTTATGCTACTTGCTACTTTAATAAATTCGCCATTGTTATTACATTCGATGTCAAATTTTTCGTATGTATGATGTGGATCTGGATCAACATAAGTTGTATACTCTACACCATTTGGTAGTGTTTCTACTACTGTTGCATGTGCTTCATCATCTTGATCTGCTTCCATTAATGAGCAAATAATTGGAAATTCTCTACAGTCTACAAAAACTTTTTTTAAGTTGATAGGAGGATTAAAATCCATCCCTTCTTCTTCGTCCATGTATCCTGCAGGAGTAATTTTGTTTGTTACTTTATCAATGAATACCCACATAGTGTCTGGGCCTTCGTACGTGTGCGTACCTACTAATTGTTCGTTATCAAACTGCCCCAAATATTCATCTGGTTTAGCGTAGTTAAATGTGTGAGTAATATATGCCATATTTTTTCCTTATTAGTAGTAAACTACGTAAACTAAGCCTCCTGCTCCTGGTGAACCACAACAACAAACTTCACCGTATGCTTGTGCAGACATACCGCCACCGCCTGGAAATAATCCAAAGCCTTGCGATCCGCCCCATTCACAACATCCGTTTGGTCCGTTTCTAAATCCACCTCTACCATATGTATCAGCAATCATCATGTTACCTCTATCATGGCAGTATTGACTTAATTGTGCTGTTGAATTTGTAACTCCAATTCCAAAGTCCATGCCTGAGTGTCCGTGTACACAGTATCTCATTCTACAACATGAATAACATGTGCTATACATGAAACATTCTGTACGCATAACTCTTCCGCCACATGCTCTTGCACACCAGTTACCTGATCTACATACATATGAATCACAACCTTGTTGACAGTTTCCTTTTTGTCTACAGCAAGTTGAACCTGCCGCACAAATTGTTAATTGTTGTCCTGCTTCTACTTCTGACGACTTTTGTCCATACGCTCCACCGGTTGATGGATATCCCATTTGGCAACAACAAGCGCCGTCACCTGCGGCACCACCGCCCCAAATTTCAAATGTTGCATATGCTACCCCTGCTGGTACTGTCCACAAACAACATCTTCCACCATTAGTATCAGTGGTAGTAGCGGTGTTATAAACTGCAAGTTCTTGAGGAACTGCTTTAGCATTCTCATAACCGAATAAAAAATCTCTTAATGTTGACATACTACTATATTCTCCTTATGTTGCCGTATAGTAAACTGTTACTAAACCGCCCATTCCTTTAGCCCCGCAATAACATGTTTCGTTGTGTGTTACCCCTGAAGCGCCACCGCCTCCTGGGAATACTCCGTGGTCTCCTTGATCTTGTCCATGTGACTTATAACAACCTGAACGTGACATTCTTGTAACTCCTGTAAACGGTGCACTTGGAATAAATTGGTGCGTGTCTGATGCACAGTGAGCAGATCCATGTCCGCCACCTGTTGTACCACACATTGCTAAAGTTGCTCCATTTACACAACCACAGTTGAACATTTGACATCCACTGTATGAACATCCTTGACTCCAAAAACACTTACTTGCTGATTCCGCACCACCTGATGAACACATACAAAATCCTCCTGGTCCACAAACATAACTTGGAAATCCTTGACAAGGCGCACATCTTGAGTGACAGCAAGTTGATGCCGCCGCACAAATTGTAAATTGTTCTGCCGCCGCAACTGTAACAATTCGTCTACCATAAGAACCTGATCCGCCTGCCCATCCTTGTTGGCAACAACACACACCAGCACCCGGTCCACCACCGCCCCAAACTTCAAAAGCCGCCCACTCAGCACCTGCTGGTACTGTCCACTGACAACATTTACCGCCATTGTCTGCGTCGGTAATATTTGTAGCGTAAACTCTTAACGAAGTTAAAGGAGCAGACCCTGATGAACTTGTTCCGTATTGTAATAAGGTTCTTAAACTTGACATATTATTCGTCGTCCTCTACTATTGCAATATCCGCTCCTGGCTCAACTGGAAAGTTAACCATATGTGCTGGAAACTCATCTGCTTCTCCATGTTTGAATAATGCTGGTAAATCACGTAATTTTTGTCTGTATGTTGTCCACTTCGCTTTATGTTCAGTAGGCATATCATCAGCAATCTTACTATCTGAACCTGTTAACATGTTATTTCTAACAATAATTAACTGATCCCACGATGACCAAGGTTGTTTCCATTTCATAGTCCATGTACCGCCAGTATAAACACCGTCAGTTAATGTACCATCTTTGTTATAAACACACTCGTCTAATTCATATGTATGATCAACATCTGTTGGATCTGGTCTTTCGTATGTAGTACCATCTGGTAAATCTACAACAATGTTTGTTTGACCAACTACTGTATCCCATTCTACTTGTGCATCAAACAATGAACAAATTACTGGATCAGTATCGCAGTTGACTTCTATTTTAAATTGATCTTCTGGTACAGGGTAAGTTGCACCGTTTTCTTCTTCAGTTAACACAAGTCTGGAAGTATCACTACGTCCAGTATCTTGATCTATAAAAATCCAAATTTTATCAGGCCCGTTGTATTTTGCATTTGCGGTGTTGCCGTCTGCATTTGTTTGGGCAAGATAGTCATCTGGAAGATTATAACTAAAGTCTTTTTGTATAATTGTATTTGGCATTATATTTTCTCCATTATCCTTTAACTATAACTAACTTTTACCGCACCTGCTTGTCCCCAGCCGCCCCAGCAACATGGTTCTCCGCAAGCCGCTCCACCGCCGCCGCCACCACCTGGGAAAGCCGCTAAACAGTTGAAACATGAACCGGTGTTGGTAAAATCTCCCGCACACCAGTCTTTAGATCTTCTTGACACACCAAACATTGCAGGACCTGTTGTAAAGTTCCACATTTGGTTGTGACAATATTGACTTCTTTTTGCACTTCCTGTAATTTGCGGAAGTCCCCAATCTCCTGTACCACACTGCCATACAAATGATGGGTCACAAGTGTAAGCGTCAGTAAAGCAACATGCTTTACCTCCACAACCACCTGGTGCACAAGTTGTTGGAATACTCGAACCAGTAACAAAACTTGCATAACCGTTTCCGCCTATACATCCGTGACAGCAACATGTAGTTGAACCGCCTGCACAAACTGTATATTCGCATCCTGGCGTACTCTGTATTGTTCTAATTGCATAAGATCCACCCGCCGCTGGTCTATTTGGAAACTGACAACAGCAACCGCCATGTCCGCCTCCACCGCCGCCCCATAACTCAAAAGTTATGTTTACTTTGGTTGCTGGTAAAGTCCACAGACAACACTTACCACCGTTACCGATGTCCGTATTATCATTCCAAACCCAAAAGTTTCTCTGTACGCCGGCTTTTTGCGGCTCAACGTCTGAAAGAAAATTACGTAATGTTGACATGTTGTTCTTTTCCTATTATCTTATGTTCCACTGATAATCCAGCCGTATGTTGCACCTGTGTAAACAAGTGTTACTGCTGAGTTATTAATATCTAATGTTAAATCTTCACTTAAATTCTGGATCTTCGCGCCGTTACGTCCTACTGTTAAGTTTGCCGCGGCAAACGCTCCTGTTACGTCGACTATCTGAACTGTGTCGTTTTCTAACAAACTTGTGCTAATTGGTAAGGTTACCGTAAAGCTCCCACCTGTACACAAAACTCTGTCATTAACTTCAGCCTGATATGTCGTACTAACGGTTTTGAGTACAGTACCAGCGGTTCCAGTTGTAGTTATGTATCTTCCCATTGTTTTATCCTTCTATATGTATTTATGCCGCAGTCTCAATACCGAACGCGACCGCACTAACATTTCCTGAACTTGATCTAACGACCAATTTCTTCCCTGCGTCCATTACTATCCCCGATCTCTCAAGTACACCGTGTGCCAAGACTTCTGTCTCCCACTCAATGTATTCTGCGCCTGTTGGGGTATCAGCCGCCGCAACTGCCATTTGCACACCAATTGCTTGATTTCCTCTATTACACACCGAACACGTTACAACTGCATAGTTGTCTGTTGGCACAGTATATACGGTAGTGTTAGTTCCAGCGACCAAATCGCTCGCTCCTAATCTTCCTGTTGCCATGGTTTATTCTCCTTTATCCCATTAAAAACATATTTAGCGCCACAGGTGCACCATCAACTCCACCTTGGAAATTGAATTGTGCTTTTACGTTAATCGGAACTACTGTAGTTGTAGTAATTTCCTGTCCGGAAATCTGTACTAAACCTGCAATAATTTGGTTAACGTTAAGAGTGGATGCACCACCACCAATCTGTGACGTGATATATGTTCTAATTGCTCTTTGTGTTGGCACAATACTGTCGCTGTTTGCGGCAAATGTACCATCGGTGCTAAATTCGTTGACTGTAGCACCTGTGTTACCAAGTGCAATATTACCCAATGACAGTTCTTGCAACCCACTAATGTTAAATGCATCAGCGTTAAGTGTCGCAACACCTGTTGACTGTTCAACGTTAAACAGTCCACCTACTCTAAAGTTACCATCTTGGTCTGTTGACGTAAAGAATACTCTTCCGCCACCGCCCTCAACGGCTTCACTTGCTGGAACTGGGTCCAGCAATGGTAAGTTTGGATAATTCGTATTTGTAAAGTTACCTGTACCAATGTCTAAGAAGTCATGTCCTGTTAGACGTACTTGTGAGTATCTTAATCTAATCTCTGAACTTTCTGTATGTGATGGTGCAGTGTCTACTGGAATGACTGGACTTATTTGCAACTGTGCAGTAAATGGTCCTGACGCTCCGCCTAATAAATTTGTTACAGCAACAAGTTTGTAAAACACTGTTGGCTGATTTGCAAACACAACGTTTGAACCAGCTCTTGGTGTTGTGTTTAATCCTGATACTTGTACAAACTTACCACTTTGTAAGTTATCCATAAATCCACCACCGTATACTACTTTACCACCAGTTGTATATGTACCTTGTGCTGTTGTATCAAGTGTGTCTGTTAGTGTTGGATTTTTGTAAAGATCAAAATTGTCTACATCAATAACTTTTACATAATAAGTTGTTGGATCAAACAATCTAATCATTCCTAATACTTCTTTAATGTTTACTTTAGTTCCATCTATTGTAATACCATGTGCTACTGCTGTAATTCTACATGGGTTAGCCTTAGATGCTCCTGTAATAGTTTTTTCAATAGTTGTTGCAGTAACAAGTGCAGTTGCAGTATCAAAACCGTCACCTCTACCTGCGTTAGTTGCTCCAGCAAACGTTGGCTGACCTAACACACCGTCACCTACTCTAATTTCAAATGGTGCTTCAACAGTGTTGTTTGGATCAGTAATTGTCATTGTTACTGAATCGTCATAACCTTGTCCTGGCTCAATAATTCTAATCTGATTAATTTTTTGATCTTGTACTCTACATCTACCAATTGCTTGTACACTTGTGCTTGAACCGTCTCCAGTTGGAGTACTAAATGTTAGTCTTGGTTCAATTTCATAAGTTGTAGTACTGTCAAGTAATGTTACAATAGATTCGCCAATTATGTTATCCCAACCTGCTGAGTTGTCTGAATATTTTTTAACTGTTGCAACTTTTGTACCTGCGTTGTATGTATCAATGTAAGCGTATTGTCCTGTTCCTAATCCCGAAACAATCCAAATAGCCATTCCTGCAAGTTCACCTGATGTATTTGTATCAGTGTTTGAAATTGTAATCTGTGTTGCGTTACCAATCTGTGCCGCGTTACCTGCTGTGTTGTAATCTGCACCACCAAAGTTTTCACCTGTGTTAAGCAATCTTACTTCCATAATTCCGCCTGTTCTGTATGTAGGTGTAACTGTACCTAAACCAAAACCGTCGCCAGTAATAGTAATATTTGCGTTGCCGCCGTTAGTATCATAATCTCTACCAGCATTTAAATACTCCAATGCAATAACTCTTGATGCGTCAGTCATTACCTGACCAATTTGAGCTTGTTTATCTTTGTTATCTGTGTATGCAATGATAGGTGTTTCTGTTGCATCAACTCCTTCAGCGACAGCACCAAATGTACCATATGAACTGTTACCGTTCGTAGCACGTATCTTACCGCCGTTCTCTGCAAGGTATCCAATGTGTCCGTAGTATGAGAACACGGAAACAAGTTCTGTTCTACCTAAGTTTGTACACCACACACCGATACCATCTGATAGTACCTGTGTAAAGTCGTTAGCAACGATAGAATCGTTACCACCTGCGTGTAAGTCACCGTCAATTTTTAATCCAACACAACCTGTACCAAAGTTTGTTACGTTTTGTACATAACAAGATTTGTTAATAATCCAAACATCTTTGTGTGCAGTACCCCAACCTGGATCTAACGATACATAAGAACCTGCACTTGGACGTTTAGTTCCATAAGTGTTTACTGAACCAAGTACACCACTTAATCCAATTAGTGTCATGTTTCTAACACCAGTACCATTACGTACATAGAACATGTCGTTTAGTGTTGAGCCTGTTGCAGAGTTAATATATAGTTCTGCGGCCCTCAAACCTTTGTAATTACCTGTGTAAATCATGTCATGCTGTACTGCTTCAATATAGCGTCTAACATCACGTCTACAAGAGTTTTTAAGAGCGTCTGTGAAACTATAACCTGGATAATCAATTTCAATTTTCTTAATTACATCTTCAACCATAAATTCTTTGTTTGCTTGAATTCTTGTAACAGCGTCAGTATATCCTGCTGTCTTAACAGGATCGTTAATACCTGCAAATGCAACATCTGAACCAACAGCATTTAATTTAAAGTCAATTTTATTTTTAATTGCTGTAGCAACTGCCGCCGCCGCTGTACCTGCCGCACTTGAACCTGCTGGTGCCGCAACATCTTGTGTTAGTGCATTACCTACTTGTTTTGTAATTGCTGAGTTTGTACAAATATCATCTACAATACTTGCCAAGTGTACAAGTCCTGCTAATGAATACTGTGCATCACTTGCCTGTGTTAATACACCTGCTGGTGAAACTTTAGTTGAACGTAATTCGTCACCTACAACAGCACAACCTTCTGGTACTACCATTGGAAGTACTTCGTTAAACTGTCCTGTCTTAATAAAAAGCGTGTCGTTTGCAACTAATTGTGCTGGGACACCAGTTGTATTGCCTGCTGACAAAGCCGCTGTAGCAACAGCTCTAAGAGCGTTTAAGACGCCTTGTGCTTCAGGTTCTTCAGTTACTGTAGCATCTACTACACGTACTGTTGGAGTAGCAACACTTCTTAATGCTTGATAATCACTTGCTGGTGCATCTTGCGTAATTACATCATCAACTAAAGTTGTAACAAATGTAAGTGCCGCCGCAAACTCTGCTGTAATACCATCGTTGCTTACGTAATATTGATCTGCCGCACTGTCAAAGTATGCAAGTGTTTCTAATCTTGTTCTTTTATTACCACCATGTGATAAATCCCAAACAAGTGCATCAACAAATGTACCTATGTCTCTACGCCAGTTTGCCGCAGTGTAAGTAAACGAACCTGTAAATGGACTAACTGATCCAACAATTTGTGTATCAACCCAACTTATAACTTCGTCTTGAATAAATTGTTTGTTTATTTTTAATAATTTTGTTGCGTTAGGTTTTCTTGAACCTTTTTCAATTTGCTGTAACCCAAACTGTACAGTTCTAAATGGTTTGTCAAGTGTTACACCTGACGCTGGAACATCTGCATCAACACCGTCGAGTGAAGCGTAATAAACTGCATCAAGTTGACCAAAGAATGACCATTCTGGATCTGTTCCTGCATCGTTAACTTTTAATACTTGTCCTGCTTGACCAACTGGTAATCTTGTTGGACCTGATCCACCGTAGTAAACAAGGTCACCACGTGTAGTTAAGTTACCTGCTTCAGCACCACCGTTTAATAAATTCCAAAAGTTACCTGCTGTATCCTGGTCTGGTCTGTTTTGACCTGCACCAACTTGCTCTGAAGTATGTGGAGCAATACAAACATATGAATTAACATCATTAATACCTCTAACAACATCACCCTTGTCATAATAAGTTGCGTTTGTCCAAGTATTTTTCCAGTATAAACCTTCGTTAAGTTTATCCCAGTAAACTGCATCTGGTGGTCTGTTACCTGTACCATCTACAAGTGCAATAAATGTCCAACCTCCAAGTCTAACTACATCGCCGATCTTATAAGCCGTTGCGTTATTGTAATCACCTTTGAAAGCAAATCCTGTTGTAAATAAATCCCAATCACTTGCATTGTTGTATGGAATAATATTAAAGTTGTTTGTTTTTGAAACGTAAGTGTAACCACCATAAGTAACAACGTCACCTGGTTGAAAGTTTACATTGTTCTGCCAACTGTCTTCAAATTCTAATCCTGGAATAAAGATAGACCATTTTGCTTCGTCAGCCGCAAGTGTTGCACCTGCTGTGTGGAATGTTCCACAAATCCATAAGTCTGAACCATACTTAACAACGTCATTGTTTTTGTATCTTGTTCCTGTAATCCAGTTGCCTAAATATTCAATACCTTTGTGTAAATAATCCCATTTGGCTTGATCATCTTCAAGTCCTAATGTAGTATTAGCAGATGCCGTGTGTCCAGTGTTACAAACATAAACTTGTCCACCGTAACGTACAACGTCACCTTTTTTGTATCTTGATGTTGCAATCCAAGCGTTTAACCAAGTTAAACCGTTTGCAAATATATCCCATTTAGTGTCGTCTAATTCTAATCCGTCGCCTACTGTTGCGCCAGATGTGTGTGCTTCTGTACACAAGTACATAACACCGCCGTAACGTACAAGGTCGTTAACTTTATATCTTGTTGCAATACCCCAGTCACCAAGCCAATCAAATCCTTCACAGAATAAATCCCATTTAGATTGATCTAATTCTAAACCATCTGATGTAGTTGATGCTGATGTATGTCCTGTATTTGCAATATATAAGTAACCGCCGTACTTAGTAATATCATTAGGTTTGTAAACTGTTGATAATGACCAATTACCTTTCCACTCATTACCGTCTGCCATTTTATCAAAATTAGCAATCTGAGTGTCAAAGTTAGAACTTATATGACCAGTGTTAACAATATATGTACGACCACCGTAGCGGACTACATCATCTTTGAAGTATTCTTTGGCAGTGACCCAAGATCCCTTCCAAATAAACCTGATTCTACCTAATTTAAATTCAGCCATTGTTATTTCCTAACGTTACATTTATATTTATCATATCTGTTATTTCCCATGTCCCATTTCTTGCGGTGTTGTAGGATCGCCCTCATCTACAAGACCAAAGTTTGTAGCACCGCAGAACATACTGTGAGCCACCATATCACCGTCTACTGATTTTTCAAAGTTCATTTGGGTAGTAATATTGATTTTTCTACTTGCTTCAGAACTAATTTTTCTACCTTGAATTCTAACTTCACCAGCAATAACTGCGTTAACGTTAACGTTTGTACCACCACCGCTAATTCTACTATCAACATAACCTGCAATAGCCCGTTGTGTAGGCACAATCTCGTTACTATTTGCAGTAAATGTTGCATCAGTACTAAATTCTCTAATTACAGCATTTGTACCACCAAGTGTAACACCACCTAATCGTAATTCACTCAACCCATCTAACTCAAAGTATGATGCGTTTAGTGTAACAATACCAGTTGCTTGTTCAACTGTAAACAATTCACCAACCCTAAAGTTACCATCTTGGTCAGTACTTGTATAGAATACTCTACCGCCGCCTTTGTTTTCAGTTTCTTGAAACTCTCTTACGTCATAACCTTCAATTGGAGTTAGTAACGGATACTGTGAATTGTATAAGTTACCTTTACCAATTTCTAAGAAGTCATGTCCTGTTAATCTTACCTGTGAATATTTCTGTCTAATAGTTAAAGCAGTTTCGTGTTCTGGAGATTCTGCTCTATCAATGTTTGGAGTAATACCAAGTGTTGCTGTTAAGTTTGGTTCAGTTCCTGTAACATTTGTAATAGTTTGTACAGCATAGAACACATCATTAATACCAGCAATATATAAGTTATCACCCGGTCCTGGCTCTCGTGTTAATTCTTTAACAACAATACTTGTACCAATTTGATACATGTCTGCATAACCGTCACCTGCTACAGTAACACCAATATTAATATATCCTGTACCTCTGTTTGTAAATTCAACTTGTCCTACACAACCATTTGACATTCTAACATCGAAGTAAACATCTCTTGTGTTGTCTGGATCAATAATAGTCATTGTTGGTGGAGTTGCACCATAACCTGATCCTGGTTCTTGTATATAGAATGTAAGTAACTTACCGCCACTTGCTCCTAACGCAGTTGCTCTTACTGTTGCACCTGTTTTTAAAGTTATCAATGATGTAATAGTTCCGCCTGTTGCTGGATAAAATACAGGACCTGTTGGTGTTGCTCCTATAATCATTCCTACAAATGCTCCACCTAATGAAGTTTTACTTGACCAGTAAACACCGTCATCTGATTGAACAACGCCTCCACTTGCACTAACACCTAAGAATACACCTTGACTGTAATTAATAAAAATGTTATCAGCAATGTCAGTATTGTTTCCTGTAACCCATACAGTACTTGCAGTCGCTATTGAAGCGTCTGTGAAACTGTGGAAGAATTTATTGTTAACTGTTGAAATATCGTTTGGTGAATCATATGTTGATGCAACAAATTTACCTGCGCCAAACACAAGACCACAAACATCATGTTGTACTTCGCCAATGTTTGGACCAGCAATCCATGTAGCACCATCGTCAACACTTTCCCAAGTATCTCCTGATTCGTTTGCAGTAACCCATTTACCATTACCATAAGCAAGGAATTTTACGTTACTAACGCCGGCTGTAACTTCTGTCCAGTTAGCACCGTCATCTGCACTTTTATAAATTTTATCTGTGCTGTTAGCAATAGCACAAATAACATTATTACCTACTTCAATTTTATTGAACGTAACTCCGTAACTTAATAAGTTGTTTGCAGAATCTCCCCAACTTGTTCCGTCATTGGATTGTTTAACTCTACCATTACCGTCAACTGCAACAAATTGTGTATTACCTCTAACAATACCAATGTATGTTAAATCTTGATATGATGGTGCTTCAGTAAATGAAGTTCCATCATCTGTGTATACAATACTATTTGTTCCTACAATAACAGTTCTTTTGTTACTGCTAATAATTGCTTCAGCACTATCAATTGCCGCACTGTTACTTGGAAGTACTGCATTGTTTTGTGTAAACGATGGACTTGTAAATGTAAGTCTTGGTGTGATTTCATAACGTGTAGTTTCGTCTAACACTGTTGCAATAGGCTCACCTGGAAGATGATGTTCCCAACCTGCCGCGCCGTCTACAGGTCTTGCTACAGTCATTGTTTTATCACCTGCTGATACACTATCTACTGTAAATGTAATAGAACTACCAGTGTTACCAACTTGAGTTGGTAGAATTGTAATAATATCATCTACTTGGTTCTTATTACCTACGCCAGTAACTGCTATTGCTACAAGTCCTGTTGCATCAATACTTACTGTAACTGTTGGTGGAGTAGTATCTGCTCTACTACTTGTACCTAATATTCCTGTGTAAGTACCTTCAGTAAGTAATGCGTCTTGTCCACTTGTTACTGTTGTTGTAATTACACCACCGTTGTTCCAATCATAACTTGTAATGTAAGCGTATTGTCCTCTACCTTCACCTTCAATGATTGTAATTAATTTGTTTAAGTAGTATGCTTCATTATTAACATCTTGGTTAGCAATTTGTATGCTTGTTGCAGTACCACTTTGTGCTCTGTTGTTTGCATATGTATATCCGTCACCTCCAGCAAAACTTGAGTCACCTGGATCAGTAACTCTAATTTCTTGTACTGCTCCGTCTCTAAATTCTGTTAGTACACCTGTTGCTCCTGAACCTGAACCAGTAACTGCTACTGTACCAGATGTGTAATGTGTACCAGTTGTAGTGTATCCAACTGCAAACAATTTGTTTTCATCGTTGTATACTTTACCTACTGTTGCTTCTGTTGAGTAGTTGTCTACTTTAGCACTAATTGGAGTTTCGTTAGTGTCAAATCCTAATGCAACCGAACCGTATTCACCATATGAGTTATTACCATTTGTAGCACGTACTTTTCCGCCTTCAGTACACAAGTAACCAATGTAACAATAATATGTAAACACTGATACAAGTTCTGACAATCCGTCTGCGTTACACCAGTAACCAATACCGTCTTGTATAATTTGTGTAAAGTCGTTAGCAACAATAGATTTGTTACCACCGTTGTGTAGTGTTCCATCAACTTTCATACCAACACATTTTAAACCAAATGTTGAACAGTTTTGTACGTATGTTGATTTAGTTGTAATCCATACAGTTTCGTCATCTGGTCCTGTACCTGGATCAAGTGCTACAAAGGCATTACTTAAACTTGCTAATTCTCCGTCTGATGTAACTCTTTTAATTAAGTTTGCATCTGGTACTGTAAACTCTCCTTCAAGTCCTGACATTGTTAAGTTTCTAATACCACAACCGTTTCTAACACGGAACATGTCATTGCCTTTAGTTTCAGCAGTTGCTACTACTTGTGTTGAACGTAATTCGTCACCCACAATAGCAACATCTTTTGGAACCGTAATTGGACAAATTTCTTCGTAACGTCCTGTTTTGACCAGTACTGTTGCTGGTGCTCTTGTGCCTTCATCTTCTAAAATATATTGTGTAGCATACTTAATTGACTTAAATGGAGACGTTGCTGACAGTCCTCTACCTGCACTGTTAGCGTCAACACCATCTGGAGAAACAAAGTAAACTTTTGGTGATTGATCAAATGATTCCCAGTTTAAATCGGCAGTATCTTGAACTTTTAATGCATCACCTGGATTGTTAATTCCTAATCTTGCAGTGTTTGTTGAACCATGGGTTCTGATGTCACCGTAGTATTGAAGTACGTTTGTGTTACCACCTTCAACAACTGTTGTCCAGAAGTTTTCTTGTGTGTAATCAATATCTAAGTCTGGTCTTGAACCTGATGTACTTGCACTATGTCTCTTAATACAACGATATAGTGTACCAACATAAGTTACAATGTCGCCTAAATAGTATTCGTTAGTAACTGGAGAAGCATTTACTATTACTGTTTCTGCCCAGTTGCCTCTAAACTTGTCGCCATCAATTAATGTTTGCCAGTAGTTGTCTGAGTATTGTGTTGTTACTACAGCATCGCCATACATACCACTATGAGCATTACATACAAGATAGTTTGCTTTGTATGCATCTCTTGGTACAATGTACTGTACATATCTTTCTGTTGCCGCCGCAAATCCTGAAACGTATGCCGCTAAGTCTGCAACCTGAACTCCGTCTAACCACCATGTTTGACCATTGCCAACATAGTTGTATTAGCCGCCAGTATGGTGACCATTTTTACTTGTGCTAATGTATAATCCATGTGTAAGGTTAGATGAATCGTTTTGATAAAATTTATAAGTGTTATTTTCTTTTAATGTTAACGGTCCTAACTCAGCACCATTGACGTAATATACATTTCCACTACCTGGGTTTCCAACTGTGATTGTAATACTAACAGTTGACTTAACATCGTCTGGTTCTGTACCAACATTATCTCTAAGTGCGTGATATAACCATCCACCAAATCTAACAACGTCTCCAGTTCTATATGCTATTGCTTGATTCCAATCAGTTGCAGTCTCTCTTAAATCTGGATTTGCATTGTACTGTGAACCTAATCTATAACCTTGTACAGTTAATTCCCAATCACCTGTGTTTTGAATAATTCCGTTTTGACTTGGGCTACTATTAGTATTAATTGTTAATGAAGTATATGTGTATCCACCGTAACGTACAATGTCACCTGGTTGATAAATTTCTGATTCACTCCATTGTGTTTCATATTCATAACCTGGTAACCAAATATCAAAGAAACTTTCAGCAAATGTTATATCTGAATTGTGTCCTGTATTACAGTACCACATTGTAGGACCGTAACGTACAATATCACCAACTTTATATTTTTCTCTTTTAGAAAGTGTTTGGTTTCCTGTTCCGCCTGATGCATTTCTATTATTTCTATTTGCAAGTGCATCGTTTTTATCAGTATATAATTTAAGAGAATTGCCGTCAACAATTCTTACATAGTAGTAAGTGTTTTCAACAAGATTAGATGCTGAAGTTCCGTCAGTTATGTACTGAACTAAATCGCCATTGCTCATAGCGTGATTTGTTACTGTAAGTACACCTGTTACTATTGTTTCAATTGCTACATCACGTTTTGAAATCCAGTGTTGTTTATACTCAATACCTGAAAGCAAAATTTGCCATTTAGTAGAATCTTGTTCTAACCCAAGACCGTCGTCATTTGCACTCAAATGTCCAGTAACACAACGATAAACTATACCGCCATATCTTACTAAATCATCGGCTACATATCTTACTCTTGGTCCCCAGTTGTATTTCCATTGGTCTGATCTTGTTACAACTTTCCATTTAGTAGTGTCTGCTTCAAGACCTGCAATAGTAGTTGAACTTGTGTGTTCTTGTGTTGCAATATAAACTATACCACCGTATTTTACAGTGTCACCAATTGCATAATTTACCTGTGGTAACCATTCGTATAACCAATTTTGATCAGCAACCATTAATTTCCAGTTACCAAAATCGATATCGCCTAATACACCTTGCTCTTCAATATTAATGTATGCACCTTTGTCTTCACTGGCTACAGTTTGGTCAAAGTACCATATTTTATCTGGAGCATTTAATGGAACTGTCCATCTAATAACTCTACTTGATGCTGTTGCAAAGTTACTTAGGTAAGATGAAAGTGTAGTTACAACACCGTCAATGTAATATGTAATTCCGTCTGTGTAATAATCTACAAGGGCAGTATCTGCATTGCTACCATCTTCGTAAACACTAAACCCTAATGGGTGTGTTTGTCCGCCAAAGTTAATATTTGTTGCATCTGTTTGTGAAAATTCGTATGTAGTACCTTTTTGAAAAGTTAAAACATTTTTCTCAACACCGTTAAAGTAAATTGTACCTGTAGAAGATTGTCCTCTACCTGTTGCAAATGTACTACCACTATCGTAGTCTACTGTTACTGCTATTGACACAGTTGAATCTGGAACTGCATATGTTGAAGATGTATGTCCAATTATTGCTGAGTAAACTTGTCCACCATAACGAACCATGTCGTTAACTCTATAATAGTAGTTAGGTACCCAATCACCAAGCCACTCATAACCGTCGGTCATTTGTGTCCACTTAGGTAATACTGCGTTTAAATAATCAATGTAAAAGTCTGGATCAGAAGTATGTCCGTTTAAGCAAACAAACGTTTTACCACCATAACTTACAATATCATCTTTAATATATTGAGTTGATGTAAGCCAAGCGCCTTTCCATCTAAAGCGGATTCTATCAAGTTTAAATTCAGCCATTATTTCTACTTTCCTGCATGTTCATATTGTATTTAACCATTATGGAGACACCCCATCTGGAAAATCGTAATTTTGATTAATTCTAACTATTAAGTTTCCTTCGTCATCAACATAATAAATTAGGTTTCTATCGTCCCATCTAAATTGTTCGTAACGTAAGTTGCTATATGATGTGTTATGTTCCTCATCTCTACCTTCAAAAAACTCAATCCCTCTTTGGAAATCTGGATAATTTTCTGTTGGATCTCCTGGTCTATTTAATTGCACACCGTCAGTTGCTTTTAACTGATCTGATTTGACCAAATACAAGTCACCTTCGTCTGTTCTACGCAATCCGTAAAAGAATCTACTTCCTTTAACTGATTTAAGTAGTGTTCCTACTTCTGTACCTTGATAAAATGTTGACATTTTCTAATCCTTACGCAATGTTAATTGTGTTTCCCATATTACTGTGTGCCGTACATTGATAATACAATGTGCTTGGTGCGTCCATTGGTACTACAAAAGTAATAACCCCAGTTGATGCTCCATTGTTTGCTACTCCGCTACCGTATGCTCCGCCACCGTTTGAAACTCTAATTTGGAAAGGATGTCCTCCACCACTGTTGTTTACAAAGTAATAAGTTTGTCCTTTTTTCAAATATAATGTTGGATCATTAGTTGTTGTTGGAAATCCTGGACCAGTAAATGTGTAGTCTGATGTTCCGTTTGCTCCAAGGCTCCAAGTTGTTGCTGGACCATTTTGCATAACATAACTTGTTCCATTGTATGCAAGTGTATAACCAATTAATTGGTTAGAATTACTTACGTCTGTTAATGCATTAAGTGTTGTTGCACCAACTGTTCCATCATAGTTAATTGTTAATGTACTACCTACAACTTCAGTTGCAATGCTTGTACCACCTGCTATTGTAAGTGTATCTGTTAATCCTGTTGCCGCTATTGTTCCTGTATCACCTGTAAATGATTCAAACAAGTTTTGGTCTGTTGATTGATCAACTACAAACTCTAAAGCAGTTCCTGCACTATTAACTTTAACAAATCTACTTGCCGCGCCTGTAAATGCACTTGGAGTATCAGATAAGTTTAAGAAAGCGCCAGCAAATAATGATGGCTTGTTAGTAAAGTTAGTGTAGTCTAAGAAGTATGCACTATCAAATCCGTCTAATGTATCAGCGTCTGTTCCACTGCCACCTGATGTAATATCTGTTCCTGGTGCCCATTGTGCGCCATCCCATTTAAGAACATCACCTGTGCTTGCCGCTGAGCTTGAAACATCACTTAATGAGCCAATTGTAATACTACTAACTTCTGATGCTGTAATTGCTGTTGAATATTCTAATGCTGTTGCACCCGCGTTAACTCTTACAAGATTGCCACCGGCCGCTGTAAAGTTATTTGGAGTATCTGTTAATGCAGTAAACGTAGTAGAACCTGCTCCACCGCCACCTGCACCTGGTGCAAATTTTGAACCCGAAGCACTCCATACAAGAACTTCTCCATCGGTAATACCTGTTGTATCAACATCTGATAAAGCACCAACACTTGAAGTAGTATCTAACGTTTTGACCCAAGCATTACTATGAGCGTAGTAAACTGCCGCATCTGCTGTAACTTTTGCTAACATACCATCGTAGGTTGTAGGACTTGGTAGGTCTGCAAATGTTGGATATAAGAAAGTTACTTTGTTACTTCCTGTTACTGTACTTGGATATGAATTAAATACTCCGTTTGTAATAACGTCAAGTACTGACCCATCACCTAATGCTGTATATAACTCGTTAAAGTTATTATTAATTTTCGTAGCGCCTGCTCTAAGGTTATCACCTTGTCCATCATTTGGTAGAACACCTACGTTTACTTGTTGTTTGCTCATTTTATCTCCTACTCCTACGTTTGATCAAATGTAAAGTTGTTGTTATCAAGCGTTATACTTGTGTTGTCAAATTCTTTGTCGCTGTCAATAATTTGTATAGAGTCGCCAGCATATTCAACTGCGCCATCTGCAAGACCTTGGTTAATTCTTACAACTAACTCACCGTCATCATTAACATAATAAAATAGATTAGCGTCATCCCAACGAAATTGTTCATAGTTTAAATTCTTGTATGTCAAGTTATGTGATGAATCTCTACCTTCAAAGAACTCTGCACCTTCGTCAAAGTCTGGAAAGTTATCTACTGGATCACCTTGATTGTTAACTACTATAGTATCTTTTAAACTTAATTGGTCTAACTTACCTAAAAATAATTCTCCAGCGTCTGTTCTACGTAGTCCATAAAAATATCTTTCACCAAGATTGTCTTCAATGGTTTGTGTTATTGTTTGTCCTATATTAAAAACTGACATATTACACTATCTCCACATAACTCATTACAGCATCTAAACTTGCATCAATGTCTGCTATTACAGATATTGTGTTGTCTGCCGCAATAATAATTTTTTCACCACCGTTCAAAACTTTCATAGTTGAGTTTGGTGGAAGCAAAACATTTTTTAAATAAAATGCTTCAACCGAAGTATCGTCTGCAATTAAAACACTTGTACTTACAACAGATTCAGTTAGGTTGGCTAAAGACAATCCAACAACTGTTGCTGTTGTACTTGGTCCAGCGGTGTAAATAGGAACTTTTACTTTTCCTATTTCTTTAACTGCTTTATTTCTAAAAAATGTTGCCATCTTATTTTCCTATTATCCTATTGTTACTGCCATTTTAATAGCAATTTCTTCTGCGTCTTGTGCTGATACAGCACCCGAACTACCTGCTACTGAAACCCACTGGCTTGCTTGGTCGTAAATTTCAACTCTGTCGTCTTGCGTATTAAAACGCATCATGCCTGTCTCCGGTGTTGGGTGTCTGTTTAGTAGTGTTCCTGTTGGAATAACAAAACCACCTGTTCCTTCAATTTTGAAGTAACCCTCACCTGTTTGTGCAAGTGTGGTAATAGCGCCGGCTACAGTATTAGTTATCGAATTTGCGTTGAATCCAAAATTTTCTATAGTAACCTTACCAGTTCCGTTTGCTAAAAGGTTCAAATCAGCGTTTGTAGTAATGGTTCTTACAGTATTTCCTTCAATTTCAATGTCATCAACTAATAATTTGGCAACATTGAAGCGTGTTGCGTTAGCATCAGCAACTAAATTTCCTTGTGCATAAAAACGTAGGGTGTCATCGTCTGCACCTGGGGTTAATTCTGCTGTAATATATGTATCTTGGTCATTGTCACGTACACCGTTAAGAGTAATCCACGCTCCGTCATAACCTTCGAATACATCTGTATCAGTATTGTAACGTATCATACCGTTTACTGCTGTGCCAGGACGTTGTACTGTTGTTCCTTTTGGTAATGTTAATGATCCAGTTGAATCAATTTTAACTGTTTCACTGCCTGGATTAAGAACTATGTCGCCTGGTGCTGAAACAATATTAGTTTTAAAACTTAAATCGTCTACAACAACACTTCCTGTACCACTTGCATGTAATTCTAAGTCTTGGTTTGTGTTAGTTGTTTGAATAACATTCGTATTAATATTAATATCATCAACTTGTACTTCTCCTGTATGAACTTTCTTCCATTCATAACTTGAAGTACCTAAGTCATATGTTCCATCTTGACTTGGTACAAGGTTACTTGCAATGCCTGCCACAATGTTAATACTATCACTTGCTTCGTCACCAATTGTAATGTTACCGCCAATTGTAACATCGCCTGTTACATCTAAGTTCCCTGCAATGTTTACATTGTCTGCAAAATTAATAATACCATCAGCACTATCAATGTTTAAATCTCCGCTTAAACTTTCTATAGTGTTGCCACTTAATTTTGTGTTTCCTGTTTGAATCTTGTCACCATCAATAATAGTTGTACTTGTACCTGTACTAAATCTTACACTTTGTAAAGTATCAACATTAAAGTTTGCATTAGTAAAGTTAACAGTACCAGATGCTTGGTCAACATGGAATACATCACCAACTCTAAAGTCACCTTTATGGTCAACTGAACTAAAGTAAATGTTTGAATTATTTAATTTTGTAACTTCTTGACTTTGTACAACAGTTGAAGGGTCGTTGTCAACTGCTTTACCGTTACCAATGTATGCAAGGTTCTGTGAGATAAGGTACATAACAACTCCGTTACCGTCGCCGTATATTCCATAATTACCATAAACACATGCACTACCAATTGATCTTATCTCACAACCAAAGTCTGAGAAGTCAACAAGTTCCATTCCGGTTGCATAAGAACCTCCGCTAAACCCAATTGTCTGATCTAAAATAGTTTCATCGTCAAATGTTGTTGAAGCATCTGTGCCATTAAATCGTAATAATAATTTTGTGTTGTTATCATTTGCAACTTCGTTTAATGGTGGTGTGTATGAACCTGCTGTATATCTTGCAGTGTCTGAAATTCTAAAATCATCTACGTAACCATTCAAAGCATTTGAAGCATCATACACTGCACCAATAACAAATGGTTTACTTGCTCCAAGTGTGCTACTAAATGCACTATCATTGTCAACTCTTGTTCCGTTAACATATAAATTAATTGTTGTTCCTAAACGTGATACTGCAATGTGTGTCCAAGTTGTTGCTGATAATGTTCCACCGGATAATATATCTGCACCATTGTAGTAAACTTTTACTGTACCACCTACGTGATATATGTATAAACCTGTATCAGAAGCAGTACCGGCTCTCATATCAACTAATGATTGTGTACCTGTTACGTTATTTCCGTAGAAATAACCTTCAATAGTAAAGTCTGCTGTTCCTAAACCAAAGTCTGGATCATTTGCAATACTAATATAGTCGCCGGTGCCGTCAAGTTGTAAACTACCAGTGCCGTATTTTTTAATTGTTGTATCTATTTGTGCTTGACCTGATGCAACTACTGTTTTTCCACCACGTTCAAATTTAGTTTCAAGTCCTGCCGCGTTACTATTCAAGTAAATGTAGTTTCCGTTTACTTCATCTACTGTTGCACTAATTACAGTGCCACCTGCTTGTGTATATTGAAACGTTTCAGCCGCTGTTGGTGTTCCAACAAGTCCGCTTAATTTAACTTTAGTACGTCCTGTACCTTTTAATCCGTTAGTTCCGTTTTCACCAACTATTGCTTTATCAGCAAAGTATACAAAAGAGTTTAACCATTCAACTCTTGCACCGTTAGTTACATATAATCCTACTGCTCCAGGAACAATAAATGTTACTGCATGGAAAAGCATTGATGCTTCTCTTGATCCTGCTATTGCTACTGCACCATCTATGTATGCACCACGACCTGCATCTCCTTGATCAAAACCTCTTGGATCACTTGCACTTGTTACACTACCTTTTGTGATTACTGTTATGTTTTTAATGTAAGGTGATCTTGAAGTAACATTAAAGTTACTTGCAAATTTAAAAGCATAACCTTCGTCAGCAACACTATTATAATAAAAGTCTTTGATTGACAAGTCCATAATACTTGTTTCACCTTGTAGTACAAAACAATCATTATTGTTTGTTCCAGCAGTAGGTGTAATGTTTACTGATCTAATACCTTCACCTAAGATTGCAACCCCTGCCGGTACTGTTAAAGGAAATACTTCTTCATAATTACCTGGGTAAATGTGAATAGTATCTCCTGCTGTTGCAGAAGTTAGTGCTTTTGTAATAGTTGTATATGGTGCTTGTGGATGATCACCAGCATTTGTATCACTACCATTCTTAGCAACATAATAAATGTTGCCCGGAGTTGATGTTAAGTCCAAGTCTGATAATGTAATACTGTTTGCAACAACTGTTGTTGCTGTTACATCATCAAAGTAACCATGATTCCACTTTTTAGTTGAATCGCCAATAGTATATGTATTTGTTGTATCCGGTATAATATTACTTGCTATGTCGGCATTGATAGTAATAGTGTCTGTATCGTCATCACCTATAGTAATATCACCGTCTGCACTGATGTTACCAGTTGCATGTAAGTTACCAGTAACGTTTGTATTACCTACAAAGTTAATAGTACCTGTCCCGTTAGGACGAAATTCTAAGTTTTGGTTAGTTCCTAATGTGCGAATTACACTGCCGTCAATCTCAATATCATCAATTTGTAATCTATCTTGGTAAATTACACTGTTTGGTGTTGCAATATTAAACTGACTTGCTGAAGTAGAGATTGTATTAGTACCACCATTAATTGTTATATTACCAATTGGTAGTGTTGTATCTAAAATGTCTAAAGATTGTATTCTTGCTGAACCGTTTATATCGAGCTCGGCTGACGGTGTTGATGTCTTAATACCAATACGGCTATTATTAACATCTAAGTAAAGTAAGTCTGTTTCAAACGCTAAATCCACTCCTTGACGAAGCAAATTTGCCTTCAAAAGCGGACCGGATATACGACCAACTGCCACCTTTTTCTCCTATAAACGGGGATCCTGTCCCTCTACCCTATTAGACAATTACTGCCTCTATCGCTGGATAACCACGGTTTGTCCTGCAACGGCTTGGCCAGCCCTTCATTGCATTAATAGTATTTATCGTTTTTGGATATTAGCCTAAGATAAGGTTCCAAAGGAAGTTAATTGACTCAGCATATTCTTGAGTAACTGATTCACCGCCGCCTGCCGCTAAAACCCACTGTGTTCCGTTGTAACTTTCAAGATAACCACGTTGTGAATTAAAACGTGTCATACCAACTACCGGTGCTGACGGGCGTTGTGCATCTGTACCAAATGGAACTACAATTCCTTTGGTTTGATCAAACTTTAAGTAAGAATATATGTCTGCAAGACTAAATGTAAATGGTGTGTTAAGTGTATTTGTAATAGTACTATTTTTAAACACAAGGTCTTCTTGACTAATACTACCTAAACCGTTGGATACAAACTGAATATCAGCATTTACTGTTGCACTTGTAATAGTATTACCATCAATACTAAGAGAATTTGCTGAATCAAGTCTGTTTGTAGTTAATGTTAAATGATTGAATGTTGTATTAGCCGCATTTCCTGTTACTAACGTGTACTGATTGTTACTTAGGTCAATATATGTGTCTCTGTCAGAATCATATAAGCCGTCAAAACTAACATTACCACCACTATAACCTTCAAATATTCCTAATGAGTTATTGTAGCGTAAATCACCAACAGTGTCCTTACGCTGTAAGTTTGTACCTGTAGGAAGTCCTAAGTTACTTGTTGCTGACATAGTAAGATTAGTAGTTGGTGCTAATGTAAGATCAGTTATATATGATCCTAATATATTACTTGTTGCAGTAACATTGTCAAATACAATATTTGCCGAACCATTTGCACGTAACTCTAAGTCTTCATTTGTATTGTTAACACTAATAGTGTTTGCATTAAAGTTAAAACTATCTACTGCTAACTCATTGAAGTAACCTTTCCTCCAACGTTTAGTAGATGTACCTAAAGTATATGTGTCTGTAGTATCTGCATACAAGTCTTGTGCGAAAGATGTAGTAAAGTCAACAGTATCACCTGGTTGATCACCAAGTGTTACAATATTTCCACCAAGTGTTAAGTTTCCTGAAACATCTAAACTTGCCATTCTTGTGTTTGTATTAAGATTGTGTATGTTTGATGGTGCTTCAAAGTTAATTGCTCCTGCAACAGACTTGATAGTGTTAGGAGAAAGAATTCGTATTGCTCCTGTTTCAACAATTCCTCCATCAATAAATGATGTGTTTGAATTTGTACTTACTCGTAAACTTGAAA
>Ga0302114_10000476_pt1 | contig 28073 bp, 14 predicted proteins | sample AG5_Surface_MG_FD_203107 | JGI IMG/M metagenome (GOLD analysis project Ga0302114, IMG submission 203107) | Marine microbial communities from Western Arctic Ocean, Canada - AG5_Surface | ecosystem: Environmental > Aquatic > Marine > Oceanic | place: Canada: Western Arctic Ocean | collected...
AAGCGGATAACCAGTTCAACCCGTACCTGCCTCCCGACCCGAAGGAGAAGGAAAAGGAGGAACGCGATCGCAAGGCGAAGGAGGAAGCCGCGGCCAAAGGCGCCGGCTCCAAGCGCGGCAAGGGCGGCGGCAAGGACGCGTCCCTCAACGTCGAGGCGCAGGAGTTCACCCCGGGTAAGGATACCGGGAAGAAGGATGACAAGAAGAAGGATGACCGGAGCGATCGGAACGTTCGCGGCGGATCCTCGAAGACGTCGGACGCGTCGAACAAAAAAGACGAGGGCAAGGGCGGCGGCGGCGGCGGGCGGGGCGGTGACCGCGACCGAAACACGCGCGACGTCCGCGGGGGGTCCAAGGAGCCCGTCGATGCCAAGGGTACCGACAACAAGCGGCGGCGGGACGACGACCGCGGCGAGGACAAGGCCGACAACAAGCGCTCCCGAAAGTCGGAAGAAGAACCCCGCCGCGGAAACGCTGGCGGGAGGGGTCGCGGGCGGGAAGATGAACCGGCGCCGCGCGGTGGCAGGGGCGGTGGAAGGGACGCCAGCAGGGACCGCGGCGGGCACCAGGATGACCGCAGGACAGGAGGCGGACGCAACGTCAGAGGCGGCGGCGGCGGCGGTCGCCCGCCTCCTCGAGGCCGGCGCTAGTCTCATCCTATCCTCGATTTGCCTAAAAGTCATTAGCTAACTACGCTCACCGCGCGACACCACGATGAGCCTATTCTCCGGCGACACGTTCGTGTCCACGTATCCTACCAGCCGACCGTGTAGACCCCGTCGTTGAAGCCACTCCACGCGGCCGACGTCGATGAGCGTCTTGACCATGCCGCCGATTTCGTACTTTTCAGCCTTTGACATGTCGCCGTCGTCTACGTCTTCGACGGGAGGTTGTCCGTGCTCGTCCGCGGCTTCCGTCGCATCCGCCGTCGTCGGCGTCTCCCCCGCGAACGACCGAGGGCGCTTGACGCTGCCGACGCCCGGCGCGGTGCCGTCGCACGCCCACGACGACATCCTCGCCAGCCTCGGGAAATCGTCCCGAGCGAACCCCAATTTTCGCATAAACGGCTTGTTGACGTAGGAGCGCCACTCGCACCTGTGGTGGCAGCACGTGGCCAGCGCGACCCCGGTGACGCGGCACGTGGACGATGCTGACGACGGTTCGTCTCCATCGCGACCGCTCGTATCGTCCAGGCAGCATCGGAGCGCGAGGTCAGTCGCGGAGCCGCAGAGGTGTTTCCCCGTGATGACGGCGTCGCGGCCGTCGACGGCGGCGACGCCGGACATGCGAAGGTCCTTGATGTCCACGCGGAGGCGTTCGACGTTCGTCCCCGGGGATGCCGACGCGGGTGCCGACCCCGTCCCGTCCCCGGAGGTGCCGACTTCCTCCCCTCCTCCCCGAATGTTCCGCTCGGCTTTGAACCTGTACGCCCGCCGCTCCACCAACACCAAGTCGTTTGGCCCGTAGGCATCCACCAGGAAGTGCGATAGGTACCCTCGCCCCGCGCCGAGTTCCACGTACACCGGCGGTTTTGCATCCGCGAGGTCCGCGGTTCGATTCCGCACGAGGCCAAACGCTGCCATGTGCGAGACGATTGACGCCTGTTGCGACGCGTGCCGTGGGTTGAAGGGCGCGATGCGAATCGCTTGCCCTTTCCCGACGCCACCGCCGCCGCCGCTCGCGCGCTTCGCCGCCTCTGAGAGCCTCGCGACCGCGGCTTCGCACCTCGCATCCGACATGGGCTCCGGCGTCGGTATCTTCGGGACCACGCCCGCGTCCGCGCACGCGCGTCGGACCCGCGCCACGAGCGCCCGGAGCTCCTCGCCCCGGGGCAGGCGAGTCGTCGGCTCGTCGGCACCCGCGGCGGTCGTGGCTTCCTCGTCGTCGCTTCCGAGGTTGACGTCGCGGGCAAAGTACGGCATGGACTCGGCCTCCGCGACTCTGAGATACGCCGGGCACTTGCCCACGTGCTTGGCCATCTCGCGTCGCAGCACGTGGGTCCCGCAGTGGTCGCACGGGACCCTGTCGGCGGAGGCGTCCGATGTCGCGAGGTGGTTGCCGCAGACCGGGGGCGACGTGCCGGGCTTGGCGTACTGACGGCACGTCTTGGTCTTGCCGCGCTTGACGATGACGTGCGTACATCGAGGCGGGTCGGTGGCGTCGCCGACGACCGCGGGCGGCCCGCCGTCCGCCGCCATCGCGCAGCCGCACGCCGACAGCTGTGTGGGGAACCGAGGTTGCCGTGACTACGAAACGAACCTGACAGAAAGCTGATCAAGTAGAGCGGATATCCACGATCTACAAGATGGGGGTGTTGAGCGCACCGTTCACTCGCCGAGACGCGAGAGACGCCGATCGCGTCCCGAGCGCACTCCACAGACGTCATGGTAAGCACCGAACCCGTCGCACGTCGAACCCTTCAGCCGTGGATCGATGTCGTGAGCCGCGCTCAAGGGCGGCCTCCCGTCGGTTCAAAAAAACTGATTCAACACTGATTCAACTCTGCGCCCACACGCTAACCGACCTCCATCCTCCACCCACAGAGCGCGCAGAGCGGAAGCGCGGGCGCCGCGCTCGCCGGCGCGACCAAAGAACAGCTCGCCAAGGCGCTGGAGACGTCCGCCAAGAAGCTCAAGGCTGCCGATAAGCGCCTCAAAGAGCTCACCGCCGAGAACGCGGCACTCTCCAAGGATGCGACGGACGCCAAGGACCGGCTCGCGACGGTGACCGCCAAGGCTGACGCCTCGGACGCCACGATCGCGGAGCTGAACGCCAAGGTCCAGGCCGCGGATGTCGAGGTCGCCGCCGCCAAGGAGCGTGCGAGCGCCGCCGAGGCCGCCACCGCGGCGGCAGCCGCGCAGGTTGACTCCCTCGCCGAAGAAAAGTCTCGATCGGAGATTACCAAAATCAGGGAGGCCCAGGAAGCCGAGCTGCGCAAGATCAAGGCGAGCGACGAGTCCATCCGACGCAGGCTCCACGACGACCTCGAGCAGACGAGGGAGATGAAGCAGGCGGTGATCGAGAAGCTCATGGACGAACTGGACGCCCTTCAAAGGCAACTCGCCGAGGTGCAGGCCAACACCCCGACGCCCAAGGCGAAGAAGGGCACTGGGATCCTCGACTCGGACGATGAGGACGACGAGCGTCGCAAGATGACCCCGACGGACTTGGAGCAAGCGCGGGCGAGCGTGGACGCCATGAACAAGCAGGCTGAGGAGCTCAAGGGTATGTACGAGGAGAGCGAAGCGGCGCGGGAGCAGACAAAGGCGGCGTTGGGCGCGGTGGCGGCCAATCTTCAGGAGACCAAAGCCGAGAAAGCCGAGCTGGAGACGCGCGTGGAGGCTCTCGGCGGGGAGAAGACGGCGCTCGAGGAGGAACTCGAGGCGCTGCGCGCACAGCTGGCGGCTGCGAAGGAGTCCGCCGAGACCTCCGCGGCTGACGTCGCCTCCCTGACGGAAAAACTCGCGGCGGCGGAGTCGGACGTCTCGGCGGCGCGGGGCGAATGCGACGCCAAGGTCGACGCGTCATCCCTCGACGCCGTCAAGTCCGAGCTCGAGGTTGCACAGCTGGCGCTGAAGGAGAAGGAACGCGAGCTGGCAGACGCCACCGCCGGGCACGACGCCGAGCGCGCCAGCGTCGAGGAGAAGGTTGCCGAGGTGAAGAAGCGGATGACAAAGTTGGAGGGTAAGCGCGATAAGCTCGTCGCCGAGCTGGAAACCGAGCGGCAGAAGATCGCGGAGTTGGAGCAGACGAAGCTCACGCTGGCCGAGCAGGTCGCCGCGCTCCAGGTTGCCAAAGCCGAGGCTGAGAAGACGTCTGCCGATTTTGAAGCCGCGTCTCAAAAGTACAAAAATATGCAAACGGCGGTGGAATCTCAGCACGCGGAGATCGCCGAGGCGGCCAACGAGCTCCTCGCCGAGCGCGACGCGTTGCTCGCCAAGGTTGCGCAGCTCGAGGCGTCGCACGAGGAGGCCAAGGGATCCAACGAGGCGTCACTCGCCGAACTTTTAGAACAGTTGGCGGCGAAGGACGCGGCGGCGGAGACTCTCCGGAAGTCACTCACCGAAGCAAAGGCTGAGCTCGCGCGGTCCCAGCCCGGCACCGCGCGCGCGTCCGACGAACTCGCGGACACTGCCGATCCCGACGCCGGCGCGCGGTCCACGTTATCGTTCCTCGGGTTCTCACCGTCCGCGGCCGAGAAGGCTGAGGCGGCGGCGGCGGAGAAGCAGCGAAAGGAACAGATGGAGGCTGCCTGGGTCAAGGCCTCCACCGCGAACGACCTCGCGCGGCCCAGCCAGCAGGCCCGACGATCCGAGACGCCGGTATCACCGACGCCGTCCGCGGATAACTCGGTGGACGCGGGAACGCCGCTGCAGGGCGCCGCGAAGGTGTTCAACAACGAGACGTACCTGGCGGAGGAGGAGGCGGAATCGCTCCGGGAGGAGTTGGCCGCAGCCAAGTCGCAGTTGGAGGCGGCCACTTCCAAGCTCGCGGAAACCGAGGCGTACAAGGCGAAGCTCGCGAAGCAGGCGGAGATGATGGAGGAGAACTACGCGAAGATATCCACGGACGCCGTCGCCGCCGCGGAGGAGACGAACAAGCTTCGATACGAACTAGCGAACGTCACCGCGCAGCTCGAAGCGGCGCGAGCGGAACTCGAGATGAAAATGGACACCGACGCCGCGGACGCGTCCGCCAGCCGCAGCGCGCTCGCGGACGCCACCGCGCGCATCCAGTCGCTGGAACACGTCAAGGACGTCGCGGTGGAAAAGGCTGAGACGCTTCGATCGGAGATGCAATCGCTCAAGACCAAGGTTGAAGAAACCTCGCGAGAATTATCCGCCAAGGAATCCGAGCTCGCCGCGAAGGAAGCGGAGGTGGCGGCGATTCGGTCCCAGGCTGCCTCCGCGGCGGCCAATCAGAGCGCGCTCGACGAAGCGAACGAGCTCATCGGCGCGCTCAAGGCTGAGCAGGACGAGGCGTCCTCGGAGATGGAACGATTGCGAACCGAGCTCGCTTCAGTCGCCGAGGAGCTTCAATCAGCGAAGAAGGACCTCGAGGCGAACGCGTCAAACGCCACGGCTCTGGCCGAGGCGACCATGCGCGTCACCTCGCTCGAATCCGAGCGAAACGCCGCGGCTGCCGAGATCGTCTCACTCCGCGGCGAGCTCGAGGCTATGCGCGGTAAGAACGACGGCGCGAGCGCCGAGGACCTGGTGTACCTCAAGAACGTCGTCGTGAAGCTTCTGGAGATGCCGGGGCACAAGGACCACCTCGACGTCCTCCCCGTGTTGGCCACGCTCTTAAAGTTCTCGCCGGACGAGACGCGACGGTGCAGGGACGGGATCATGAACGGTCTCGCCGCGGAGGAGGACATCATAGCGGACACCGTCGGGCAGGGTCTCGAGGCGGTCGGGTCCGCGGTGTCCAGCGTCACCAGCATGTTCGGCGTGTCCTCGCTCTTCGGGTCGAGCTCGGGATCGGGCGTCGCGGAGCCGGCGTCGCCGAGTGCGGCCGCGGGGGGCGGGGGGGGTGGGCTCAGGCGGGTCGCATCGCGCGAGGCGTCGTCTCCGGTGGCTGCGAGACCGGACGGGACGGGAGATGCGTTCAATCCTTTCGCTAGGAGGTGACCTATTAATGCTAAATGCTATCGGCAATATGCCGTGAATCCTATTTGCTGCGCTCTATCTATGTTTTCCGCTAATCGCCTACCTGCTGCTGCTGTTACTGCTTTACCGTTTCTTTCGTCCTGTGTTTCATGTGTGGAGTACGATATCGGGAGGTCCAGATGTTGGTTAGTGCGTTCCTTTCCACCCACCCAGATGTGACACATGCGAAGGTTCGAGAGTTTTCTATCGCGGGATCAGATCAGGAGCTAATTTTCGGTGATGACTCTATTTTCGGGAATAATCCAGCTCCTGCCCTTGCGCATTACATCCACACCAATCCAGACACGGCCAGCGACCGGAGACCAGGTGACGCTAAATCAAGAGATAATACACGAGTATTCGGGGTGCCAACAGCGCCGTCCATCTCTCGAGCTAACACAAATTCACACAATATCGTCATTCGGCATTTAAAAGTGCGATGAATGGTCTCCGCGGTGATGTCAAGAAGTGCTGCTTTCGCTGTCCGTGATGATCGTAAAATTAACCGTGTCGATGATGATGAAATGCGTCCAGTCCACGTTCGATTCAGGTTCAGTACCCACCCGCCATTTTGCGCTTCTGCCCGCGGCCGCCGTTCGCCATGCCTCTGCCGCCGCGGCCCTGATGCGGCCCCGGCGGCGGCCCGCGCCCGCCTCCCCTCATCGGCGGGCCGCGTCCACCCCGTCCACCCCGTCCCCGCCCCGGACCGTGTCCCCACCCGGGGTCATCCATCGGGGGGAACGCGCGGGGCGGTGGGTCGTTCCGTGGCATCGGGCCGCGTCCTCCCATGCCGGGGCCAGGTCCGCCGTTGCGCCCGACGGGTGGGGGGGGACCGCGCCTCTGATTGGGTCCGTTAGGGTTGGATCCATGCATGTGCGGCGGTTCGCGACCCATCGGCGGCGGACCCGCGGGTAGCGGCGGGCCGTTGTGGAACCCACCGTTTGGCCTACCGCCGAGGTTACTCGGTCGCCGCCCGCCGTTCATCATGCTGCCCTGCGATCCGCGAGGTGGCTCGGGCTTGGGCGACGCTCGGGACCCCCGGCCCCTCCCGCCGTTCACGCCGGCCCCTCGGCCGCCGCCGTTCCCGCTCCCGCCCCTGGTCCTCGCGGCGGCGGCGCGGAGCTGCGCCACCTCGTCCTCCTCGCCCGCGCCGTCGCTGCCGCCGACGTTGGTGATGGCGCCGGTCGCGTCGGTGGGCGCGTCGGACGCCGCGGGTTCGGCGACTGTCGGGTTCGAACGGACGGGTTTGGCGACAGTCGTCGTCGTCGTCGCCGTCCTCGAGGGTTTGTTGGACGGCGCGTTTGAGGTCCGTTTGGTGGACTCGGCTTTTGTGGTGGTCCGGTGGGACTCGTCGACCTCGATGTCCTCGAGGTCGTCCACCTCGTCGTCGGCGAGTATGTCCCCGATGGCGTCGTCCTCGGTGGGCGGGGCGTCGGCATTCGCGGCTGCTTCCTCGGCGAGGGTCTTTTTCCTGCGTACGCGTCGGCTCCCGTTGGAGGAGGGCTCGACGCTCTTGCGGTCGACCTCGGTGGCCTCCGTCGCGGCGTCCGTGGCGAACTCCTCGTCTTCGTCTTCGCCGTCGTCTTCCTCTTCGTCGTCGTCTTCGTCGTCGTCGTCGTCTTCTTCGTCGCCGCCCGCATCTTCGGCTACGCGCTCGAGATGGCCGGCGTCGTTCCCCGTCTCGTCCTCCTCTCCCGCGCCGTCCTCGCCGCCCTCGTCCGTGAGCTGCGCGAGGAGGAACGCGAGATGCTCGCCGAGGGCCTCTTCGTCCAGCTCATCGTCGCCGTCGCCGTCTCCCGCGCCCACCAATCCTTTCGCGACCGCCTCCTTCGCGAGCATGCTCTGCGTGAAGGTGAACTCGCGCCTGGAGAGAAAGGCGGAGATGACGCGGAAGACCTGCGCGTCCGTGTACCGCGGTAGCAGGAGTCGCGGTTTGGGAAGAGACGCCATGGTCATCGCGCCCGGTACCCCCCTCGCCCCGACTGCCTCGCTCTTCCAGGCTGGGCGATCTGTCTGGGCAATTTTAGGGCAGCCCGAGTTTGCTCTGTGGCAGTTTGGCTGCCAAGGGGTTCAACCTCTTCTGGGTTTTTCGTCCGTCCAACGCGGCGGCACTTCGGAGAGCGCGGCTGGGCGCGTAGTGGCACCTGTGTTCCGGTCTCGGGCGTCGGAATAGACGTCGTAGCCGAGAGGAGACAGGCGAGCGCGTTAGCGGTCGATCGGGGTGGATACAAGGGACGGAACCCGGCGACAACGAGGGGGCAGCGCATCCGCACAGGATCTGACGGGGAAAAGGACGCAGCGGAGCAGGCTAACAATTCACGATGCAGTCCCTTCCGGAGCTGGAGCAGCTGTGCAATGTCCTGTATAACGGGCACGATCCGTCGGAGCGGGCGCACGCCGAGAACTCCCTGCGGCCGTTCTCGGTCAACGTGGACTACATCCCCCAGTGCAAGGTGCGCGCCCCGACCCATCGCCCCGCAAAACCTGGCGGAGAACTCGACTCGCCGGATGCGCGTGAAAATAATCGCCCCATCACCAAACCCCTGACCAATCTTCACACCCCCAAATCCGCACCAATCAGGCCATACTGGACAGCGCCACGAGCCCATACGCCCAGCTCTTCGCCACGTCCTCGCTCACGAAGCTCCTCACCGACAACGCCGGTCTGTCCGGCCAGCTCAAGATCGACATGAGAAACTACGTGATCAACTACCTGGCCACCAAGGGCACCGCGCTGGAAGGGTTCGTGGTCACCGCGCAGGTCCAGCTGTTGTCACGAATCACCAAGACGGCGTGGCTGGACACCGACAACGAAGCTCACAGGGAGATCGTCACGGAGGTTATGAACTTTCTCAAGCAGAACAACAACGCGCACTACCACATAGGGTTAAAGATCTTCAACCAGCTCGTGACGGAGATGAACCAGCAGTCGCCCGGGACTTCGCTCATCGCGCAGCGTAAGATCGCGGTGTCGTTCCGGCACAACGCGCTGCTGAACATCTTCCAGGTGTCACTGCAGGCGCTCCAGGAGCTGCAGGCGTCGCAGCAGAGCGAGGCTCGGCTGAAGGAACAGGCGGCGTCGCTGGTGCTAGCCTGCCTGTCGTACGACTTCGTGGGCACCTCCCTGGACGAGTCCACGGAGGATATCGGGACGATCCAGGTGCCCTCAAGCTGGCGCTCACTCATCGAGGAACCCGCGACGATGCAGCTGATGTTCGACGTGTACAGGGACACGGCGCCGCCGGTGAGTAACGTCGCGCTGGAGTGTCTGGTGAGAATGGCGTCGGTGAGAAGATCGCTCTTCGCGTCCGAGACTGAAAGAAACGCGTACCTCCAGCGCCTCATCGCGGGCACCGCGGATATCCTGGCGCGGAACCAAGGCCTCGGTGAGCACGCCAACTACCACGAGTTCTGCCGGCTCCTCTCGAGGCTCAAGACCAATTACCAGCTATCCGAGTTGGTCGCGGTGCCCGGGTATCAGCAGTGGATCAACGCGGTGGCCGAGTTCACGCTGACCTCGCTGCAGTCGTGGCAGTGGGCGTCCGCGAGTGTGTATTACCTCCTCGCGCTGTGGTCCAGGCTGATCAGCAGCGTGCCGTATCTCAAAGGTGAGACGCCGAGCATGCTGGACGCGTACGTGCCGCGCATCACGGAGACGTTTATAACCTCCCGGCTCGACAGCGTCACCGCGGTTGCTCGGGGCGAGGCGGAGGAGGACCCGTTGGACGACGAGGAACGTCTGCAGGACCAGCTCGAGTCGCTCCCGCACCTGTGTAGGTTCAAGTACGACACCACCGTCGCGTTCCTGGTGCGCATGCTGGACCCGGCGATCGCCGAGTTTAACCAGTGCACCAACCTGCCGATTGGGAGCCACCCGGGGAATTTGGAGGTTTGCGAGGGGCGGCTCACGTGGCTCGTGTACATCGTCGGGGCGGTGATCCGCGGCCGGCTCTCGTGCTCCAGCGCGGAGCCGCAGGAGACGTTGGACGGCGACCTCGCGTTCCGGGTGTTCCAGCTGATTCAGGTCATGGACATGGGCTTCCACGGGACTAGGTACGGCGCGGAGTCGAGGCAGCGGCTGGACCTCGCGGTGCTCAATTTCTTTGGAAACTTCCGGAAGGTGTACGTCGGGGAACAGGCGATGCACAGCAGCAAGGTGTACGTGCAGCTCAGCGAGCGAATGGGGCTTCACGACCACCTCATGGTCATGAACCTGACGGTGACCAAGATCACGATGAACCTCAAGTCATTCGCGCAGTGCAGCAAAGTCGTGGAGGCTTCGCTGAATCTGCTGCAGGATCTCGCGGTGGGGTTCATGTCCGGAAAGCTTCTGTTACGTCTGGACGCCATCAAAGGGACCTTATTGGCGCACACCCCCGATCACTTCCCGTTCCTGGCGCAGTACGTCAACACGCGGAACCGGACCATCTTCTACGCCACCCTCGGCAGGCTGCTCTTCATGGACGACTCGGCTGAAAAGTTTCACGCGTTTATGGCGCCGTTTGGGGATTTGTGCGACAGGCTGGCGGCGACTGACGCGCACACCTTCCGCACCCACGAGGTCAAGCACACGCTCATCGGGCTGTTCCGGGACTTGCGCGGCATCGCGTCCTCGGCCAACTCGCGCAGGACGTACGGACTGCTGTTCGACTGGATGTACCCGAGGCACACCGGTTTATTGCTGCGGGCGATGGAAAACTTCGCCGACGATCCGCAGGTGTCCACGCCGTTGCTCAAATTCGTCGCGGAGTTTGTGCTGAACAAGACGCAGCGTCTGACGTTCGAGCCGTCCAGCGTCAACGGCATCTTGCTGTTCCGCGAGGTTTCCAAGCTGATCGTGGCGTACGGGCAGAGGGTCATCTCGCTGCCGCCGCCCAAGCCGGGGAGCGCCGAATCGTACCCGACCCGGTTCAAGGGTATCTGGATCGCACTCACGGTGCTCATGAGGGCATTGAGCGGAAACTACGTCAACTTTGGGGTGTTCGAGCTGTACGGGGACAACGCGCTGAAAGACTCGCTCGCCGTGTCCATACAGCTGTCGCTATCGATGCCCCTCGAGGAGGTGCTCACGTACCGAAAAGTCGCCAAAAGCTACTTTGCGCTGGTCGAAGTTTTATGTCACTCGCACGTGTCTGTCGTCGCCGCGTGCGACGCGCCCACGTTTGGACACATCGCGCGATCCCTGGAAGCTGGACTGCGGAGCCTGGACGTGAGCATATCGAGCCAGTGCGCCAGCGCCATCGATAACCTCGCGGGGTTTTACTTCAAGGCGATGAACCGGGTGCCGGGAGAGAACCCGGCGCGGGGCGCGGATGAACTCGCGAGGCACGTTCAGGCGCAGCCCTCGATCTTTCCGGATATGCTCCGGACGCTGTTCGACATCGTGCTGTTCGAGGACTGCGCCAACCAGTGGTCGCTGTCCAGGCCGATGCTCAGCCTGATTTTGGTGTGCGAGCATCAGTACGCGGAGTTGAAGGCGCAGATCGCGGCGACGATGCCGCCGGCGAAGCGGGGGAAGATGGAAGGGTGCTTTGACAAGCTCATGATTGAGGTGACAAGGAGCCTGGAGAGCAGGAACCGGGACAGGTTCACGCAGAACCTGACGGTGTTCAGGCACGACGCGAAGGCGTGATTGTTTAGTGAGGGGTTTGTGATTCATGATGAGAACCCTCGTGACGCTTCTGAGTAGTACCCTCGCCGCCGTCCTCAGGGCTGTGGCGCACCTGCTCAGCACGCCTTCTTTTTCGCGCTAGTGCGAATCCCTACTGAAGCACAGATCCATCGAGCGTCGAAGGGATGACGGGCGGCATGGACGCTGATGCGCTGCTCTCGCGCAACGCGGAGATCCTGCAGCTGCTCGACGCGGCGACGCGCGCCCGCGGCGACGGCGCGCCCACCGAGCGGGAGCGCGTCCTCGCCGCGGAGGCTGAGGCGAACATCGCGGCACTCGCGTCCGCCGCTCCCCCGGGCGCCCTCATGCCGGGCTGCTCCACCTCCGCCCCGTCCGGTGACTCGTCCAGCGGCGCGGTGCCATTCAAGACGTTCGTAGACGTCGCGCGCGCCGAGGGTTTGCTCCGTCTGCCGTGCGACGTGCCACCGCGCGCGCACGCCGCGCCCATCACGAACGGCCGCACCGGCCTCCCGGGGGTTCCACCCCTGTCGATGGTCTCCGGCGTGGACGACGTCGACGACGACGTGCCGGGATACGTCCCTCGCGCCGCGGACGGCACGGCATTCCGCAAGGACGAAGCCACGGGGCGGCTCTACTACGACGGACCCAACGGCGAGATCCCGCGCGGCGACGCGAGGGTCACTTACTTCGCGTTGGCATCCGGCCCACCCGCGGGGTTCCAGTGGCACCTGGTGCCCGGGATAAACACCCGGCTGCGAGCGCGGGAGGAGGTCAAGTTCTACACGCGCGCGGACGTGGTGAGCCAGGACCCGTTGGACGGCGGCGCGGTGTTCCGGTTCGACGTGCGCAGGCCCAAGCTGGGACACGGCGTATCGTTCAACATCGGAGCCGGGCCGGACGGATCCCCGCTGCTCTCCTACAGTTCCTTACGCGCGCTGTACGAGCTACCGGACGGAAGTAAGTGGTGCGAGCACGTGGACTACTACGACCTGGACGACGTGCGACAGACGGCGAGGGCGGTGGGGCACAAGGTATGGCGACGGACGGTGCTGCTGCCGGATCACGACGAGGAACGCGAGCTGGTGCGGGTGCGAGGCCGGCGGCACACGCGGATGAGTAAGTGCGAATACGAGAGCTGGATATACACCGGCGAGGAGTACAACAGGGAGGCGCAGAGCGGCGGGCTGGTGGGTAAGGAGGCGTTCTACTGGCGCGTGGGGTTCGACCCGGAGACGATCAGGCAGGTCGAGGTTAGCGATTGAAGACGGGACGCGACTGTGAAATACCATCCTACGTTTTAGATTTGCCAGTCGCGATTTCGGCTGTGACTACTTATATATCCGTGGACTGACTACCATCGGCTAGCTATCTCCTACCTCCCCCGTCCCGCGGCGAGGGTCTCCCCCGCCCACGGCAGCGCGCCCACCACGCCCTCCACCGTCGCGCCGGCCCCCAGCGCGAGTGACGCGAACCCCGGCAAGTCACCGCTTCGCACCGCGTACTCAGTCCCGTCGAAGAGTAGACGGTACTCCAACGAGTGCAGGTCGATCCGCGTTCCCGCAGTCGGATACGAACCGTCACCCCCGTCACCACACGCGTCTCCACTCCTCGTCCTCGTATTCCTGGCCCACGCGAATGCCTCCTCGCGCGTCCGGCCGCACCATTCCGTCGCGCACCCGACCCTGGTCTCGTTTTTAAAAGCCGCGCCGTCGCCCGCGGCGGCGGCTGCGGCCCACCCGCACTCCAGGCAGCTCGCCCGGAACGTCCCGGGATCCGTCACCGCGGTGAGTAGCGTCGCGTCGTCGTCGTCGGCGTATATGCGTGTCCCGCCGACCGACGAGTGGGTCTCGTTGGCCAGTGAGTCTCCCGCGTAGGCGTCGTCGTTGGCGATTGGATGCCCGACGCTGGCGAGGTGGCACCTGATCTGGTGGAACCGCCCCGCGCGCTCCAGCCTGCACGCCACCAGCGTCGTCGCGCCCGTGCCATCGTTGGTGCACGGCGCGATCGGGTGGACGAGCGTGACGGCGGGTTTGGCGTCTGATGAAGTGAAGTCGACTCTGGCTCGGCCGTCATCGCCGACGGAGAGCGGCGCGTCGACTCGGATCGATCGAGTCACGTCTCCCCGGACCCGCGCGAGGTATGTCTTGGTTTCGTGCCCGGGCTTGGCGAGCGCCGCGCGGACCCTGGCGCTGAGCCTGGATCCCTTGGCGAGGATCCACACGCCGGACACCGGCTTGTCGATGCGGTTCACCGCGAACAGCTCATCGTGATGACGATCGTCGCCGCCCGAACTCGTCGTCTCTGCTCGGGTCCTGTTGAGGAGTGCGGTGGCGTTGTTCTCCCCGTGTAGCCCTGGTCCGCACCCCGCGAGCGTGGGTACCCCCGCGGGCTTGTCCACGAACACCAGCTTGTCGTCCTCGTGGAGCACGCGCGGCACCCCGGCGCCCACGCACGGCTCGTGCACGTGCCGGACGACGCGGAAGAATGAGTCCGGCGGGACCGGGTCGTCCAGGGACTCGGGCGATTTGAACCACTCGGCCGGGATGTCGCCGCCCGTGGGCAGCCTACGTCGCACGTCGGACGCGAGCAGCACGCGACCGGCGGCGAGCTCCCGCGCCCAGTGCTCCCGCCCGTCCCCGACCCTGCCCTGAAATCGCACCTGCTCGTCCAGCGCGGTGAGCACCGAGGTGCCGACGCGCTTGTCGCTGACGCGGATGTCGAAGGTGTGGAAGTACGGCTGGACGTATCGCAGCCCGTTGACCACGACGTAGTCGCGCGGCGCCGGCATGCCGCACACCCGCCGCAGGCACCCGCGCGCGTCGCGGTGGACGTCAGCATCGAAGATGGAGGGCGTTTTGTTACTTTTGCCGAGCTGATTCTCGCACAAGCGTCGGCGACGACTCGGCTATTGGACGCGCGGGGACGAATCGATTTGATCTAAGTGTAAATCACAATTGTAAGGTTTAGCACGTCGTCCCGACGGGTGGCCACCCGCCGGACGACCTCACTCACAAACCAGCCTCTCTCTACTAATCGAGAACCTTCGATCCGGGCTGAACATCCCACAACCGCTCGCGACTCACCGGTTCCCCCTCTAAAGCCCGCCGCTTAAGAGTAGTAAGGGAGAACCTGGGTGAGGAAGTAGGACCAGGCCACGCCGGAGAGGCCGCCGACGAGCCAGCCGGAGGTGAACTTCGCCCAGCCCTCTTCGGACTGCACCGGGTCGCGGGCGATGTCGCGGCCGGACAGCGTCTTGACGCCGACGACGTCGGGAGTCTGAAACGCGGTGGCGCCGTAGATGGACAGGCACGCGGTGAGGATGATCACGAGGCCGGCGCCGGAGAGGCAACCGGCAATCTCGGCGGAATCCGTCGCGCGGAGGGGCCCGAGCTTGATGAAGGGGCCGGTGAGGAAGAAGCCGTGCGCGAGGCCAACCTCGACGCCGCGGGTGAGCGGGGAGACGCCGGTGCGGTACGCGGGGAGGTTGGAGAGGAAGTTGGCGACGATGGGCGCGGAGGTCACGGGGGTCTCGAGCATACCGATGAAGGGGTCGCCGTTGAGGGGCTTGATGACCTGGGCCTGGTGAATTGGGGTGGGTACGTGTGGGGGGTTCGGTCAGCGGTCGTCTCTACATGGACGGCGGATTTCTTAGCCTCGGCTATTTCTAAGATTATCACGTCATGGCGGGGGGCGATGGAGATGGATGGGTCGGGGGCGTTTCTCACCTTCTCGCCGGACGCCTTCACGACGACGGACCTGACGGCGGGGCTGTGAATGGGAGGGAGGACGGGGGATCGAAGGTGAGCCGACGGATACACGCGCGCTTCGATGAACCGCGGTCGCGTGATGGGGGTCACGGATAGGAGATCGCAACCCTATGGAAGTGCTCGCACGGTCCCCCTAACAACCCGCGTGCGTGGGGCGCGATACGGCACGATCGGACGGGCTAACACTCACCGCACGGGCGCGAGGCCGGAGACACCCTTGCCGAGGAAGGAACGGCGGGCGGTGACCTGGTTCAGAAGGGGCGGAGCGGGGGATATCGTCAGTTTCCGAGCGAGGGGTCGCGCGCGGGATTTCACAAGCGGGACGCTTTAGCCGGAGGCTCACGCGGAAATATTGCCGCGGAGCGCGGTCGGAAAACGCGCGGTGCGCGAGGCGCGAGGACAGTCGACGCACCTTGGGGGCGGCGACGCGCGCGACGGCGTTGATGGAAGCGATAGCAGCCATTGTTATCGTTCTGTGTGTGCAGTTATGGCGCGGAACGGGCGCGTAGCCTCGCGGTGGGCGTCGTAAATCGAGCTCTGTTTTTTGGTTTTGGTTTTTGGTGCGAAAAGCAATCTGATTGGTCCGGCTCGGATTCTGCAGTGCATTGGCTAAGATCAGACTGTTTGCCTGTACGAGGACGTTTAGGTTACAGATGGCCCAAATGTAAAAAAGTCAAGAAATCGATTCGTTGGTCGTCGACCGGTCCAACAGAACAAGAATCGAAGTGCTCACTCAGCTTCGGTGTGAGCGTCACAAAGCCATGAGTGAGGAGGAAGCGGCTGCCGAAGGCGGCGAGGGCGAGGCCCCCGAGGATGCGGGCCCTCCCCCGTTCACCATAAACGTCGCCATCAAGGTGAGTTTCGCACCGCTGTCCCGCCGCGCCCGCGAAACCCCGCGACCCTTCGTCGAGCCTTTTTTGGGTCTCCGTTTTGCAATCTCTGACCCCGCCCCGCGCCACCTCTCCGTACCCCTTCACCCAGGCCGTCTCGCCTTTGGTCGCCCCGTGGGTCAAGCCCGAGGGCGAGGAGGAGGCCGAACCGCCGCCCCCCGAGCCCGTCAAGGTATCGTTCACCTTTCCCGGCGAGGAGGAACCCGTCGAGACCGAGCCGGTGGAGCCCGGCGAGGATGGCGCGGTGGTGTTCGATTACGTCAAGGCGCTCGAGGGGCGCGTCGCCGGACCCGCGCTCGTGTCCGCCCTCATCGGCACCCCCCTCGTCGTCACCGTGCACAGGGGCGAGGCCGCGATCGCCACCGCGAGCGTCGACATGTTCGCGTTCACCACCGGAGTCGAATCCATCGGAGGATCGTACGCGCTGGCCAAGATTCCGTTCGAGGGAGACCTCCCCAAACCCGAGCCCGAGGCGCCGCCCGAGGGCGAGGAACCACCCGCGGAGGCAGACGCCGGCGGCGAAGGCGAGGACGCCGCCGGGGAAGGGGAGGAGGACACGCGACCGAAGAACCCCATGCTCGACGGCGCGACGATCGAGCTGTCCGTCACGCCCACGTTTCCGCCCGAGGAAGGACCGGCCCTCGTCGCCCCTCACGACGCGGAGCACGGAGGCATCCTGACCTTGACCGCGAAACAAATCGCGCCCCTGCCACAGACACTGATCGACACGCAAGGTGCTAACGACAACCACTGGGAGTTCGTCGTCGCCGTGCCTTTGGAGGGACTGGAACCCGCCACGATCCGAGGCGGCGAGACGGTTGTGGAGAAGGACGAGGAAGGTAACGTGACCGCGTCGCGGGTGGAGTTCGCGGCTGAAACGTCCACCGCCAAGGTGTGGATGCCCGCGGCTACGTTCGTGTCCTTTCGCGACGCCATCCGCGGCAAAGGACCCGCGCAGAAGGCCCAGATGGAGGTGTGCAGGGTGTCCAAATCCGGCGCCTACGACGCCATCGCCGAATCTTACAGAGCAATCGCGGATGCCACCTTTGACGGGCTCCTCAACCCGGGCGCCACGGAGAGCGCGGAGACCGCGCCGCTGCGCGCGCCGCCCTTTGGACAGTACGCGGCGTCGTGCGTCGCTAAGCTCTGCCCGAAGGAGAACCCCGGCGGCGGCGAGGGACCGAGCGAGGAGCCCGCGCCCGAGGGGCAGACGCACTGGATCGCCACGCCGACGGAGTGCGGCGTCACCTTCGAGGTGACCGTCTCAGCGCCCGTGCTGCCCCCGTGGCGCGCGCCTTTACCGCCCAAGATGGCGGTCAGGGACCTGCTGCCGGGCCGCGACCCGCTCGACGCGCACGAGGCTGACGTCCGCGCCACCGAACACTTTCGCGCCGAGGTTACCAAATCCGCCGCGGTTTTATCCAAAGAATACGCGGCTATGTTCACGGGTGAGCCCAAGGATGCGGACGGCAAAGCCACGCGACGCAAGTCCTTGGTGTTCGAGCTGAACCGCAGCGGGAAGTACCACGCGATGAAGGAACGTTTAAAGTCGGCGGCGAGTGCCATCATCGCCGAGCGGTTTCACAAAGGGGGCGAGGGCGTGCAGGGAAAATACAACGAGCTCTACGTTCACCTCGTGCAGGAGATGCACGCCGCGCTGAAGAAGCTCGGACAGACCGAGGAGGAACCGGAGGACCCGAAGGACGGCGTGGACCACGCCAAGTTGGCGCGGTTCAAGGCTCTGGCGGACGAGTACGAGATCGCCGGGGACCAATCGTGCGCCGACAAGTGGCACCGCGAGCGCCTGGTTCTCACGCGCAGGCTTCCCGAGATTTGGGCCGACTACGGCGCTTTTCTCGCGCGGTCCGAGCGGTACGGCAAGTCCGAGGAGGCGTACAAGGAGGCGCTCATGCTGGACGAGGGCCACGTCCCATCGCTCACCGCGCTGTGCGCGCTGATGCTTCACGACGAGGAGTACGAGCGAGCTGAGGTTTACGGCCAGGCGGTGACTTCAAAGGAGGGCGGCGACCCGGTGGCTTGGTCGCTGCTCGCCGCCACTTACAACGCCATGGAACGCGACGAGGACGCCACCAACTGCAACTACGAGGCCCGTCGGCTCGCCGCCGAGGTCATGTCGCACGTCACGAGCGGGTCGCCGGCGTCGCAACCCGAGAAGCCCCCCGAGGCTTTCGTGTCCACGTCGCTGCTGCTGCTCGACATGCACATGCCCGCGGAGGCTTGCGCCATCCTGGAGCAATCGAGGACGCACGCCGCGTTCATACGTTCGCTGTGCCTGGCGCGCGCGGCGATGCTGGAGGGCATGCCGCAGAACGCTCACGCCTTTCTCATGGATGCGTTGTCGGTGGACGCCACCGACCCGAGGCCCTTTGAGCTCCTGGGTGATTTACACTCGAAGGAGGGTAACTTCGCCGAGGCTGAGGAGGCGTACACGCACGCGATGGCGTGCACCGGCGCTGCCAACGGCCGCCCTCCCGCCTCCCTCAAGCTCATCCTCGGTCTCGGCAACGCGCTCACGGAGACTGGTAAGCTGGCGGACGCGAGGGCGACGTTTGAAGCCGGGTGCGAGATGTGCCCGTGCGCGTCTACGTGGCTGGGCGGCGGGATCGCCATGCTGCGTCAGGGTGACCTGGACGCCGCCGAGGCTGCACTCGCGGAGGCTAACATCCAGGACCACACAAACGCCAGGGTGTGGGGGTACCTCTGCCTGGTGGCGCTGCTGTCCGACAGGGCTCCCGAGGCGGAGCAAGCCATAGGGAGCGCGTTTCGGTGCGGGCTCGCCGACGACGAGTGGCCTTTGCTGGGCGAGATCGGCAAGCTGTTTTTGGAGCACGGGCGGTGGAAACACGCGGAGGGTGCGCTGCGGCGGAGTGTCAAGCACGGCGGCGGCGCGGACGTGCGTTACGCGCTCGGCCGCGCGCTGCACGAGCAAGGGGACGCGGCGGCGGCGAGGGACCAGATGCTCGCGGCGGTGGACCAGGCGGCTGAAGCGGGCGACGCCGAGACGCAGAGGTTGACGCTGGAGTCTTTACGTGCGGTGCACTCGGAGCTCGGGGAGAACGAGGCGGCGGAGGCTGCGAAGGGACGGCTCAAGATCATGGGCGTGCGCACCTCGCCGCCGCCCAAGAACTTCCGAGACCGTTAAGAGTTAGTCTGTGAGCTATAGTCAAATGCTTATGAAAAGATTCTCAGTCGTCTCGCGCTCCAAGTTGTCTCAACAGCTTCGCGATCTTCTCGTGTTCGTTATCGATGGCGAGTTTAATCGGCGTCGTGCCCATCTCGGTACGTCGGTGAATGTCTGCACCGGCGTGGATCAGCACAGCCGCGCAACCTTCGTGTCCATGTTGAGCGGCCCTGTGAAGGGGTGTGGTGCCGTCGTCCCTCGCGAGGTTCACATCCGCGCCCGCCTTTATGAGCTCCATGACAATCATCGTGTTGCCTGCTTGGGTGGCAAAGGACAGCGACGTGCTGCCCCCCTTATTACTACCTTGTGCGTTCACATCAGCGCCTGCTTCGATGAGTGCCTTTAATGTTACCGGTTTGTCATTGTAAGCCGCAAAGTGCAAGGCAGTCTGCCCTCGCTTGGGTTCTCTCTTATTGACGTCCTCCCCAGACTCCAAGTGGGCCCTGACCGCGGGCAAGTTGTCGTACGATGCCGCCCAGTGCATCGATGGTATAGTTGTAAATACATGTCCATTCTCCTTCAAGTACGCCTCGATCTTCGCATCCATACAACGAACACCCTCAACGCTCCACACCGCGTCGTTGTACGACTTGCTCACCTGCGCCAAGTTGAGGGTATCAAGCACGCCGAGCTTGGGGAGTATCTCGGCGGCGAACACGTCAGGCAGCTTCATGGCGACAGCCTCGAGGATGGAGACAGTGCCGCGTCGCAAAAATGACACGACATCGGACTCGTATTCCTCCCTCTTCCTCTTCTGCGCGACCATGGCGCCGTTGAAAGTGAAGAGGGGTGCCTCGGGTCGTGGCTTTCTTGAACCTTCCGAGGAAAAATGTTCAAAGCGTTCGGCGGGGGTGACTGCTACACATACAAATTGTTTTCATCGCTGACGTATGGGTAATCATGCAGGATCTAACCTAAAACTGTGCGCGATGCAATCGAAAGATATGGCGAAACGAGCCAGTATGTTGGCGCTCGGCGCGTCAGCAAAAAATTGACTGCGACAAATTAAACCTCCGATTGACCAATCACGGCCCAAACCGCTTTTCCGCCTCAGAAATTGCGTTATCGCTTTTTGCCGGCCGCTCTGTGCTGCGAGGATTGGTCAGCCGTCGCTTCTGCGCGCATTCTGCCCCGCGCTCGCGACGGCGTATCAAGTATCGACCTCTAAAATGGCGATGCCGCAGCAGTTGGTCCAGGCGTGGACCGCCTGGGACCAGAAAGTGTCCGGCACCACCTTCGCGGTGCTCAAGGTGCGCGCGCCGATTCTCCCACCGCCGTTAGCCTTGGACCTGATTGGACCTGATCATGGAAGAGATTTCCATCCCATCACGCGACCACCGCTGACGTCCGCGCCCCTCTCTATCTATCCACAGGCGATCAACTGGGACGTCTTCCCGCTCAGCCCCGTGACTAAGGACTGGGTCGCGGTCGCGTCTCCCACCATCCTGCTCACGTCCCTCGCGGCCTACCTCCTCATCGTGGGCACCGGCGTGAGGGTCCTGAGGAACAAACCGAAGGATCCCACGAAGAAAGACCCCGCCTGGGTTCGGTACCTGGTGATCTTCCACAACGTCTTCCTCGTCGCGCTCTCGCTGTACATGTGCGTCGGCTGCATCTTCGAGGCGTACAAGAACGGATACACGGTCTGGGGTAACAAGTACAACCCCAAGGAGACCGCCATGGCGCACTACATCTGGGTCTTCTACGTGAGCAAAATGTACGAATTCCTGGACACGTTCATCATGCTCATCAAGAACAACCTGAAGCAGGTCAGCTTCCTTCACGTCTACCACCACGGCACCATCTCCTTCGTGTGGTGGATGATCGCCCACCGCGCGCCGGGCGGCGACGCGTATTTCTCCGCCGCGCTGAACTCGTGGGTGCACGTGTGCATGTACTCGTACTACCTGCTCGCCGTGCTGGTGGGCAAGGACGAGAAACGGCGGAAAAAGTACCTGTGGTGGGGCCGGTACCTGACGCAGATGCAGATGCTCCAGTTCTTCCTGAACCTGTGCCAGAGCGTGTACCTCCTCGCGTACCCGTCCTACCCCAAGTTCATCTCCCAGATTCTCTTCTACTACATGATCTCGCTCCTCGGACTCTTCGGACACTTCTACTACTCCAAGCACGTGTCGCCCAAGGCCATCAAGGCCAAGGCTGCGGAGAAGAAGAAGCAGTGAGGGACGAGTTTCGAGAGTGAAAACACACTGAGTTAAGAGGGTGGGGGATGGCACGGGCGGCGACGGGTTCTATTAGCGTCGAAACGTGTTCAAAATGCGTGTTTAATCAACGTACGTGTAAAAGCGCTCCGTTCTCTACGCGGCTGTCACCGTGCCGATCGCGGCGGTGACGCACGCCGCAATCTCCGGACGTAAACCGTCGTTCTCGGTCGCCTCGCGCACGAACGCCTTGACGCCCGCCCTCAGCGAACCCTCGTACTTGGGCGGTCCGGTGGACATGGCCTGCGCCGCCTGCGCCGACGCGCCGAGCATCAGCCCCAGGCGCCCGACGCTCTCGCGGAAATCCGCGCTGCCCTCGCTCAGCTTTTGCGACTTGATCGCCGTCTTCGCATCCTTCGCCACGTAGTCGAACACATCCCGAGCGCCCTCGCCGTCCTTCTCGCGTCCCAACCCGGGAATCATGATCCCCGGCGCCTGCCTGCTCACGACGCTGTGTCGCAACGCCGTGCGCACCAAACGCAGTCGCCGCGTCGCGGATGACGTCGTTCCCCCGTTCGTCACCCCGCCGCACATCGACGACATGAACACCCGCTTCGCCTCCGTCTCCCTCAGCACCTCCGGGTTGGACGCGCCGATCAGGCCGCCGGTGCACCGCCAGAATCCAGCCGCGCGGTCGTCCACCGTTTCCCTCAGCTGAAGAAGCCTTCGATCCGACGCCCCCGACGCCGGCTCCATCAGGTCGAGTAAATCGCCGAGCCTGGCGAGGAACGTGTGCGCGGCCGCGCCGATCGCGTCCACGCCCGCGTCCACGCACCCGGGCGACGGGTCCATCGGAGCCTCCGCTTCGGTGGCGCGTTTAGACGACGGAGCCCGGCGAGCCGCGTCGTCGGCGGCGAACCCGGCGAGCTCAAAGACGTCCTGGATCAGCGCCGCGCACTCGCCGCCGCCGGGTGCCAACCCCACGAGGCGGTACAGGAGCGAGTTCTGGAGGACGCCGAGCGCCCAGTTCCCGCGCGCGTTCAGGTCCGGGCCGCGCTGTTGCGACGGCGTGGCGCCGACATCCGGCGACTCCGGCACGACGTCGCTGTCCTGCGACTCAGGAACCGCGCTCATCGATTGGTCCCGTCCCGGCCCGAGCCTCGAGGGCGTCGTCCCGACGGAGGCGTTGGAAGCGACCGAGGCGTCCGCCGCGTCCTTCTCGTTCTGCATCTGGACCCGTCGCTCGAACACCGCGATGCGCGCGGCGGCGTCCGCGGCGATGACGTCGACGGCGTGCGTAAACGCGAGAGCGGCGCCGAGCCTCGGGGGTACGTACCCGGGATACGGACCGGCGTTCGTTGCCCCTTCTTTAGACGCCTTGCCCTTCTTCTTCTTCTGCGTACCTTCGACGTCGGTATCATCGACATCCGTATCCTCGGGCTCGTCCAGGAGAGCTCCGCGGGATTTGGCGACCTTTTCGTCCTCGTCGTCGAATCCCCTTTTCGACGCTTTTCGCTCCTTGATCTCCGCGCCGCGGCAGAGCTCGTCGAGCATCTCCGGCCTACCCCCGACGCACTTGACGAGCGCGCGGAACCGTCGCCAGTCCGCGCCGCTTCCCCGCGCGGTCAAATCTTTCCCCATCTCCTGTTTCGCTTCTTTGTCCCGTGTGAGATCCGCGTGTTGCCCCGCTCGTTTGTCGGAGTCGAGCGGCGTCCACGTCGCTTCGCACGTCTCGACGTACGGGATAGGTTCGCCGTTCACTGACGCCGTCCTCGAGGCGATGGAGTCCACGGTGCCGATGCGCGCGGTGGGGTGCGTACGCTGGATCGCGCGGAAGACGTCCATGGCGGCTCGGACTAGGCGCCTGTCCTCCGCGGCGGCTCCGCGGCCCGGGGGATGCCGCGAGTGCGCATCGGGATCGGCCGGGGCGTCGTCGTCGTCTTCGTTGAGCTTCATGAGCTCGCGCGGGCGGACGAGGATGGAGAGGAGGCGCTCGTAGAAGTGGTGCGGCGGGACCTGGTCGCGCTGGTTGCGGAGTAGGACGTCGAACGCGGCGACAAACTCGGCTTCGGATCGTCGGGTGTCTTCCTCGTTCGTGCCCAGGGCGTTGAACCCGCCTCGGCCGCCCTCGGTCTCGATGAACTTGACGGTGAAGGTGTCGTATCCGGGCCGGGACTTGCTGTATTCCAGGTCGATGTCTCCGCCGGCGGACCTGACGCGTGGGGTGTAGATTGGGGTGTAGATGTCAGTGGCTCGCTCGAGTTGGTGGGCGTTCGAGTTGGAAAGAATGTCAGCTGCGATCGTCGCTCTGGACAGTACGGACCTTCGGCGTCGCTTGGACGGGGTGTCCCGCTGAAATGACTCGAAGAGTCCCAGCTGGCGGCCCTTACCCCCGCTGCCGGGGGTGGGCGGCTTCTTGCGCGGCGGCATGGCGCTGCGAGCTATGCACGAAGCGCCCCTGTCAGATCTGTTTTGAACTTTGGCGTGTCTCGCGCGCCGCGCGCCAGACAGGACTCGAGCCGTGACGTGTCTTCGAAGCGTCGAAGCGCCACAACGAGTCGCACCGAGTCGACTCCAGCAACGAATGTTCGCCGTCCGCGGCGTCATCAGTGCCGCCGTCCGCCTCAACGCCCCCACCGCCGGAAAGCTCCGCGTCGCGTCCGCCAAGCCGATACTCGCCGCCCGCCCCGTCACTATCCGCCCCAGGAGTTTCGTCCGATCCGTCGCCATGGCTGCATCCACCGCCGAGCCCGTCGGGGAGTTCATCGACGGCTTCAACGCCGACTACGCCCGCATCCACAAGGCGTACGAGGATAACTTCTGGGCCACCAAGATGAACCTCGCCGGTAACTCCACCGACGCACTCACCGAGTCCTTCAACGCCCTCGAAGCCTTCCTCGGCGATGCCGACGTCCTGGAGAAAGTCCGCGGCTACCTCGGCGGTGCCGACGCCGACGACGCGCAGGTCGTCGTGCTCAAGCACATCGAGAAGACCCTCGGATGCTACATCGTGGAGTCCGCGGACGCCAAGAAGGTCCGCGAAGAGGCTGTCGCGCTCGAGAACAAGATGAACAGCGCCAGGAACAAACTCGGCCTGACCTACGTCGAAGCGGATGGGTCAGTCACCGACGCCACGCCCACCGTGCTACGCACCAAGATCCGCAGCGCCGCCGACGAGTCCGTCCGCAAGTCCTGCTGGGAAGCGACGCGCAAGGTTGGCCCGTTCCTCTTGGAGAACGGCTTCCCGAAGATCATCGCGGAACGAAACCGATTCGCGCGGACGCTCGGATTCGTCGACTTTTACGACATGAAGGTGACGCAAGCGGAAGGGTTCAGCAAGGCTCGGTGCTTCGAGATGCTCGACGGGCTGGAGGCTGCGACGCGGCCCATCCTCGACACCGCGCTCGCCAAGCTCAAGGAGGACAAGGGCGAGGATGCGCTCAAGCCCTGGAACCTTTCCTACGCCCTCTCCGGCGAGCTGTCGAGGGAGATGGACCCTTACTTTCCGTTTGAAAACGCGCCCGAGGTTTGGGGCCGGTCCTTCGCCGCCATGGGCATCAGGTACCGCGACACCAAGATGCAGCTGGACCTCTGCGATCGCAAGGGTAAGTACCCGAACGGCTTCTGCCACTGGCCCATCGCGCCGCACAAGGCGCAGGACGGCACCTGGAACGCGTCGCAGGCGAACTTCACCTCCCTCGCCACCCCCGACGAGGTCGGCAGCGGCAACACCGCGCTGACCACGCTGATGCACGAGGGCGGACACGCCGCGCACTTCGCGAACATCGAGCAAGGCTCCCCGCTGTTCAGCCAGGAAAGGGCGCCGTTCTCGGTGTCCCTCGCGGAGACGCAGTCGATGTTCCTCGACTCCCTCTGCGGCGACGCGGCTTGGCTCGGAAGGTACGCCAAGGACCGCGCCGGTTCCCCGATTCCCTGGGCACTCCTGGAACGGTCCATCCGCGAGAAACACCCGTTCGAGGTGTTCATGCTCCGGGGCATGATCGCCGTGCCTTACTTCGAGAAGGCGCTCTACGAGCTCGAGGAATCCGAGCTCACCGCCGAGAACATCGAGCGCATCGCCGACGAGATCGAGCACAAGATTCAGGGAGGCCTCGCCGCCCGTCCCCTCCTCTCCGTGCCCCACATCACCAGCGACGAGTCCTCCTGCTACTACCACGGGTACGTCTTCGCCGAGATGGCGGTGCACCAGTCACGGGCGCACTTCCACGGCAAGTACGGCGTCATCGTCGATAACCCCAAGATCGGACCCGAGATGCTCCAATCGTTCTGGCTGCAGGGCAGCGGCGAGCCCGGTTTCCTCAAGATGGTGGAGGATCTCACCGGTAAGCCCCTGACCCACGACGCCTGGGTCGCCGAGCTGTCCAAGCCCACCGAGGACGTGGTGAAGGATGAGAAGGAGGAGTACGCCGAGGCTGTCAAGACGGGTGCTTACTCCGGGGAGGTTGACCTCGGCATGCACGCCATCTTCGTGCACGGCGACGAGGTCATCTCCGACTCCAAGGTGGAGGACGGGTACGCGGCGGCGTGCGCCAAGTTCAAGAAGTGGGTCAACGAGAACTGGCCCAAGACCGCGGTGACCGCCTGATTAGCATAGACCACGATGCAACAACGCTCCTAAAAGTCTCTACTCGTACATTCTGATGAAAAATATCCTGCCAGCGTGTCAATGCCAAGTGTCGAACCGCCACACAGCGACTCGCACCAGGGAGCGTGACCATGTTCGCCGTCTCCACCCATGCTCTCACCGCGCGCCCCGTGGCGCTCCGCGCGCGCCACACCGCGCCCCGCCGCGCCGCCCGCGCCATGACCGTGACCGCGGCTGGCGACAAGGACGGCGCCGCGGTTGAAGAGGCGGAGAAGGAGGAGGCGGGCATCGACTTCAAGGGCCTCAAGCAGCTCATCTCCATGGGCCTCGGGACGATCTCGGGGGACATCACCGAGATCAACCTCGACGACCCGGCGCGCACGGTGGTGATGGAGCTCGAGGCGAACAACTTCGAGGACAAGGACGGCAACCCGTTGTGGAAGCCCGACGATAAGGGATACGTCGCGGAAAGTGGCGAGTCGACCCCGATCGCCAACTACATCGTGCCGGTGATGCTGGGCGTCGGCGCCATCGGAGGCGTCGTGGCGACCCTCAACGCGCTCTAAACGCGAATTTTGGGCGCGGCGAGCGCGTTCGCGGGTCGACGGGGGACGACGACACGCGAGGGCCCGCTTCGCTTTCAACCATAGCTAATTGCTTTCAATGTATACGATCAACTGCCGCTTATTTCATCGACGTTCACGGTCAAACTTGAAACCGATTTTTCGTAATATGATATTCCAAACGAGCCTCGTTTGTCGACTCAGAGTTGCCATCGCGCCGGGGCTGCTTCGCCCTCGGGGGACATGGAGCAGCTGAACAAAATCCGCGTCGCGGCGGAGAACTCCATCCGCGAGCGCGCGCGGAAGCAGGCGGAGGCGCGCGTCGCCGAGCTCGAGCGCGGCGGGCGCCTCGACGAGCTCACCCCCGCCAAGACCCGCAGCCCAAAAGGCGCAGCGACCAACGGGGCATCATCAACATCCATCCCGGCGCCCCGAACCCCCGCGACGGCGCCGGCGTCCGCGGCGAAGACCCCACGCGGTTCGGGCGGCGGTTCGGGCACGCCGCCGTACGCCACCCCCGCGCCGGACTTCGCATCCTCCACCGCGATGGAGGACATCGCCGTGAGCATCGCGTCGCTGCAGTCCGAGCTGGAAGCCATGCGACGGCGACAGGCGCTCGTCGAGGACGGCCTGCTGGACGCGCGCGAGGATTCCACCGACAACACCGCCGCGATCGACGAGGCGGTGACGCGTCGCATCCAGGAGAGCGTCGCGTCCATCATCGCACCGTACGTCGAGGCAACTATCGGCCGCGTCCGCGAAGAGATGCGAGCGCAGATCCTCGCAGAGACGGAGGCGAAGATCGATGCTTCCAACGACGCCGCCGAGGCGACGGTCATGAGGATCGGAGGCCTGCTCGGCGCCGCGGAGGCCGCCGCGAGGGGCGCCAAGGAAGCCGCCGCAGCCGCAGAGGAAGCATCCGTATCCGCCGAGCAACGAACCGCGCGGGCCGAGGCGCACGCGAAGGACGCGAAGGACGCGACGGCCAACGCGCTGGCTCGTGCCGACGCCGCGGAGGCCTCCTCCGCGCGTGACACAGCTGTGCGGGAAAATGGGGACGACGCGGACGAAACGACGCGGGTACAGGTGGACGCGCGGTTCGCCGCGCTGGAGGCGAGCGTCGCGGACGCCATCGCGCGCGCGGACGCCGCGGAGAAACGGACCAAGGCGGCGGAGGACACCGCGAAAGCCGCCGTCGCCGCCGCGGAGCAAACCGCGAGGGACGTCGAGTCCAAGGCCAAGTCCGCCGAGTCCAAGGCGGAGAAGGCGCATAAAACGGTGAAGGAGATCGAGAAGAAGGTCAAGGCGGCAGAGGTCAAGGCGGCCGCGGCGGAGGCAAAGGCGAACGAGGCTGAAGCCAAGGCGGCTGCGGCGGAGGCCAAGGCGAACGAGGTTCACGCGCGCCCCCCACCCCCGCCGACTCCCCCGGCGCCGATCCCTCCCCCCGCGCCCGCCGCCGGCCTGGACCCCACCGCCGTCGCGGATGCCGTGCGCCTCGAGCTCGCCGCCGACATCGAATCCCTCAAGCGCGCGGCTGACGAGGCGGTGGATGTCGCGCGGCAGGCTAGGGGCGCGCAGAGCGAACTCAGGGACGTGTGCATGGACG
>Ga0302114_10000480_pt1 | contig 27991 bp, 23 predicted proteins | sample AG5_Surface_MG_FD_203107 | JGI IMG/M metagenome (GOLD analysis project Ga0302114, IMG submission 203107) | Marine microbial communities from Western Arctic Ocean, Canada - AG5_Surface | ecosystem: Environmental > Aquatic > Marine > Oceanic | place: Canada: Western Arctic Ocean | collected...
TCGTCGCCAGTCAGAATCCGCCCGACCTGTTCGCCGCCGCCAGCTCCTCCATCGCCTTCTTCTTCGTCCTCGCCTTTTTGTTCTGGAACCAGTTGTACACGTTCGCCTCGTTCACCGGCCCGAGCTTGGTGAGCTCGTCCGTGATCTTCGTCCGGATGTCCCCGTTGGGTGTGCCCATGCCCGTCGCGAAGAGCTCCTCGAGCCGCGCGAGTTGCGTGGGATTCGGCGACCACCGGGATCCCCTCGGGCCGTCGCCACCCTTGGAGTAGACGGGCCCGGGGTAGGACGGCTGGGCGCCGGCGGCGCCAGAGACGCCGAGTGAGTTGGCGATCGCCGCGAGGGTCTGCGAGCGCGATTGCCCTGGTTTGCTCTCCTCCGCGATCTGTTGGGTCAGGAGCGCGCGTTGTTCGCAGAGGTGCGCGTAGGCTGCGATCTGATGCCTGAGGGTGTCCAGCTGCGTCAAGGTCATCGCGCCCGGGGCGATGGTGGGGTAAGGGCCGTCGCCGTCCATGCCGAACCTCTTCACCTGCTCGGCCGTGGGCAGCGGCGGCACCTCGAACATTGCGTCGGTCACGCCCTCCGCCGACATCGTCTCGTCTACCCGTCCCTCGAGCTTCCCGTGGGCACTGTGTTTGTTTTTCTGTGCCTCCGCTCGCCCGCGATCTGGCTGTGCGGAGCGAGTGCCGAGGACCGACTCGCCTGCGACGGCGGTACCTGGTGTCCCTGTGCGACCGCCTGGGAAACCTCCGCTCGCGCGTGCGTCGACGGTGGATACACCCGCCGCGACGTCGTTTGTGGGTCCGCGAGTCGCTCGATTTCAAATCTAAACCCTGGCGCAAGTCAGCGCAGAGCGACAAGACTGACAACTCGGTTTTTGTGAAGTGCCGTCTCCTCGAGCGACCATAGCGAGGGACGCGCGGCGACGCTCTGTACCGACCCGCGACGCTCCGATAGCGCTGTGGAGAGTCCGTGGGAATCATGAGCGACGGGTCCGATGAGATCCTCGCGATTGTCGAGGCTGCGTGCACCGCGATGGGCGCGTGCGCCTGCTGCATCTTGCGATTTCGGGGCGTGCCCTCCGGCGAGGTGGACGCGTATCGCGCCGCCGCATCAGCGTCGAAGGATGCACCGCCGTGCCCGTGCTGCCTCGGGATACTCCAGCTCGATCTGGACGCGTCGACCGCCCCTGGTCCGGGCGAGGGCGGCATCGAGGACGGCGCTTCGAACGACGCGAGCGCCACCGCCGCCGCCGCCGACGCCAGGGAACGCTCCGACGTCCTCGTCCGCAAGGACCCGCCCGCGGTGTTCGCGCGGACGGTCTCCCAGTACACCGCGGGGATCCGCTCGGGCGGTCACGTCTTCACATCCTTCGCGCTGGAGGTGACCATGCCCCCCGCGCTGGCGGTGCGACAGGCGGCGACCAGATGCCATCTCTTACAATCGATCGTAGACGAGAAGAAAGCCGGCGACGAGAATGAGATCGATGCCACCGACGCCGACACCGTCGTGGACATCGCCGTCGTTCCAAAGACGACGGACGTCAAGGATGTGCTCAGGGCCTTACTGATACCGGCACTCGCGGCTGACGCATCGACGGGGGGAACGAAGGACGAGACGAACCCGAACCCGAACCCGCGACACGACCAGGCGGCGAATTTTCGGTTCGCTCTTCTCTTCGAGCACGAGCTGTCGTCCACCGAGGCTGCGTTCGCGTACCGGGAAGACGCGAACGATGGAGGGTCTCACGGTGGTGGTGGTAACGGCGGTGGTAAGAGGCGACGCGAGCGCGCGACGCCGGCGCACCTCAAGGGCACGGTGTTCGTGCCGGCGGAATCCCCGGCTGGGATGTGGCAGAACCACGGCGGCAAGTACAACCTCGCCGAGCGCGTCGCGGGTGAAAAGTTCACGAGCGCCGACGCTTTTAAACAAAACACGACGTTTCACACGTCCGTCGCTGTGCCGCCGACGAGGCCGAGCGTCCGCGCGACGGTTCGCATGCTGACGTGGCACCAGCCCGTGTACGTTGGGGGCCGGTATAAGAAGTGGGCGCGGGGGACGCCGCAGGCTCCGTGGGTGGACAGCGAGACGGGCGCGACGATCGGTGTGGGTTCCGTGCAGACGTCCATCGACGCCGTGGTGACGAGGGCGCTCAGGGCGGACGGCAGTAAGCTCAACTCCGCGGGGCGGGAGGACATGGACGTGCGGATGTTGGGCGGGGGCCGGCCGTTCATTTTGGAGGTGCGTTTCTTTTTATTTCCGTATGGGCGATTAGACTGACGGCGTGTTTTGTTTGTGACAGGTGCACAACCCGAGGCGCCCAAACGCGGCGGATTCCCCAGAGGCGTGTGCGGCGATGGAGGCTGCGCTGGAGTCCGCGGACGCCGGCATCGTGACGGCCGTGGGTATCCATCTCAGCAGCGCGGGGGCGTACAGGTCGATGCACGAAGGGAGCGAGGAGAAGGAGAAGGAGTACACCGCGATATGTTGGGCGGAGAAACCTCTGAGCGACGAAGATGAACTCAAGCTGAGCAACATACGGGACATGGAGATATCGCAGGCGACGCCGGTGAGGGTGCTGCACCGGCGCACGTCGATGGCGCGCCCACGGACGATCGTGAGCGCGAAGTGTACGCGGGTGCCGGGGTCGCCCAGGTTCTTCACGCTGCGGCTGAGGACGCAGGCGGGGACGTACATTAAAGAGTTTGTGCACGGCGATTTCGGTCGAACCCGGCCGAACGTGGGGGAGATGCTGGGGTGCCGCGCGGACATCATGCAGCTGGACGTGACGGACATCGACATGGACTTCGGGTTGAACGTCGAGGACGTCGCGACTGAGGCGGCGGAAGGTGACGAACGGGAGGGCAAGTCGGCGAAGGTTGAATGATAGATTGATTTGGTATTTGGCCAAACGTACGCCTTCTAACTCTCTCGTCACTGCTGTTTACAGTCCACGTCGCCGTCCTCCGGCGCTCTCTTGAGCCTCAGCTGCTGCGTCTCCACCTTTTCCTCGATCTCCGCCTTGATGACGTCCCTCGGCTTTTTATACTGCACGATGAGCGTGTTGTTCTTCCAGTCGTACGTCAACGCATCGTCCTCCAGGGACAGTTTCAGCACCTTGAGCTCCGGGACGTCGAACCTCTTGTAGAACTTCTTGTTCGTGGTCCGTATGACGATCTTCTGGTCGCCGTGGTCGCACGTCACCTGGTACGTCTCGATCGGATACGGTAAATTTCGCACCCTCCACACGAAGCTCTGCGGGGTGTCCTGGCTCCGCTGCCACGCCGGGTTGACGCTGCTCTCCGCGAGGATCCCCATGTCCGGCGAGAACGTCCGCGGGGCCTCGCCCACGAGGTACTCCCACGTCTCGTCCTTCCCCAGCACCGTCCGGCCCCGTCGTTTCCGAAGCAGGAGCTCGTCGGTTTTCAGATCGTACTCCTCGATCATCTCCCCGCCGTCCTCGAACTCGGTCGCCACCCTTCGCCTGCCGCCGGTGTTCATCGACGTCGACTTGCCCCCCTTGCGAAACATGCCGGCCCGCTTTGTGTACCACCGTCTCTACTCTCCGAGAAAACTCACCCGCCGTGCGTCGCCGGCTCGAGTGTGAAGTGATGACCATTTCGAAACGTGCCGACCTTCCCTTCCCGTCTGTCGTTGACCACTGCACACGCGGTCCTCTCCACTCTCGGCAATGCCAAGTTGTCGTCTGATAAGAGTTATTCGAATGGCTCCAAAGGGCGCAGCGCCAGGACCCCGCCGCACATCCGCGTCACCTTCCTTCGGGAACGCGCACATCTCAGTCCCGAGGGGTCGTCGCAACAAACACCCGCCGGCCATGGGCCTCTGGAGCGCGCTCCACAAGGTCCGCGCGGGCCACGACCGCGTGGTGACCGACGGCAACCACGGCCACGCTCTGGCGGATTCCGGCGCGTGGTCCCCGGACAGCGAGTGGATCGTGTACGACACACGGAGCGACGCGACGGACGGCAAGTTCGACGGCGGCGCCGTTCAGTGCGTCCACGTCAAGTCCGGCCAGGTTCGCACGCTGTATCGCACGCGGAACGGCGCCGCGTGCGGAGTGGCGAGCTGGAACCCACGGCGAGATAAACGAGAGGTTGTGTTCATCCACGGCCCGGAGAATCCCACCGCGTCCTTCTTCTACGCCCCGCACCAGAGGCGCGGCGTGCGCGTGGACGCCTCCGCGCAACTCAGAAGGCCCAAGTGGTACAGGGAACCCACGATGGACGCCAGCTCCGCGGCCGCGTCCACGAGCGACGGCGCAGAGGTGGAGAAGGCCATGCCGAGAATTGGAAAAAACAATTCGTCGCAGATGCGGGGCGGCGAACCCGTGGTGACCTCGCTCGTCCCCGCGCGGTGGCCGCACCGCAACCTGGACGCCCGGGACCTTCTCGGACCCCAGTTCACGGACGGCGCGTTGCGAGGCGGCACGGGGGACCACCAGTACTCCCCGGACGGCGCCCTCGTCGTCTCGTCCTACTGCGACGCCGTGTTACTTCGCAATCAGGCGTCGGGATCGTACGGCGCGGTGGAGACTAGCGTGCAGTGCACCGCCGTGACCGCGATCGACGGGCGGGGGGGCGTGGAGGTGGACAAGGAGGAGCACCCGCGGAACCACGACGGCGACGGGTGGACCGTCGTGGCGACAAGGCACGAAGACGCGCCGAGGCCGGTGCGTTTATTTTTATTTCCGTATTTGTTTTATTTTTCTTTCATATGGGCAATGTGACTGACGTCGTGTTTTGTTAACAGGGCACCGATGAAATATCAGACGCGAAACAGGAGGCTTGGATCGGCACCCGCGGGTACAGACACGAGGCTAAGGGGTGGGTGGGCCGCGCGGTGGCGTTCTTAGGGGAGGTACACACGACGAACAGGATATCGAGCCACCTCGAGCTGTTCGTGCTGGACCTCCCGGCGAAGCCGAGGGACCTGCGGATATCGGAGCGGGGCAAACCTTTGAGCGGATCGGACACCGCTCGGCCGCGCCCGCCGCCGGGGACGACGCAGCGGCGCCTGACGGACACCAGCGCCCGGACCTACCCGGGCCTGTGCGCGGGTCCGTTGGAGAAGCGTATGAACGCCGGCCCGCCGTCCCCGCGCGCGGGTGCGGGCAAGAGCGGCGGGTCGAGCAAGCGGGGCGCGTCGGGGCCCAAGTTTTGGCCTCGTTCGAGCCCGTGCGGGTCGCGCGTGTGCGTCGTCGCGATGGACGACATGTGCGTCCCGCAGCTGTATTTAGTGCCGACCGGGTCTGCGGCGCCCGCGCGGCTCAGGCAGCTCACGGATCTGCCCAAGCCCGGGGTTCAGAGCGCGTTTTCGTGGTCCCCCTGCGGCGAACACCTAGCGTTTGTCCATGACGGCAGCGTGTGTCTGCTCACCGTGCCTCGCGCCATGATGGGCGGCGACGGGAACGACGCCGAGGAGGATCCCGATGACATGATGGCGCAGCTCATGGAGCAGACGAACGCGGTGGGTGGCCCGGAGGACCGGGGTAGGAAGCGCAGGGTTCGGCGGCTGACGAGGCGGAGAACCGGAGACGCCGCGCCGGCGCCGCGCGGGGTGACTTTCTCCCCGTGCGGCAAATACGTGGCCTACGTCCGCCGCGAGCGAGTGAGCCACGGCACGCGCGGTGGCCAGCAGGCACAGACGCCGGGGTCACCTGGGAGCGCGTCACCCAAGAGCCCGTTGGACTCTGAGAAGGGCAAAAACGACGATCCTTTTTACAACTCGGACGACGAAAACGAGGGTTCGACAAAGTACTTCAACCAGGTTTGCGCGGTGGGCGTCGAGGTGGTCCTGCGTCAGCCGTTCAGGCTCGCGGCGCAGGTGATCGGTACCGGCGCGACGGTGCTGGGTGGTTTGATCGCGACGGACCTCGCCAAGACGGGCGTGGGAGCCATCGTTGACGGGCTTCGGCATCGGCGGGTGATGATTTTGCGGAAAATAGGGCGGCGGGGGAAGCGGCAGCGGACGGACACGTGGCAGGACTTCCAGCGGAAGTACGAGCGGACGGGAAGGCGGCTGGAACGGAAGCCGAACAAGCCCGCCGCGGCGAAGGGCTGGGACGATTTCAAGCGAGAGTACGAATAGTAGGCGGGTAGCCGAACCTCCAAGATTAATCTCACCGGTTTCTGATCAGTTTTCTAAGATTCCTGAAACGGCGTCGCGTCTCCCTCGGCTATCGCGCGAAGGCCCTCCCTGTACGTCGGATACATCAATCGCACTCCGAGCTCCTCCTTGATCAGAGTGTTTCTCACCCGCTTCTCACCCCTCGCACCCTCCGCGCCCGCCGGTCTTAAACCGCTTTCGTCGTCTGATTCACTCACAGCCGAGGGTAAGCCCAGTAACGACCTGGCGTAAGCCGCCGCGTCGGCCCTCGGCGCGGGCTCGTCGTCCACCACGTTATACACGCTGGATCGCATCGACAACAACGCACTCGCGCCCATGCTGGTGCACAGCACGTTCACCACATCCCCGACGTGGCACCGCGACGTGAACTTCCGTCCGCCCCGGGCCGATTTCGCGCGACTTTCCGATAACGCGTCCCCGCCGACTTCCCGGGCCACCGCGTCCAAGATGCTCCGTCCCGGTCCGTATATCCCCCCGAGGCGAAACGTGGTGACGGGTAGTTCGCACTGCTGTGACCACTCTAACTCCGCGTTCCGCCTGCGTACGGCGGTTGGAGATGAAGGCGAGCACTCGGACGACTCGTCTACCCATCCCCCGTCGTGTTCTCCGTAAACGCCCGTGCTGCTGAGGTACCCGATCCATCGCAGCGCGCCGCGATCCACCGCGCGTCTCAGCGCGTCCATGCACGCGGCGTCCGCGAGGACCGGGTCCCTGTCGAAGTCGCCGTTGGGCGGGGTGGAGTTGAGGACGTGCGTGGCGGCGAGCACGGCGGTGATCCCGTCGTCGTCGAGGCGGACGACGTCGTCGGGGCGCCAGAGATGTGCGTCGACGCCCGCGTGCCGTAGGCTTTGCACGCGCGCCTCGTCCCTGCACGTGCCGGAGACGTGCCAGCCCCCGCGCCGGAGGGTGTTGACGAGGCCGAGCGAGGTGTACCCCAGGCCAAAGACGAAGAGACGGCCGCCGGACGGACCGAACGAAGACGGGTCCGGCACCTCGATGGATGGCCGGCTTCCTGCCTGGGCACCACCCTCATCCCCCACTCGGGAGCATCGTACCCTGGATGGCGCGCGGAAGCCTCGTGGATGGCGAACGCGCGTCCTTCGATCCGCCACGGCGCTGTGGATCGTCGGGGAACGCGCCAGGACGGCGTGCATGATCCCGATAGCTCCCCTGTCGCCCACGCCGCCCGGGCACCGTCTGATGTTAAATTTGCCAAAAGTCCTCTGTCGTATCCAGCCCGATCCCTAAATTGTCATAATTCAATTCGACACGCGCCACCGCAATGCCCTTGACCTACGAGCCCAGGGCGGCGCCCTGGGAGCACCTCCTGGTCGAGAAGATCTTCCAGAAGGGCGGTAACGGCGTCAGCGGCATCGCGCGATGGCTCCAGCGCCACGTCCGCGCCACCGACTACACCCCCCCGGGCACGATTTTGCGCAACGATTTCCGTCGCTCGATCGCCGAGCTCAACATCGACGTCTCCCCCGACGACTTCGCCGTCGTCGCCGAGGCGTGTACGTACGTCGGTGACCACGCGGGTAGCGCCGGATCGTTGCTCAGTACGCAATCCATCGCCAACCGGCTCGTGGACCTCGCCGCGCTCGGCGCCGGGCAGGCTTCCGTGTTTGGCCGGAACGAGGCGAGCCCGCTGACCGGCACCGAGACCGAGCGCGCCACGATGGAGGCGCGCGCGGCCGCCGTGTCCCAGGCGAAGGCGTTCAACCCCGACGTGGAGGACCCCGGCCGCGGGCACCCGCACTCCCCGGCGGCGCCCGCCGCCAGGAGCGACCCGAACTCCCTCCTCTACGACAATCCGGGCGGCGCCAATCATCGCGCCCCGCCACCGCCCCAGCTCGAGGCTGCCTTCGTTCGCGGCGAACTCCCGGAGAGCCCCGGCGCCAAGGCACTCGCCGACTACCAGGGCAAACGACTCGAGAAGCTCGGATCCGGCGTCGTCGCGCACGTCGGCGTACCGCCCAAGCTCGCGCTCCCAGTCGATTACACCCCGGGCGCCATGCCCTCCCTCGACACCGTGGAGGCGCTGGAAGACGCCGTCCGAGCCGCGCTCATGGCGAGGACCACGTCCAAGTCCCAGGCCATGCGCATCCTCTCCGGTATGCCCATCGCGGGCGGCCGCGTCGCCATGCGGGACGCGCTCAACCCCGCGCAGTTCCGCGAGGCGATGCTTCGACTCAACGTCAACCCGGCGAACGCGACTTTGGTCGATCGACTCTTCGCCAAACACGACGCCGACGGCAACGGACACCTGGACTACGCCGAGTTTGTCGAGTTTCTCATGCCCAGCGACTACGCGCCCGTCTCCCCGGGTGAGTACAGGCAGCAGTACACGGGGTACACCCACAGCCCGGGCGATCTCGTCCGGGGCGGAGGCGGCCGCAATTCCGGCGGCTCCGGAAGCTTCGCGCCCGAGAGCCCGCATCCGCTCGGCGCCGACAACCGCATGCTCGTCGGCGCCGCGGGCACGCCCACGAGCCGGGGCCGGTCCACCCGCGCGGAAGCCGCGCGCGCCGCCATGATCGCGGAGGGGTGGCAGACGGGCTCGAGGGTGGAGGCGACGAGGGACGCGAGGATGCACGCCATGCTCCCCGCAGAGTCCAATCGCCCCGGAAAAACCACCGCTGGGTCCGGCCCTTATAACATCTCCAGCCTCTACCGGAACAAGCCGGGGGGCGGGGACCATAGTCTGACCGTGCGTAGGATCGAGGCGGCGGTGCTCCATCACCTGCAGAACGCCAACGGCGGCGACGCGACGAGGAAACACGCGGAAAAACTGTTTCGGTTTTTCGACACGGACGACGACGGGACGCTGTCGCACGCCAACCTTCGCAAGGCGCTCCTCCGCATCAACGTCGACCCGACCGACGCCGACTTTAGCGACTTTGTCGCGACACACGACGATGGCAAACGGCAGGTGGACATCAAGAAGCTCGCCGCCGCCATCGTGCCCACGACGGAGCAGATGAAGGCGGCGAGGGGCGGCGTGGTCGAGCGGTGGGGCGCGGACGGCGCAGACCGCTGGGCCGGATACGATCGCCATAAGATCGCCGCGACGCTCGATAACCTCAACGAGCCGTCGTTCTTCGACCGCGCGAAGGCTGGCGACGCCGGTAACGTCCCGAAGGTTCACACCGTGCGCGAGCTCGAGGAGCTGCTGCGGGAGAAGGCGATCACGCTGGAGAAGGGGTTCCGGGGCGCGCGGACGTGGTTCAAATATTTTGACCGCGACGGGAGCGGCGGCGTGGACAAGGACGAGTTCGTGATGGCGATGAACCAGTTCAACATCGCGCCGACGGAAGAGGTCATCGATGCGCTGTTCCTGAAGTACGACAAGAGCGGCGAGGGCGAGCTCGAGTACATGGAGCTCCTCGCCGCGCTCGCGCCCGCGCAGGGCCTGTACCACTCCACCGCCGATATGCTCGAGTCCCTCGACGTCAACGCCCCGGCGAGGGGATCGACCCCCAACGGCGTTGCGGCGAAGGATGCGGCGCGCCTGAGCCTCGGCGCGCCTCGCGCTCACGCGGAGGACCAGGGCAAGCAGCGGCTGAGCGTGAAGCAGTTCAAGCGCAAGCTCACGGATTGGATGGCGGCCAGGGGCCAGGGTCTCATGGCGCTTCGTAAGCTCTTCAAGGAGCTCGACTACGACAACTCCGGGACGATCGACCGCGAGGAGTTCACCAAGGGTATCCAGCGCATGAACATCCACCCCACGCGGGAGTCCTTGACCAAGATCTTGGACTATTACGACGACGACGGCAACGGGACGATTGAGTTTGACGAGTTCATCGGTTCCGTGCTCCCGGACCACGACTACCGGGGGTACGAAGATGGGAACTGGCAGGCGATCGCGCACCACGACCCGAAGCCGCCGAACATCATGCCCACGTCGCATATGCTCTACGGTAACCAGCTGGAGAAGCTGCTGATCGATAAGATCATCCAGGCGAGCGACGCGCACGGGAGCGCTAGGAAGATTTTCCGGGAGCTGGACTGGGATCACAGCGGGACGGTTGACAAGGATGAGTTCAGGAAGTGGATAAGGTACCTGAACTTCTTCCCGGACGAAGGGACGTTCGAGCGGCTGTGGAGGAACTACGACAAGGAAAACAAGGGGTACTTCGAGTACCAGGACTTCATGAGCAGGGTCGCGCCCAAGCACGACCTCACCGCGTCTGTCTTTTGAAGGGATCGCGTCTGCCAGTGTAGAGGCTCGGGGTTGATAAATGCTCGTGTAATGATATTCAAAAGCGCTAGTTTAGCGTCACACATCCGACTAATTAATCTCACCCACGCCGCGACATTCTCACGCGAACGGGTTGAAATTCTGCTGCTGCTGCTGCTGCTGCTGCTGCTGAGGCGCGCCGAACGGATTCTGGTTCATCTGCGGCGGCTGCTGCGCGAATGGGTCGTTAAGCGCCGTCGCGGTGTTGAACGGGTCGCGTGCCTGCTGCATCTGCGGCGGCGGCGCGGCGAAAGGGTCGTTCGCCGCCGCGGGCTGTGCGAACGGGTCCGCCACGGCACCCCCACCCGTGGAGAACAGCGTCTGCATCTGGTGCCCGTTGGCCTGGACAGACTGCATCATCTGGTTAAACTCTTGCCCGCCGGAGGAGCTCACCGGCCCGCCGCCGCCGTTGAAGCTCGCGCCGCCGGGCCCCGGGCTCGGGGGCAAGGGCACCTGCGTTTGGAACGGGTCCATCGCGGCGTTCGCGGCGGACGGCGTGAACGACGGCGGCGCGGCGAAAGGATCCGCGGCGGACGGCGCCGGCTGGAACATCGGGTTGGAGCGATTCTGGGCGTTGGCGATGGCGCTCGCAAAGGCGTTGGACTGCGAGCCACCCGCGGGCTGGAACGACGGCTGCTGTTGCTGGGCGGCGGGCGCGGGCTGGAAGGATGATTGCGTCTGGACCCGCGGCTCTTCCCTGTGCTTGTCCGAGAACCTCTGCGGCGCGCCCTGGGAGTCGGATCCGCCCCCCGCGTTTCGTTTGAGGAGTTCTTTGCGCGTGGTGGAGATGATCTGGGTGAAGTGCCTTGAGGTGGCCGGGTCGAACTGGAGGACGTCGGTGAACGGCTTCTTCTCCCCCGGTCTCAGCGCGAACTCCAGCGCGAGCTGGTAGATCTTGCGGTTGTCCTTCACCACCAGGTACACCTGCTTGAGGTCGACGATCTTCTTCGTCCACTTGTGCACCACGAATCCCCTGTCGTCCACCTTGATGCTGACGATGTACTGGCCGTGCACTAGGATGCGGCGGGGGTACTTCTTCGTGCTGAACGCGCGAATGATCGCCTCGCCGTGCGCCTGTTGTGGAAAAGGTGGGGAGCGAATGATTTGTTCAGTGGCGGTTCGGTGGGCGGACGTGGCGGGCGGGACGGCGCGATCGTCAAAAGACTCTTCGCGCCTCTTGGAGGTTCCGGGCGTGTGCCCCGGTCGATGGTGCGGTTGGGTTTGGGTCGGTGCGCACCTTGTTGCACTCAAAAATGTGTCCTCCCTGCTCCTCGATGTAGTCGAGGTCCCCAATCATCATGGTGCGACCCCGACCGATGTCCTCGATGGAGAACTCCGAGCGCTGCATCCTTCCCTACTCACTCAGGGTCCCCTGGACTTCCCTAACGCTATGGCGCCGATCCGCCTCGGAAACAATTGAGGCTACCCTCACACGCCCACGCCGCCTCGGCAAGGAACTGGACCGGCAAGAGAGGCGCGAACGACTCTCTCAAGCGGATCTATCGATACGCGAACGGCACGGGACCACCGAACCGGCGCACACGGCTGTGACCTAGCCACGGCACCCCGGTTGACCCACCAAAACTTCGGAAAAGCCCACAGATAAAAAAAGGGAATCTACCTTTTCCCGCCCAGCGTTCTGCACCAGAAATACCCATAGAGTTTTTGCGAAGATGATGGTATGCCGGAACAAGGAATCGTGGTGAGGATATCCGTGGAAATGAAACTCATTATTTCACAGCTGTCGTCGTCAAAGTCCCGCTCTCGCTCGCCTCGTTCGTATCCCGACACACTCCCGTCGTCACCTCCGCCTCCATCGTTCCGTACAATCCGTGGCTCTCACTTCCCGCGGGGGACACACAGCACAGCTGTGCGCCTCACGCCGCGGAGATGCTCAACCTCTTGCTCACCCTCCGGCTCGAGTTGTCCGCCTTCGGGTCCGCCTTCACCTTCACCTTGGCCGCCTTCACCTTCACCTTGGCCGCCTCGACCTCCACCTTGGCCGCCTCCTTCGCCTCGGCCTTCACCTTGGCCGCCTCGACCTTCTTCTCGGCCGCCTCCACGGCCTTCACCTTGGCCGCCTCGATGTAGTCGTCGCTTATCTCCTTGATCTCGGCGAAGGCTTCGGCCACGGCGGCGGCGTACACGTCGCGGATGACCTCGCAGCTGGTGGACTCGGAGCCGCCGACGCCGGGGATCAGGCGGAGGTTGCCGGGCACGTCGGGGTTCTCGGCGTCGAGGGTTCCGTAGACGTCCGCGGCGTTGTCCCAGCGGGCCATGGGCACGCAGGTGGCGTGCGCCCACGACCACTTGTCGCGGGCGCGGCTCTCGGCGGTTTCCTGCCGGCCGAGTCGAAGGGAGTTGAGGGAGTCGAAGGCGCCGTCGAATCCGGCGTCGCAGTGCTCGCACGTCTTCGTGTGGCACGGCTCTTCGACGATGACGTACTTGCAGTTAGTGTAGTCGCACTCGGCGGCGCGGTCGACTTTCTTCGCAGACGCGGCGATCGTCTCTAGCTCACTGCGGAATATGAGCACGTTCTCGGTCTCGTTCTCGGTTTGCAGCTCAGCCAGCTCAGCCGCCGCCTTCTTCTGGCGGCTCTTCGCGTCTTTGTGAGCGTCGCGAACGGACTTGATCGTGCCTTCGTCGTCGTCGATGCCGGGGATCTTATCGATGTCGTCGTAGATGTCGGCGGCGCGGTCGAAGCGGAAGTTGGGAGCGCACGTGAGGTGCGAAAAGGACCACTTGCAGTCGAAGTCTTCTTCCTTCGACCCGAGCATGAGGGAACCTTCGGCGTACGCCTCAGAGCAGAGCGAGCAAGGGGACTTCCGTTTCTTATCGGTCTTAGCGGGCTTGATCATGTATTCGTACGGGAGATCGTCCACCGCAGAACAGAGAGCCGCCTGGAGAGCCGCCTGCGACGCGGAAAGCGGGGGGAACGGGAACGTTCAGCAAAAAGCGGGCGCGAGAGGGGCGCGCGTGTCGATACGAGGCGAGACGCGCGGGGGAGTATCGGATCTGATGGGAGGGTGCGCACCAGTGGTTCGGATGAAGATGACATGGATGAAGGGAATGTGGGGTCTGCGTGCGTTCGGGGCGCGCACAGCTGTGTGAAAAGCAACGACAGAAAAGAGCGGTTTGAATTTGAACAAGTGAGCATTTTATTTACAGCGGCGTTCGTAAGCTTGCGTTCGTGGTTACATCGTAGTTTACGCTATGCCACATCACCACAAAACCATGGTCCTCCTCGCGTTCCATCGTCTCGAGTCCCGACACACTCCCGTCGTCACCTCCGCCTCCGTCGTTCCGTACAATCCGTGGCTCTCACTTCCCGCGGGGGGCGCGCAGCACAGCTGTGCGCCTCACGCCGCGGCGAGGGACGTCCGCCTCTTCTTACCGCCGCGGGTGACGCCCGCGTCTTCCTCGTCCTCGAGCGTCCTCACGGCGGTCTGGACCGCCCTCACGTGCGTCACGCCCGCGGCTTCGAATTCCTTGACGAGCTCTTCGCCCGTCATGGTCTCGATGCCCTTCTCCTCGGCGTTCGCCTCCGCCTTCTCGAGCTGGTCCTCCTTGCACGATCCGAGCACGATGAACTCGGTCAATTTGGAGATGTTGCCCCTGAAGTGGCCGCCCGCGGCGGTGATGGCCGCCTTGACGTCGGTCTTGATCCTGTCGGCGATCGATCCGATTACCACGATGCACTTTCCCTTGATGCGGGAGTCGGCGGGTTCGAAATCGTCGAGGGTCCCGAAGTCGAGGGTCTTGGCCGCGCCGTCGCCGGCGGTCTTGGCAGCCTTCTCGGCCTCCTTCGCGGCAGCCTTGGAAGCCTTCTCGGCGTTCTTCGCGGCAGCCTTGTCGGCCTTGGCCTTGGCCTTCTCGGCCTGTTTCCGGCTAGCTTCCTCTTCTTTCGCGGCGTGCTGAGCGATGGTCTCGTCGGCGGTCTTCTTGGCGTGGTGATCGGCGGAAGCGCGAGCGTTGGAGTGCGCCATGCCGACGCGTGCCGCCGCGCCTTCGGTGGCGGCGACGCCGGGGATCTCGGTGACGTCGCCGTAGACTTCCTCGGCGGTGTCCCACCTGTCGATGGGAACGCAGGTGATGTGGTTCCACTTCCACGGGCCCTTCTGGATAGTGGCGTCGGTCTCTTTGTACCCCAGGCGAATCTCATCATCAGGAAAGAGAAGCTTGCACACGAGGCACTTGCCCTTGACGCCCTCCTTCGGCTTCTCGATGATGTACTTGGGGTCCATGATCGCGGATACTTGTACGTGGATGGCGAGAGAGGGCGATACGCGCCTGCACGCGAAAAAGGGGGAAAAGACGTCGGGGGCGCCTTTTGAAGAGAGCGAGCGGGGCGGTCACGCGCGCGCGTCGATATCGAGCGGGATGCGCGGGGGAGTATTGGGGTATCGGGGATCTAGGTGAGGGTACGCACCGGTAGTTCGGGTGGATGAAGGAAATGCGGCGGCTGCGTGCGTTTGGGGCGGCACAGCTGTGTGAGAAGCAACAACGGCGACGAGTTTGAAATTCCGAGGTTTAAAAATATTAATTCAGGGGTGACTTCTCTGCGCCGCGACTCTCACTTCTTCCCTCTGCCCGACTTGGCCACAGCCTTGGCGGTCTTCTTACCGCCGAACACAACTGCGAAGACCGTGACGGTCAGGACGAACCCGATGCCAATGACGATGAGCGAGGGACCGGTCGGCGGCGCCTCCGACGTCGCGCCGCCCTTGGCCGCGGCAGCCGCCTTGGCCTTCTTCGCCCGGGCAGCCTCGGCGTCCTTCACAGCCTTCTCCTCAGCCGCCGCCGCCGCCTTAGCCTTCGCCTCAGCCTCCTTCTTGGCCTTGGCCTCGGCATCCTTCGCCGCCTTGGCCTTGGCCTCGGCATCCTTCTTCGCCTTGAGCTCGGCGTCCTTCTTAGCCTTGGCCGCGGCGTCCGCGTCAGCCTTGGCCGCCTTCTGGGCGTCAGCCTTGGCCTTCTCGGCAGCCTTGGCGTCGGCCGCAGCCTTGGCCGCGGCAGCCTTCTCAGCCTCGGCCGCAGCCTTGGCATCGGCCGCGGTCTTAGCCTTGGCGTCCGCCTCAGCCTTGGCGGCGCGCTCGGCGCCCTCCGCGGCGAGCTTGGCCGCCTTGGCATCCGCCTCCACCTTCTCCTTCTTCGCGCGAGCCTCGTTCGCGGCGCGTTGCTTCTCCTTCTCTGCAGCCGCCTTGTCCGCGGCAGCCTTCTCCGCCGCGATCTCCTCGTCGGTCTTCTCGGGCGCCGGGGATTTTGATTCCGGGGATGGGGGTTTGCTGCCGCTCTTGTGCCCGTCGCGTTTTTCGTGTTTGTGCATCTCGCGCTCGTGGCGGTGGATGCGCTGCTTGACGAGTCGGATCTTCTGCTCGACGATCGGGACCTGGTCGGCGCCCGCGAGCTTGAGGGATTCCTGTTGAGTTTATGCGTTGGGGGACGCGGTCGTCAGTGGTGCGTGGGGAGAGGCGCGGTGTGCGATTGCGACAAAGTTTGGGTCCCGCGAGTCCAGCCCTTGGGTTTTTTCTCACCTCGAGTGCGATCAGAGCCTCGGCGTCCTTCTCGGACGCCTCGAGCGCGGCAGCCTTGCGGAAGTGCGCCTTGTCCCAATCGGGTTTGAGCTCGACGCACTTCTCCGCGTCCGTCAGCGCCTGAGTCACCTTGCTCAGCTTGAGGAAGGAGGCGGAGCGGTTGGAGTAGATGGGCGCCAGCTTCGCGTCGCTGGGGTCAAAAGATAACAACGTCGGGTTAGTTGGAGAGATATTTCACGCGTTCGGGACGGGGCGGGTGTGGGCGGGTGTGGGCGGGAATGGGGTTCGGAACGCGCGTCATCGGTTCAGTGGACTCACTTCTCGATGCCGTGATCGGCGGCAGCCTTGATCGCCTTGGTGTACGTCGCGGCCGCCTTGAGGTAGTCGCCCGACCGGAAGAACGTGTTGCCCTCCTCCTTGAGCTCCAGCATCTCCTTGTACTGGCCCTTGCCGGACTCGTTGACGAGCACCTGCTCGTAGAACCTGGTGAACTCGTCGTAGTCGAGGGCGCCGGACTTATCGGTGTCGAAGTCGTCCATCATGATCTGGGAGTACCCGTCGAAGTGCTCCTTGGTGATCTCCAGGCCGATCTCCCTCAAGACATCGTAGAGCTCGCCGATCTCCAGCGAACCGCTGTTGTCCTTGTCGAACTTTTGGAACGCCGCTTTGATCTCCGAGTCCTTCGCTCGGGTGACGGCCATGTTGGGTGTTAGGTGCGCGCGGCGGATGCGGGCGACGGGCGTGGGTGTTCAAACGAGTGCGCTCCGATCCAACGGGCGCGTGGGCCGGTGCTCCAACGCTGTGAACCGAGAGGTACTCCAATCGCTGGGCTCGATCATCTTTCCTTCGGCCCTTTTTTCAACGACGTGAAGACAGGTCAGCAAATTTACGGAGATCGGATTCGGCCGATCCAAACCAGTCTCTCACAGATCATCACGGTTGTGTTACATTACTCGCCGCTACGGCACTCGCACTCTATACCCTCACTCACCCGCGCATCACTTCTCCGGCTCGACCCTATCGGTGACCAGGATGAGGTGGTAACCGAACTGCGTCTTCACCGGCCCTTGGATCTGGCCCACCGGCCCGTTGAACACGGCTTCGTTGAACTCTTTCACCATCTGCCCGGGCTTGAACGTGCCCAGGCTCCCGCCTTTGCTCTTGGACGGGCACTCGCTGTAGTTACCAGCCTCACGCGCGAACCTATCCTCGATGTTGTCCTGCGGGCCGTCCTGCAGCCTCTCCAGCAGCGACTGCGCCAGGGACGGATCCTTGACGAGGATGTGAGACGCGGTGGCCTCCTCGCCGCCGACGAGCACCGCCATGATGCCCTTGATGGCGCCCTGGGAGGACCAGAGGATCGCCGCGAGGGAGGCGAAGATGGCGACGGTGGGGATGAGATCGTCACCCTCGGCGAGCTGCGCCACCGGGTTGGAGGCGAACGCCGCGGGCGCGGACGCCAGGAAGGTCGCCGCGGACGCCATCGCGAGCTGCTCGGGGGAGGATCTGATGGTCGATTTGACAACTCCCTCGGGTGCGTTGACGGAGGGCTTGCCGGACGCGGTTACCTTCGCGGCGACGCGCGTGCGCTGCTGCTGCTTGGCGGCGGTCGGCGCGCGAAGGGCGACGGGGGCGCGAAGGGCGACGATGGAAGCCATGGGCTGCGTGTGGAAGTGCCGGCGATTGTGATGTGTGAGTCTCGAATCTATCCGATAAGAAATGCCCATTGATTGGCCAAGACTAGATTTGCAAATACGCAAAACTTTCAAGGCTGAGCCTGTATTTAGTGTGCCCAGACGACACTATTCCCTGTTTGCCCGTTTCGCATCCGCCGATCTCTGTTGTTTGGACACCACACAACGCAGGCGCGCGTGTACACCCGGGAGGGTCGGATAAACCGGCCGATGGGGCGTCATGGACAGAAAGGCCGCGAGGCGAGCATCCACGCCGCGCTCGACGACTTCGTCACGAAGCTCAAGCGCAAGCGGCTCGGGGGCAGCTCGCTGGCGCTGGCGAGGCACACCACCGAGGTGCTGATCCACGCCGTGGCGGCGCAGCAGGCGCCCACGGCGGAGGGGATCATCGAGGGCGTCAGGGCCGTCAGCAAGAAACTGGTGGAGGCCAGGCCGCTCGGTGCGTCCCGACCCACGAACCGCACATCCTCCCACCGAACCCACCGGCCCGTCCAACTCGCTTCAAAAAAACATGAACCCTGAACCCTATTTCCCAACCTTTCCCATCCGTCGACAGAGCTGGTCGTGGGCAACATGTGCCGGAGGGTCCTGCACATCATTCGCGAGGAGGCCGCGGGCGACGGGGGGAAGGCCGGTAACGCCGCGAGCGACGCCATGGACGCCAGCGACGGCAGCGACGACGAGGACAACTCCGTCCGCGGCGGAGCCATGAGGGCGTTCAAAGCGGAAGTCATCGAAGTCATCGGCGAGCTCATCGACGAGCTCGAGTCCGTCAACGCGCACATCGTCCAGCACGCCCTGGAGCACGTCTCCCCGTCATCCGTCGTGCTCACCAGCGGTGGCAGCGACATCGTCGAGGCGTTCTTACGGGAGGCTAACAGGAAGCGCAAGTTTCAGTGCATCGTCGCGGAGGGCGCGCCGGGACTGACGGGCCATCAGATGGCGCGAGCGTTGGCGGAGAAAGGGGTGGAGACGACCGCGGTGGCTGACGCGTCGGTGTTCGCCATGATGTCCCGCGCCAACCTGGTGGTGCTGAGCGCGTGCGGCGTCTTCGCCAACGGGGGGATCCTCGCGCCCGCGGGTCACCACACGGTGGCGCTCGCGGCTAAGGCGCACAGCGTCCCGGTTGTCTTCTTGGCGGGTCTTCACGAGCTGTCGCCGCTCGGGCCGGGCGACGAGGCTTTCGACACCGACGACTTGCTGTCTCCCGCGGACGTCATCGACTACACCGCGCTCGCGGACTGCGGCGTGGGTGGAGGGCGGGATGACGGGGGGAACGAAGGTGACGTGGACGGTGACGTGGCGAGTTTAAGCGTCGCGAACCCGGCGTACGACTACGTCGGCCCCGAGCTCGTCACGCTGGTGCTCACCGACGTGGGCGGGCAGGTGCCGGCGTTCGTGAAGCAGCTGCTCAGTGAAATTTACGATCCCGCGGACCGGACGTTCGGGTGAACGATGTGAGCGCGTGTGCGCGGTGTGAGTGTGACGCGTGTGTGTGCGTAGATGTAGCTCGAGTGTGACGGAAGACACAGCGCATCGGCCGGCGTTTTCAATGGGGGCAATGCAATTTTCGTCGTCAACTTTCCGCGCCGGTTCCTAAAAAAAAGCACCAAAACACCGCGGCACCGAGCCCGCATTCCCCTCGCGCGCACGTCGCGTGACGGGGAAAGATGGGCGATGGTGACATGGACACGGATAAGCGGGTCGATAGCGACGGATTCTCGCTCGGCAGCGACTCCGACGCGGACGACCCGCCGGTTAGCCGAGGAGGGAGCGGAGCGGACGCGGGGGATTTTGGGCAGAGACAAACCGGGGGCGCGGCGCCGGCGTTGCCCAGCCTGGGTCTCGGGGGTGCCGCGGTCTCGAGCGTCTCCGCGGCGACGCCGCTGACCGCGCGCAAGCCCCCGGGGCTGGGCCTGAACCTCGGCGGCGGAGGGGACGCCCCATCGAGCCGCAGCGCGGAGCCCTCCCACCCGGACGCGGTCGCCCCGGGCACCATGCCGAGAATGTCGCTCAGCGACCACAGGCCGGTGGGTCTCAACCTCAGCGCACTCCGAGACAGGGCCAAGGAGGACGACGAATCAGACAAATCAGAGCTTCAGATTCGCAGGGAGAAGTTCGCGCACTTCGAGAAGCACTGCACGGAGATTGTCCCGGGCATCTACGTCTCGGGCGAGGGAGTCGCCAAGAATCGAGCCACACTCGACGAACACGGCATCACCCACGTCATCAACTGCGTCGGGTTCGTCATACCGAACTACTTCGAACCCGACTTGGTGTACAAGACCATGTGGCTGCAGGACACCCCGGACGAGGACATCTCCCCAGTCCTGTACGACTGCTTCGACTTCATCGAGGAGGCGGCGGTGACGTCGAACGGGCGGGTCCTCGTGCACTGCTCGCAAGGGGTGTCCAGGTCCTGCTCGGTGGTCATCTCGTACCTCATGTGGAGGGACGGGGGTACGTACGAGGACACGTTCGCGGCGGTGAAGGAACGGCGCGGCATCGCCAACCCGAACATGGGGTTCACGTGCCAGATGCTTCAGTGGGTCAAGCGCGTCGGCGCGGAGACGGAAATTGAGGCGCCGCCGCACAGGCTCTACCGAGTGGCGCCCCACAGCGAACACGACCCGACCTACCTGGTCGCCAAGCCGTGCATCAGCTGCGATACATCGCAGCTCGACGCGAGGGGCGCGTACGTGCTCGCCACGTCAGCGCGCAGGGCGTTCGTCTGGGTGGGAAACTCGCTGGCGTCGAAAGAGTATAAATCCGTCGCGGAACGGTTCGCGCGACAGCTGTTCAAATACGACGGCCTGGGGCCCGCGGACTCGCGGGTGGCGACCGTCGCGGGCGGGGAGGAACCCGCGGAGGTACTCGAGGCCTTGGGTTTGGACGCGGGGGCGACGTCGGACGGTGTGAACGGATGGGCGGGCCAAAGGATAGCGGAACTGGACGACGACTTTGCGATGTACGCAAAGGGTGAACGGTCGGAGATTGCCGCGAACAGCGGCGCCGCCGTCCCGGCGCCCGAGTGGGCCAGGGCGCTGACCAAGGCGGGTGGCGCGGGCCGTGGCCTCGCGGGTAACCCGACGCTCACTAAAGGGTGGTCCCTGAAGGAACCCGCGACGGGTACGGGAACGTCGTCTGGACAACCGCATTCACCGGAGAGCCCCGGAACCGTCGCCGGGAACCTGGCGCGTTCCCTCTCGCTACCTCCGTCGCGTGACGACACGACGAGCCCGTCGCTCGGGATCGGTGGGCTCGGGTTGGACGCCCGGGGGGTCGGCGGGGCCGGGACGAGCCGCGGGGATCAAGGGACTAACCGCGGGGATCAAGGGATGAATCGATCCGAGTCGGAGCCGATGGACACCGAGCGTACCGATTCGTCCGGACGGCCGACTCTGCACGAGTGGCCCAGTTTGGTGGAGTACGACATGTACGACGGCGACGACTTGGTCTCGTCCGGGGTGCTTTTGCTGCGAAAAGGCCGGAACGTGTTTGTCTGGATCGGCTCCGGGGTGGTTCTGGACGGGTCGGACAAGTTTGTCTCGGGCGGGCGCATCGGTGAGGAGGCGGCTGCGAGGCTGGCCATCGAGGGCGGCGCGCGCGTGACGGTCGAGGCGGAGGGCGGCGAGAGCGGCGAGTTCTGGGAGGCGTTCGAGTCCGGAGAGGCGTGATGGCACGAAAAAGTGTAGAGAGACGCGGGTGGTCAAGCGCTACTCGGCGAGGAAGTAGTTTCACGCTTTGAATGTGTATTTCATGAGCGAGGCTGCCCCTTACTCGGGCCCGTACCCCGCGCGCGTGTCGCCGAACGTGGCCCCTCGGCCGCGCGTCGTACCCGCCCCGTACGACAGTTCGTGCGTATCGCCCCATCCCCGATTCCCAAGACTATTTAAAAGCTATGTACGCAGGCAAAGAATAGAGTTCCCCGACCGGGCAAATTTACGCGAGGAAGCCGAGCTTGCCGCCGTTCTGCTTGGCGGTCCGGATGAGGTTCTGGCGAACCTTGCCGTCGGCGCCGATCTCCTTGCAGAAGTCGGTGATGACCTGCGATACGTGGTGGAGATGGGTCAGCGTGGTTCGTCACGATCGGTCCGCGGTTCGAGGAGGCGGGCGGGTCGACGCGGGGCGGGTGTCGGGCACGCGCCGGCGCGTGCCCAAAGGGGGGGGGATCTAAAACGTGACAGCTAAGATGTTATCCAAGTTGCGGAACGTTGCGTCGACGTCCGTGGGTCGGGCGCGCACCTGGGAGTGGAGGGCGATAGCCTTGCCGCGGATCTGGTTGAAACGCTTCACCCCGATGACGTTGCGCGCGACGACGACGATGGGCGCGAAGAGGCCGCCCTCGTTAGTGTTGCCCGCGACCACCTTGAGCGCGCCGCGCTTGGTGCGAGCCCTGGGCTGGGCGGGCACGGCAGCGGCCACCCGGGAGCCCATGGGAGCGGACTGCTTGAAGCCGAGGCCGCGTGCCTTGGCGGCGGTGAGGGAGACGGAACCGGCGATGGCGGACATCGTTGGTATCACGAGTGTGTGGACTGCGTGCGTGTGTGTCGCGTGTAGTGGCGGCCGCAAAGCGCGTTCGACTCCTTTACCGATGGAGGCGCCTTTTCGCCGCTCCTGGAGACAAACAGACCATGCTTCAACGGTTTGGCCGCAAAACGGACTGTGGCCTCAGAAAAGCGAAATGAAAGAGCCACGTTGCTCAATGATTGGTTCAGACGGTTCAACGAGTCATTGACGAGTTAAATGCGCCATATAAACGCGAAATGTGGCTGACCAAAAAAGCTGTCATTTTTTGAGAATCGGGCGGCAGTTTGAAAGCCGCGACTTGCTCGTTCTTTCTCGGCACCCGAATGTCTGCTCTGTCTTCTGGGCAACAACAGAGTCCGGGGCGCTGGAGAGTCCTAAGGGAGGATCATGGACGAGTCCGGGGTGACGACGGTACTGGACGATGCGGCCTCAGGCGCGGCGTCCACCGCCACCGATATCCCTTCCATCGACACGACGACGCACTGGTACCACGACCCCACGCGCGCGCTGGGCCCCCACATCGTCGAGATTCTCACCCGCACACCGTTCGTGCTGGTCCTCGCGTACTACGTCGGCAAGATGTTCGCCAAGGCCAGGCTCCCGCGCATCAGCGGCTACCTCGTCACCGGAGTCCTGTGCGGCTCGCACGTCCTCGGCGTCCTCAGCGTAGGCGCCACGCGCGGGCTCGCGGGACTCGATAACCTCTGCCTCGCGCTCATCGGAGTCGCCGCGGGTAGCGAACTGCACCTCGCGGACCTGCGACGCTCACCGAAACCCACGCTCGTGATGACCGCCAGCATCACGGTGTTCTCGTGGGTGTTCGTGTTCGTCACGTTCATGTTCGTCGGGCGAGGGGTGGAGTTCATCGGACCCGGAGCGTCCACCGCGCATCTCGTCGCGGTGGCTTCGTTGGCGGCGACGCTGGGGGTGGCGAGGTCGCCCGCGTCGGCGATCGCGGTGTTGAGGGAGATGGAAGGGAAAGGGCCGTTCTGTTCGCTCGTGATGTCGGTCACGGTGGTGAAGGACGTGCTGGTGGTGGTTATGTTCGCGGTGAACCTGGAGCTCGTCGCGGCGGCGGGGCTGGATTTTTCGCTAGCGGGGACGGACGGAGGAGCTCAATCCGCTCAATCTTTGACGGCGACGGGCGCGCTCGTGGCGTTCATGCACCCGGTGTTCAGCGTCGTGACGTCCGTGGGGCTCGGAGTCATGGCGGGAATCGCGCTCGGGCAGCTCCTCAAACCCCCGCGGACGCGAACGATGAGTAATCGACCCAACTTGGCGCGAGCGGTTCGATGCGTCAACTCCCTGGCGCTCTCCGCGTCGTCGTTCTGGGCGGCCAAGTCGCTGGGACTCGAGCCGCTGTTACTGTGCGTCGTCGCCGGTGCACTCGCGGCGAACAGGCAGCACGGCACCGGGGAGGAAGAGAGGGAGCGGCTGGAGAGCGTGCTCCGATCCGCAATGCCCTTCGTCAACGTCGTCTTCTTCACCTCAGCCGGGTGCGCGGTTCACCTCACCTCCGTGTACAAATCCTCCGTGGTGGCCTGCACGATCGTGGGCGCCAGACTCGTGGCGCTGTACCACGCGGCGAGGGTCGGGTGCGACGCCATAGGGTCGCCGGAGAGCCACAAAAAGGTGGCGTGGATGGGCTACGTGACGCAGGCAAGTTTTTTTTATATTTATTTGGGCAATTCGACTGACGACGTGTTTTTTAACAGGCTGGCGTGGCGTTGGGTTTGGTGCGAACCGCGGCGCGCAGGTTCCCGCAGTGGGGGGACGAGTTCGGCGCGTTGATGGTGGCGACGATCGTGGTGAACCAGCTCGTGGGTCCGCCCATGTTCCGAGCGGCGATCGTCGCCGTCGGGGAGAGTGGCGTTGATCCTCGACCCGGGTCCATCAGAGCGGTGTCAGACTCGGCGGACTCGGACGCCGACGCGGACGCCGGAGCGAAGATCACCTCCGCCGCGGCCGAGGTGTGACCTGACGTGTGGATCGTAGTTTGTAGTGTACATCGAACGTGTGATTGATGCATCGTGTGGCTTGAACAAATGAGATTACAGAGTACATTGAGGCGGGCGAGGCTAGTCCGGACCCGATCTCTCTCGAGAAAGGCGCCGTTGAGTTACTCCTCCTCCAGTTCGGGGAAGTTGCCCACGATGTGCTTGTACAGCTTGCCCTTGTTGCGGGACTCCCAGAGCGTGTCGAAACCGTTGTTCACGACCTGTGGGAACGAGAGAGGGGGAGGGTTAGCGCGTGAGTCATCCGGTGTGAGTCGGATGGGTGGGTGACTGGAAAAAAGCCCTAAATCCATGGGGCGCGCGCCCGAACGGAATCGATCGCTCTCGCATAAGACTTCTCGGAGGGTTCGAGGGCGCGGCTGTTCCGCGACACGTACCTTCTCGCCGACGAGAGCACCCGCGATGACGACACCCACGTAGACGCTGGAGCGCTGCGGCGGAGACGAGGAAGGGGGGTCGAGGTCAGGTGATCGTTCGAGAGTCATCAGCGTGATGACCGCGGGGGGGGGGAAGCGGGTGTGCGCGTGTCCTCGCGCGGGACGCGGGGGTAAACGTGGGACCAAATTCGCGCGTGAACTCACCGACATGAACGTCTTGTAGAAGGCTTCGAACACCATGGCGTTCGGAGTTTGGCTGTAAGCTCGTGCCTCCTTACTGGAGCGCACCCACACAGTGCTCGCCGGGGGGGCCACCTTACTTGCGCTCGATCGAGGCTGATAAAAATCTTCTCGGGCGATCCTCCAGCAGACACCCTCGAATAGCGTTATTACCCTGTTCTCAAACCGTGTACAGGCAAACAGACAGAGAACGTTCCTAATTTGGATGTCAGACTGCCCTCTGGAAGCCCGTCCTATCAATGGGGCTTGAGGGTTCGACCCTCGCTCGCATTGGCGCGCGCGTCCCTCGCGGAGCCGCGCAAAACCGGTTCGCGTCCGAGGCTTCGGCCGAAGTTGTCTTTTCCCTCCCCCAGGTGGCCAAACCAGGGCGTAAGTAAAGGTCAGCGTCGAGCGCCATGTCCTCGACATTGGCGAAGCTCTCCAAGTACGCGAAGGGCGAGAACACGACGAGTGTCCTGAGCCACGCCAAGGTACGCGCCGCCCCCCTTCGTGGAACCCTCACGAAAGACTCCAGACGCACGCGCTGATACCTCACCCACCACCCCTCACACCAGGCTGCGTACGTCGCCCAGACCGCCCCGAAGGAGTTCAAGGTGCGCCCCCCAACCTCCCGCATTTCAACCGTCTCAGCACTGGGTTTTTTGAACCGCCGAGGGAGGCGCGGGGTCGAACGTGCGCGCAATTGCCCAGTCGGGTCGCGCCCGTCGTCCCGGCGGGGATCTAGATCGGTGGAATGCGTCGCGAATATCCCCCGAGTGGCCCGCGATTCGCGCGTTCGTCCGGGGAGACGCGCACGATTCGCCCGGCAAAGCCCCGCGCCCCTCGTGAAATCCCATGAAATCCCGGCGAAATCGCCCCAAAATCCTAACCACCCTTAGCTGACCTTTCCGTCCACCCAATCCCGTCCACACCACAACAGCACATCGCCGTCGCGGTCGAGAAGGCGACCAACGATGACCTCGTCGCCCCCAAGGAGAAACACGTGCAGCATCTGTTGGAAGTCGTCCGCTCTGGGGCATCCGTCGCGGATGTCACGTTTCTGGTCAACTATCTCAACCACCAAGTCACCGACTGCAAGCGAGTGACGCAGATGCTCAAGACGCACGTCTTACTGCACCGCCTCTTACTGGACAGCGGCGAGGAGTTCCGCACGCAGATCATGAAGATGCACAAGTGGGTCGTGGAGGACCGGAACACCGACTCCACCCTCAAGTGCCTCTTTTCCATTCGCGCGTGGAAGGACGAGACCGCCATGGAGGTGAGCGGGTGGTGCCGCACCTACGCGTCGTATCTCGACGAGTTCGTGGCGAACTGGGAGGATTTCTCCGATTTCGCGCGCATCAACAAGAACCCGACGGGCTCCGAGACCCAGATGCGGTCCCTCCCCGCGGACGAGCTCGTGCGCAAGCTCCCGATCTGCCAGCTCATGATGCGCCGGATCATCGACTGCGAAGCAATCAACGATTCTCTCACCGCCAACGAGGTCGTCATCGCCGCCACCAGACTCCTGTTCAGGGACTCGTTCAAGTGGTACCACATGTGCAACGACGGCGTCATCAGGCTCATCGACCTCTTCTTCGACATGAACAAGCACCACGCCGCCAAGGCGCTCGAGATGTACAAGAAGGCGACGGTGCAAGGTGACGATCTGTCTCGAATGTACCGCAACGCCGAGGAGAATTGGCTCGCGTTCCGCTCCGAGAAGTTCCCCATCGTCGAGAATCCGCCCGGATCATTCCTGCAAACCATGGAGGAGTACGTCAAGAACGCCCCGGCGGAGGGTAAGGGACCGGCGCCGTCCCCGCCGAGCGCCGCGGCTCCCGCTCCCGCTCAGCAAGCACCGGTCGTCGATCCCATGTCGGACCTCCTCGGCGGCATGAGCCTCAACACCCCGAGCCCGCAGCAGCAGGCCCCCGCAGCGGCCGCCACTACATTCGATGCCTTCGGCGGCGGTGACGCGTTCGGTGCCAACGGAGGCGCCGGGTTCACGGGGGGCAGCGCAGGTTTCACTGGGGGCAGCGCTGGTTTCACCGGCGGCAGCTCGGATTTCACAAACGGAGGCGCCGGGTTCACGGGCGGCAGCGCGGCGCAGGCGACGCCCTCGCCGACCGCGGCGGCGCCCACGAACGCGTTCAGCGTCTCACCCCCGGTGGCGGCGGCGTCCTCTCCGACCAAGGTTGACTTTGATCCCTTCGGGACGAGCGCGGCGGCGGCGGCGCCAATCGCGCCCCCTGGGGTGGCGCAGGCGCAGGGCGGGGCGCAGGGTCCGCCCAGCGTGAACCCCTTCGGCTCCAACCCGTTCGGCGCGCCGGAGCAGCCCAAGCCGGTGGTCGATCTGGAATCGTTGTACGCGCAGGGCGGCGCCCCGGTCCAGACATCGCCGCCCCAGCAGATGGGAGGGATGGGGATGGGGATGCAGCAGCCGGGGATGATGCAGCAGCCCGGCATGGGCATGGGTATGGGCATGCAGCAGCCAGGCATGATGGGGATGCAGCAGCCAGGCATGGGCATGCAGCCGGGCATGGGCATGCAGCAGCCCGGCATGATGGGGATGCAGCAGCCAGGCATGGGGATCGGCATGCAACAGCCGGGCATGGGGATGGGTATGCAACAGCCTGGTATGGGTATGCAGCCGGGTATGGGCATGCAGCCCGGTATGGGTATGCAGCCTGGTATGCAGCAGCGGTACGCGTCCCCGATGCAACCCGGCATGCCGCAGATGGGCATGCAGTTCACCCCCCCGCAGTTCGGTGGTAAGACGTCCCCAAACGACAAAACCGGGTCGCAGGGCGGCGGCTCCCTGCTCTAGACGGTTGTGCATTGCTAATAAGGAAAACCAAACTTAAGACTCGCGCTTCACTCCCGCGAGCCCCGTGAGGACGATGACCGGCGCCGTTTCGGCCCTGAACGCGAGGTCTTCGTCGACGTCGACCCCGCAGTCCTCCCCACGGTCGCCGCGCGCGCGCTCCAGACCCGCCGCGTCCCCATCCCCGCGTCCGTCGGCGCTCGTCTCCTCCGAGGTTCGAGCGGGCGCGTTAGTTACCCCAACGTACCCGTCGCCGCGACGGACGCGCGCGCATCACCGCGAATCACGCGCCTCCGTCGCGGTTCACGCCGCCGCCGCCGCGTCCGACGACATGGACGACGCCGCCCCGATCAAAACCACCGAACGGTTAACCCCCGACGCCAAACGCGTCGTCCTCCTGTGCGCGGTGACGAT
>Ga0302114_10000483_pt1 | contig 27873 bp, 22 predicted proteins | sample AG5_Surface_MG_FD_203107 | JGI IMG/M metagenome (GOLD analysis project Ga0302114, IMG submission 203107) | Marine microbial communities from Western Arctic Ocean, Canada - AG5_Surface | ecosystem: Environmental > Aquatic > Marine > Oceanic | place: Canada: Western Arctic Ocean | collected...
CGGACGTTGTCGGTCTCCTCGGCGTCGAGCTTGGTTGGGGTGCCGTCGGGGATGTTCATGAGCGTCGGGGATGCTTCGGTGGGGAAGAGGGTCTCGGTGGCGTTTGGGAACGCGATTGCGAACGCGTCGCCCGGAGCGGAGGTCAAGAGCACGGACGCGGAGAGGAGCGCGGCGGTGATCCTGTGCGCCGCGTCGTTCGGGGATGCGGCGGATGGATCATCGTCGTCGACGCGGCCGTCGCGGTCGCGGAAGGAGGCGCGGAAGATGGACACGCGCGCGCGTCTCATCGGCGCGACGATGTCATCTCGGAGAATGATGCGATTGTCGACGCGGGTGGTGACGAGGCTCGACCGCTTGCGCGCGCCCGGCCGCTTGCCGGCGACGGTGACGAGGCTCGAGGCGACGGATGCGACGACGAGCGCCATGCGGGCCGAGGGCGGGGGTGTCGGAGCGACTGGTTCACACAGTGTCGTGCGTATCGATCTGACGCGGCTGACGTGGCGAAGGCAATGGAAACTTCCATAACAGATTTGGCTATTTCTTCTTGGGACGCTTAGCGGGCTTCTTCTTCGCCTTGCCCCGCCCGCCTCGCCCGCCTCGCCCGCCCACCGCCCGCCTCTTCCCGCCCCCGCCCGCGCTCGCGCCGGCGCTCTTCCGCTTCCCCCCCGCCGCGTGCTCCCCCTCGTGATCGCTCACGTCGTCCATCGCTCGCACCGCCGCCGCCGCCGAGTGCCCCGCCGCGGCTCGGTGCGTACCAGCCTCGTCGTCGCTGTCAGCGCCGAGGTATCCGTCCAGCGTGGCGCCGGGTCCGCCGTTCGCAACCGGGTCCCTTCTCAACTGCACGAAATCGTGCGTGATGGACTCCACCTTGGCCTCGGTGGCGTTGACGGCTAGGATCACGACGGAGGATGGGGTGGGTAGGATGCGGGCGTCGTAGATGACACCCTTCATGTCCATCTGTAGTCCGCTGCCGTGCTTCTCGCTCGTGTTGGAGAGGAGCCGTCCGACGACGCCGACGTCGCCCTCCAGGTCCACCGCCTCCCCGGTTCCCTCGAGCTCGAAGAACACTTTATTGCGGTTAACGTTGGCGGGCATGAGCAGCGGGATCTCGCCTGGGCGATTGGCTCCGGCGGCGGACCCTTGGCCGGGCATCTTGTCGCGTGTCCATGTGTTGTGTCTGGTGGAGCCGTTCAGGGATTGGTCGCCGACCTTCTTGGGGGTCGGGGTCTTGGGCTTGGGCTTCGTCGCGGGCCCGTCCGCGTCATCGTCCTCGTCGTCGTCTTCTTCGATCTCGATCGCCTCGTCCTCGTCGTCGTTCTCATCGGCGTCCTTGTCGTCGTCGTTCGCCTCCTTCGTGGCGCCCGCGGGCGGCGACCTGACCATCTTGGCGGGCGTGGACTTCATCTCGAACTTCTCCTCGGTTCCCTTCGGTTTCCTCTGGAAGATGTCGAGGATCATGCCGTCGTCGCTGTCGTCGTCGTCCGCCTTGGCGGTCGGGGACTTGAACGACTTCATCCAATCCGGCTCCTCGTCGCTGGAGCCCTCGCGCTTGGCCGGCATCGTCGCCCGGGGCCGGGCGAAGAGCGGGAGGTCGTCATCGCTCTCGTCATCTATGACTATCGGCATCTGGGTCGGAGACTAAATCCCACGATCCACGCGTGTAAGCGCGCGATCGTCCGAGTGGGATGACTCGGACTTTTTAAGTTGTTCAAAACCCGGCCGTGTTCTTGGACCGAGCCGGGGTGAAATGACCGTACCCGGGTCGCCGGAGAAGGGCAGAGAAGGCAGCGCGCCGAGTCCGACCCGGAGCCGGCGAGGATGGCCAACTCCGCGGATATCATCCTCCGCAGCCAGGGGCTGCTAAAAAAGTGAGCGCCCGGAAGCCCGGAGCCCGCCCTGATGCGCCCCCCGCCCGCCTCGGCCCTCCCGCCCCTTCTCTTTTTTTCCGTTTGCGTTGTTGCCATCGCCCACGCCCTCCGACCATCCGACTCACCACCTCCATCGCCGCCCACCGCCTTCCTCCCCAAAGGTACGAGCATTACCTCCCCGATGAGAAGCCCATGGCTCCCGTCACCGGCAAGTCCGACGGGTTCACACAGATGTTCCACTCCCTCCAGTTCAACCTCAAGGACCTCATCAGCAAATCTGACGAGATCAAGGCGGAGAAGAACAAAGCCGCGGTGGCCACCGCGAACGCGGAGATCCGCCGCGGTAAGAACTTCCTCCGCGGCGAGCTCCCAAAGCTCCGCAAGATGATGGACAAGAAGATGAAGGGGCTCACGGACGAGGAGAAGGACGAACGCGTGTCGCAGGTTGACAACTTTGAGTACCAGATCGAATGCGTCCCAGACGGCGTCAACAAGGCGCCCCCCGCGCCGCCCAAACCGAGGGCGGGCGGCGACGGCGGGACCGGGTCGGCCGGGGGGAACGGGAACGGGAAGAGGCACGTCACCATCAACATGGAGGACCTCGAGAAGGGCCAGGGGGTGAGCATGGAGCACTCGAAGGATTCGCGCGCGTTTCGGGATGAGTTTGAAGAGGCGAAGCAGCGGCAGGACCAAGGCTTGGACGAGATCTCCAAGGGCCTGAGCGTTTTGAAGAACCTGGGCGGGGAGATGGACGATGAGATCAAGCGGCAGACGCCCATCCTGGACGTCATCGATGAGAAGCTGGACAGCACCACGGCGGAGATGAGGACGGCCAACGGGAAGCTGAAGAAGGTGATCACGTCGATGCGGAGTACGCGGAACTTTTGCGTGGACGTTATCCTCATCTTCATCATCCTCGGCATCGCCATGTTCTTCATGAGCAGCTTCGGTTGATGAACACGTGAATAGGTGGGTGGTCGGGGGGTTCTGTACTTAGTCGTTTGTAGCAATAAAGCGTAGTGGACGCCTCCGATATCGGGCGTTTGCGTCGAGGATTGACGACTTTGCGTCGATTATTACGTAACTCTGTCTTACTTGCCATTTCATCGTCAGACATGAAAGGAAAAGAATGCGGCTCGACTCTCTCTCAGACTTGTTGTACAGCGAGCGTGCGCGTGCGTTGTGTCCCGACCCTACTTGACTACCCGTTCATCAAACGTTCATCGTCGAGCTTACAAACTCAGTCGAGCTCGGGAACCTTCTTGGTGAACTTGTCGGCGACCATGGTGACGTAAGGACCCGCGACTTCCGTCGCCTTGGCCACGTACGGTGTCGCCGCCTCCTTCGCCTTGACGTAGTAAGGCCCGGCGACCTCGACAGCCTTGGCGGCCACCGGCGCGGTCTTCTCCACGACGGCGATGACGGCCGGGTACTTGAGCGCGGTTTCGTACGCCGTCTTGACCTTCTCAAAGAGTTGCGCATCGCCAACCTTGGCCCTGGCGTCGGCGATGGCCGCGGTGATCGCGGCGGTGATCTCGGCGGGGAGGGCGACAGCCTTAGCCTTGAGATCCGCGAGGAAGGCTTCGATCTTCTTGAAGTATTCCTCGCGCTGCGCCATGAGCGTCTCGACTTTGCCGGGGTACGCGGCGATGGCGGACTTGGCCATGGTGACGGGGGCGGATGGCGCGATCTTGCTGGTCCAGATGTCGACAGCCTTGGAGACGACGTCGTCCACCTTGCCGTCGACGGTGTTCATGTACTCGGGGTACTTCTCCTGGACCTTGGAGACCACGGGCATGCCGTACGCCTTGATGAGGTCCTCGATCTTGGTGATGGAGCCCTGTCGCGTGACGTGTGATGATGATGGGTGGGGAAAGAAGGTGAGCGAATATTCCTAGGCTGGCGAGATTCGAGTTTTCGCGCGGGGGTGCGCGCGACGCGGGGCGCGCGGCGGCGCGTATCGGGGTTCGATGTTCGCGTCAACGAACGGATCGGGGCACGATCCCGCGCCAGATCCACGGTGCCCACGGCACGATCCACGCGCTCGGGGCCCAAACGCGCGACGTTCAACAGCTGTGGGGGGTCGTCTCACCTTGAGCGCGTTGGTCTCCTTGGCGTTGGAGTAGTATCCGCACGCCTTGGCGAAGTAGGCGGAGCCGGTGACGTACTCGTAGGAGCTGACGGCGGCGGACTCGACGAAGGCGAGCCTCTTGAGGTCGGTGGGGGTGGCGACGGCGGCCATCTTCTTGTTCTTCTTGGCGCGGACCATGGAACGGCGACGCGAAGAGTGACGAGGGACGCGCCGCGGAAATCTCACACGGCTTTTTGGCGCAAAGAGAATGCGGACAAATAAGCGAACCGTCGCACACGTGGATTTCGCCTTTCGCCGATCGCCTTTCGTTTTACACAGGTGGCAACGCCCTCGGCCAATCGCAATGCGGGGTGAATTCAAAAATCGGGGAAAAAGCTGCCCGGATCTCTGTCGCTCGGGAAAGCACAAATACGGTTAAGGAAAGTGTCCAATTTTATTAAAAGTACAGTGGTGGTTGCTCTCAACGTTGCTCTCACCGCTCGTCATCCGTCCTACTTCTTCTTCGCCGCCGCCGTGATCCTCCGTTTGATCACGGGGAGTATATCCGTGAGCATCTTGGTACCGTCGAGCGGCAACGTCGCCCGAGTCACGCCGCCCCCTTCGCTCCGCTTCCCCGGCATCCTCTTCACCGCGCACCCCAACTCCTTGGCGAGCGGCGTCAGCTCCTTCACGCTCATCTTCATCCGAGCCCCGAGCGCGTCCAGGTCGACGTCCCACGAACACACGCGCAGCGCCATGAGTATGACGTGCAGGCACACCAGGTCCTTCATGGGCTTGGGCCTGGAGAACCGTCGGGGCGCGTCCGGGTCCGGGTCCGTCGGCGCCTCCGGGCCACCCGCTTGTTGCAACTCCATGAACAATTCGACGCAGGCGCGCTGGATCGTCGGGTCCACGCGCTCGCGCGTGGTCCACGACAGGATCTTGTTCCCGGTGTACTTTTGTTCCTGATCGCCGCCGTCTTTGTCCCCGTCGCCGTCGCCGCCGTCGTTGCGCTTCTCGCGCTTCTCCGAGATGAAGTCCTTGCCGCCGAGAAAGACGAGGAGGAAATCCATGGCGGCCAACGCCTTGGCCTTACCTTTCTGTCTGTCGTTCTCCTCGCGGTCCGTCGCGCCGCCCGAGTGTTCCGCGAGCTTGGGCACGAGCCCGAGGACGAATTCATCGACGACGCCGCCGTCCCGCAGCTCCTTCATCGCGCTCGGCTTCTTAGACGCCTTGACCAGCTCCTTCCACTTGGTTCTCTTCTCGAGCAGCGCAAACATCGGAAACTGATTAAACGGGTACGCGTCAAGAGCGTTCGTCGCGGATGGGTTGTGCGTCGGTATGTTCCTTCGTTCCCCCGCGAGTTTGGACAGCGCCGACGCGTCCATCTCGCCCTCCGTGGCGGCCTTGAGCGTGGCCTCCATGGCGTCCGGTGCGGCGATGGTGTTTCCGTCGACGCGTCTCTGAGCCATGATCTTCGCCGTTTTTCGTTGCTGCTTTGCGGATGCAAAGGCGGAGAGGAGCCGGGCGTTGTGCGCGGCGCGTACCGTGTAATCGTTCAGGTCCTCCGCGCCGTCCCACTCGGGCTCGGCGTAGTCGACGGCGTGGCACCGGCACTCCAGGTCGACGATCTTGGAGCCGCCCACGGGCACGAGCTTGAGCTCGTACGTGGGTGAGTCCTCGTCGTCGACACCGCCGCCGCCGCCGCCCTTGGGGTGGCTCACCGGGACGAGCGTGCCGAGGAGGTACTTGCATGCGTCGGCGGCGGGGTAATACCCGAGCGGGGCGTGGTTGGCGCCGATGTAGTCCACGCCGTCGGTGCGGCCCCGGAGGACCATCATGTGCCCGCGGTACGGCAGGTTCTTCCGCCAGGCGCGGAACTCGGTGCCGGGCGGGGGCAATCCCCCGGTGGCGCCCAGCTTGCACACGAACGGCCCTTCCTCCATGTCCTCCTTCTTGTCCACGTAGCTCACCGCGACCGTGGCTTTACGCTTGAGACCCACGGCGCGCGTTGCATCGTCACTCATCGCGTCGGCGACGTCGCGACGGCGCGCTCCCAAGTGGCTGGCGCGTCGCAGTCGTCGGGGATCTGATGACTGTCGGGAAAAAGTGCCCGCCGGGCTGCATGGTAAACAAAACACTACGTCAGTCTAATTGCCCATATGAGAAGTAAAGCTCACTCGGCGCCCTCAAGGGACGTTTTTTTGACGACACTATCCATCATCGCGCGCGCGCCGAGGCCGCACACGCCCCGAATCGATCGTAAACCCCGACGCGCCGATCCATGTCCGCTCATTCATCCCTCGCGCTCACGTCCCGCGTCGCGCTCGGGGCCGGGGTCGTCCCTAGGCGCGCCACCGGGCGTCGCAACCCCGCGACCCCGGGGGTGCCCTTTCGATCGACCAGACCGGTTCGCACCGTCGCGTCCAGTTCGCCCATGACGCGCAACGACGTCACCGAGCTCGTCGTCTTCAACCGCATGAAGAAAGGAATCACGTGGGCATCCCTCGCGGAGGCGTGCGGCAAGAGCGTCCCGTGGACCACCTCCGCGCTGCTCGGCCAACACCAGATGTCTCCAGAGCAGGCGACGACAGCCGGGAAGATGCTGGACCTCCCCGACGACGCCGTCATGCTCCTGTCACACGTGCCGTACAAGGGCACCGGGTCCATCCCGGCCGGTCAGACCGTCCCGACGGACCCGCTCATCTACAGGTTCTACGAGATGGTCATGGTGTACGGCAGCACGTATAAAGAGCTCATCCACGAGGAGTTCGGCGACGGGATCATGTCCGCCATCGACTTCGACATGGAATTCGGACGTCTGGCGGATCCCAACGGAGACCGGGTGACAATCACCCTGACGGGCAAGTACCTCAAGTACAAACAGTTCTGACGTAGCGTGTGAGCCACGGGGGTGACGCGGTGGAGGTATTCTTTAATACGATATTTATTACACCACTCGGGGCGCCGCGCTGCACTAATAAGTATTAATCACGCCACAACTCCCCTGGCTCGTCGCTCCATCCATCCGAGGTAGGCCATCGCCGACTCCGCGCGCTCGTTCTCTATGCACGCCCTCGTGACGCACGGCCCGCACGAGAACGGCGGCGCCAACGTCGCCATGTCCTGCACAAGACGGACCAACGAACCGTACGACAACACCGGCACCGCCACCGCCGCGGCGACCAACATGAACCGCAAAGACCACAAAACGATCCAATGCACCTCGTAACCGACGACACCCACACGCGGGCTCTCGTCTCCCGGCGCTGGCCCGACGACGGCCCCGTCGCCCCCTTTCTGTTGTTTCCCCTTCTTCATCGGCGAGAACTTCCCGATGAATCCCCCGAGCTTCTTCATTCCCCCCGGGGCTTTCTTAACCGGTGTACCTTGGCCCCGCTCTGGGTCCAGTCGTTTGAAGTGGTGCGCGGCGTAGAGGTACGCGGGGGGAATTAAGAGCACCGTCGTCGCCACGAACAAACTCCCGATCGCCGCCGTCAGGTCCTCGAACAGACTCACCGTGTTCGTCAACAGGTACGCGCCAACGATGACAACACCGGAGAGCACCGCCCAGTCCCGCTTAGCGGCGAAGGAGGTATCAGTGACCGAATATCTCGCGTACGCTCTCAAAAGCGCGGAATTGAGGATGACAAAGCTGACGATGATGTGGAAGAAGAACAGGGTGTTACCCACCAGCCGCGACTCGTTGAACGGCAAGATGTCCAATAAGAACCCAGGAACCTTATCCCCGAACCGCCTGTACATCACCGCGGCTGTTCCGTAATACAGCGCGAAGAGCGACGGTGTCGTGAGGAGAAGAGTCTTCGGGTACTCGTCCGGCCTCGACATCTCGCTGAGGTACTCGAAGAACGCGCACTGTCCTCCGCCGGATGCGAAGAAGAACCCTCCGACGGAGGTTAACGAGTCCGTCATACCGAGCGGGGGCCAGAATGAGGTTGTCGCCATCGGGTCCGGTTCCACTTTTCTCGATTCCGACGTGATTAATAAAACCACCCCGACGACGGCGACGAATGACGCGATTGAGATCCCTGTGATGTCCCCGTAGCTCCGTAGCTGCGCGAATGGGAAGACGATGGCACCTGCGATGGCGGTGGCGACTGGGAGGCAGACCCTGGTGCCGTAGAACTCGTTCATGATTGTCCTTCCGAGGGAGTTGAGGTACGCGGACTGGATGGTGAAGAGGTAGAGGTGGACGACGGTTTTGATGAACCCTTGGCCGAACGGTCCGAAGAGGATGCCGGCGGCTTCGCCTTGGGACCGCGCCTCCGGGAACCGCGTGTGCGTGGCGTACATGATGCGGAGGGAGATGTTGTTGATGGCGAGGGTGCCGAAGCAGGTGATCGTGCCCGCGAACCAGCCGAGTCGGCCGAGGTGGAGGGGCAGCGCGAAGACGCCTTGGCCGGCGATCTCTCCGAGGATGAGGAAGGAGAGCAGCGCCCAGTGCACGCTGCGCTTGACCTCGATGGGTCGCCCCGAGTCCGTCAGGGCGACATCCTTGGGTATGAGGGGGTCCTTCTCGGAACCCATCCTCGCCGGTGTGGTCGCGCGGTACGCTGACGCGGCGACCTCCGGGTGAAATGTGGTAGGGTTGAATACGAGCCGCGGGTGTTATAAATCAGACGACACAAAGTTCATATGGGCAAACAGTTATGGAGGCCAAAAACGGCAAAAAAACGCAGGGTGACAGATGTGGAAATCATTGACGCGACGGCGCGGGATCGATTCGTGTACACTACTAGACAAGATTGAGCTAAGATTGGGCACCTAACCATTGGGCACCTATCGCGGCACCGCGGGTTTGTTCGGCGTGAACGTGGGTATGTACGACTTGAGCAGCGCCAAGCCCCGGGACCCGCCTTGCCGAGCCATGAGGTTCAGCACGTCGTCTATGACGTCGCAGAGCCTCTGCTTCTGCCCGCCGACCATCTTGAGCTCGTACCCCGTGCGCACCTTCTCCGTGCACTTTATGAAGAGGTTCGGGACAGGCGCCATGCGTCTGTACCCGTCGCACCGCATCATGGCGTCGCACGCGCCCGGGTGCGTGGTGAGGAGGCACCGCACGATGTCCAACGCCGCCGCCGTCGCGAGCGGCGTCTTGCTGTTCAGCGCCCGGCGCAGCGCGGAGACGATGGCGGGGATGAGCGGGCCGATGACGCGCCAGTCCGCCTGGATCATCTGCTTGCTTCCCGTGAGCGCGATGAGCCGCATGGGTTCCGTCGTCTCCTGCGCGCCCTCGACGAAGACGGGGAGCCACTTAGCAATGTCGAAATCCTCCTCGAAGGGCGCGCCGTCGATCTTCCACCGCAGGCAATCCTTGCCGCCCATGAACGACCCGCTGTCCTTGTCCGCCGGGAGCTCCGATGACTTGTACAGGATGCTGAACTCGCACTCCATTCGCCACGGGTTGGCGGCGATCGGCGGGTGTGGCGGCTCGTTCCGCCTGTGGGGACCCCTGCAGTGCACGCAGAATCGTTCCTGTTGGTTGGGGTCCACCGGTCGGAGCTTCTCCCTGGCGGCGGCGACGGTTCCGGCGAGGCCGGTGGATGTGCGGTGGGAGAGCGCGTCGGCGACGTTGTGCGAGGCGGTGTGCGCCTTGGAGGACCGGCGCGATCCATCGGACCCGCCTCCTCTTCTGGTGGACGCTTGTCCCCCTCGCGCCGTGGCGGTGCCGCCGGAGCTTCTGGTCTGGCCCGCGGTACCGCCGGTCATCGTCGATGTCTTCGTGCTGTTCGAGGCGGCGCGCTGGGTGGAGCCGCTGCGTGGATCGTCGGGTGACGGGGAACGGGACGTCAGGGTGCGATTCACTCGTCACGGGACGAAAGGGGAAAAAGCTCCCGGGATGCGTTTCCGCTGCGACACGAGACGCGTCTCCGTGAGGTTTCGGGTGGGTACGAGGTGGCCGGGGGAGAGGGAGACGTGACGGCGACGATCGTGACGTGTGACTCACCCTCTGGTCGTGCCGTCGATGGACATGTCTCCGACGGTGAACGTCGAGAGCACGCGATGTTGAGTGCGTCTCGGAGTGTCGCGAGAGCTGGCTTGGTTTGACTCTCTGTTTAGCTGGTATCGGCGCCAATTGACAACTTCTCACTTTTGGTTTCACTACTTTTGGGAATTTCTCACTTTTGGAAGACTGGTACCCATACGAAGTGATGACCGCCAAAGTGAGAGCGAAAGTTGTCGGGGAGAACTAATCTGACTACTTTTTTTGACTACTTTTGTCGCCTCGTGGGAAAAGCGGTCACACCCGTTCGTATGATACTCAGTCTTCATTTAGTGATTTTAAGTGACCGCTATTCCCACCCAATTTCCTGACAAGAATTTGAAATAGGAGTTTAGTGTCAAATTCCGGCTAGAATTCCGGTCAGAATTCCGGTCTCTTTTGCTTGGCCCGATTCGTATGATGCGCAGTTTACAATTCGCGTTTTTCCACACACAACAAATCCAAAAATGGCGTGGCTGTGTGTCACCTTGTTTGTCATTCGGCACCGCCCTGAAAAAACGTTTTTCACGTGAATTGCCCTAACAACGCTCTCACACAACACGACGCACGCGCACCAGGCTCACCCACACCAATGTCCATCAAGCTCAACTTCGAGCCCCACGCGGCTCTCGTCGGCGGCGGCATCCTCGGCGTCGCCACCGTCGGTAAGCTCCTCCTGACCGGCCGCATCCTCGGGATCTCCGGCGCGCTCAAAGGCGCCGTGGAGAACGGAGATCTCTCCCCCTGGCGCCTCTCCTTCCTCGGCGGCCTCATCGCCGCCGGGGTCCTGGACGGGGTCTGGGACCCGAACCAGATCGCCGAGCCCGGCGTGAGCCTCGCCAAGACCGTCATCGCCGGCCTCCTCGTCGGCGCCGGCTCCGGCATGGGCAACGGATGCACCTCCGGACACGGCATCTGCGGCAACTCCCGCCTCTCCCCGCGCTCCATGGCGTACACCGGCATCTTCATGGCCTCCGGCTTCCTCTGCGCCACCGTCTTCAACACCAACCGCGAGCTCGGCATCGACTCCAACTTCTCCGCCATCAACAACATGGTCACACCCGCCGCGGAGACCCTCACCGGCTGGCTCTCAATCGCGGGAGCCGCGACAGCCGCCTTCCTCGGCGTCGGGTCCGTCGCCGCCGTCGCGTCCAAGAAGAACGACGGCGACAGGACCAAGTTCCACAAGCTCCTCGATACCGTCGCGGAGGCGCTCGCGGGGTTCACCTTCGGCCTCGGCCTCACCGTCAGCGGCATGCGCCGCGCGGCGAAGGTGTCCGGGTTCCTCTCCGCCACCCGCGCGAGCTTCGACCCGAGCTTGATGCTCGTGATGGGCGGCGCGATGGCGCTCGCCGTCCCGGGCTTCGCGATCGCCTCCAAGAAGAAAGCCCCCGCGTGCACCAAGGAGTTCAGCATCCCCAAGAACAGGAAGATCGACGACAGGCTGATGCTCGGCGGCGTCCTGTTCGGGTTTGGGTGGGGCCTCGCGGGTCTGTGCCCGGGGCCGGCCATCGTGAGCATGGCGGCGAGGCCGACGCAGAAGCTGGGGGCGTGGATCGCGTCCGTGCTCGGCGGCATGGTGATCCAGAAGTACATCCCATCCCCGTGATTGTTCAAGACGTGAGGACGCGACGCGTGTAAATAGGTGTAAACGGGCTCACCGCTATTAGAGCCCCCGAAGGAAGTTTTGTAACGAACCGACCGAACGCTCCATTGAACGCTTCAAGCGTAAAATTCAGACTCGAACGCGTGAATAAGATGCGTGGCGTGGACATCAAACGCTAATCGCTAATCCTCCACCGCCTCTTCCTTCGCCCGCCTCCTCTCTCCTCCTCGCTTTTCGCGGCGCCGTAATATTTCATCAACCGAAGGGTTTCCTTTCCTCCTAGGTAGTCACCCCGCATTCTCCGTCTCTGTTTCCCGAGGCCTTTCCTCGACGGTCGTCACGAATGTATGACACGTCACACCCAGACAACAACACGCAAAGACTTACGAGTTCTCGTTGCCGGGGTAGAACGCCTCCCACCAGCCCGGCGCGTACTTGACGTAGGGCGCGGTCCACTTGCTCGGGTCGGGCGCTTTGAACGCGTCCTTCGGGATGAGCTCGTTGGACTTGAGGCACTCGACGCCGGTGCCCTCCACGGCCCCCTTGTACACGCGGTCCATGCGGAGCTTGACGAAGTCGTTCCATACCTTGTCGGTGGTCACGACCGCGACGCACGGCTGACGCACCTTCTTCTTCACGTCCGGCATGGCGTCGAGGAAGGATGGGTTGGGCACGATCCAGAAATCCTGATCCTTGGACGTCTCGCGGTAGAACCTGCGGCGCTCGCGGAGAACCTCGGGGAAGTGCTCGCTGTTCTCGTCGTTGAGCATGTAATCGGCGTTGGCCACGCAGAAGTAGTACTTCTTGGTCTGTCGTTGGTCGGTGGGTGGGCGAGGATGGAGAGAGAATGTCAGTGAAGATGGTGGGTGGGAATGAATCTCTCCGAAACCGAAACCGTCCGAGGGTGGTGACTGGCGCGTCGGGACGCATCGAGTGGAGTCGGGGCGGCCGCGATCGACAGGTACGATCAAAGCGAGGGTCGATCTCGGTCGCGGAGGTGAAAGCGTACGAACGGAATGCGTACCTCGGTGTCGGTGGCGCCGTTCGCGGAGGTGAAAGCCTCGGCGACCGCGGCGGTGCGCACGGTGCGGCGGACGGGGGCAGCCTTGCCGCGGACCGCGGTGCGGGACACGCGGGCCTTGGCGGGGGCGACCACGGGGGCGGCGGCGGCGAGAGTGAAGGCGGACATCTTCTGTGTTAAGAGAGAGGTCTTGGTGACTGCGCGGCGCGCGCTGCGACAGATGAGGCGAGGGGTGGCGGACCCATCGAACTCATCGGATACCCAGGATAGCAATATTTTGATCTCCCGATTCCAGCCAATCAGCGATCGTCCCGTGGCGCTAATTTTACAAAAACCCCAGACTGCTTTCCATACACGGTCAAAACGGAGATCTCCCGCCGATTCATGGCTCGGAAGAGGTCGACGTCATCTCCAACGCGGCTCGCACTATCCACCGCCACCGGAGAGGACCCAACGCACCGCGCGAGGATGTCCGTCTCGATCGCCGTCGGCGCGCGCGCGCACCCCGCGGTCACCGCTCATGGATCCACGACCGCCACCGTCCGCCGGGCCGCCGTCGCGTCGTCGTCTACGCGTTCCGCGCGACGCTCCGTCGCGCTCTCTTCCCGAGTGCCCACTCTCATCACGAGATCGGCTCGCGCGGCCCGCTCCGGAACGAGATCCAACGCGGTCGTCGTCCGCGCGATGGCCACCGCGGACACCGAGGTCACCGCCGAGACCGTCGTTCGGGGCATGTACGACGCCATCAACCGCCGGGACGTCGAGGCGGCGCTCGCCTTCGTCGACGACGACATCCTCTACGAAGATTTCAACTTTCCAACCCCGTTCAAGGGCATCGGCGCGGTACGCAAGCTGTTCGAGGAATCGTGCGACGGCATCCCCGACGACATGCTCTTCATCGTGGACGAGTGCACCGACGGCGGCGGCGGCTCCGTCGGCATGACGTGGTACGTCGAACTAGAGGGCGAACCCTTTCCCAACGCTCGAGGCGCGTCGTTTTATCGCATCAATCCGGAAAATGGCAAGCTCGTGTACGCGCGGGACGTCGTGGAGCCGCCGTTCAAGCTCGGGGACGTGTCCTTCAGCATCATACGCGCGGTCGCGCCCGCGGTGAAGCAGCAGCTCAGGAAGAAGCGCGAGGCGCGCGAGGCTGAGACGGGCGGGGTCAAGACTGATCAATCTTCGTCGAAGGCATCATCCATTATTGCATCCGTGGACGAGCCCGGTAACGGCGTCGCCGCGGCGGGTCTCTACGCGCTGGGCGCCGTGTACTGGTTCGTGCTCCTGCTCTCCCCGCCCGGGTGGCAGGGCCTGCCCGGTGAGCCCGCGTGGGCGGTCGCGACCGATACCCTCAACGAGGTCATCGCCGAGTCAACCGACTTTTTCTTCGTCCTCCCCGTGCTCAACAAGTTCGGCATCGAGCTCCTAGGACCCGCGCCCGCGGTGCACCCGGTCACCTTGGGCGTCTTCAACTTCGCCGAGGCGTTCATCTTCATGCTCCTCCCGCTGATGCTGATGACGCGGAAAGGGCGGGATTTGCCCACGGTCAAGGCGTGGTCCGTCGCCATGTTCCTCACAAACGCGCTCATGCTGCCGTACCTGGGCGCGAGAGCGGGGCAGCCGGCGTCCGCGGAGTGGGCGAGGGCCAAGGCGGATGGGACCGCGGAGGGCATCGCGGAGGTTGCGCGCGGGGAGAAAGGCGCCCTCTCCAAGGCGTTCGGGCTCACCGGCCTCGGCATCGGCGTCCTTTCTGTGTACTGGGCGTTGTTCGAGGACCCGGCTGTCGGCGGGGACTTGGCTCAGCGGTTTAGTTACCTCGGGACGCTCGTGACGGAGGACCGGGTGAGTCTGGCGTTCGTGGTGGACATCGCGTTGTTCTCGGTGTGGCAGGCGTGGTTCATCGGGCAGGTTGACGAGGAGGCTCCCGCGGCGTGCAGGTTCGTGCCTTACTGGGGCCTCGCCGCTTGGCTCATGCTGTGAGGCGGCGGCGGGGCGGGGGGAACCTGGGTTGATGACTTTGATTGAAAATAATAACACTGAAAAACTTGCTCGCGATATTAACCCGGTCTCGTGTCACTTCGCGCCGCGCCGGGGTGGAGGTTGATGGTGAACACGGTCTGGCGCCCACACGTCATGGTTCCCGTCGCCGTCGCGGAGACGCCGGAGCTCATATCGGATGTTTCCTTCTCCCTGTGCGTCATCTCCTCGCGCCTCCCTTTCGCCCCCGCACAGCTGTGTTTTTCTTTCCCCTCGCTTAAGCCCCCTGACGAGCGCCCCCTGACGAGCGCCCCCGACGAACGCGCAGGGAACCGCTGAGTCAGGCGACGCACGCCACCTTCAGCGAGCACGGCGGCGGCGCGTTCAGCATCCAGGATCACATCGAGCGCCTCATCGCCGAGCCCGTCGGCCTCGACGAGCCCGAACACGTCGGCCTCTCCGCCTTTAACGATATCTCCAGCCGCGAGGTCTCGAGACTCGCCGCCGCGGAAGCCAGGGCGACGCTCCCGTTCAAGATCATGACCCCGCGCAAGAAGCCCCTGGACCTCGGCGACGCGTCCCACGGCCGGTGCGCGTCCACGCCCCCGATGTCGCCGCCGCCGCCGCCGCCGCCGCCCAGAGCCGAGGGGAACGCTCGCGAGGGCGCTCGCTTTCGCACCCCGCCCCCCGCGCTCGGGCGACCCGCGCCGAGCGGCTCGGAGTTCTCCGGAAAGGAAGCCGCGCTCGTCATCACCTCCATCGCCGACCGCGTCAAGCGACGCACCACGCGCGGCTCACTCGCCACCGCACACTCCACCGGCTCCGCGCCCTCGTCCTTCAACCGGACCAGCTTCTCCCTCGGTCGGATGAAAAAAGAAATTTTGCAGCCGCAGCCGCAGCCGCAGCCGCAGCCGCAGCCGCAGCTCGCCGGGCGGGACTTCGCCGCGGGGCTCGTCGGCGGTGGACCCACACACGTGCCGCGGCGCCTCCCGACGCGCGCGGCCCTTCCCCCGAGCGCCGCCGCCGCCACGACGTCCTCCCGCGTCCTCCGAATCCGACCCGCGGGCAAACTCGCCCAAGATTTCGCCACCTTCGGAGCCCTTTCCTCACCCGCTGACTCCCCAAACCACTCCCCCGAGCCCAAGCGCCGACGGAAGGGGGACCGCGGGACCGCGCGAGGTGGCGCGGGGCGTTCGCCGGTGGCCGGCATCGTCGCCAAGGTGACCGACGAAGAGCTCGCCGCGCTCGAACACTCGGACCCCGCAAAGTACAGGCGGATCGTGGGTAACCGCAAGAGCGCGGCGGCGTCCAAGGCGAGGCGGGATGCGGCGGCGGAGGAAACCGCGGCGGCGCTTCGGACCATGCGGAGCGAGAACGAGCAGTTGCTGGCGAAGCTGGCCAAGGCGGAGGCGGCGCTGAAGATGCGAGCTAACGGAGGCGGCGGCGGGAGGAGGAGGTGAGACCGGGACGGGGAGAGACGACGGGAACTACGGGGGAACGAACGAACGAACGCGTGGACATCGATGAAAACGCCCTCGGGGCGAAGTGTAGGATTAACGAACACAAAGCCGGCGATTGACCGCTCACAGCTCGGAGTGCGCCCCGCTTCCCTTCGCCTTCTTTTTCTTCTTCTTCTTCCTCTTCGCCGCCTTCTTCGCCGCCGCCGCCGCGGCGTCCTCCTCCTTCTTCTGCTTCTCAGCCTCCTCCTCCGCGAGCTCCCGCTCGATGCGACTCAAACGCTCGGCGTTGGTGACCTCGCCCTCGACGTCCTCGCCCATGATATCCGCGAGGTCAAACTCTTCCTCCACCTCCTCGTCGTAAAGGATCTCCGGCGCCTCCCCGCCGGGGACGAGCTTGGGAATCTCCTGGATCATCCGCGTCCGCTGCTTGGCGGCGAGCACGTCGTCGAGGAACCGCGCGATGCCGTCGGCGTTGAACGTGTGGGTGTACGTGGCGAACCTGTTCTTTCGGGTGCTAATCACCGCCACCGCAGGGACGTCGGCGGCGGACACCTCAAACGCGGCCGCGAAGGACCTCTGCGCGATCGGGTCGACGACGACGAACTTCACCGGCCTGTCGCTCTTGTCGTCCGCGGCAGCCTGCACGATGGCGGTCCGAAGTTCGGTATCGTCGTCGTCCTGGGGCACGAAGGCGACGACGCAGAGCCCCGCGCTGCCGCACTCGCCGTCGAGCTCGGTTGAAGTGCCGACCACCTTGACCGGGTCCGCCTTGCCCTTCTTTGGCGCGCCGCCTTCGGAGCCGACGCCGCCATCCTTGCCGAGCACCTGGGCACGGATCTGGTCCAGCCAGCTGTGCATGTAGAGGTAGTCGAGCGCGTGACCGGGGAACTGCGCCACCTGCATCTGAACCTGGCCGCTCTCCGGGTTCTCGCCATCCTTCAACGGCGGCACGTACATCATGCGGAGCGCCGGGTAGGAAGTCACGCCGAACCTGCGCGCGTTCTCCACGTCACTCGACGACACCGTCGCGAAATTGTAGTCCTCGTGGAAGTTAGCGGCGAGCGCGATGAAGTCGAGGCCGAGCGCGGAGTCGGGCTTGGCGTCGCCGAAGAGGAAAATTTTAGGCGAGTACGGGTCGTTCTGCATGAAAGCCTCCACGAGCTTGGGCGAGGGCAGGGGCATCGTGAAGTCCGGGATGGCCTCCCTGGCCCACTGCGCGAACGCGTCAGCGTCCGCCACGTCACCCTCGTACGTATCCGGGTCGGAGTCCTCCTTCTCGGAGCCGTGCGGGAAGAGCACGGCGGCGACGCATTTTTTTGATTTGGACTCATCCTTCCCGTCACCTCCCGTCAGCTCCGGCGCGTATTTCGCGACGAGCGCGGCAGCCTCCGGGGCGGACGCGTTGACCTCCATGAGCGACACCCGCCCGTTCACGCCCTTGATGGCGGATTTCGCCAGCGTACGTGAGACGTCCACGCATTCGCGCTCGCCGAGGCGGGTGAAGACGACCACCGCGACGGGGCTCGGTTTGAGCACCTGGTCGTGGAACTTATCGGGCGTCACCGCGGGGAAGAGTGACTCGTCATCCTTGGGTCCTCGGTTGGCACCCTCACCGGCGTTCACGTTCGCCTTGCCGCCGCGCGGGTCCATGACCTCCGGAGCGTCATCCTCGGGCGCGGCCGCCGCGTGGGTTTCGATAAAGTCGGCTAGCGCCGCGGGTTTCATCTCGCCGTCGTGCGCGATCGGCGCCTGCGCGTCTTTCTTGAACGCGAGGAGCGCCGGGGGTTCGATCGCGGTGGTGTCCAACCCCGATGCGCCGCCGAGGACGTCGTCGACGTTGGACGCGTGTACCTCGACGAACGCGGCGCGGGCGCGGAAGCGTAGGGCGAGTGACTTGAAGAGCGATCCGGTGGTTTCCTTCCCGGTGATGAGCACGGCGATCGGGAGGTCTCCCGCGTCGGCGCGCGCCGTCGCGAAGGCGTCGGCGTCCACGACGCGTGTCACTCGATCCTCCGGGAGCAAGCCGGCGGCGAACTCCGCGATTCGCTTGTGCGAGCTCGTGCTGTTGCGATACTCGAGCCCGATCTTCTCCGTCTTTTTCGTGTACGGGTTGAGCGTCTTGTGCGCGGGGTAGCCGAGCACGTGCGGTATCTTGGTCAGGCCGGCGGACTTCGCGATGAGCATGGTGTCGTCGGCGACGTGGACGTGTCCGAAGTTGACGATGCCGCCCATGTGCTTGGCAGCCTTGGCGAACGTGGGCGCGAGCTGCGCGCACGGCGCGCATCCATCCGCGCCGAACGACACGACCCACGCCTCTCGCCCGTTGTTCATCACCAGGTCACTCCAGTTGTCGTCGTTCAGGGTGATGACGCCGGCGTCCGCGTCGAGCGCCCGCACGGGCGAGGTGCGCGACACGCATAGCGCGACGACGGACAGGAGAAGCGCGAGCGATCTGGCCATCTCTCGCCGTCACGATGAAGGCTGTGGAAAAGCGCGATCTGACAATGTGTTCACAGTGGCGGTTCGAGCGGGTCGAGGCGCACAGCGTCATTCCGCCCAATGAAGCTCGAGAAGAACTACGCTGGTATCGAGGAATGGACAACAAATCATACGAAACTATCCTTGACTCTGTGTACGTCGAGTACAAATGACTTGTGAATGACGGTTCAACGCGTTCCATAGATCGACTCGGATTTTGACAACCCGTCTCCGCCAATCACGATCGAGCATCTCCCCAGCTCGATGTGAGTTTCACACGGGCGTGGCTCTTGACGGTGAATTCTTGCATATTTTGCGGGTGAAATGCCGGTCGCGATCCATATTCGCACCCACGTAAAACCTTCGTTTACGCCACCACACACCATAAAAATGGCTGCTCTCATGTCCACCTCCTCCGCCTTCGCCGGCATGAAGGTCCAGGCCCGCGTGACCGTCAGGTCCCAGCGCGCGCAGACCGTCATCATGGCCAACGGAGCCGGCCCCAAGCGCGTGAGTACTCGCAACCAACACACGATATCGACGATTTTACCCGCCGTTGAGGGCGTCGATGAACGCGTCGCGAGCGTCAGATCCGCGGGTTGACGCGCGAATCGTCTCATTCGGATCGCGTGCATTCTGTTTGGATCGCGTCTTGGACCCCAAAAGACCGGCGCGCGCGCTCGCGTCGCGATTCCCGCGCCTTCGGGTTTCCCGTATCTTGCTGAAAAAAAAACCACTTGGCCGCGATGACGCTGACCACGGCACCCCTTCCCACTCCTCGACTCGCAGGGTACCAAGGCCCAGGGTGGCCAGGCTGGCGTTGGTTACAAGGGCTCCACCGAGGCTGGCTCCGCCCCCAAGCTGTGAGTGCATGTCCCGCATCGATAGATACCCCGCGTCGGACGGCCCGAAATCTACGTCACGGGTTTCCCACGGAGAGATCTCGCGTCAGATTCTCAGCTCTGCGAATTGCTGAACAAATCCAATCCCCCGCCGCCGAGGCTGACCTCCCGTCCCCCGCCCCTTTCCCGATCCCGCAGCCGCAACGGCAAGGCTGGCTACGTCTACAAGCTCGGCCTCCGCAACGGCAAGGCTAACATCGACGAGTACGCCCCCATCTACACCCCCTCCGAGTTCAAGACCGACGGCGACAAGTACGAGGGTGACCTCAAGCTCGCCGTGGGCGCCGTCCTCGGCGTGATCGGCACCGGTGCCCTCGCCATCCTCGCCACCTCCGCCCTCTAAGCGCCCGGCGTGTGAAGACAGTGGGTGTTGAGACGAGGTCTCGTCTGGAATAGCTCCATGGGCGAGAATAGATGCATTTTATGAAAACGTACGTTTTTTGCGAGTCTCAGTCGCGGCGCCAACACTTAGGTTTGCTTCGTTGATCCGTCAATATTATATCGGAACACTCATCGGAACGCAGTGTGTGCTATGTTGCTATCTTTTTTTGTGGTTTTTCTACGGTTGGTTGTCCGGTGGAACTCCGGTGGGACGGTGTGGTCTTTGCGACGGACCGAGCCGGCGAAGTTTGCGTCTCACCCGTTGCGTATTTGGCAGTGGAGGTATCGGCGCCTCACCCCTCAAACTCTTTCATCATCGATCCCACCTTCTCCGGAGCCATATCGACGGTCTGAGCCATGCCGCCGATCTCGGCCCTGGCCCTGGCGCGCTCCTCCTCGAGCGCCTTTTTCTTCGCAGCCTCGGCTTCCTCCTCGGCGCGCTTCGCCGCCGCGTTCGCCTCGGCGACTTCGCGAACCTTCCTCTCCTCCTCCTCGAGCTTCGCCTGCTCCTTCGCCGCGGACTCAGCCAGCTCCCTCGCCTCCTCCTGCTCGCGCTCCTTCTCCCGGTCCGTCTTCTGCTGCGCCATGGTCTCAAACTCGGACCAGAGCGAGTCGGGAATGTCCGCCGCGGGCTTGGCGGCGGCGGCGGCGGCGGCGGGAGCCGCGCCGACGTCGTCGGCGAGGTTGGCCCAGCCGTCCGCGTTCTGCACGTTGACCGGCTTCTTCGAGGCGTTCTGCTTGAGCGCGAGGTCCTCGTTGACGCGCGCGGTGGACGAGACCTCCACGAGGGTGGAGGCGCCGCCCGCGGGCGCGGCGGCGGCCACCGCGGCGGGCGCGGCTCCCGCCTTGGGATTGGAGCCGCCACCCTCCGCGGAATCCTCCGAGTCGGAGTCCGAGTCGGAGTCCGAGTCGGAGTCGCTGGAGGATGACGTGGCGTCGCCGTCCGCAGCCTTGGACGCGGGCGCCGAGGTTGGAGCCGGCGCGTCCATCGCGCCGGGGGGCACGATGGGCTGGCCCACCCCCAGGCTCGCCTCCACCTGCATGAGCTCGCGCTCAGCCTCAGCCTCGAGCCTCTGCGCCTCGAGTAGCATGTCCGCCTGCGTGGGCTTCTTCTTCTTGGGCTTGAGGCAGGACCGCACGTATCGGTCGAGCTTCCAGAGGGTGACGCTGTCGAGCTCCTCGATGTTGATCTCGATCAGGTCGTCCTCCGCGCCGCCCATCTCCGCGTGGCGCTCGGCGACGATCTGCACAACCCTCGCCTGCTTATCCTCGGGGAGCTCGCCGAGAAGTTCGGTGAGCTCCTGCTTCTCGGCGTACGACATGTCGCGGTTGGGAAGGGCGGAGGATCCCCCGCCGCCGCCGCCGGTCGCGCGAGGCGCCGCGCGAGACTTGGGCGCCGACCGGGAGCCGCCGCCGCCGCCCCCGCCGCCGCCGCCGCCTCCTCGCCTGGACCCGCCGCGGGGCGCCGGGACGTACTCCTCGTAGTCCTCCTCCTCCATGAAGTAGTCGTCGTCGTCCATGCGCTTGCGCTTGGCGCCGCCGCCGCCGCCGCCGCCGCCGGAGGGCGGGGTGGACGCGCCCCACCCGCCGCCCATCGGGGGCGCCATGGACTGCTGCTTCTTGAGCTCCTCGAGCTGTCGCTGAACCTCCGCGAGCTGGCGGTTAACCTCGCTCACCTGTTGCGACTCCGCGAGGACTTCTTCCTCGACGGGTTCGTCGGAGGTGTTCGCGATGATGGAATCCTCCTGGGCGTGGAGGGCGTCTTCCTCAGCCATCTTCGCCTCGACGTTTTGAGCGAGCCACGCCCGTTCAAACTCCTGGCGGAGCGTGCCGCCCATCAACCCGGCGTCCGAGTCGGGGGAGTTGTACGTCTCGCAGTTGTCAAAGACGAGGCGCATGTCCTCGGCGAACTCCTGTGGGCCGGCGTACGCGCCGTTCTGCTGCGACTTCTTGTCGAGTTTCTCCTTGATTTTGCCAAAATCCATCGGATTCTTGATGATGTCGAAGTAGTCCGGGATGTGGTCCTTGATGGGATCGACAGCCTTGTTGAATATCCACGCGTACTTGTGCTTGCGCACGGACCCGAGCGCCTCGCGGCACTCCTTCATGAGCGCCTTGTGGCGCAAGACCCGGATGGCGTCAATCTCCTGCGCCTTGAGCACGCGGTGCGTGATCACGTTCCCCTTCTTGTCGCGTTTGGCAACCTTCTTCGTCTTCTTGCCGCCGCTGCCCGGCGCGGCGCTCTGCGCCTGCCTCGCGATGTTGTCAACCAGCCGGTTCACGGGTTTGGTCGGGCGCTTGCCTTCCTCGCGGTGCGCGGACATGGTGGGGGTGCCGGTGGCCTTGAGCGCGGCCTGATCGAGCTTCGTGTTGGCGTCAACCACGGCTGCGAGCTGCGCCTGGAGCTGAGCCTTTTTCCGTCGCTTGATCTCCTTCTTCTTAGCCTTGATCTCGTCCTCGGTGAGGCCGGTGAAGTCCATCTCGTCGATGGAGACTTCGGGGACGGGCTCGAAGACGGGGATCTGCTGCACGCTGCGCGCGGCGGGCGCTTTGTGACTGACCTTTTTAGACTTGGGCGGCGGCATGTGTAGACGCGCGGGGTTCTTCTTGACGCGCTTGCGCTCCTCCCACTCCTCGGCGACGAAGTCGTGGTCGCCCTCGGGCACCCACGCGTAGCCCTTGGGCGCCTTGAGGGACATGTTGGGCGTGAGCAGCACGCAGAGCTTCTCGCTGAAGATCTGCATCTCCGAGCCCGGGGGCCAGAGCTGGTCGCGTCCGTCTCCGCCGTTCATGGTCGTGGGATCGGAGGGTACCGCGAGTGCGGGAGCCGCGGGCTCGGGGGCCACGGGGGCCATGTCGACGTCCGTCATGTGACTCGAGGGTTAACCGAGGTTGCCTGGTGGTGCGATGAACGAGATTGGTCCAGAGGGTTCAGGGATCTGGTGACGCGTCGGGTCGCGGGTGGGGCGCGCGGACGTGGAAACCGACGAGGCCGACGGGCGCGCGTGCGACGATGCGACGAGCCACCGTGATGGAAGGCACCGTGAGGCGGTTCCGGGTGAACACTCGTGCACACTCGCGATGCGCGCCTCGTAATGGCCAGATCGTCCGACGCGCTCGGGCTTTTATGGTAAAATTAAGGGGGTGCAGCCTTCCCAAGCGTTGGAAGGCTGCACCCGGATCCGGCGCGGTCGAGACGGCGAGGTCGAGACGGCGGCGGTGAGGGTGCATCAGGCGAGGTCCGGCCGTCGTCGAGCGACGGGATCGGCCGCTCGCGATGCACCCCGCGCGCGATCGGCTCGGCCCGTAATTGTCGACGGGACGCCCTAATTTGCGGCGGAGAAAAGCGCACCTTGAGATCACCGAAACGTCGGCCTCGCGGTGACGTGCGACGTCCGCGGAACCTAGTTTACTCCCTGGGCGAGTCGAGGCGGATGTGCCGGAGTTGTTCCGACGATCGAGTCCCGGATCGATGGCCCTGGAGCCAGTCCTTCCGTCCTGGTTCCGTTGCGGCGCTTGCGATCCTTATATTTTCCCGCTCGAAGCTCGCTCGGCACTTCGGCACACATTCAGTTCCGGGACACGAGTGGCGTTTATTGCTCGGACGGAACCACACACCGAGATTTAGTCGTCAAAAAGTGTATTGAGCAACTCGCATTAATGTCAAACTACCTCACGTACAACTTTCGACTATTCCTTCTTGCCCTTCCCCTTCGCGGCCCATCGGAACGTCCCGGGCGCCGCGGTGGCGACGAACCCGAACGCCGCGTACTTGATGAGCCTCCCGAGGAACACCGCACTCAGCATCACCCACCGCCCCACCCCGCTCAGCGCCCCGAACACCACGAGCGGGTGCAACGGGGCGGGCGCGGCGGATATAGCCACCGCCCCGATCCACCCCCACGCCGACATGGCCTCCTGCACGCGCCGCCAGTTGTCCGATGCGAAGATGTCGGGGTACTGCGCCTTGACCCAGTCGGTGCCGTTCCTGTCCACGATGGTGCCGAAGATCCAATACCCGAGCAGCGCCCCCAGCGCGTTGCACACCGCCGCGACCATGAACCCCTTACGACCCCTCGCGGCGCACGTGCTGACGAAGAGCGCGGTGACGCCGCCGGAGAGGAACACGATGAAGACGTTCAACGTCGACAGGACCAGGATGACGAGGGGGAACCACGGCTTGGCGACCTGCCCCGTCAGCCCGCTCAGCATCGCCTTGGGGTTCATCGATACGTCGTCCCGGTACCGCGCCGATGGATGCGTGTGCGTTGCGCAAAAAGTGGATCTGACGTCAGCTCAGATTCGTTTTTTTCATTAGGTCACAGGGAGGCGCGCCCCCCTCCGAATGCTCGCGGTCGCCCAACTCTGCGCCGCCGTATCTTCGCTCCGCGTAAGTCCCCGGAGCACACGCGCGCTCGGTGCCGCGAAGTATCAGTCTAGGAGCCGCGTTCACGCCCGGCCGAGCGTGAGAATCAACGCGTCGACGACATCATCTAAGATGACCTGGGTCGATGAGAACGACTTCGAGGCCCTGAGGCAGGCGATGGTCCTGTACGACGAGCAGCGGGACACCGTCATCAAGCGCGCCAGGGACATCACCAAGACGTCCAAGGTGGCCATCTACTGCCTGCACCGCGGAGAGATCGACAAGGCGGACGCGCAGATCGCACAAGCCGCCGCCGTCGCCGACGAACTCCTGCCAATCGTCTCAGCCAACCCGCCCCTGCGCGGCGGGTCCTACTCCGGCGGGCTCGAGGAGTACGCCGAGGCCGTGGTCTTCGCGCACTTCGTCAAGCACGGCACGTTGGTCCCGTCGACGCACCCAGACCTGGCGCGATGCGACAGGGACGAATACCTCGGAGGCATCTTAGACTTCACAGGCGAACTTAACCGGTACTGCGTGGCCAAGGCGACGGTGAGGGACGTGGAGGCTGTGAAGAAGTGTCGGGAGATCGTCGACGCGCTCATGGGCATCTTCCTCAAGTTTGACTTTCGCAACGGAGCTCTGCGGAAAAAGTACGACGGCCTGAAGTACACGCTGAAGAAGATGGAAAATACCCTGTACGAGATGTCGCTCACGTCGGCGGCGGCGAAGAGGAGCAGGGAGGACGCGGGGCTCGACGACGAGCCCCCGAAGGGTGGCGACGACGTGATATTATCAGGATGATGTAGTGTTTGTGTGTCGTAGCGGCGAATAGTCAGCGAATGCTTGTAGTGACGAACGAAAGACGCTTCTCACACGGCAATGGTCAACAACAGCTGAGCACAGCTGTGATTTTCGTCCGTCCCGTCTCGTGAAACGCACGTGTCCTCGGAGCCGGTGACACACATCAGCACCACGCGCGCGTCACCGCGCGACGAAACCACCGGGAGTATCGGAGTCGACGGCATGACCGCCAACGCTAATCGTAAGACGGAGACGCCCTCGCGAGGGCCGCTGGACAGCTGGCTGATCCCGTCGATATGCAAGAAGCCGCGGTCGCCGGGTCAAAGTCCACGTAAAAACGCATCGCCGAGGCCGATCGCTCACGCGCTCCCGCTGAGGCCGCCGGACCCCCGCCGGGTCCTACCGAGCTCGCCGCCCACCCCACCGGCGCCGAAACCGAACAAACTCACCGCGCTGACCCTCAAGGGAGAGCTCCTGGTCGCCGCCATACTCGCCGGCGCCAAGCGATGCGAGAACCGCTCGTGGCAAATCGCACCGGGGTGGTACGCCCTGCACCTCGGCTACGGCCAACCGACGGAGGCGGAGGAAAACTCGTGGCGCAAGCACTGGCGCGCGTCCGAGGGCGCCAACCCGCCGGTCCCGCCCGGCATCGGCGCGCGACTCCCGCGTCGCGGCTCCATCGTCGGAGCCATATGCGTCGGCGAGAACACCAAGGTGGTCAGCGCCGCGGCGGCGTCAGTAGGACACGGCGGGTGGGGCGACGGGGGCTGGGCGCACGGGCCGAGGGTGCACCGGATCAAGCACGTCGTCGCGCTCAAGCAGCCGGTGACTGGCGTCAAGGGCAAACTCAGCACCTGGAGCGTGGTCGACGAGAGCACCGCGGGCGAGGTCGCCGCGAAGGCTGTTTGCGACGCAATCGCAGAGTTCACGGGTTGAACGGGTTGAACGTATTCATTTCGTCGTCAACGCTAAGGGACAAGTTCCCTCTATGCATGTGCTAGCTAGCTGTTTCGTAGTCATGTCGTACCTCCGTACGTTCGTTTGCGAGCCGTGTTGTTCGTTCACTCGACGCGGGGCTTCTTGGGCGCGACGGCGAATCCGAGCGTCATCTGCCGCTTCACCGGTGCCGGCGCCGGCGGGCCTCCCTTGATCTTCCGTAGGGACAGAAAGTTGCGGTTCTCCTTCTCGCTCTGCTCCTCGCAGCGCTCACCACACCCAGCCAGGAACAGCCGCCGCTCGGCGTCGGTCCCGAGGTACTCGTGGGAGTACACGATAGCCTTGCGCTCCTTCACGGCGCTTGACGACTTTTGCCTGTCGATGCTCGCAATCGCTTTGCCCTTCGCCTTTTGAAGTACGTTCAAGCCGGCGGTGATCGACTTGCTCGTGTCGGCCATATTTTTGGGCTTGCCGTTCAGGTTTGAGCCGCGCCACAGAGGCGACGCGTCCCTCGACTTACCCAGCTTGGTGTGGTAAGTGGAGCTCATGTATCTCTGCGTGAAGGGGTCGTCGTAGACGTCTGTTTTCGCGCGGCGGGTGGTGATGATCTTCGCCGCGTCGTGCCGCGTCACCGCGGAGCCGATGCCCAGCCCCTGGAAGTCGGGCATGACCACGAGCCTGTGCTGCCGAACGGTCTGGACGCTCTTCCCGGGCATAGGAAGGGTGGAATCGAAGGCGACGGCGCGTTCACCTATGAAAAACACCCACGCCTGGCAGCCTTTCGCGTTGAAGCTAGCTCCGCCGAGGTAGTGGTTGGGTGAAAACTCCGCCCACCAGGCCTCCTTGACAACCTTGACGCCTTCTCCACCCGCGATCTTGCGGCGGGTGAGGCGGATCGTGGGGCGGCGGATGAGGTCCTCGGGGGGCCACGCCGCGGCGTCCGATTGGGTCGTGACCGGGTCGATGGACTCGACGTCAACCTCCATGCCAGTCTCCGCGGAGAACATGACATCCGGCTGAAGATCACGCGCGATCTCCTCGCCGTGGCAGCTCAGCAGCACCAGACCCTGGATGCGCTCTTGTCTCGCGTATACACCCACGCGTCTCGCCACCTTGGCGCGCGTCGCCGGGGGCAGCGAAGTGAGAAACTCATCCAACACGGCGCCCGTCCTGATGGAGTCCGCGAGGGATACCAAGTACGCCTCGGAGGTGGACAGCTCGCTCGGGTCCGCCTCGCACAGCTGTGTCACCGTCCGCCCGTACTGTCCACGTATCACGAACTCGTCGAAACCGAGCGCCTGGAACCTCGCGACGCGAACGTCGATGGACTCGACCCCGCGTCCCTTCGCCCAATCCTCGGGGGGACCGAAGGCGTCTGCGCAGGCCGCCGTCTTGCCGGACCCGCTGCGGCCGCTCACGAGCAGGATCCGCAAGGGCGTCTCTCCCTTCGCCTCCCGCTCATCGTCTGGCGGGTACTTGACGCGCTCGATGATGGACCAGGGAAGGCGGTGGACGCACGTGACGCTGGTGCCGTCGAACGGTGTCGCCAGAGCTTCGGACGCTTTCTTCACCCACTCGTCCACCCTCACCGACGTCTTGAGCTCCTTGACGTCGTTCCCCTCGGACCGGCGCTCGGGCGGCGCGGTGGTGATCTCGAGCTCCGAGTCGTCGATGACGATCGTCGGGCCGAGCGCGGGTCCGCCGCCGGCACGAATGACGAGGGTGTTTGTTTCAAGGCACAACACCCAGTCCGCGCCCAAGTACCCCCCAACCTCTGGGAACGACGTGAAGACCACCCTTCGGAGCGTTCGCTTCACCACGTCGGACTTGGCGAGGAGCTTGGCGACTCCGGCCGCGGCGGACGACGCGGCGTCCCTCGATACCGTCGCGCCGAAGTCGTCGAAGACGGTGTGGTGCGCGTGGACCCTGAGCGCGAGCTCGGACTTTGTTCGCTCGCCGCCCGAGAGCGACGAGAAGGGCCTGAGGAGCGCGGGGACCGCGG
>Ga0302114_10000486_pt1 | contig 27764 bp, 21 predicted proteins | sample AG5_Surface_MG_FD_203107 | JGI IMG/M metagenome (GOLD analysis project Ga0302114, IMG submission 203107) | Marine microbial communities from Western Arctic Ocean, Canada - AG5_Surface | ecosystem: Environmental > Aquatic > Marine > Oceanic | place: Canada: Western Arctic Ocean | collected...
AAAACCGCCGGCGCCCGCGGCAAGGTTGGCACCGCCTTCTACGAGGGCATGAGGAAGGAGTCCAACTACGAGGGCGAGCTCTTCGACGCGTTCGGCTCTTGGCTCAAGGGCAAGCCCGAGGAGGAGGCTTAATCACGGTTGGGAACAGCAAAAGCATATTAGGCAAAGCTACCATAGTTGAAATTTACAAGTCAGCTAGAAAATTCACACGACATTCGCCTCGACGCTCGACCAAACGCTCGCGCTAATGAATGGATATTATTACAACGAATGGACCGGCGACTAGTTGGGTATCACTCGCACGTCAGGCTCTCGTACACCCCCCGCGCGCTCCACTGGTACGACGACTCCGCCAGCACGCAATCAACGCAGTGCCCCAGCGACGCGTAGACGTCCATCGGAAAACACTCATCCGGGAATGACATGGTCGGGTCGTCGCAACGCATCGATATCCGGCACGGCAGCTCCACGTTCCGTTCCGCGAGCGCCCGTCCCATCGCCTCCCCGTGCCCCGTGCACACCAGCGCCCTGCGTGTGCCCGCGCGCGCGGCGGCCTGCATGTCCGTCACGGTGTCGCCGACCATGATGCAGCCGTAATAGACATCCATGCAGTTGCATTCAGTCATTGCTTCGAGTAGCATGCCTGGCGCGGGTTTCCGTCGATCGCACGGGATTGATTTGTCCTTCACGGCGTAGAAGATGGACCCGACGTCCGCGCCGGCCTCGTCGTGGAGCATGCGACGCATCGCCGGGTGAATCACGTCCGTCAGCGTGGCTTCCTCCATGAGTCCCTTGCCCACCGCGGTCTGGTTTGTGACGACGCAGACTCCGACGCCCTTGTCGTTGAGGGACCGGATCGCCCGCGCGGCGTCGGGTAAGAGCTCGAAGTCGCGCACGTCCGTCACGCCCGGTACGCCGACGTCGTGGTTGATCACGCCGTCGCGATCGAGGCAGAACAGCTGGACCGGGTCGCTCGTCGGCATGGGCGTGGACGGCCCTCGGTCGTTGAAGAATGGAGTCTTCAGCCCGGGGATATTTTCATTCTTGCGCGAGTTCGCCCGGACGTCGCTCGCGCCTCGCCTAGGACTATCGGCGCTCCGGTTAACACTCGGCGCGCACGCCGGTGCCAGGACGCGCGCGATACCGTGCATGTCGACCAAACCCGGCATCGATGTCCCCCGGGTCGGCGTGTGTGGCGACCGAGAGATCGCCTCGTCATGCACAAACCGTATTTGTTTCAAAAGGAATGCCAGCCTGGAAAGTGACACGAGGCTCGCGGGAGATCTTGGCGTGCTGGGGCTCCGGTGTCTTGAGTCATTCTTGAGTCAATTTCCCCACTGAGCTGTGCCGTCCCGCGTCCCGCCAAAAACGTCAGGGACCAAACTTCCCATTATCCACACCCATCGGACACGCGCGCCAGCGGACACTCACTGGAGGTAGACGCGTCACCGCTCCGAGCCAGCTCGTGAATCAGCTCATCCGCGTCGGGTCGATACCCAGACGTACATCCACGGCGCCATGGTGGTGGCTGAGAAGCGCGACAAGACTCTGTGCGTGCTCGTCACGGGCGCCAGCCGCGGGATCGGCCTCGAGCTCGTCAAGCAGTACCTGACGCGGGTCGGGCGGGGTAACTACGGCCGCGGCGGGCACGTCATCGCCACGTGCAGGGACCCGGAAAACAGCCTCGACCTCCTGCGATGCTTTCAGGTGGACTACGTCTCGTACGAGGTCGTGGGCCTGGACGTAGCGAACGGACAATCGTTTCTGGATCTGCACGAGCACCTCAGAGACCTCGACGGCATCGAGCAGAAGATCGACATCGTCTTCAACAACGCGGGCGTCGCGCTCGGGCGGGACTGCGCGGTCGGCACGATCGACTACGAGGCGTGGCACACGTCCTTAAACACAAACGTCATGGGCTCGATGCGCGTCTTGGAGACGGTACTCCCGTGAGTTTATTTTTGGTTATTTTTGGTTATTTTTGGTTATTTCTTATTATTTCCGCATGGGCAATTGTACTGACGTCGTGTTTTTTTGACAGGCACCTCGCGGATGATGCGACGATCGTCAACGTGTCTTCAGACCTCGGCAGCATCGGGAAGGTGATGAACGGCGGGTTCAACACCATCACCCAAGACGTCATCTACCGCACCTCCAAAGCGGCGCTGAACATGGTGACGGTGTGCGCCGCCGCGGAGCTCAAGTCGCGAGCGCCCGATAAGAAGATCAAGGTCATCAGGTGAGTTTCTTTTTATCATATTTCCGTGTGGGCAATGTGACTGATGATGACGGCGTGTTTTGTTCATTCGCAGTCTCCACCCCGGGTGGGTGAACACCGACATGGGCAGCCGCGGCGGGACGGTAAAACCGCCGCTGGAGCCGACGGAAGTGGTGGAAGGGATGATCGAAGTCGTCGCGAACTTGACCCCGGAGGACAGCGGCAAGTTCCTCAGCTGGCAAGGCGAGGAGATGCCGTGGTGAGGACGACGTCGACGCGAGCGAAGTCAGCCAAGAGCGAAATTGATTCTAAAACTGATTCTAAATTTGATTCATTTCAAACGACCCCGTCGCGCTAAGACACGACCATTCGCGCATCAGTACCTCCTCGCGCCGCGTCCCCCGAACGGACGGAACGCACCTCCGTTCCCGTTCCGCCCACCGCCCCTACCACCGACGCCTCCTCTGTTCATGACCGAGGCTGAAGTTTGATCATTTTGGCGATCATTTTGTCGAAGTGAACTGGAACGATCCCCCGACTGATTCAGCCTCGGCGGCAGACGCTCCGTCGTCGAACCGCACCCTCGAAGCACGTCGATCAAACCGGGTAAAACCCCAGCACTCATCCCAACGCTCTCCGGCTCGCTCAGCATCGCCACTGCACTCCGCAGAACGCAGACGTTATCCGCCAAAGCACCCGCGCATCCGTCGACGATTGACCGAACCTTCAGACACCGCGTTAAAAACTCAGCCGCGCTCGACGAAACCGACTGGCACCGAACCCGGGGCTGGGACCAGCGCTCGTGCACGCGATGCGATCCCACCGGCGTCGGAGTGACGCCCCAGAAGATGGACGCATCGGTAGAAGCGTCGGACAAAGCGTCGGACAAATATGATGACCCGAAGCATCCGGAAGGAGGCGCGGGAGCCGAGCGAAGCCCGCATCCGAACCTCCGACGCGTTAAATCAACCGCGCACGCTTCAACCTCCGCGCGGCATCGTCGCCGTTCACGCGTGATGACCGCGCGGTGACGCGCGATCTCACGCCCGCGTTCCGTGACGTTCATGCTCCGGAACGCGCCGCCGCCGCCGCCGTGAACGTCGGCGTCGGTGACGGGCGCGGCGAGCGCGCTGGTGCACACGGCGGCGACAGCCGCGGAGACGCAGGCGTGTAACAGTTTAGACGCGTCGGGTTGGGCGAGCGCGGCGGCGAGCGCGTCGGCGCGAGCGCGCTTGGACGATTGGGCACGCGCGCGGCGGGCATTCGCGTCCGCGCGCGCCCTCTCGTTCAACGCCGCGGCGGCGGCCTCTTCGTCGTCGTCGTCGTCCTCCTCATCGTCCTCCTCCTCCGTCGGATGGACCGCCGCGTTCGGATGGACCGTCGGCGCCCCTGGGAAAGGAAAGTAGGAATTAGACGCGCTCGGCGCGCCCGGGAACGGGAAGTATCCCGCCGCCGTCGGAGCCGCCGCCGCCGCCGCTCGCGCCGGGACAACCCCGCTCCGATTTTTCATCCTCTTCTCCGCTCGGTGGACGTGAACCGGCGCGATGACCTCGACCGGCACCACCTCGTCCCGCGCCGCGATCTCCCCGAGCCGTCTCGACATGAACTCGAACAGCGCCGACGCCGCAGCCGCCGCCTGGTGGTTGAGCCCGTCCGCGCACGAACTCACGACAGCGTCGAGCATCGCGGCGGCGGGCGCGGGGAGCGTCTCGTTCATCAACACGCGCACAGCTGTGTCGGCACCCTCGGCACCACCCTCGGCACCCTCGGCACCCCCGTCCATCGCCAATCCGAGCATCGCGTCGAACAACGAAATCGACGACAGCCAAACCCTGGCGCATCGCCGCTGCGACGAACCCGCCAGCTCCCGCGACAAAAAACGGGGAAAGAGCTCTTTCCCGAGGAAATCGCGTGCCGCCGCGTGCGACGCGTCGACGTCGACGAGCGCGTGGGCCAAATCGGCGATCGCACCGCCGTCGTCGTCGTCGAGGATACCCTCTATGTATCCCACGGTGGCGGCGGCGAAATCCCGCGCGTGGTTTCTTTCGTCGTCGTCGGAGCCCGCGGCGGTCCGATTGAACCGTTTTTCGAAACGTCCGGCGACGGCGGCGAGGACGGCGCGCCGCGTGCCCCTGGACCCGCCGTCGCGCCGGAGCGACGCGGCGACTAACGCGCCGAGAGGTGTAACGGTCGGCGGGAGGGCGTTACAACTCACCACTCGCGTCGATACTGTCCCCCACGCGCTGGCACTCGCCGGGCACGGGTGCGGCGCCAAACCGGCGAGCCGCGGAATTCTTTCGACCCGCGCGGGTATCGAACCCGGGACGGTATCCTGCGCGGGAAGCCGCGCGATGAGCTCGGCGAGCCATCTGACGGTACCTGCGGCGGCGGACGCGAGGGCGGACCGAGCGGCGGCCACGTTCGCGCCGCGTGTCCGACACTTGTCCGACACGCTCGAGTTGGACCGACCGCTCGGCGGGTTGGACCGATGACCGCTCGACGAAGCCTTGGAACTTTCGTGTTCACCCGCGCCCTGGCAACTGTCGTACGATGCCCGGGCCGACGCCGGCAGTGCCGCGACGCACGCCATCACCGCCCCCACCGCCGCTTCGCCGTACGACGCGAGTTGCCTGGACACCAACGCGCCGGCGCTGACCCTAAAGTCAGCCTCCTCGCGGGTCACGAACCCGCCCGGCCTCGATCGCATCCAACCGTCCGACACGTTCCCGGCGCCGAAAACGTCAAAGCCGTTCGCGCCGCGAAGCGTTCGTTGAACAAAGGAGTCCGAATCGTTCGTTCCCCCCGAAGAAATCGTGCGTTGAAGCCTCTGCACCTTCGCCGCCCCAGGCCCCGACGGCGCACCCTCCGACAGCTCGAGCGACGCCGGGTGCGAGAACAACGCCGCGGACAGGACACCGCACCCGCCGCCCCAAACGTCGCATCCGGCTCCCAAAGTCCACAGCGCCAAAGCGTCGCACAGCCTCTCCCCAGCTCCTTGCGTCGCGCATATGTCCGATAGGGGTAAGCCGCGACCGAGGAGGGACGCGAGGGCACGCTGCGCGAAGAGCCTCGATGTCCAACCGTCGTGACTTACGCTTTCTTCGTTCGATTCCTTCTCTGTCGAGGCGTACAGCGGTTTGTTGAAACGAGCCTGCGCCGCGGCTGCGCCCTTTTGACACGCGCCGCACGACACCAGCGCGGCGTGCATCGCCGCCGCGGACGCGGACGCCTCGGCGACCACCGCGCCCTTCTTGAATTCGTCCTCGTCAGCCTCGACGGTATCAGCCTCGCCGCATCGAGCCGCCTCGGCGAAGAGGACGTTAATCGCCGCCTCCCCTTCCCGAGCCAGCCGCTCGAAGTGCTTCTTGTGTTGCGTGGCATCCGCGTTGTGTCCATCGTTCGTGGGCCCTCGGATGCTGCTGCCGGCGGCCAGCGCGGGCCCACGCGTGATCCACTCGCGCGCCACGCACCCGATCGCGCGGCAGACGATCGCGCGCGAGCCCGGATCGACGACGACGCTCGGAAGTTTTCCATCGCCCCCGCTTTTATTTTTATGATTCAGCGGCGCACACAGCTGGCGGAGCACCACGCCAGCCTGGTCCACGACCCCCGCGTCGAGACACGTCGCGAACAACACCACGTGCGTCGCGGCTCTGTGCCGTAAGTCCGCGGCTCGTGGGGTGAGGCGCAGGGACGCGCCGCCCGCGGCTCTGAACGTCTCCGGAAGGATCTGGACCCCGCCCCGGATCTCTTCGTTCAAACGAGTATCTTCGACAGCCGGCTTGTACAGGAGGAGCGATGCGGATTGAAGCGCCCTGCCGAGATCCTTCTTGAGACTTCTCGGTTCCCGCGCCTTGGAGAGGTGCGTCGCGAGCGCGGCGAGCGAACCGGCGCACGCGTCACCGGCGACGCCTCCGTCTAATTGCCCGTACGAAGCCCCGTTTTTACTCACGAGACAACCCGCGCCGGGTCCCGCGGATTCCAAACCACTCTCCTCCGACGTCTTACTCGTCCACGCCAGCGGCTGCGCCAAGTCGCAACACGCGCACGTGTAGGTCACGCGATCGATTCCCACCCGTGCCGATTCGTCGTCGACGTCGCGGCATCGCATCTGCGGCCACACGGATTCGCGCTTGCGCGGCGCGGCGGTCGATCGTGAACCAAGCGGTTTAACTCCGCCGACGCCCGTGAGCCGCCGCCACAGCTCCCAAACAGGCGAGTCGCCTCCCTCCTTCACGCGCGGCCATTCCGTCGCCAACACCCGCACCCTGTCCGCGACGGCCGCCGCGTAGGTCCTCACGTCGAAACCGCCGTCGAAGGACACTCGCGCCGAATTCGAATTCGAATTCGATCCACCCAATCGCGGCCGCGCGGAGGTGCGAACGCGCCACTCGCGGAGCCTCGCCCTCGCGGATGACCTACTGATCTTGTCAGACGATTCGTTCGCGTCGTTGGGTGACACGTGGCAGACGACGGGGTTTGGAAGCGGCGACGCGGCGAGTAGGTCCGTCACGAGGTCCCACGCGTCCCGCGCCCACGAATCGGATCCAAGTGCCACGTCATCGGATGCAAGTGCCACGTCAGCGGATCCAACCGCGCACACTGCACCCCACGCGCGTCCCGCGTGAAACAGCAGCTCCCACCCGAGCTCGCATCGCCTCGCCGACGCCGCGGCGTCCGATTCCAAAAGCCGATCGCAAAATACCGACGGTGACTCAACCGGTGACTCACCACCCGCGCCAGAATCCGTTACACGGAAGTTCACGTCGCCCGCGTCGATCGCCGCCGCCGCCGCCGCCAGGTCAGCCTCGTCGCGAGCGTCCTCATCGTCGCGGAGGTCGACGATGACTCGTCTGAGCGCCCGCCAGAACCCGCCGGCGTCGAACGTATGGGTCACCCGATCGATTCCCACCTGTGCCGAATTCGAATCGTCGCCGTCGTCGGTGTAGTGGCGGATAGCATCGCGCCATTCGTTCCAGTCGCCGCGGGTGGGCACGGCGGTGGTCCCGTTGACGCACCCGTCGCGGCCGCCGCTGACGCCCGCCTGGAAGAGGGCGCACGCGACGCGAATCCTCCGTTCCCCATCCGCATCCGTCCTCGAGGAAATTTCATCAACCGTCGTCTCTCGAGTCACGTCGGCGGCGGCAAACGCGTGGTCGCCGGGGTTATCGAGGGTGTGGGGGAAGCGCCAGGGTGCGGGCGCGGGTCCGGAGCGGGCCCGGGGGTTGTCGATTCCGTCGCGCGTCGCAGACGGAGCCGAGGCGTCCAAGTCCCGAGCCGAAGTGTCCAAATCCCGACTCATCAAAGCGTTCCTCTCTCCGGCGGCGGCGGCGTCGTCGTTCGTTAGGAAGGCGTCGATACGTCCCTGTCGCGGGCGACGACGGTGCGTCGCGACGGGCCGTGATGACGCGATCGGGACGACGGCGGCGGCGCGTGGTCCGGGACCCTCGTGCGTGTCTGGAATCTGTCTGGGATCTGTCTGGAATCTGTCTGGAATCCGATCGGGGACGCCGCGGACGATTTCCTCAAAAGCCCGAGCGTCCTCGGCGCGAACGTCATCCTCCTGGTCCATGGGCGGCCTACTCCATCCCTGGACGGCACCCCCGTCGGCACCCCCCTCGGCACCCCCGTCCTCGTCATCATCATCGTCCTCGTCGCTGCTGAGTGAGTCGAGGAGAGGTCGTCGTCGTCTCGAGAGTATGTCCGCGACGGCGGCGCGTTTCGAGGACTCGTCCCCACCCCCCGTGTTCGGGCCGCGGCGCCTCTTGCCTTTTCCGTACCCTTCGCCGCGAAGTTTCGATATGTTGAGCCCCTTGACCCCGGCGGTACGATCCTGGCTCCCGTCGCTGTGCTCGGACAGGCCGCCGTCCTCCACCTCGAACCCGGATTGATCGGGCGGCTGCGAGTCGAGGTTTATTGGAAAATTATTCGGAGCCGCCTCGGGACCCGCGGTGCGCTCGAGGCTGGCGTCGCTGTGTTCGGACAGCGACGCGGCGTCGTCCCGGGCGAATGCATCGGCATCCGAACCGTCGCCGTCGGCATCCGAATCGTCGTCGGACGGCCCACCGTCGTCGATGAACCGACGACGCGTGGAGAGCGCTCGTCGTCTTTTCCTCGTCGCGAGTTTCTTCTTTTTTGCGTCATGCTTCGTCGTCGTCGGTCCGGGGTCGTCCTCCGTGGGTATCGGCGCGGCGGCGAACCGCGCGAGTGGGTCATCCTCGAGGGAAGCGTCGTCGTCGTCGTCCGTACATGCGTCGTGTTCCACGTGCATGGTCTCGTGCACGATGACGACCTCGTCGTCGACCGTCGTGACCTCCTGGCCGTCAGCCTCGCGCCTTCGCCTTCGTCTCGCGTCCATCGCGGCCCCGACGATGCCCAATCCCGATCCGCCGCCGGCGTCGTCGTCCGCGGACTCGTCCTCGTCCAAGGACTCGGCGACGACGTCATCGGACTCGAGCGTCGCGTTGGTGACGTCCCTGAGCGGACGGTGGTGACTCGCAGCAGATCCCTCGACGAATCGCTTCGTCAACGGCGAGGTGGCCCCCCCATCGGATGGACCGAAGCCCCGCACAGCTGTGTCCGCGAGCATCTGCGGGCTCTCAAGGATGATATCCTCGCTATCGGGGTCGTCCCACATGGCACCGACCCCGCCCTGGGCACGTTCGCCGTCGCCCGAACCCTTCGGCGCGACGCACTGTGGAGCGTCGTCCACGAAGCGCTGTCACCCCTGCATTTGAACGGGGATCGGCTCGGCTCGCGGCGTGCACCCCGCTCCAACATATCGACAAGATCTGGACCCGCCCGCCCCCTCTCACACTTCCCGGGTAGCATGTCGACCCTCGGCGCGTCTCTGGATCGCGCGGCGCTCGCGGTGGGTCCTAAACGCATCGTCCATCGCACCGCGAGATGCGCCGTGCGAACCGCGGCGGCGACCGCATCGGACGGCGGCGTCGTGAGTGGTACCTCGATTGAAGCAGCCTCCATTTCGTCATCCACGTCGTCGTCGAGACGCATCGCGCTCGCCTCCCTCGTCGCGGCCGCGTCCGTCGACGTCGCCGACCAATCCGCGCTCGCATCCGCGGAGCCGACAGTGGGCGATTGCCCCGAGTGCGTCGGCGTCATCAACGAACTCCTCAACAGCTGTCCGCCCGAGACCGAGGCGTGCGTCTCATCGCAAGACGACAACGAGGAACACTTCATAGCGCCGTTCGCCTACCCGGGCGACAGAACGACCGCGATGCGACGACTCGTCGCGGTGGCGACCGGCGTGGAAGCCGGGAGAGTCGCCGGTGAAGTCACCGCGGATGGATCGAGCGACGAGAACGCGTCCATCGACGTCTACGGCCGGGATAAACGAGAGGTTGCCGAGTTCATCTTGGGCACGACGGGCGCGTTCATTCGAGGAACCGGTCTTCCGCCCAAGCCGCCCATCCGCGGAACACCGACGCGCGGCGGCGGCGGGATGGGCGTTGGTTTGGTCGGTAAGGTGCTCGGCGCGGACGACGCGGGCGCGGGTTCGAACTCCGTCTCGGTCACCGCGACGAGGGTAGCCGCGTACGACGAAAACGCCGGGTACGTTCGACTCGTCGCGGGCGAAACGACGAATACCTCGGGAAATGTCGGACAATTGTCGGACAGTGACAAGGATAAGAGCGATAAGCCGCCGCCGCCCGTGTTCGACGTGGAGCTGCTCTTCTGGGACGACGATGAGGTGGTCAACGTGCGCGTCGCCGCGCGTGACGCGCCCACCACCGGACGATGGTCGCTGAGTAAGTTTATTTTAATTCTCGTATGGGCAATCAGACTAACAACGTGTTTTGTTTACAGGCTACGTCGACGGGTTCAAGTTTAATAAAAACGCTGCTCGGGATTTCGCCGAGTCGTTGCGCATCGCGCTCGGGTGGGAGGTTCTTCCCGTGATCAGCGAGTTCGACCCGAGGTTCAACAACTCGAAGAGGCTGTGGTTCGAGAAGGCGCTGTCGCCGTTCGTGGATCCCGCCGTCATGGACGCGCCGCGCGGAGGTAGGAGGAGCCCTTACTAAATAACGCGGGTGACGACGAGTCACTTTAGGTTTTAGATGAGACTTAGTCGGTAGGTTCATCAACGTCTAGTTTAGTCAATCGTCGTTTGGTCGGTATCGTCGCCGTCTTCCGCGTAGGACGACGAGGCGTCTGTATCCTCGTCGTATGTATCCTCGTCGTCATCGCTCGAGACGCCCGCCTTGTTCTCCGCCGCCTCGTTCTCTACAGCGTCGAGCCGTAGCCCTCCCCTATACCCCCCTCCTCTCCCTTCCTCTCCCCGGCGTCGTCCCACTCCCCCACGCCGGGGCACAGCACCCAGACGCACGGCATACACACGCAGCGGCACAAACGGCGTTCGACGCCCGTGCACAAGCCCAGCCTCGGCACGCCGTTGCCTTTTCCGCGATGAACGAACCCGGCTTTTGTTAAATCATTTTCCAGCGCGAACGTCGCGACGGCGAGGTGTACCCACGACGACACCATGGTGGCGAACCCGACGGTACCCAACGCCACAAACACGTACATGTATGTCGAGTCGTCCATGCCGCTCTGCATGAGCGCGGGAGCCGCCATGATTGCAAAGTCGAACGTGCCGTGGTACAACCACGACCACGCGATGCACGCCAACGGGTTTGGGTTTGAATTTCGATCCACCCACAGCCGCGAGACGTATCGAGTCGACGTCAAACCGGCCCACACCGCGTGCATGGGTGCCGCGCCGCGCATGAGCGTGACCGTGGCCGCCGCGCCCCACTTCGACTCCTCCGTGTACGGCTCGCGCCGGACCGAGATGTTCACGGTGGTGGTCTGGCCCTCCGAGTTGGATGATGATCCCTCTGCTGGCCACTCACCCGCGTCCTCGCTCTCGCCGACGCGCGCTCGGGTCTCCTCCAGCGCGGCCGCCAGCGCGGCGTCCACGTCAGCACGCACCACGCGCTCGTCCTTATCGCCCGACCAGTTCAAAAACGTGTTAGAGACAACCTCCAAAACCTCTCGCGCGGCCGAGCCGAAAATGTCGCCTTGTTTCGGCGCGTTTCCCGAAAACTGCCCCGCCGTTGACGCCTCCGCAAACCCTAAACTCTCGCTTCTCGACACGTGCTCGGTGGGATCCAACACGAGGTCGCCCGGGAACGGGTTCAGCATGACGGTTCGTATCATCGTGACGTTTCCTTGTTCCCCCCACGCCGTCGCCTGTACGTACACGTTTGTTCCGTATTGGATGTTCTCCGTGAATGAAAAACCGAGTCCCACCACGAACGCCAGGTACACGACCACGCGCGGGTTGCGTGCCGGCGTGAACCACCCCGCCGCCGGGGACGCGCACCCTCGTCTTTTCCACGGCGAATCCTTCTCCGGAACCGAACCGCCGTCAACGCTCAATCCTCGTTTCCCCGCGGCGGCATCCATCGGTGAAGGCATTTCCCCCGGAGGACCTCGCCCTTCTCGTCGCAGCAGGTCCCAGGTTGGGTAGTACCTGGCGACGCCGAAGTACTTGGCCGTCTCCTCCGCGAGCCCGGCGGCGAGGTACGCCACGACGAACGCCACCAGCACGGCGTTGTATGTCGCCGACGAAGAGGTCGTCTTCCCCGTAGAGTCACCATCTCCGTAGGCGTCGTCTCCGTAGGCATCCTCGTAGTCCCCGCTCGTCCCGTAGATCACCTCCTCGGGCGTCATGACCGGCAGCACGAGCATCATGGCCGCGCCGATGACCGCGCGCACGGCGTAGACCGCGATGGGACACGCGATGGCGCCGACCCAGAAGGTCTGTGCGATCTTCCCGAGTGGCATCTCGCGGTAGAGCGCCCGTTGGTCCTCGCTGCCGAGAAGCACGAAGACGGCGAACCACGCCGTCGCGGTGAACACGGAGACGCACAGCACGAGCGCGGCGACCGTCGCGGTCGTCTCCGCGGCGACCGCGAAGAACTTCAGGGCGAAAAGCACCAGGCTTATCCCCAGCCACGCCCCGAGGTTGGCGTCCGAACAGAGATTCGCCAGGGGGAGCGCGTACCATGGCAACGCATCGTAGTACCGCGCGTGCTCCTCCGGCGAGATGCCATCCACCAGCGTGTCCTCATCCTCCAGCAATGGGTCGGACATGACCTGCGCGCTCGGGGAGATCACCGTCCCCATCGCGCGCGTCGCCCAGTGCGCACGCGGCTCGCGCGTTACTTCACCGAGTACTGAGTAGCGAGACCGAGTCATTGTCAACACCCCCGCGTCGAATCGACGAACTCGAGAATCGGACGTTCGCTGTCACGAGGTCCCATCAAAAAGGCGGGTCGATATTTCTCGAACTTTCCGTCACTGTTCACCCGCGCGGTTGTATCGCCGCCACCGATGACATGACCACCATCTGGCGCCCACACTGGTTGATCAAGCCTATCGAACCCGTCAAGGAGGAAGTGCCCGACGACGATGTCCCCGATGTCAAGGTGGAGCCTGTCGCTGACGACGATGGGATAAATGGGGAAGACGGAACGACGCCTTCCGAGGGAAAGGGCGCGAAGCGGAAGAGAGCCCCTTACACAAAGTATCCCAAGGGGCCATGCGAGCACGGGGTGAAGCAACGCTCGAAGTGCAAGGTGTGTAGCGCTTGTCCGCACGGTCGTCGGCGCTCTCGATGCAAGGAGTGCGGTGGTGCATCAATCTGCGAGCACGGTCGTATACGCTCTATGTGCAAGGAGTGCGGCGGGTCACAAATCTGCGAGCACGGTCGTCAGCGCTCTTCATGCAAGGAGTGCGGTGGGGGTGCAATCTGCGAGCACGGTCGTGTGCGCTTTACATGCAAGGAGTGTGGTGGGTCAGGAATCTGCGAGCACGGTCGTCTGCGCTCTACATGCAAGGAGTGCGGTGGGTCACAGATATGCGAACACGGTCGTGTGCGCTCTGTGTGCAAGGAGTGCGGCGGGGCATCAATCTGCGAGCATGGGCGTATACGCTCTACATGCAAGGAGTGCAAGAAGTAGCGAACGTATCATCAATCAAATCACAACGTCACAGTCCGTCCTCGTTCCGTCCCGGTCTACACTAAATCGTCTAGGTCGGTATCGTCGCCGTCTTCCGCGTAGGACGACGAGGCGTCCGTATCCCCGTCTGTATCATCGCTCTCCCCCTCGTCCCGCCCTGTCCGCCCCAGCCTGTTCACCGCCGCTAGACTAGACAGCGAGACCCCCGGCTTGACCGAACACACACGGTCGATCCTCGCGAGCTGCCTCGTCAAGTCCAGAGCGCCGAGCAGAGCCGCGTATTTACCTGTACACAAAACACGACGTCATTCTAATTGCCCATACAATCATTAAAAGAAACTTACCCGCCAGAGGCTCAAACACCGCCGCCTCCCCCGCGTCGCACACCGTGGGTACCTCCGTGTATCTCCGTTCACCGGTTTCAATCGCGGTCACGATCGAGTCAGCCACGCGTGGGTGGTGTACCATAGCGGACCGGGTTCCCGGAACCGTCGCCTCGACCGACGCGCCCGGTATTAATAATCCGACGGATTTAACCGGGTTCAGTCGCATCGCGGACGCGTTCGCGGCGAGCAGGTCCATCGTACGACGCGCCGCGACGTGCGAATGCGAATGATGCGTACGAGAATGCGAACCGGCGTGGGTCGACTCGCCCGGTCCGTCCACGGGGGTCCACAGACGGACGACGTCGAGGGAACCGAACGATGATGCGTTTTTTTTGAATTGGTCGTTTTTTTTCGACGGATTCGGCGGCGCTCGATGACTGGTCACCGCCCGCGCCAGCATGGCGGGTCCAGCTCGCGCCATCGCGAGGAGAACCTCCCACGCCGCCGTCGCCGCCTCCACGCCCGGATGTGAACCGTCACCGCTCGTGTTTGTTTTTGAAACGCCGCCGCCCGCGTTCCTCTCGGATGCCGCCCACATGCGAAAATCGTCGAGTTGATCCTTCACCGCGGAGTACAAACACGCGTCCGCCGCGCCCGCTCCCGGCACCAGCGTCAAGCTTCCCCGCGATTTAACCCTGACTTCACCGTTCGACTCCGACACGGGGTGCTGGCACGGGACGGACGCGGCGGCGACCGCGGATAACGCACGGCCCACGAGCGTTTTATGCCCCTCGCATTCCTCCACGCCGATACCCGTCACGATCGCGGTGTACGCGAACGGAGTTTGGAGATACGCGTACGTATCACCACCAATTTTCTGCGCCGAGAACCCCTCTATTTCACCCAAATCGCACGTGTTAAGCACGTGTGGAAGAGCGGAGGTGGTTGGGTGGATACCGAGGACATCGCAGAGACGAACCGCGTCACGTTCCGTCAGACCCTCGGCCGTCATCACGCCGCGCTCGGCGAAAATCGACGCGGTTTCGTCGCAAACGCGTTCGGTGCACAACGCCAGTTTCACGCCGCGTGTCGCCAATATTCTGGAACGTTCTAGAATACGTTCGCGTCGCCATCCGTCGAGCTCCATCTCCGCGTGCTCACGTGCTCCCGCCGGCGTCACCACCGCGCCGTCGCTCATTCGAACGCCGATGCTCCCTTCGACGACTTCGTCCGACGCCGGCTCTGTCCGGAACAAAACGACGACTTTACACGGGTCGTCCAATCCGGTGACGCCACGTGTGCGCCACGTGTGCACCCGCGCGAGAAGGCCCTCCACCACCACCGAGCCCCCGACGCCCGGTCCGCGCGGGTCAGCACTCGCGAGCACGGGGGGATTCGCGGCGAGTGCGGACAACGTTCGAGAGACGAAAGCCGCGTGGTCTTCGAGTCTCTCGACGCCTCTGTACTCTCCGCGGTCCCTCCCTTCGTCCTCTCTCTCCGAGGCGGTGCGTAAGGTGTTTGCGACGAGGGAGGTGACGATCAACGCGAGGCGTTCGCGGTGCGCTCGGGAGACGGCGGCGCCGGTCATGAGTGTCCCCGCGATCGATGTCACCGCGGCTCGAAAGGCGTCGTCTTCGTCCCACCCGAATCTCGACGTGGGTGACGCCGCGCGGGTGATGCCGCACAGCTGTGTATCTTCCGTCGCCCAGCGGCCGTGGAGTGGCGCGGGTACCTCGAGCGCGACGCGCGCGAGGGTCTCGAAGAGCAGAGCCGGCCCGGCGTCGCCGCGGGAGAGGCGGGCGAGCGCGTCGACGAGCTTCGCGCGCCTCTCGGACGCGACGACGGTGCCGTGCGAATGCGATGACGACGGGGGGCCATCGCCGCACGCCTCCGCGGCGCGCCTCAGGCCCGCGGCGACCATCGCGAGCATGGTACGCGAGCCGTCGCCGCACTTGTCCGCGTGTTGTCGCGCGACGCGGGCGATGAGCGCGGCGATGGGACCCCGGGACGACTCCCCCGTCGACTCCAGCACATCCGCCCCGCTCTCCTTCGCCGTCGGGCACATCGCGTCGTCGTGTGAAGCGCGGGCGAGGGGACCGAACGAGGGCTCCACCGCCGCCTGCAGCGACGCGGCGACGTCCGCGACGCGCGCCAGGTCGACGGGATCGCCCCGCGGGGCGGGCCACATCGCCACCCAACCCGCGCGTGCCCTCCTATGACCGCGGAGGGGCGTTTGGTGAATGACAGTCATCGGTTAACAACAGCGATTCCTTGGATTTAGGTCTGGTTCGCTACGGTGAACAGACTCGCCAGGTTCGAACCGCGGCAGTCGGCGGCGGACGCGGCCGGCTCGATGCACCCGAGGGATGTGAAGCAAAGCGCCGAGAGTCGACTGGTGACTAAGTGTTACCTAGCTAGCTAAGTGTCAGAGGTGCTAATAAGCGGGCTAGAGGCGCTAATAAGACTCGTCAGTCGTTCTCCATCCAGGGAAGGGCAGTGGTTACAGTTCCAGTACACGCACTCCGCCCTGTCGCACTGGACCGTCCGAAACCCCATCCGTCCCAACGCCGCGTTCGCCTCCCGCCGCAGCTGTTTCCCAAACTTCTTACGCACAGCTGTGTCGGCACCCTCGGCACCCTTACCACCCGTCCCCGTCCCCGAGCCTCCTTCCATTCCGCTCCACTCCGGGTAGAACCGCTCGTGCCACTCGAACAACAGCTGGCACACCGGCGGCCCTTCGTCGCCGTAGTACGCCTCCCACGCGTCGATCACCTGGAACTCCGCACCCTCCACGTCAACCTTGAGCACGTCCACGTACGCGTGTCCCAGCGTCTCGGTGACGCGCCACAGCGCCCGCGCCGGTAGCTTCTTCGCGGCCCCATCCGCTTTTTCGTTGATGCCATCCACCCTGTCCAACCCAGCCTTTCGTTTACTGCCGTCGAAGTACACGCCGTCGGCGGACGCCGGGGTGAATGAGTCGCCCCTGTCTCTGGGCAGCGCGACCTCCAACTCCCGCACGTCCTTCCCCGCCAGCAACAGCTCGTGCCAGTGCCACCGGGGGGATATTCCACCCTTCAGTCCGAGAGCCTTGATGAACTCGGACGCCACCGGGGTGTTGTCGAATGCGTGCACCTCGAGCCGCGGGTGCTTGGCGATGATGGCGGCGTCGAAGGTGATGTCGCGGCCGACGCCGACGCTGTAGTACACCGGGTCCGTCGCGGCGTCGATGGGCGCGGGGAAGTACCGCCACGCGTTGTATCGCCACCCGTGCTTCACGAGTTGCTTCGGGTTCGGGGGTGCGCATTTAGACGCGGGCGTGGGCTTGGGGTTGGTAGATGGCGTCGCTCCGTCGGCGTCGTCGTCCACGTCCAGCATCCGTTTGGCATCGGCGAGGGAGTCGTCGACCCACTCCCCGGACATCACCCGTGGGTCCTGGTCGAGAACGTGGCGAAGGATGTGCTCGCGTAAATCTTTCGTGTTCGTCGTGGTCACGTCGGCGTCGTCCACGGTGACTTGTTCGCTTCGTAGACGCGCCTCCCACGTCTCGCCGGCATCCGTGGCGATCGGGGCGATCACGCTGAGGGTCACCAGGATCCACGCGGCGAGGACCCGAACCCTCATGCGCGTATCTCGTCCCCCACCTCTTGCTACTGGCTAGTGGAAGAGCCTCGATTGTATTGGGCACCTAAAAAAAAGACGGAAAAATCGTCGCGTTTCAGCTCACAAGCAAACAGTTGTACTTTTTGTACTTGTTTGCTCGCTACCTTACACGTTTTGCAAACTAGTCATCCATATATAATATTTTCCACTTTATTTACACTGGTTATTCATATGCAAATCCGTAACGAACCGGCGCCAATCTGTGTGGCCCACAGAGCCGCTCAAAACTCGCCACGTTTCTCGACCGACGCTTTTTCACAGCACGTGCGTGCCTTTTGATGCTCCACTCCGCGTCGCGCGCCACCCGTGACTCCGCATCTTCCGTCGCCTGAACGCGGCCGTTGCATGCCACAGACGCTCACGCCGAGATCCCAGTCACGCGCGTCCGACTACCACCCCACCCAACTCCCTTCCCCACACCCGGACGGAGGCATTCACCCACAAACGGCGGCCTCATTCAACCGGGGAGACGCACCAACGAGAGCAGACGGCACAACGTCCAACCGGATCAACCCCGCGTCCGGCGTCACAGCTGTGATGTCCACCACCGTCGACGTCTCGATGGACGGCAAGGCACCGTCCGCCGGCATGAAGGCCGTGCCCGACGAGCGCTCCATGTTCGAGCGCTTCGCCGACAACGTCAACGGCGCGCTCACCGGCGCATTCTTCCGGCTCGGCTACTCCGTCGCCAAGAACCCGTACAAGTACGCGCTGTCCTCGTTCATCGTCTGCCTGCTGCTCACCGTGGGTATCTTCGCCCCGGGGCTCACCAACGAGAACCGCAGCGATAAGCTCTGGGTCCCGAGCGATACCCAGGCGCAGGATGACAACAAGTACGTCTCCTCGCACTACGGCGCCGAGGCGAGATTCGGCGAAATCATCGTTAAAAAGGCGGGCGGCGGCGACGTCCTCGACCCCGCCGTCTTCGCCGCGGTCAAAACCTTGGTCGACGGCATCGAGGCCACATCCATGCAGTGGGGCGGCGACACCATCGGCTGGGAGGACCAGTGCCTCAAGATCGGCACGGCGTGCTCCATCTCCCACCCCGTTCAGGCTTTCGCGGCGGCGGCAGACTTCGACACGCGGGACGAGATCGTCGCCGTGGTCAACGGCGGCGCGTCCGCGTACAAGAACCTCGCCACCGGCCAGCCCCTTAACCTCGACGGCACCATCGGCGGTGCGGTCAAGGACACCGACGGGAAGGTGACTTCCGCATCCGCGCTCCGAATCGGCTTCCTCACCAAGGTGCATCAGACGGTGGTGGACGGCGAGGAGATCGACGAACGCGGAGACGAGTTCGAGCAGAAGCTCCTCGATTTGTTCCAAGCCGGGGTCCCGGGCGTGGAACTCACGTTCATCCTGCAGAGATCCTTCGGCGACGAATTCGGCGCCGCGATCACGGTGCGTTTATTTTTGGTTATTTTTGGTTATTTTGGTTATTTTGGTTATTTTGGTTATTTTGGTTATCGTATCCGTATGGGCAATTCGACTGACGTCGTTTTTTTTCTTTTTACAGGGTGACATCGCGTTGTTACAGGTTGCGTTTATGCTGATCCTCGCGTACGCGGCGCTCATGCTCTCGCGGTGGGACGAAGGCTGCGTCGGCTCCCGCGTCGCCGTGACGTTCTCCGGCGTCATCTCCGTTGGCATGGCCATCGCGGCGTCCTACGGTTTCTGCTCCTACATCGGCCTTTTCTTCTCGCCGTTGATGAACGTGTTGCCGTTTCTGCTGCTCGGCATCGGCGTCGACGACATGTTCGTCATCGTGAACCAGTACGATCACATGGACCCGACGCTGGACCCGGCGACGAGGGTGGGTAAAGCGTTGGCGTCCGCGGGCGCGTCCATCCTCGTCACGTCCGCCACCGACGTATTCGCCTTTCTCATCGGTGAGTGTCCTCTTATTTTTGGTTATTTTTGGTTATTTTTGGTAATCTTCGTATGGGCTATTAGACTGACGATGTGTTTTGTGTACAGGCTCCAACACCACGCTTCCCGCGCTGCGCAACTTTTGCTTCTACGCCGCGTTCGGTATTCTCTTCATCTTTGCGTTCATGGTGACCTGGTTCGTCGCCTTCCTCGTCCTCGACGAGCGCAGGCGCACGCGGAGCCAGGGCGACATCATCTGCTGCTTCGTGACGAAGAAGGAGGCGTGCTGCGCGTGCTGCGCGCCCCGCGCGGATAAGCGCGGACGGATGGAGAAGGCTTTCGGCGAGGGCCTCGGCGGGGCGCTCTCCAAGCCGATGGTCAAGGGTTTCGTGTGCGTGTTCTTCGCCGCGATCGCCGTCGGTGGGTTCATCGGATGCAGCCAGCTCGAGATCGACGCCGACGTCAACGACTTCATCCCCGCCGGGTCCTACGTCAAAGACTGGTTCACCGACACCAACGAGTACTTCGCCAAGCTCGGCGACTCCATCGCCGTGTACAGCAGGGACGTCGACGTGCACACCGCGGACGGCGCGGCGCTCATGCTGGCGGCGTCCACCGCCTTCAAGGCGGACCCGTACGTCGCGGAGCCGTCCGTGAGCTCATGGATCGAGTCCTTCAACACCCACCGCGGCGCCACCGGCGCCTTCACCCTGACTGACCTGTACTCCTGGACCACCACCGTCGGTTCAAGCGGCCAGCCCTTCAAGGGTGACATCGTGTGGAAAAACGAGACGAACGACGTTCCGAACGAAGGCATCGTTAGCACACGCATGCGCGGTAACCACGTGAAGAGCTACAAGTCCGACGACAAGGTCAAGTCGATGGATTCGTTGCGATCGTCCCTCGACGCGGTGCCGGGCAACGGCGCCGGGAACGTATTCGCGTTTTCCGATTCTTGGCTCTCTTACGAACAGTACAAGTCCATCGCGGAGGAGGCGACGCGTAACATCGCCTCGACGATGGCGGGCATGGTGGTCATCATCGCCATTCTGCTCATCTCCCCCAAGGCTGTGCTCATCGTCTGCCTGTGCCTTTGCCTCATCATCATCAACATCATGGGGTACATGCACTTCTGGGGCCAGACGCTCGATTCCGTGACGATCATCATGCTCATCATCGCGCTCGGTCTGTCCGTGGATTACAGCGCGCACATCGGCCGCGCGTTCATGGAGCACACCGGTACGCCCAACGAGCGCCTGAGGAACTCGTTGGGTGACATGGGCGTCGCGGTGTTCAACGGCGCAATCTCCACGTTTCTCGCCGTCATCGTGCTCTCGGGATCCGAATCGTACGTGTTCATCACGTTCTTCCGGCAGCTGTTTTTGTGCATCGTCTTCGGTTTAGGTCACGGCCTGATACTGCTGCCGGTGCTGATGTCGATGTTCCCGCCCAAGCCGTTCGCGAACAACAACGCGCACCTGCAGTAGGTGAGGTGAAGCCATGAAGGGCGCGTGGTGGTAAATATTCTTTATGTAAATAGGCGAGCTTTTTATAACGAAATACAGTACAAGACATCTCTAATACTCGTAATTCGAATTTCAATTTCTTTGCGGTGATAAACCCATACCGTTCGAAAAGGCGGCGTTTCAAGTATTTCCACGTCAACCACAAGGCCGTCGCGCATTCGCCCCTGCATGGCGAGTCGCCTCTCGGCTTCGCCCCCCGTCGGCCGCGGCTTCGTCGCGCCCTTACGTCGCCGTCCCTCCAGCGGCTCCCTCACCGCGAGCGTGGACCAGGCCACCGACAGACCCGTCGCCATGTCCGACCCAAAGGTCCCGGCGTCCGCCCCCGACTCTTCGAGCCCCGTCCTCCTCGTCGGGCTCGGGGACCCGGTCAGCGACATCCTGGTGCGCCTCGACGACCCGAGCCTCGCCGCGCGGGTCTTCGACGCGTGCGGCATCTCCGAGCCCGGCGGATGCGTCCCGGTCGACTCCGACGACGACATCAGGTCCCTCCTGAGCGCGTGCGGCGAGCAGTGGATCGCGGGGGCGGGATCTTTCAACCAAGCCTCCGAGTCCTTCAGCGAACACCTTCCCGACGGCAACCCGATGGAACCGTCGTACTGCCCCGGGGGCAGCGCGGCGAACGTCGCGAAGGGCGTCGCGAACCTCGGCGGCGACGCCGCGTTCGTGGGCATGATCGGCCGAGACGACATCGGCGCGAGATACCGCGACCTCCTCCGATCGCAAAAAGTACGGCCCATCCTACTCGAGGTTGACGAAGAAGCCACCGAGAATGATGAAACAAACCCGCCGCCCAGGTCCGCGCAGTGCCTCTCGCTCGTGGAGAAGGGCGGGCAGCGCACCATGCGAACCTACCTCGGCGCGTCGCTCAAGATGGGCGCGTCGCACTTCGACGAGCACGTCGAGCGGCTCGCGTTCGAAGGAGGCCGAGGCGGCGACGATGCAAATGCAAAAAGTTCAATCACTCCGAGTAGCTCGACCTTGTTACACGTGGAGGGGTACACGCTGTACCGCCCCGAGCTGGCCCGTACCGCGATGGCCGCCGCTAAGCGCAGGGGCGCGCTCGTCTCCCTGGACTTGGCGTCCTTCGAGGTGGTCCGCAACTGCCGGGCGCAGCTGACGAGTTTGTTGGAAGATGGCCTAGTCGATTTACTCTTTTGCAACGAGGACGAAGCGGCGGAGCTGCTCGGTGAGACTCGCGCGCCCGACGCGTTCGCGCGCGAGGATGCCGGACGCGCGATGGAGTGGATGCTGCGGTACGTGCAGGTGGCGACGGTGTCGCTGGGCGCACGCGGGTGCGTGACGAGGGACAGGCGGGGCGACAGAGGCGTGAGTCCCGGCGCGAGGTGAGCTTCTTTTTTGTTGTTTCCGTATGGGCAATTTGATTGACGGCACGTGTGTTTTGTGCTCTTACAGGGTAAGCGTCGTGGACACAACCGGCGCCGGTGACTCGTTCACCGCCGCGTTTCTGTGGGCGTATCTTCGAAAAGGGAGTTTACAGGCGTGTTGTGCGTGTGGGTGTGCGGTGGGCACCGCGGTGGTGCAGGTGTTGGGCGCGGAGTTGACGGGTGGACGGTGGGGGGAGCTGCGGGACGACTTGGAGACTGTGCTCGAGCGGGATCGATCGCGAGCGCTTGACCCCAATTACCACCCTCAGACGCAATAATTTACCGTTAAGATGCTCTAATTGTAATTTAATTCTTCTTCAAGTGTATGGGCAAAATGATTCGCTAAAATGGGCAGGTGTTAACAAGCGAGCGCCGAACTCCGCCCTGAGAAATTATCATTCCTTTGGGCGACGTGGAGCCGCGATGAGACGCGCGGTGCGGGGTCCCCGGGGTGGCGCGCCCCGCGGGTGCGTCCGCCTTCGCGCGGTGATGCTCATCGTCGTGCTGTTGGCGTGCACAATCCCGCGAACCCTCGCGATGCGCGGGTTCGTCGCGGGCGCTTTTCGCACGGCGGAGAGGACGCTGCGCGAGAAAGGGCTGCTCCCCGGACCCGACGACGATGGGTCGCGAACGCGGCGCGAGTCTCCCTCTGATGAGGACGCATCGGCAGCCGAGGGCGACGCCGCCGCCGACGCGGCGGGGGCATCCGAGGTCATCGTCGAGGCGGACGAGCCCGGTGACGACGCGGAGGTGGACCCCATGCACGACACCACCCTCCCGCCCGCCGAGCGCCTCTTCCGAGTCGCGACGAGGACGACGGAAGAACGACCGCACTCGCAACGCGCGGCGCGACGCGCGGCGGCGCTCCTCCGCGAGGCGCTCGAGCTCGACCCGAACCACGCGCCCGCGCTCACCGCGCTCGGCCGAGCGCACCAAGCCGGCGAGGGCGTCGACGCCGACGACGCCACAGCGCTCGATCTCTTCCGACGAGCGGCCAATCTCGGAGATGCGGGTAAGTTTATTTTTATTCCCGTACCGGCAATTAGTATGACGTCGTGTTTTGTTCACAGGCGCGCACGAAGAACTAGGCTTCGCGCACTCCACCGGATGGGGCGGCGCGAAAGAGGACACGAGCCTAGCGATACTTCACCAGTACTTCGCGGCCATGGGCGGCGACCAGAGGGCGCAGATGGCGATGGGATACAGGCACTTACACGGCGTCGGGACACCTCGATCCTGCGCGGCGGTACGTCTATTTTAATTCTCGTAACACTCACAGGCAATTTGACTGACGTCACGCGTGTTTTGTGTATTCACAGGCTGCGCTCTATTACGAAGCACCCGCCGCGAAAGTCGTGGAGATTGTCCGTGATCCTCGGCTTAAGGGGTCGCATTTAGGCGCGGTGGAGAAGGTACGGCTCACCGCGGACATGGAGGGTGTCGACGGCGCACGACGCGAGCGTGACGTGGTCCAATACTACCAGTACAGCGCGGACATGGTAAGTTTATTTTTGGTTTTTTTGGTTATTTTGGTTATTTTGGTTATTTTGGTTATCGTATCCGTATGGGCAACATGACTGACGTCGTGTTTTATTCACAGGGCAACGCCGACGCCGCCACCGCCATCGGCCAGATCTTATCCGTGGGCGCTAAAGGACTTCGGCGGGATCGCGCGCGAGCGTATCGGTACTTCACGCAGGCTGCCGCGCAGGGCGACGCGGACGCCATGGCGCAGCTCGGGCACATGTTCGCCAACGGCCTCGGCGTCAAGGCGAACAACCAGACGGCGATTGGCTTGTTTCGAGCGTCCGCGGAGAAGGTACATTTATTTTAATCATCGTACGGGCAATTAGTTTGATATCATGTTTTTTCTTTTTTCAGGGCAATGCGGGCGCTCAGTTCGGTTTAGGGTACATGCACCTCGCGGGGTTCGGCGTGGAACGTAACCACAAAAAAGCGTTAAACTACTTCACCAAAGCCGCCGAGCAAGGCAGCGCGGAGGCGCAGTTCCACCTCGGGTCCATGCACGCGCGCGGCGTCGGGGTGAGTTTATTTTGATGTGTCTAAAGGCAATTAGACTGACGTGTTCCCTTGTTTACAGGTGAAGCGCGACTTCACAAAGGCTTTTTACAACTTTAACCTCGCCGCGCACCAAGGCCACGCGGTGGCTGTGTACAACCTGGCGATGATGCAACTCGCGGGGGTCGGCCTGCCCCCGTCGTGTAAGAACGCGGTTGTTTTATTGAAAGGTTTGGCGGAGCGAGGGCCGTGGAATCGAAGGGTGGAGGCTGGGCACCGCGCGTATAAATCGCGTTCGTACGAAAAAGCCCTGGTCAACTACATGAAAGCCGCGGAGACGGGCCTGGAGGTGGCGCAGAGTAACGCCGCGTACGTGCTGGAGAACGCGCGGGACTGGTGGGAAAGGGACGACGAGCAACGGCAGCGAAGAGCGATCCACTACCACAGGCTGGCGGCGGACCAAGGTAACGTTCGCAGCCTGTTACGCATAGGCGACGCGTATTACTTTGGAAACGGCGTGGATGCGGGGGTCGATCGAAACAAGAGCGCCGTCGTGTACCTGCAGGCGTCGCAGAAGCGCAGCGCGCAGGCGATGTTCAACCTCGGGACCATGCACGAGCACGGCCTCGGCTTACCGAAAGACTTGCACCTCGCGAAACGGTATTACGACATGGTTCTCAGCTCGGATCCCAAGGCGTGGGTGCCCGTGAAACTGGCGCTGTTGAAGTTGCAGGCGCACGCGTGGCTGGAGGAACGGATTCAGGCTGAGAACGGGCTGTGGTGGGCGATTAGACTGGGGCACGCGGCGCGGTCGCCAGACTTGATGTTAGCGGGGGCGTGCGGGGTGCTGCTGGCGGTGGTGGTGTGCCTGAGGGGACTGGTGAGCCTCTTCGCGCTGCTCGACAGGCCGGCGCGGGGAAGAGCGTGACGGAAAGGAGGTTTTGATTCGGAGCGCTAAGAGTTTTTAGGTGAAACAAACGACGGTTCTTCTCACAGCTGTACAATTCACGCGAGCGTTCATTCAGTCACGCCGCCTCTTCTTTCTTCCGAGTTTCGGCGCGGAGCGAATCGGCGAACGTCCACGTCCCTCCCTCCGCGTCGCCGAGGAACCTATACACAAAACACACGTGCCGTCAGTCTAACTAATCGCCCGTACGAGAAATAAACTCAATCTCACCGTTCCAGCGCCGGACTGAACACCTCGTAAATGACGCAAAGCGGCACCTGTGAACAAAACATGACGTCATACTAATTGCCCATACGTAAATAAAAAACAACTTACCTCGCCCGCCCAGAAGACGTAGTGCCGGCCCCAGAAAGGTCCACTCAGTGCCCACGCGTCCTCCAACACCGGCGAGTGGCCGTGGTACATGCGCTTAACCTCGCGGAAGAGCTCGGTGCGACGCTCGGAGAGGTGCATCCAGACGGCGCGTTCGGTGGCGCCGCCGTCCAGTTCAAGGATGCCTGCACGAGTTGAACAAAACACTTACCCGTCAATCTAATCGCACACACGAGAATTAAAATATAAACTCACCGAACCGCTCAGCCGCGTCGAGGGTCCACCACGAACTCGCGTACACCAGCGGCGTGCCGTCTCGGCCGTCGCACAGGTCCACCTCCCTGTGCAGCAGGTACGTATCGGCGCCGTGGTTGCCCAATTGGTCGGTATTTACGTTATTGGTATTTCCCTCGGGGTGATTGCCCGCAGCGGGCGTAAACGACGCGAGGGTTCGAAAAACGTCCGCGGGTACGCTGGAATCGCGTTCGATGTCCGCCAGCCGCACCGCATCGTGCGACAGGACGTCCACGGTGACCTTGGCGTCCGTCAGCAGCTGCAGGTGCCGCGTCACGCTGCCGTCGCTGAGGAGCATGAGTCGCCACGGCGCCGCGAGCAGCGGCGCCATAGCGCCTTTGGCCATGGCTAGGTTTTCGTCAAACTCCCAGGACGTGGAGAGAAACGCGGGCCAGCGCGTGACGCCCTTGCCCACGTCGAAGCTGTATCCCGGCGCGTCGAGTACGGGTGATGCGTGTGGGGAGATGTCGAGCGGGAGTATCAGGTCCGCATCGCCGAACACGCGGCCGTCGTCGGCGTAGGTGTCGAAGAGTGGCGTGGTCTCCGGGTTGTCTGAAGGCTCGCCGCCGCCGAGGGTGAGCCTCTTCCCTTCCGCGCGTCCGCGTCCCGCCGCCGGGGGAGACGATGACGATGCGGGGGAGGAGGAGGGGGAGGAGGGCGATGACGAGGAGGACGATGGCTTCTTCGCGCGATCGCCGTTCTTTTCACCGCCCGAGCCCCCGTTGCGATACGCGCCGTTGCGGAAGTTGGCGACCGTGTGCGGCCGGGTGGTGACTCGCGAGACTCGCGACCCCCCGGTCATATGTGACGCGGCGCGCACGGGGCACAGCGCGAACGCGCTGCCCAGCAGGATCGATCCGTGCGGTGTGCGCATGACTAGTACGGAGACCGCGCTTTACCGTGTGCGCGTCGTCCCGCGAGTGTGTGCTTCACCCCCGGGGCCGCGGGAGAGGACACGAGCGGCGCGTCGCTATCGGGGCAGGGAAACGACGACGGACGCCTTTCACGATGTCCTAGGACCCATCCTCGTCCTCGGATAACGAAAGGCTCAGACTGGCCCTGGGACGGTCGATCGTCCGAGGAAAACACAGTCACGCAGTCCAAGAAAACAAAGTGTCGTGTTGCAGTTTCTGTTGGCAACCAAGAGGCGACGTGATAACTCTTAAGCGCGTGTGTACTTGTATGTATTACAGGAGGCTGGGCGCGGCGCGGGTTTTTGGCTACCCGCCCTATACCCCCGCAGTACAGTATCACGCGTGCACACTCGTTCCTCTTCCGCGACGCACCCCCACGTCCGCGTACGAAATCACCACTCACAGGCTTCCCAACAATCCCAGCCCCGAGAGAGTCAGCCACAACGTCCCCACGCACACGGCCAGTACCCCGGCGCCTAGGTTCAACCCCATCGCCACGCGCGTCGCCGCGTCGCTCGCGCGCGTCACCCGCACCTCGTGAGAATCGAACCGATGACCTCCGAGCGAGTCCGTGTCGCCGTTACCGTCCATCTGTCGTCGCACCGCGAGGTCGGTGACGTAGCCGAAGAGTCCCGCGAACGCGCCCATCGCCGCGGTGGAAGCGACGAAGAATGCGACGAGGTACGCGGTGGATTTGCCGGCATCCGCGAGGACGACCGCGGGTAACACGGCGAGGATGCCGCTGGGTCCCGCGATGCCGTGCACGAGCCCGATGGACAGCGACCAACGCCCCCGCGACTTGTCCTCCTCGCGCTCGGAAGAATCGTTCACTTCTTTGGACGCTTCGGATTCGTCCCCATCCGGAGAGCTCTTCTGGAGACTTCTGGAGACTTCTGGAGACGACGTTGATCTGGCCGCCGCCTGCTTGACGGGAGATCCCCGCGGGACGTGGACGTGCGGGAGATGCATGTCGTGCGCGGCGGCGTGTTCCTCGGAACCCGCCTCCAGCACCAGCGACCCAGTCACGGTTAGCTCACCGTCCACGTGAATGGTCTCATCCCGATGAGTAGTCCCGACGACTCGATGAGCTCCGTCCGCTGAGTGCACCTGCGGATCCCCCGCGCCCAACGCGCCGGCGTCCGCGATGTGCGCCCGCTCCAAACTCCGCCGCCGTCTCCACCGCCACAGCGACCAGAGCGACACGAGCCCGAGCGCGATCATCGACGCGCCCACGGCTTTGTCGGCGTACTCTCCAAAGTCGTCGAGGTTCATGCGTCGTCGTGTTG
>Ga0302114_10000493_pt1 | contig 27575 bp, 23 predicted proteins | sample AG5_Surface_MG_FD_203107 | JGI IMG/M metagenome (GOLD analysis project Ga0302114, IMG submission 203107) | Marine microbial communities from Western Arctic Ocean, Canada - AG5_Surface | ecosystem: Environmental > Aquatic > Marine > Oceanic | place: Canada: Western Arctic Ocean | collected...
GAAATATTAACCACTATTGAAGATCAAAATTTAAGCTCTGAAATAAAATTAAAAATCATAAATTTATTTTCTAAGGCTTGTGGCCCCAAAGGAATGGTAGAAGGACAAAGTCGAGATATCTTATCCGAAAACAAATTATTATCCGAAGATGAATTAGATGAAATGCATTATTTAAAAACAGGTAAGTTAATAGAGGCTTGTGTCATGTGTGTTTGTTTATTAAAAAAAGATATCTACGATGGCGAAATAAAAAAATTCATTGAATTTTCTCAAAAATTTGGATTAGCCTTTCAAATAAGAGATGACGTTCTCGACATCATTGGTGACGAAAAAGAAATCGGCAAGCCAATTAATTCAGATATTAATAAAAATAAATCTACTTATCCCTCAATATTGGGAGTGGAAGAATCGCAAAAAAAAGCTGAAAGTTTAGGCAAGCAGGCAATGAATATATTAAAGGAATTGCCTTATGAAACGAAAGATTTAGAAAGTCTTTGCTCTTTAATAGTGTCGAGAAATAATTAAGGTTATGAAAAGTTTTAAAGAATTTCCTAAAGAAACACCTGAAACCCCTCTTTTAGATTCATTAAATGAACTTAAGGGTTTATCGAGTTTTAGTAACAAAGAATTAATTAAATTAGCCGATGAATTAAGAGAATTTCTTCTGTATTCAACGAATATATCGGGTGGACATTTTGGTGCTGGCTTGGGCGTAATCGAGCTAACAGTTGCTCTACATCATGTATTTAATACTCCCAAAGACAAAATAATTTGGGATGTTGGTCATCAAGCTTATCCGCATAAGATTCTTACAGGAAGAAAAGATAGAATGATAACTATTCGGCAAAAAGATGGTTTAGATCCCTTTCCTTCCAGAGGTGAAAGCACATATGACTCTTTTGGAGTCGGACATTCTAGTACTTCAATTAGCGCGGCATTAGGCATGGCGCTAGCAGGATCAAAAGAAAATAAATATGTATCAGTGATTGGAGACGGTGCTATTACTGCTGGAATGGCTTATGAAGCCCTTGCTCATGCGGGTTCAGTAGAAAACAATCTACTAGTTATCCTTAACGATAATAATATGTCTATTTCTAATAATATCGGCGGCATATCAAATTACTTAGCAAAGATATGGTCTAGTAAATGGTATATTCAGGTTCGTGAAAGTGGGAAAACAGTACTTAGAATGATCCCTTCAGCCAAAAGGTTTGCGAAACGAACAGAAAGTCACATCAAAGGTATGCTTTCTCCGGGGACTCTTTTTGAAGAGCTTGGATTTCAATACATAGGCCCAATGGATGGTCACGATCTAAAAAATATAGTCAGAACTCTTAAGAATATTAAAAATCTATCTGGACCAATTTTTTTACATCTGGTTACTCAAAAAGGTAAAGGATTCATTCCTGCTGAATTAGATCCAATTAAATATCATGCTATTTCAAAAAAAGTTTTAAATTCATCTTCTAAGAATCTAGGTCTTAAATATCAAGATGTATTTGGAGAATGGTTAAGCAGTAAAGGAGAGGAAGGTGATAAGAATTTAGTAGCCATTACTCCAGCAATGTCAGAAGGTTCTGGCATGGTAAATTTTGCCAGTCAATTCCCTGATCAATTTCACGATGTTGCGATAGCTGAACAACATAGCATGACTTTAGCAGCAGGCTTTGCATGTGAAGGAAAAAAACCTGTGCTGGCTATATATTCAACATTCTTACAAAGAGCTTATGATCAGCTTATTCATGATGTTGCATTGCAGAACCTTGATGTTTTATTAGGAATAGATAGAGCAGGATTTGTTGGTGAAGATGGAGCTACTCATGCTGGAATATTTGATTTAACTTATCTTAGGTGTATTCCGAATATGGTCATCATGACCCCATCTAATGAAGATGAGTGTTGGAAAATGCTCAATACTGGTTATGATTTTAAAGGTCCAGCTGCGGTTAGATATCCAAGGGGAAATGGTCCTGGTGAAAATATTATAAAAAACAAAGAATTAATAGAAATAGGCAAGGCAAGAATAATTAAAGAACAAGATTCTAAGATAGCCATTTTATCTTTTGGAGCGGTTCTAGACATTTGCTCTAAAGTTTCTGATGAATTAAGTACCACTTTAGTTGATATGCGATTCGTTAAACCTCTGGACGAAAACTTGATAAAAAATCTTTGCGAAAGTCATGACTTAATAGTTACCGTTGAGGAAAACGTAGTTGCCGGTGGAGCAGGATCAGGCGTGAATGAATTTATTCATGCTAACTCTTTAAAAGTTAATTTATTGAATATAGGAATTCCCGATGAGTTCCCTTCTGTAGGGACACACACAGAGCAAAAAGATTCTGTTGGATTGAACTCAGAAGAAATAATCAAGAAAATAAGAACAAGAACAAGCTTGTAGAAATAGCAGCATAGATTCCAGCGACCACATCATCTAAAACAACCCCAAACCCACTTTTCATTTTTTTATCTATCAAAGATATTGGATAAGGCTTCCAAATATCAAATAATCTAAATAGTAAAAAAGCTACTACAGAATACAAAAGTATCTCTCTGACCATAATTAGGCCTGTTAGAGGTAAAAAGGCTATCCATAAGCCCGCAAGCTCATCTATGACGATAGACTTTTGATCTTTATCCTCTTTACTAAGCTGTCGTGTTGCTAAGTGACACACTAAAATTGAAATAATCACTATAGAAGCTGTTAGCAACATTATTATTTCAGAACTGAGTGAGAGATATATAACAAGATACAAATAAGCAATTAATGCTGCTAATGAACCCCATGTACCAGGAGCTAAAGGAAGGAGCCCGATACCGAATAAAGTTGCCAAGAAATGACTGGGTTTTTTTAAAATTGGAAATCTATTCATTGAAATGATTGTATCCTGATTGATTAAAATGAATTTCTTTTTCGTTATCAAGTACTTCTACTTTGCGCCCTTCTTTCATAGCGCCAATCTTAGTTATCTTCAAAGAATATTTGTTAGCTAACTCATCTAGATTCTTTTCTTTAGATGGTGACAATGTAAAACATAATTCATAATCATCCCCCCAAGTTAGAGCTCTTTCATAGCCTCCAGAAAAAGGAATTTTTTCTAAAAACAAAGTAGCGCCTAAATTGCTCTTTTCACATATATGATTTAAATCGCCTAGCAGTCCATCTGAGAGATCGATACAGCTATTAGCTATCAAAGAGAGTTCTTTGGCAAATTCAAATTCTATTTTTGGTTTTAAATATTTGTTTGTATATTTAACTTCAGATTCACTTAAGTTCTTATTTCCCTTTAAAAGATTTAAACCTAAATAAGCATCACCAAGAGAGCCAGTAACATAAACATCGTCATTTAATTTAGCGCCGCTTCTAGACATAAAATTATCTTTATTTATGGAACCACAAACACCAACTGAAATTGAACATTCTTTGCCTTTGGCTAAATCACCGCCTAAAACAGGAACTTTGTAGGTATTCACAAACTCAATAATACCTTTCGCAAAATCTTCAATCCAACTTTTATCTTGTGTCGCAAGAACCAAAGAAACAGATATCCATTTTAAAGATCCACCACAAGCTGCAATATCACTCGCAGCGACGACGCAAGATCTAAAGGCAATTTTATTGGGTTCTAAGTTTTCAAGAAAATGTACACCGGAAACAGAAACATCTGTTGAAAAGATTAATTCTTTATTTGGTTCTGAAAATAAACCAGCATCATCGCCAGGGCCTATTAAAAGACCAGAGGAATCATGAAATTGACTCCCTAGATCTTGAAAAAATTCTTTAAGAATTGAGAATTCATCCGTTTCTTTCATTAAAAGAAGCGGATGATTTCTAATTTAAGATTTATATGCTTCAAAAAGGCCAGTAGCACCCATACCACCACCAACACACATGGTAACAATACCGTACTTTCCACCTCTTCTATTAAGTTCTCTTGCCAAGTGACCTACTTGTCTAGAACCTGTCATGCCGAATGGGTGACCAATTGAAATTGATCCACCATTGACGTTAAGCTTATCTTCAGGAAGATTAAGCTTGTCTCTGATATAAACAACCTGAGAAGCAAAAGCTTCGTTAAGCTCCCATAAATCTATATCTTCAACTGATAAACCAGCAGATTTTAATAATTTTGGAATTGAATATACTGGTCCGATCCCCATTTCGTCTGGCTGACAACCTACAGTTGTGAAACCTCTGAAATAAAGCATAGGCTCTAATCCTAGTTCTAAAGCTTTTTCTTCACTCATAACAAGTGTTACAGAAGCTCCGTCTGAAAGCTGCGATGAGTTACCGGCAGTAACTGTTCCGTTTTCAGGATCAAACACTGGCTTTAAAGATTGTAGACCTTCCATAGTAGTTGTTGGACGATTGCAATCATCTTTATCAACAGTGACTTCAACGTCTTTAGCTTCACCAGTCTCTTTATTGTAGAGTTTCATGGTAGTAGTCATTGGCACGATTTCATCATCGTAATAACCTGCTTCTTGTGCAGCAGCAGTTCTTTGTTGACTAGCTAAAGCAATTTCATCTTGCGCTTCTCTAGAGACGTTATAACGTTTAGCAACAGTTTCAGCAGTATGACCCATAGCCATATATATGCCTGGCATTTCAGCAGCAAGCTTGTCGTTGACATACATGTTCATGTTCAAACCCGCTTCGCCTAGAACAGTACTGATACTTTCAACACCACCGGCAAGCATACAATCTGAATGGCCACTAGCTACTTGGTTACAAGCCATAGCAATTGAATTCAAACCCGATGAGCAATAACGATTAATCGTTGTTCCACCTGTTTCAATAGGAAGGTTAGATAAGACTGCAGCATTTCTCGCAATATTATGTCCTTGAGCACCCTCAGGATTACCACAACCCAAAATAAGATCTTCTACTAAAGCCGGATCAACTTTAGGGTTTCTTTCCATGATGGCATTGATCAAGTGAGCAACCATATCGTCAGCTCTAGTGATATTAAAACCACCTCTATGAGACTTTGCTAAACCGGTTCTAACGCTGTCTATTATTACTACATTTTTCATTTTTTCTCCTAAAAATTTTTTACCAAAGTAATCTGGTAGTTAGCGATTATAAAGAGTTTCATTGATTATTTCTAATTTTTATATTTGTCTTAATCTTATTTTAAATACAAAAAAGCCCTGTCGAAACAGGGCTTTTATGAAGTAAAGACTAATTAGAAGTTAATTCCAAAGTCTAAACCAGCTCTCAAACCTTCAGAATAAGTCAAAAAGATAACTTGTCCCTGTAGGTTACTAGTCCTGTTAACACTTGTTAATTGACGTTTGTCAGCTAAGTTTTTAGCCCAAGCATTTACATACCAGTCGCCATTGTTTGGCGCATAAGTTGCATTGAAGTCAAAATACTCTTGCGCACCTGTTATAAAACGTTTGTTGTTGAAAATATCACCATCAAATTTATCTTTGAAAGAATATCCAAGTGTGAACGCTCCAGAACCATCAAACGCGTTATAGAGTTGCGAAACATTAACTGTTGCTTCCATATCAGAAACTCCAGGTACATTGTTTCCGCCAAGCTCTTTCCTAACTGAACCGAGAGGACTCATTAACGCTGCAAGTCCTTGCGGATTACCCAAGACGTTACCTTTACTTGTTACAGTGAAACCTGCTGAGTTACACATAGCTGATGTGTAAACTAAGTTACAGAATGCTCTAGTTCCTCCTGGATCTAGTGCTGAAAGAGTACCAGCTGCTCTAGATACAATAGCTTCAGCTTCACTTTGAGTTTTTTGTCCACCTAAAGCATCTGATCTCTGCAAGTATGTAATTAAAGCGGCATCAGTTGCAGCAGCGTTCGCTCCCTTAATAATTCCACTCCATGAAGTAGCTTGATCTGGGTTATGAGGATCCATTGATGTAGAACCTACTGAAACAGTTGTTCCACCTGGACCATAACCTGTACCTGATCCTGAAGTTACAAACTCACTATCAGTTAATAGAACGTTTGCAGCAATTACTAGATTGTCATTTATAAAGAACTCTGTATCTACTTGAAAACCCTGGTGAACGATGTCATGAGGTTCAACATAAGCAGATGCAACTCTAATTACTGAGTAATGAGAATCGTTTTGTTCATGTTTGAAGATATTTGCATTCAATTTCAAACGTCCATCCATTAAGATATTTTTCGTACCAATTTCATATGAAATAGCTTTTGATCCAGCATATAAAGTTGTATCTGGGTTTGCACCACCGGCACGGTTACCCGTAGTCATTGATACATAAGCCATACCTTGATCGTAACTATATTGAAGTGCACCTTTGTAAGTGTCTGCATAGTTTTTAGCAGTAGCCAGCTTGTGACCTGCTTGCCAACATGCTTCATAGTCCGTTTTTCGACATGCATCTGAAGATACATTCGTTAAGCCAGAAGCAGCGTCTACAGGAATGTTATAAGCACTATCCGATAAACCTTGCATAGACCTAGTGGAGAACCTGTCATCCATATAACGAGCACCCAATGTCAACTTGAAGTTATCCATGAACGTAAAATAGTACTCTCCAAAAATAGCTCTTGAATCTATGTGAGTTCTTTGGTCTGTAATTAAACCACCAGCTTGAGTAGGCATTTCTTTTACACAGAATCCACCCTTTACGTGTTCTGTTTTACCATTAGTTGCCTTACACAACGCTTGGATTGTGGCAACCATCGCAGTTCCTACCGCTTTAGAATTGTCTAAAAGTAATACTCCGCCATCTTGAGCTTTCGCACCCAACAGAGTTGCTGCATTCGCTGCAATTACTCCAGCCAACACGCCGTAGAAGTCTTGACCACCATGGTCGTTAAGCTGCCCACTAAATAAATCTTGAGATAAAGGGTGATACTTAAAAGAATTTAATAATTGATACGCCGTAGTTTGGATATTGTATTGATTAATTCCATTTGATTTATCACTATATGCACCCACAACAAAGTTATGATTATCAAAATTAGATGCGACATTTAATTCAAACGCATTTGTTTCTGTATCTGCATTTGAACATTCAGTAGATCCAGCAAATTGGACGTATTGTTTGTCTGCGTAACAATGTGTTTTCATATCGGTGATAGTCATCTGAGTTGAAGGCTGAAGGAAGTTACCAATTTTGGCAGCATCTCCGCCGGTGGCCGCATTGTTATGATCATTATCATCTCTCTGATAGTAAGCAACATTGGTATTAGTTGCTTTAAAACTAATGTCTAAAGTACCTGGAGCAACATCAGCAGATGTAAGCCACTTTAATTGAGTGATATCCATTGCTTGCTGTCTAGCTGCATCTTCAGATTTATTTATTTGATCAATGCTACGAGTTCTGATTCGATCAGACTCAATTAAAGTATCTCTTCCAGTAGCGATAAAAGTAAGAGTATCAAAGGTATTACTAATGGTACCTGAAATATACACAGGTCTATTTATGTTATCTTCTGGATTGGCTGTATCGGGAGAACAACCAAAGAACTGATCTCTGTTACAAGAAGATGTACCTAGATTTAATCTATTATCATTTATACCATACTGGTCATAGTTGAATTGAATCACATTATTATCGTCAACTTCCCAGTCAACAGAAAGTCTGTAACCGAATGAATCGCGATTATCTACTTTATTACGAGTTCCTAGATTAAAAACAGCAGCATCTTTATCATATTTCGAAAATGCAACTCTAGCTGAAACATTATTAGCAATATTGAAATCATATGCTCCTTTGACCATTTGGTAGCCCTTATCTCCAGCTGAGACCTTAAAGTAGTTACCTGCACCAGGTCGAGCACTAATAAGATTCATTAAACCAGTAGTAGTATTCCTTCCATAAAGCGATCCTTGAGGACCTTCTAGAATCTCTAGACGTTCAGCGTCTAAGAAACCTACTTCACTCCATGCACTTGCTGAAACTGAGTGGCCATTAAGCTGTAAATCCGCGGCAGCTACAGTAGCAGCTCCAACTGAAGGTATAATTAAGCCTCTAAGCTTAATTCCTACACCACTTCCAATTCCGTTAGAAAAAGAAACACCGGTAGTTGAATTTGCTAAGTCAGCAGCAGTTTCAATATGTTGTTCCATAAGGTCTTCACCAGAAATAGCTTGAACAGACAGTGCGATATCTTGTAGAGACTCGGCTTGTCTGGTCGCTGTCACAGTGACTTCTTCAACAGTCTGCGCGAAGGTTGACACATGGAAACCCATGGCCAGCACGGCAGCTATTATTAAATTAAAAAAACGTTTCATTGACTCCTCCCAATTTGAGTACAAATAGTTATGTTAGAAACAAACTTCTCTTTGTATCAATCCTTGAATTTGGAAGGTTAGTGCATCATGCGCTAACGTTTTAAGTTCCCCTAGGTTTTGACTTTACCCTAGGTAATTTATTATGACAAGCATTCGATTGTTTATTTTCTCTAAAAAAAAACCCTGCAAAAAGCAGGGTTTTTTTGAGCTAGGTAGCTTTAGAATTCAATTCCAAAATCTAATCCAGCTCTCATGCCTTCTGCGTAAGTATAGTTTGCAACTCCACCAGATAATGGACCAGTACGTTGAACACTGGTTACATTCCTTTTATCTTCTAGGTTTTTAGCCCAAGCAGTTACATACCAATCGGCGCCATTTGGCTCAAAATTAACACTTAAATCAATGTAATCTGCATCAGGGGTAGCAAATCTTGCATTGTTATAAATATCACCTTGAAAATCTCCTTTATAAGAGTATGTCAAAGTTGCACTTGTTAGACCCATTGAACCTTCAACCAACTGAGTGATAGAGACGTTATAGTCTAAATCTGAAGTACCAGGAATATCATTTCCTGTCATGTTAACTGGAGTCGAAGTCGATCCCAAAGCAGTTATAACGGTGACACTTCCTTGAGCATTAGTTAAGTAATTACCATGGTTATCAATCATGAATCCTGCTGAAGAACAACTTGTTGCACAAGATGTAACTAAATTTGCAACTGCAGAACCTTGTCTTGACTGCATAATTTCATTCAATTGTGAAGACGTATAGTAATTGTAGCTAGTAGCTTGAGTAGGATTCAAAGGATCCACATCCGAGCCACCTGTTAGTTCACTATCAGTAGCCAATGCATTAAAACTCAAAACTGTATTATCAGTTAAGAAAAATTGTGCATCTAAGCTCAATCCCGTGTGATCAGCAGTAATTCCCTCTACAACAGGAGAAGAAGTTGCTCTGATAACTGAGAAATGAGCGTTTTCACTTTCTTGATTAAACAGAGTTGCATTCAATCTAAGCCTTCCATCCATCCAAGTAGTTCTTGCTCCTAATTCTATTGAACTAGTATCTTCTTGTTGATATGAAGTTCCATCAGAGTTCACAGAACCAGGACGATATCCTTCAGTATATGAAGCATAAAGCATTCCTTGATCAATAAATTGCTGCAGACCTACTTTGTATGTCGCTGCCTCATCTTTTACTCGGCTAATAGTTGATGCTTCTGCATAACAAGCTTCGTAGTCAGCTGCTCTACATGAAAGCGAAGTAGCTGTAAGTTGATAAGCTCCAGCACCATCAGCTAATCCAGACATAGTTCTAACCGTTGTCGAATTTCTCATATAACGAGCTCCAACTGTGAACTTAAGATCATCAGATATATCGTAATAGTACTCACCATAAACTGCTTGATCGCTTCTACCGGTTCTTTGATCAGTAATCAGACCTCCAGCTTCAATTGGAAGTTGCTTAACACACAGTGTTTGATTACATCCAACATTTATTCCAGCAACTGTACTATTTTCACTTGAAAGATTGTTAGCAATAATAGCCCCAACATTTCTAGTGTTAGCGCCAATAACGCCTGAATCTGCAGTTAATGCATTACCTAATGTGGCTGCATAAACAGCAAAGTTTGTAGCCAATGCCGTGTAAAAAGCTGTACCACCATATCCATCCAATGCTCCACCAAAAACAGTTTGACTGTAAGGATGAAGGTTGAAATTAGTAGCCAACATATATGAAGTTGTTTGAATGTTATATGCATTGGTATAGTCTGATTCATATGAATAGGCTCCAGCAGTAAAGTTATGCTGGCCGTCAAATGAACTGATTATGTTAACTTCGTATTGTTCTTGTTCTTCTGACACATTTGAACATTCTAAAGTTTGATGTAAAGAAGCTGTAGCAACCTCTCCCAAGCAAACAAAGTTCATAGTTGGTATCGAAAAAGCACCTAAAGCACCTACTAAGGCTGTATCTGCTTTAGCGTGATCACTATCATCCATATGTAAATATGATCTATCGTATGATGTAGCTTTAGATTTCATGACAAGATTGTCCGAAAGATCCCAAACGTGTTCTATCTGAAAAATATTTTGCGACATTTGTCTTGTCACATCTATATCTTTGCTAATCGCGTCAATTGAAGTAGATCCTGCTGCAGGATTACCAAAATAGTCAGTAGAAGTATTAATCAAAGTCAAAGCATCATAAGTATTAGTGATTGTTCCTTCTTGTATCGCAGCATTATTTAAATGTGAAGAAGAGTCAGTAATGAATGGATCACAACCAAAAAATCTATCTCTTTTACAAGAAGAAGTATTAATATTCTGTCTTGAATCATCTGAATAATATCGAGAATAGTTTGTTTTTAACTCTTGTGTATCAGAAATTGACCAATCCAACGAAAGTCTAATAGACCCTGAATCTCGGGTATCGACCATTTTTCCAGTTCCAAGATTTTTAATGGTTCCATCTTTGTCATATTTTTGACTAGCTATTCTTCCTTGTACATTATCAGTTAGATCAAAATCATAAGCTGCTCTTAAATTAGAGTAACCGTCCTCTCCGTAGGAATATGATAGATAATTTCCAGCGCCTGGTCGGGCTGAAATTACGTTAACAAGTCCAGTAGTAGTATTACGACCATACAAAGTTCCTTGAGGACCTTCTAGAATTTCTAATCTTTCAAGATCTAAGAAACCGGCTTCTGTAAAATTACTACCGCTCACATTGTGACCGTTCAAGGCTATTTGAGCACCATCGGTTGAAGCGGCTCCAACTGCGGCTATAAATAAACCTCTAACTTTGGTAGTAACACCATTTCCTATTCCGTTAGCAAAACCATAGCCAGGAACCGTAGTTGCTAAATCTGAGGCAGAAACGATATGACTTGCAGCAAGATCTTCTCCTGATATAGCTTGAACCGATAAAGCTACATCTTGAAGTGATTGAACTTTTCTCGCAGCTGTTACTGTCATTTCTTCTACGACTTGTGCGAAAGACGATAAAGAAAGAACAGAAAAGGTTACTGCTATTAAATATCTTTTAAACATTACTTCTTCTCCTTAAGTAAATAAAATTAAAAAGGATTAAAAATTAAGCAGAGAGTTAGGGAAATCTTCCATGAACCCTTAAATAAGAAACAGTTAATCCTTTAACTAGGACGGTATAATAACCTAGATTATATAAAAAAACACAATATCTTGCTTTTATGAATAAAAAAGATCGCGCCATAATAATCGAAAAAATTCTTGGCAGTTTATATAAAGACCCAAAGCCGCCTTTAGATTTTAGCAATCCTTTTACTTTGCTTATTGCCGTTTTACTTAGTGCTCAGTGTACTGATGAAAGAGTTAATATTGTTACGAAAAAGTTATTCAAGGAAGCAAAAACTCCCAAAAAGATGGCAGCTCTGGGACAAGATAAAATCTTCTCCTATATAAAGACTTGTGGACTTGCACCTAAAAAGTCTAAAGCCATATTGGAAACTTCTAATATTCTTGTAAAAAAATTCAATTCAAAAGTTCCCCAATCTATTGAGGAGTTAGTAACTCTTCCTGGAGTGGGTCATAAAACTGCTTCGGTAGTTCTTAATCAAGCTTTTGGCCAGGCCAGCTTTGCGGTAGATACTCATATTCATCGTTTAGCTCAAAGATGGAAATTAACTAATGGTAAAAATGTTACACAGACGGAAAGAGATTTAAAAAAATTATTTCCAAAAGAAAAATGGGGAGATTTACATCTGCAAATTATTTTTTATGGAAGAGAGTTTTGTCAAGCCAGAAAGTGTTACGGCTTAGAATGTAATTTGTGTAAAACTCTATTTCCTAATAGAAATAGTAAGGTTATAACTAATAAGCCATAGCAATGATTTTTCATAGAGGTATAATTATTTTTTAATTTGTTTAAGGATTATGTACGGTAACAATTTATCTATAGAAAGTTTTGACAAAGATCTTTGGGAAGCTCTTGAAGGCGAACGCGTTCGTCAAGAACATCATATCGAACTAATTGCCTCTGAAAACTACGCTTCACCAAGAGTAATGGAAGCTCAAGGTTCCGTGCTGACTAATAAATATGCTGAAGGTTACCCCGGTAAAAGATATTATGGCGGATGTGAATTCGTGGATGTCGCCGAACAACTAGCAATTGATAGAGCCAAAGAATTATTCAGTGCAGATTTTGCAAATGTTCAACCACATTCAGGTGCCAGCGCAAATGCAGCAGTCTTTCTTGCGCTCCTGAATGCCGGCGATAAAATTTTAGGAATGAGCCTCGATCATGGTGGGCATTTGACTCACGGATCAAAAGTTAATTTTTCTGGAAAAATTTATGAATCATATAGTTATGGAATTGATCCGCTAACTGGCGATATTGATTATGAAGAAGTCGAAAAATTAGCCAATGAGCATAAACCTAAATTAATTATTTGCGGATTTTCCGCCTTTTCTGGTGTTTTAGACTTCAAAAGGTTTAGAGAAATAGCTGATTCAATTGGTGCTTTTTTATTAGCTGATATTTCTCATGTTTCTGGATTAATTGCGGCTGGACTTTATCCAAATCCAATACCTTTTGCTGACGTGGTTACCACTACTACTCACAAAACTTTAATTGGGCCAAGAGGTGGTCTAATCTTAGCTAAAGCTAATGACGATTTGCATAAAAAATTAAATTCAGCTTTATTTCCGGGTTCTCAAGGTGGTCCTTTAATGCATGTCATTGCTGCTAAAGCTGTTTGTTTCAAAGAAGCAATGGAGCCTGAATTTTTAGAATATCAAAAACAAATTTTAGCAAATGCTCAAAAAATGAGTTCCGCTTTAATGAAAAATGATATTGATATCGTTTCTAATGGCACGGCAAATCATATGTTTTTAGTTAATCTGGTCAAAAATGGAATAACTGGAAAAGTCTTAGACGCAGCTCTAGGCCAAGCCAATATTACTGTTAATAAGAATTCAGTTCCTAATGATCCTCAATCACCTTTTGTAACTTCAGGTATAAGAATAGGTACTCCTGCAGTCACAAGAAGAGGTTTCAAAGAAACGGAAATGGATCTAATAGCTACATGGATAAAAAATATTATTCACGATGTTGAAAATGAATCTTTAATTTCTAAAACTAGAAATGAAGTTACTGAGCTTTGTAATCAGTTTCCTGTTTACTCAAAATAAATTATGCATTGCCCTTTTTGTACCTTCGAAGAAAGTAAGGTTATAGATTCACGTCTTATTGCTGAGGGAAATGAAATTCGTCGTAGACGAGAATGCCTTAAGTGCCAAGAACGATGGACAACATATGAACTAGCAGAATTGGTAATGCCAAAAATTATTAAACAAGACAATTCTAGAGTCCCATTTGATGAAGCTAAACTTAAAGAAGGAATTGCTAGGTCTTTAGAAAAAAGGCCCGTGAGTGAGGAGACTTTTCAAACATTAATTGAAACAATTAAGAAAGAACTTCGATCTCTGGGAGAAAGAGAAGTTCCATCAGATAAGGTTGGAGAAACAGTTATGACCAATCTCAGAAAAATAGATGAGGTGGCATTTGTTAGATTTGCATCGGTTTATAGGAGCTTTCAAGACCCTATGGAGTTTAGTGAGGAAGTCAAACGTTTAAGTGATGACTGAATCTAGTTTTATGCTAGAAGCATTAGAACTGGCAAAAAAAGGGCAATTTACTTCGGGAAAAGGTGCTTGTGTAGGCTGCATTATCTCTAAAAATAACAAAATTATTGGCAAAGGCTTTTATGAGTTTTTTGGTGCTCCGCATGCAGAGATTATGGCTATCGAATCTGTAAGGAAAAATTATAGAAATAATTTTAATGAAGTCCTAGCTGGTAGCACCATAACAGTGACCCTGGAGCCTTGCAGTAAGTTTGGTAAAACACCTCCCTGCCTAGATGAAATTCTAAAATTTAATTTTAAAAAAATAATAATTGGTCAGTTAGATGCCTCTCAATCCAGTTTAGAACGCCTAAAAAAATCTGATATCGAGGTTGTTACTGAAGAAATCCCTAACGAACTTAACAAAGGGTTTTTTAAAAATTTGAAATATAAGAAGCCTTATGTCAGAGCAAAAATTGCAATGTCAGAGGATAAAAAGATAGCCTTTATAGAAGATGACAATCAATGGATCACTTGTTCAGCTTCAAGGTTAGATGGGCATAAATTTAGAGCCTTATCAGATATAGTTTTGACTGGTTCAGGGACAATTAAAAGGGACAACCCTGAGCTAGATGTCAGGGATAGCGAGATTACCCAATTAAAAAATTTCCAACAGCCCATAAGAGCTATTATTGCATCTGAATCAAAATTAAATGCGGACCTAAAATTTTTTAAAACTCCCGGTCCAAAAATAATATTCTGCAGCAATAAGGATGTTTATAAAAATTTAGATTCTGTAGCGGATTTAGAAGTATTTGAAATAGAAGATTCAAAAATAAAAATTAATTTATTAAGACTACTGGACGAGTTATCTTCACAAGACATACATGATGTTCTATTGGAATCAGGACCCAAACTAATTACTTCATTCATAGAAGCCGATTTAATAGATGAGTTCATTATTTACATTGCGCCGAAGATACTATCAAATACAGCTCTATCATTTTTTGAAGGTGAGGATTCTAAAAGTCCTTTCAACTCAAAAGATTTTATACTGAGCGAAGAAGCGTCAATAGAAAGTGATAAAAGAATAATATACAGAAGAAAAAATGGAATTAAATAAAACAGAAGAACTGATCGCCGAAATCAAGAAAGGAAATATGGTTCTTTTGATGGATGATGAAGATCGAGAAAATGAAGGCGATTTAATCTTAGCTGGAGAGATGGTTTCTCCGGATAAAATTAATTTTATGGCAAAAAATTGTAGAGGTTTAATTTGTTTGGCTATGAGCCAGGAAAAATGTGATGCTCTAAATCTTAGTCAGATGGTTTCTGATAATAAAAGTGGTCATGGTACTGGTTTTACAATTTCTATTGAAGCGGCAAGTGGAATAACTACAGGAATTTCAGCAGCTGATAGATCTAGAACCGTTAAAGTAGCTTCTAAATCTCGAGCTAAAGCTAAAGATATAGTTTCACCGGGGCATATTTTTCCAGTGAAGGCTGTTCCAGGAGGAGTTTTATCTAGAGCTGGTCATACCGAAGGCAGCACTGATCTGTGCCGCTTAGCTGGTCTAAATGAATCGGCAGTAATTTGTGAAGTCATGAACGAAGATGGAACTATGGCCAGAAAAAAAGGATTAATAGAATTTAGTAAGAAATATAATTTAAAGATTGGAACTATTGCCGACTTAATCAATTATCGAATCATCAATGAACAGACCGTCGAAAAAGTAGAACAAAAAATTGTTAAAACGGAATATGGAAAGTTTACCTTGATGCTTTATAAGGATTCTATAAGTGGCGAAACTCATGTTGTTTTTAAAAAAGGAAGAATTTCTAAATCAAAACCTGTTTTAGTAAGAGTTCAGCAAACAAATGTAATGCATGATCTTCTTAGAGTGGACGAATATGGCGCAAGATGGTCCTTAGGTGATGCTATGAAAAAGGTTAATAAAGAAGGTTCTGGTTTGATAATAGTTATCGATGGTGGAAAAACAAACGATGAGGTCATTCAGGAAGTAGAAGCCCTAAAGGACCCTTATAAGAAATCTTCGACTGGTATAGATGTAAGAAGAATTGGAGCAGGCTCTCAAATCCTTAGAGATCTGGGAGTTAAGAAAATTAAACTCATGGGCTCGCAAACAAGATACCCTTCTATTTCTGGATTTGGCTTGGAAGTAACTAAATACATTCAGAAATGAGTAAAAATAATCCAATAAATTTTAAGCTAAGAAAAACAGACTACTCTGATTACAAAGTCTTGGTTATTAAGACGAAATGGAATTCTGAGATCATTGCGCCAATGGTAGATGATTGTTTAAAGGAATTAAAAAATCAAAAAATAGTTCCTGAAATCATCTCAGTGCCAGGAGCATATGAAATTCCTTTTATTGCTAATAAAAAAGCAAGTAAATTTGATTTAATAATTACCCTTGGAGCTATCATCAGAGGAGAAACTCCTCATTTTGATATCATCGCTCAAACGATAAGTGACTCCATAATGCAAACCAGCTTAAATAAAGATACACCCATAATTTTTGGAGTCTTGACTACAAACAATATTGATCAAGCCAAAGAAAGAGCAGCTCAAAAAGGTAGTGAACTGACGCTAAGCGGACTTAATATCTTGGATAATCTATCAGATGATTAGATTAAAAAAATTACCGTCACCTGCAAAAAAAAGAGAATTGATTATTCAGGCGCTTTATCAGAAAGAGATATCTGGTTGCTCTAATACAGAAGTTTTCAAACAATTTAAACAAAATCATAAGTCCATAGATTTACAGGAATTTGAAGATATTCTTAAGGCAATTAAAAGAGATAATTTAAAAATAGATGCAGAAATAATAAATTTTTCTAAAGTAGAATTATCTGAAATAACTGAAATTGAATTATCTATTTTACGTTTAGCTATCTTTGAACTAAAAGAAAATACTTTAGATAAGGCTATTGTTATTAATGAGGGAATTAGACTTGCTAAAAAGTTTGGCCAAGACTCAAGTCATAAATTTGTTAATGCAGTTTTAGACAAGATCGTTGTCTAAGCTCAGAGATCAGGGTTCATTAAAATTGTACTTGCATCATCTGGACCAGTAGAAATAATATCCACAGGGACCCCACAAACTTCTTCGATTTTTTTAATAAAGATTTTTGCATTTTCAGGAATTTCTTCATAGGAGTTTACTCCTGCACAAGGTTCAGTCCAGCCAGCACATTCAATATAGGAAGGCTCCACATCATCTAGCTCCATGCATTCAGCAAAAGCTAATTTAGCAGCGTCTTGATTGTAATCTGTACAAATTTTTATCGACTCCATTCCATCTAAAACATCTATTTTGGTCAAACATAAGGCTGAGACACTGTTGGACTGAACGATTCTTTTCACAGTCACTGCATCAAACCATCCACATCTTCTTGGTCTTCCTGTGGTTGCTCCAACTTCACCGCCTTTAGTAGCTATTTCAACACCCAGCTCATCATGAATTTCAGTTGGCATTGGTCCTTCTCCAACTCGAGTTACATATGCTTTCACAACGCCTAAAATATACCCGACATCTAACGGACCGCATCCTGCTCCTGAAGCTATGCCTGCCGGAGAGCAATTGCTGGAAGTAACAAAGGGATAAGTACCTTGATCAACATCCAATAATGCTCCCTGAGCACCTTCGAAAAGAATCCTTTTATTCTCATTATTTAATTTCAAAATTGTTCCTGATACATCGGCTAAAAGTGGTTTTAATTTTTCACCATATTCTAAATTTTTATCTTTGGTTTCATTAAAATCTAACTCGTCCACACCAAAGTAATTTTTAAATTGGAAATTATAGTAAGACAGAGTCTCTTCTAATTTCGGCGTAAGTTTAGACTCAGACAGAGTATCTACAATTCTAATTGCTCTTCTGGCTACCTTGTCCTCATAAGCTGGACCAATCCCTCTTAGTGTCGTTCCGATAGTGGTGAAGCTGTTAGATTTTTCTTTTAGTTGATCGACTAAAATATGATACGGCTGAATCAAAGTACAAGCTGGACTTATTTTTAATCGATCTAATATTCCGTCAGCGAACGGCTCTATTTCTTCTATTTCTGAGAATAAGGCATCACAAGATACAACCACACCCCTACCTATCAAAGAAGAAGCATTTTTATGACAAATAGATGAAGGTAATAGGTGTAAAACCAATTTCTTACCATCGACTATTAGAGTATGTCCGGCATTATGACCGCCTTGATATCGGCAAGCTGCATGAGCTTTATCGGACAAAAAATTAACTATTTTTCCTTTTCCTTCGTCTCCCCATTGCAACCCTAATACTGCTAAATTTTTAGCTCCCATTAATCTTCCATTTTTATTTTAATTAAAGATATTAAATCTATATCAAAGCCTATTGCATTTCGCATATTATTATCAGAGCTTTTGCTTTGATATTGCCCGCCATTAGCTATTGCAAATCCATATTTTGAAGAATGTACCGAAAATACCAGCCCTTTATGGTAATCGTAGCCAGGGAAATCTGTCATATCAAAGTGGAAATCTACATCTGAATAGTTAGCGGCTAATTCCTTAAGTTCTTCAACATTTTTTTTTGCAGTATTACTAATTTTCGTAATTTGTTCCAAACAACTTATATCTCCATGACAGCTCATTAACTGATTCAAATCATCTTGAATTTTTTGGTTTATGTCTTTGCCTTTTAACCAGTCGTCTAAATTAGATTTAGATTTACTAGAAATTAGTTTTCTCAATTGCATAATTTCTTCTTCAGCAAGAGTGCAATTATTAATTAGTTCATCAAGAGTATCTGTCATTCCAAGAGATACTGTGATCCTCTCAGAACTCGCAACTTTAAAACTTTCTAGCAGTAGATCTATCAACTCTTTCTCTTTGTCTTTTGAGCCAAAAACCTCAACTCCTGCTTTTATTGTTACTCTTGATCTGCTGAATGAATCCTTTCTTTTCTTAATGACCTCTCCAGAATAACAATATTTTTGAACGTCTAATTTATTACTAGCTTGATCTATTCTTGCTATCTGTTGAGAAATATCTGGACGAATTGCTATTTCATTAGAGCTTAAATCATCGTAAAAAGTAAAAGCAGAGTTTTTTAATTCAGAGTTTACATCGCCACCTAATGCATCAGCATACTCAATGATAGACGGATAAATAAGCTGAAATTTTTTGCTTGAATACAGGTCCAAAAGTGATCTTTTGAGAGATTCTAGTTCTTGGGCTCGATCCGGCAGTATGTCCTCCACGCCCTCGGGAAGATTGAAGAGGCTTTCAGTCATAATTATTGTTTTGGAGTTCCAACAGAGCTATCTAAATACTTGAAAAAATCACTATCAGGATCGATTAAAAGTATGTCAGATTTATTTTGAAAGGTCGATTGATACGCCTTTAAACTTCTCGTGAACTCATAGAATTCAGCATCTTTATTGAAAGCTTTAGCATAAGTGGATGTCGCTATAGCGTCACCTTGACCTTTGGTTATCTCTGCTGTTTTATAAGCATCAGCCATAATAACTGTTCTTTCTTTATCGGCATTTGCTCTAATTTCTTCCGCCTGTTCATTTCCTTCTGCTCTTAACTCTTGCGCAAGTCTTTCTCTCTCTGTTCTCATTCGATTGTAAACGGATTCATTTACTTCAGACGGTAACTCTATTTTCTTCACCCTTACATCGATAACTTCAACGCCTAATTCACTTGTAGCTACTTTATTTATGTCTTCAGTTAAAGCTCTCATAAGCTCATCTCTTTCTCCGGAGATAACTTCTATTACTGTCCTGATACCAAATTGGTTTCTTAAGCCCTCATCAACACGCTGAGTTAGAAGTGTTCTCATAGCTCCTAATTGGCCGCCCGATGAAGTTATATAAAACTGTTCATTATCACTTATCTTCCACTTCACGAAAGAATCAACAATCAATCTTTTCTTTTCTTGAGTGTAATAAGGCTGAGGGATAGCGTCCAAGGTTAAAACTCTGGAGTCAAACTTCTTCACTGTATTAAATACTGGGATTTTAAAGTGCAATCCAGACTCAATTTTTGGGTCGATAATTTCACCGAACCTTAAAAGAATGCCAGTTTGTTTATCATTAATAATATAAATACTGTTTGCCAAGACAACTATTACTAGGAGAGAAATTATTATGAAGCTTGTTCTAAAGGTTTTCATTATCAATTATCTCCTTTCCTGTCTTTTTCTAATTTCTTCAATTACTTGATCTGTTAGATTTTGGATACCTGGCCCAGATAAATTATTGGTTGAATCAGTAGTTTGTGATTCAGAGTTATTTCTAGCAATTGAAGCTGCTGCAATCTGATCTAATGGAAGATACATAATATTGTTACCATCCTTAACATCAATCATAACTTTGGTACTGTTACTCATTACAGATTGAAGAGCATCTATGTATAAACGCTTTCTAGTTACGCTTGGTGCTTTATTATATTCTTTAAGTAACTGGTCAAATCTTGTTGCTTCACCTTGTGCCTCTGCAATAACTTTTGCCTTGTAACCTTCAGCATCCTGAATGGCTCTTTTGGCTGCTCCACGAGCAATCGGTACAACCTCATTGGCATATGTTTCTGCTTCGTTTCTCAACGTAACTTCATCTTCTCTTGCTTTCACAACGTCGTCAAAGGCTGCCTTAACAGCATCCGGTGGTCTAGATTCTCTAATGCTCACTGTTACCACTTCTATACCGGTCTGATATGAATCTAATCTATCTTGAAGTCTTCCTCTAACATCAAAAGCTATTTGTTCTCTTCCGGTGGTCAAAACATCATCCATCGTATTGCTTCCTACTACGTGCCTTAAAGAAGACTCAGACGCTTGAGCAATACTGTCTTCAGGAGATGCAGCCTCTAAAAGATAGAAAACTGGGTTAGATTTCTTATATTGAACTGCTACTTCCACGTTAACTATGTTTTCGTCTTTAGTTAAAATTGAAGAATTAGTAGTGTGGGTGTAAAGCCTTTCAGTATTTACAATGAATCTGTTATCTACAAATGGCGGGTTCCAGTGAATTCCAGGACCTTTGGTTGTAGCATATTTTCCAAATCTAAGGACTACTGCTTCCTCTTGAGCATCGACGGTATATATTCCAAAGGCTCCGTACAAAAGAGCTAAAACCATTAATCCAGTGGGAAGTATTTTTTTAAAAGATGGCCCTTTACCAGAATCTGAACCAGATCCACCGCTACCACCTAAAAAAGACCCTATTAGGGCTTTAAATTTTTTAATTGCTTCGTCGATATCTGGAGCATCATTTCTATTGCCCCAAGGATCTCTCGAACCGTTATTTCCATTATCATTCCAAGACATGGTGGCTATTCTATGTCTTTCGAGAGAATAATGGAACTGAACTATTGTAAATAAGACAGAATTTTTATAATGATATTCGATTGGTTGCAAAAAAAGATCTCGGTAGGATTTAATTTGTTTAACCAAGTCATTTGTCTTTTAGCTAATTGGTAGTTTGCATTAGTTGCTTTTTCAATCATTTCAGCTTTCGATAAGTTATTTTCTAAAAACTCTACAACTTGTTTATATCCAACTGCTTTGAGAATGGGTATATCTTTTGAATATTTATTTATTAACATTTCCGTTTCTTCAATTAATCCTGCATCAATCATATTTTCAAAGCGAACTCTTAGATCATGCTTAAATTTTTTTCTATCTTCAGGAATAATTGCAAAGGAAAATGATTTTCTTTTGTCAAAAGTGTCTTTTGGCTTTCTCTCTTTTAATTGGTCTATCGACTTGCCTGTAATTAAAAAAATTTCTAAAGCTCTTTTTATTCTTTGTTTGTCATTTTCGTGAATTCTCGTTGCTGAAATAGGATCTACTTTCATCAGCTCGCTATGAAGGTATTTAAGCCCTTTCTCTCTTTCTTGTTGATCTAGTTTTTTTCTTATTTCTAGATCTTGCTCCGGAAGGTTAGCCAAGCCATTAAACAAACTATAGAAATACATCATGGTGCCGCCCACCAGAATATTATTTTTATTTTGCTGATCATTTTTTGAGATTATTTCTATGATATCTTTCTTAAAACTTCCCACCGAATAGCTTTCATCTGGCTCGATGCAATCTAGCAAACGATGTGGGTATTTTTCTAAAATATTTTTTTCAGGCTTATTACTTCCAATGCTTGCGTGTTTATAAATTTGCACAGAATCGACACTAATTATTTCTGCAGAAAATTCTTGTGCCAACTCTATAGCAACTGATGTCTTTCCAGCATTAGTAGGACCATAGATTGAAATGATTGGGTTCATATTTGTAACGATGAATAATCCTTGAGTTTTAAATATTAGATGTTAATTTAAAAACATATTAATATAAAATTTACATATGTCGGGGAGAAAAATATGGAAATGCACTTTGCTAGTATCTGGGAAGAAATATCTGATCTTATTCCTAATGAGCCAGTTTTAATTTGTGAAGAAAATATAAAAACTTGGAAAGAATTTGACGAACGTTCGGCAAGGTTAGCTAATTTTTTAGAAAGCAAATCTTTAAAAGCAGATTCAAAAGTTGGCTTATATCTTCATAACTCTAATGAATACTTAGAGGCGCAATTTTCAGCATTTAAAATTGAAGGAGTTCCAATTAATGTTAATTATAGATACGTTGAAGAAGAATTAATTTATCTTTTAGATAATTCGGATGCTGAAGCAGTATTTTTTCAAAGTTGTTATGCAGAAAGGATCAGCAAGATAGCCAACAAATTACCTAAAATAAAAGTTTTTATTCAAGTTGGGGGAGATGAGCAGTTGTCGATAGAAAACTGTTATTTATTCGAAGATATTATCCAAGAAACTGCTCCCTTGGATAGAAGAAAAAGAAATGAAGAAAACATATACATGCTCTATACAGGTGGAACAACGGGCATGCCCAAAGGCGTTATGTATAAACATAATCTTTTTATAAATAGCCTTCTTAAGACAGCTGCGTCTATGGGTTTTGACGTACCAGAAGAACCTGAAGATATTCCAAAAACAATTGCGGACCTAGCAAAATCTGGTCAGCTGGCAAAAACTATTGTGGCATGCCCTCTCATGCATGGGACCGGCATGTGGTTGGGAGCTTTTGTTCCTCTTTTTGCAGGTGGCTCGTGTGTGACGATCCCTCAATTAGGTTTCGATCCAGATCTTTTATTAAAGAAAGTTGAAAATGAAAAAATTAATAATATTATTATTGTCGGTGATGCTTTTGCTAGGCCTCTCTTAGATTCATTAAATTCGGCAAAAGAAAATGATAATCCTTATGACTTATCTTCATTGCGATCAATTATATCTAGTGGTGTTATGTGGAGTGCTGAAGTTAAAGAAGGTCTTTTAAATCACGCAGATATTTTATTAATCGATGCGATGGGATCAACGGAAGGAGGAATGGGCTCGTCCTTGGCAAGTCGAGAAGCACCAGCAATCACAGCTAAATTTACCATTAATCCCGGAGTAATAGTGATTACAGATGATGGAAGAGAAGTTGAACCAGGATCCAATGAAATGGGAAAAATAGGGACAAAAGGACTAGTTCCAGAAGGCTACTATAAAGATCCAAAAAAATCGGCTGAAACCTTCAAAGATTTTAACGGCGATAGATATAGTTTTCCCGGTGATTATGCATTAGTTGAAGCTGATGGAACGATTAAGCTTTTAGGTAGAGGTAGTAACTGCATAAATACTGCTGGTGAAAAAGTTTATCCTGAGGAAGTTGAAGAAGCCCTTAAAAGACACCCAGAAATTTATGACTGTTTAGTTGTTGGTATCGATGATCAAAAATTTGGTCAAAAAGTAGTAGCGGTTGCTTCAAGACAAAATGAAACTCTTAGTCAAGATGATTTGATAAATTTTTCTAGAGAGCATTTATCTGGATATAAATTACCGAAAAATATTCTCTTTGTAGAAAAAGTGGAGAGAGCGCCGAACGGAAAGGCTAATTATAAGTGGGCTAAAAGTGAAGCTGAGAATTACATAAAAAACTTATAAAGCCTCTTCACCTGTTTCACCGGTTCTAATTCTGACTGCTTGATCTAATTGGTAAACGAATATTTTTCCATCGCCGACCTTACCGGTATTTGCTACGTTTCTTATTGCTTCAACCACTCCATCTACTTGCGAATCTTGGACTGCCAGTTCAATTTTAATTTTTGGTAAAAAATCTACCTTATATTCAGTTCCTCTATAAAGTTCCGTTTGGCCTTTTTGCCTTCCAAAACCTTTTACTTCTGACACAGTCATTCCTGAAGCTTCAACTTCGCCTAAAGCTGCCCTAACATCTTCCAATTTAATCGGCTTAATAACCGCTACGACAAATTTCAAAATTTCTCCCTAAAAGTTTTGCAGAAAACTACTTTACTCCTTATTAAAAAACCTTTCAAAGAATAGTTACTATTTTTTCTATAGACCTTTTAACTGAACCTTTTTTTGACGAAAGATAAGCCTTCCCTTTTGCCTTTAATGTACCTAATGAGGAATTAGCCAATTGATTTTTCCAAATCAAAGAAATTTGTTTAGCTGTCTCGCCTTGTCGCAATATATCCAAATCTATGAGCTCTTCGGCTATCTCTTTGAAATTGTATGTGCTTTTACCTGATGTTAGTGGTAATCCATACTTAACCGGTTCTAAAAAATTTTGACCGCCATGAGGAATTAATGTTCCGCCAACAAAGGCTAAATCAGCAATCGAAAAAATTGAATCTAAATGGCCTATTTGGTTTACAACAGTAATATTATTTTTTAAATCCAGAAGATTTTTATTCTCAATTTCTAAAAATGAAAAATCTAAACTTTTTTCTTTCATTATTTTCCCAACATCGCTTGCTCTATGAGGATGTCTTGGAACTAAAATTAGGTGAAAGGAATCATCATTTAAATACTTAAAGCTTTCTAAGAGAATTTCCTCTTCAGAAGGATGCGTACTAGCACAAACAATTAATTTTTTATCGGCAAGAGCATTTTTATCAACCTTGAAAGACAGTCCTGTTAAGATTTCGTTTGCAGCATCAAATTTTAACGAAAAGTCATGAAAAGTTTTTTCTTCTTTAGCGCCCAATTTAATGAAATTATTTTTATCTTCCTGACTTTGAGAAATAATCAGGTCTATTTTAGAAAATATTTTTTTAGATAGACTAGAAATTTTCAAATATTTTTTAGCAGAATCATTGGAGAGTCTTCCGTTCAATAGAATGGAGGGAATATTTCTCTTGGAGCACTGATCAATCATATTTGGCCAAACTTCTGTATCAATTAGAATCATACAAATTGGATTCCAAGAATTTAAAAATTTGTGAACACTGAAAAATAAATCGAAAGGCAAGTATTGATGATTTAGAGAATTGCCATGTATCTTTTTTAACCTTTGAGAGCCGGTCACGGTTGTTGTGGTGACCAAGATATTTTTTTTTGGGTATTTTTCTTTTAAGCCTTCTATAAGACTCAAAGAAGTATTCACCTCTCCAACTGACACAGCATGTATCCAGATACAATTTTCTTCTGAGTTCTTTATCTTTTTTGGCAGAAAACCAAATCTTTCCTTAATTCTATGAACCTCCTCTCTAGAAAACTCTTTTTTTGAGAAAACTTTAAATAATGCAAAAGGCAAATAAAGAAAAGTTATTAAATTATAAAAAATCATTTTTTTTAGTCAGGTTTTACTAATTCTAGACTAAATGACTTGAAGTGATAAACCGTGGAGTCTACTCTAGTGGCTTAAGATGAAATTTTTTGAATTTTTTATTACTGTTTTTCTCAAAATCATTAGCTTTCTTCCACAAAGAATGCAGTATTTTGTCGGTAAATCTATAGGGTCTTTACTTTATAAATTTCTAAAGCAGAGAAAAGGAATCGCCCGATGGAATTTAAAAAAATGCTTTCCAGAATTCTCTACCGAACAAATTGAAAAAATTTTAAAAAGAAATTTCAGTCGCTTAGGAGAGTCTCTCTTTGAATTTTTAAATGCCTTTTGGGCTTCTGATAAGAAAATTAAGAAATTAATAATTAATTTTGAAGAAATCAAAGATATTGCTGATAATTTAGATTCCAAAAGAGGAAAATTAATTTTGCTACTGCATACCGTTAATGTTGATATGGCTGCTAGAGCTTCTTCTTTATTCCTGCCAGTATCGGGAATGGCAAAAGTGCAGAGCATTAAAATACTCAATAACCTTCTTAATTCAAGCAGACAAAAATTTACTGAAAGGATTTTTAGACCCAATGAAGGGAGTGACTTTTTGTCTTTCTTGAAAGATGGAAAGGCCAATTTGTATGCGCCAGATCAAGATTATGGCTACCAACATTCCTTGTTTATTGATTTTTTTGGCCACAAGGCTCTCACGGTCAAATTTCCCTCTATTTTAGTAGAGAGAACAAATTGTGAGGTTTTATTATTTACTCTAGATAAGAAAGGAAATTCGTATGAAGCGTCTTTAAAAAAATTAGATTTAGATGGTAAAGATATTGAAACTGACCTGAAAAAGATAAATTCTGCAGCAGAGAGCTATATTCGAAGATGCCCTGATAATTATTTGTGGATGCATAGAAGGTTTAAGAATAGGCCTGAGGGTGAAGATTCTTTTTACCCCAAAGATTTATTAAGAAATAGATCTAGTTAAACAAATATTATCTATCAGGCGAACTCCAGCATAGTTAACCGCCACAGCTATAAGAATTTTTTTATCTTCTATTTTTAAACTCTCTAGAGAAAGTGCATTCACCAATTCTAAGTAATCTATTTCAAATCCTTCTTCAGAGTATTTTTTTTGATATAGGTCTTTAAGAGTTTTGATGTACTCAAGAAACTTTTCTTCGTCTTGATCGTAATTAAAAATATGTTCTGATATCTCCTTTAGATAAGAATAAATTTTGGCCGCCTCTTTTCTTCTAGGCTTGGAAAGAAAACCATTTCTTGACGATAGAGCCAAACCATTTTTATCTCTCACTATAGGATGAGTTAACAACCTAGTATTTGAATTAATTTTTTTTAAATGTTCTTTGATTATTAATTGTTGTTGAAAATCTTTTTGTCCAAAAATACAAAATTCAGGCTTTATGACTTCTATAAATCTATTCACTATAGTTAAAACTCCATCAAAATGTCCGGGTCTACTTTTACCGCAAAGAAAATTATTCAAAGGAGCTTTTAAATTTTTTATATCGTGCAATAATTCTTTATCGTCAGGAATAAAAACAAAATCACAATCCTCTTTTACGAGGAGATCTAAATCTGCTTCTAAGGTTCTAGGATACTTAGAAAAATCTTCGCTCGGACCGAATTGAAGTGGATTGATAAAAATACTAACGATAGTTGATAGATTTAATTCTTTAGCATGTCTTATTAGGCTGAGGTGCCCTAGGTGCAAATTTCCCATGGTAGGAATTAAGGCTAAGGGCTCGTTACGTTTGATTAAACTTAATTTATTAAAATTTTCTACAGTCTCCACTATTCAAACCAATGCTCTTGAGCTGGAAATTCAGAATCTTTAACTGCCTTTACATATGATGCTATCGCTTCTGCAATGGAGTTATTTTCTTCTAAGAAATTTTTTATAAATTTTGGTGGTTTGTCTAAACACGATACACCCAACAAATCATGCACCACCATTATCTGTCCATCAGTATATGCTCCAGCACCAATTCCAATTGTTGGAATAGATAAAGCATCGGATATCTTTTTCGTTAATTCTACAGGAATGCATTCTAATAATAATAATTCGGCTCCGGCATTTT
>Ga0302114_10000497_pt1 | contig 27500 bp, 27 predicted proteins | sample AG5_Surface_MG_FD_203107 | JGI IMG/M metagenome (GOLD analysis project Ga0302114, IMG submission 203107) | Marine microbial communities from Western Arctic Ocean, Canada - AG5_Surface | ecosystem: Environmental > Aquatic > Marine > Oceanic | place: Canada: Western Arctic Ocean | collected...
AAGTTCGGATGTTCCCATTATTGTCGTTAACGATGAAAGGATTGGATTTCAGAAAGGCCTTTGTTTGTGTTACTTTTTCATCGCTGGTTAATGGTCCCCATTTTACGTATATTTCTTCTAGCATTGTTTGTATGTTCATAGTATCACCTCAAGAGATCAAATATTTCGAAACTGGGCGTTCGTTGGAATCAAGGGATTGAATGTCATCAATTGCCATCGTTGGTTCCGTGATTTCTGTAAAGTAAGCCTCATTCATTTCAGCAAGAATACCATGTTTGTGCTCACTCTTGTGTGTACGGACGAAGGACGTGACTGCTGATTTTCGAACAAAGTCAATGTGGTTTGGGTGAGCGCCAAACGCATCATGAACCGACCAAACATCAGGTATTTCTTCTAAGTTCATATCATCAAGAACGAGTCGCATGTGGCAGGCGTCGTGGGAGTGAATAAAGTTTGGAGACAACCCGCGTTCTTCCCCCCCTACGTCTCTATGATCGACAATTGTACGCCTGGAGAATGTTGGGCGGATTGTAAGCGACTCATAGTGTTTGAATGCAGCTGAAAGTTCGGCATCTGAATCTTTCAAACGAGTGCTGGTCCGCCCTTTTTGGGCATCCTTCGCTGACGTTTTAGGTAGTGAATTCAATTGATCAAAGAGGGTTGTGCGATCAATACCTGCCTTTGTCATTCTTACCTCTGTGCCACGGGCCTCAAGCAAGCTGTTGATTTTAGCCACTGCCGCTTCTCGATCCGGGTTGCTTGAAAGAGTGCTCTTCCATGCCTCGACCTTTTGGCTCCCTCCGGTTTGGAGCTTCATGTTCCTCACCAAGCAACCATCTGCGAGGCGCCAATGAACAATGTTCGATTCTGCTTCAGCGTATTGACGGGAAAGGATATTTTGAACGTGGTTGATTCCCGGAAGAACCTCGTAGGTTGACCGCTCTAATTCCGTCACAATCGTTTGAGCGATTGGGTAGTGCAGGGCCGGTTCAATCATGCTAAGCACCCCTCCGAGGAGAGAGGAGGGGTGAGCTGTCGGGCGCCACCATTGATTCTTTCTGTTAGCTTCACGATCGGCTTTTTGCTCAGGTATCTCGACTTCTTTGTTGGTGTTCTTATTGACGAACACTTGGGGTCCAAGCATCCCTTTTGCCTTACCGTTATGACTTAGGAAACTCGATGTGATTCCGAAAATTGTGGCCCCATAGCCAATGGTCATCACTGGTTTTTTTGCAAATTTGCGCGTTAGGAGCTTGTCTGCTAATTCTTTACTGGCGCCCTCAGACATTAGCCCGTTTGTGTGGAGAGGATTGCCTTTCTCTTCCCAAACTCGTTTGGTATGATTGACAATTTCAAGGTACACATCTGACGGCTTTTCCGAATCATTTGGCAATACATTCACCGACTTTGCCATCTTCTCATCGCGTACAAGTGCAGACGCATGTTGATAGATGCTGGAAGAGGCATCGTGAGAGACTGGTAGGTTGACTTCCGCCCCGACACCCCCTTGGGCATAAGCTTCGCTCAACGCAATACAAGCAGAAAGACGTTGGAACCCTTCGCACTTAGCAGTGAAGACATCCCCCCGGCCCCATGCCTCAAATGTGCCCAGAGGATCTGCAGCGATAGCATCCACTACCATCCTGAACAAAGGTTCCTTTGAGGCTCGATCGTAAGACTGCCAAGTCTTATCGGCCATAAGGGCTTGAAGGAGCCCCCATTCTTCAAGAACTTGGCTCTCAGACTTCGATTCAACCAAAGAATCCAGCCCTTTGTGAAGGTGACCGGTTTCACTTACAATCGATTGCCCTCTCATGAGAGCCGCCGTGTGACGTTGAAGCCAAATCCACCCTCGCCCGCTCAAAGGGGCCAGTTTTGCAAACCGAAGAACACCTCGTGACAAATCGTCGTTCTGTGGAGACAGGAGTGTGGTGCCAGTCATCATGCGACCACGCCATTCAAACGTCCAAGGATGATAGAAACTCTTTGCTTCTCCCTGCTCAGAGACGTGATCCTTGACGAAATTCCCGGTTCTCTTCCATGCAGAAATTTGATTTTGGGTGATCCGTGGCTGAGTGTTTAAGAAAAAGGCATACTCCTTCTCGCCCGCTTTGTTTTCGAATTGTTTGATTTCTAAGTTATCTATGATTGATGTGCGAACTGCTTCTTTTAGAACCTCAAGTGCGACTTCCATAACCCTTCGATCTGCCTTCCATTCTGTCCTTTGCAAGTAATTTAAGGATTCAATAGCCTCTTGCGAAGGTTGAAATCGACAGTGGCCGAGGAGTTCTTCAGTCTTGTTGTTTGAAATCATTGGATAGCGAGACTGCATTGTTTTAGTGAGGTATCCACCTGCTCCGAACTGGTTGTAATCCCTCGGTAAAGAGAGCATTGGTAAATTCATATCTTCCCCAAGGGCTTCCTCAAGGGTATTTCGAGTGGTTCCATTTTCCCCAAGCGTCGTAAATTGCCCCTCGATTTGCTCGCTGATCTCCGGATTTAATGTAAGCATGTTGTGAGAATGGGCAGCAGTGGAACCATCTGAATACACCACGCTCTTTGGTTTTCTGGTACTAAACAGGTGGCGATTTGCACCGATAGCGTGGAGTATTTGACCGGCTACTTTCCCAGCCCACTCGTCCTGTGCTATGTACGGCTTTTCTTCCTCAAGGAAGAACAAGGCTGGCTTCAGTTTCTTTAGTTGCTTTGCCAGATTCCCCAACACACTCGTGTTTGTTGCGGTGTAAATTTTACCTTTGATGTTGTCAGACGATCGAACCTCGATATCCCCCCACTCGCTTGCAACTGTGATGGATCCAAACATTCCGACGGCACTCTCCAGTGCGTCTGAAATCTGCGAACTTGTTTGAAGGCGCCTCAGGCCATTGATTTCGCCCGATGTGGACACCTGTATTTTCTCTCCACTCGAGGTGAAACGGGCATGGTATGTTCCAGAGTCGGCCCGAGTTGTTGATGACAGAATAGTCTCGAGTGCGACTTGAGTTGAAATTTGTGATATGGTTTGGAAGTAATCGTTGGATTCGACGTATGTGTCGGGCGAAAGGGTCCACCGTGTACTCCGGCAGTGGCTGCATGTTGGCATGCTTTGACGGTCGGCACAAATGTTCAGCCGGTGAGCGATCTTGGTAGCATTTATGTCTCCAGTGCCGTGAATAGCCTGCAACTCGAGCTGGGTGAAAGCCCCTCTTGTGCCATACGATTCCTCTCCAACGGTTTTTATCGAACCGGCTTCGTCATCTTCATTAGAGAAATCAATCAAATCGAGTTCAAAATCCCCAAATTTTGTGCTTACAGCCATATCCCAAAGGAAATACCGAAACACTCCCCGAACATTGTAGGTGTTGATTGTTTGTTGTTTGTAGTCAAACACCCCGGTAAGTTGGTTGTCGAGGTGTTCATCCCACTCGTTTATCATGCGTTTCTTAGCGGCATCGACCGATTCCCCATCTTTCGAAGATGGAGAGATTTTCGAGGCGGGGGCGTTGTTAATTTTCTCCCTGATGTAGACTTTTAGGGATAATTTTGTAACATCGTAGAAGGTCCTGGTGTTGCTGGCCTCTGTGATCACAAGTTTTCCAATACAACCCGCGTTCTGACATGGCAAAGATCCATCCCATCTACGAACTCCATTCCAAGTTGCTTCAGCCTCTTTCTCGGACCTGTTCTGATTCGCCGTGATGAGCGTTTGATGGGTTTTTTTAATGTAAGGCTCTAGAAATTGGAAGTACTTTTCTTCGAATGAGCCAGATATCTCTAACTCTCCACCGTTCTCGACAATGAATGTCTCCCACGCGGATAAGACTGGAGAGAACACCTGCCGTTGCTCAACCAATTCCAGACCTTCAAAGATTATCTCAAGGGTTTTAGCCTCCTCTAAAGTTGGCTTGAATCCCGCTTCAAATCGTTCAATGCTCTTTCTTCCGAACCTCCCGCTGGAGGCTTTAATCATCAAATTCATTGAATCGGATTTGTCTTTCCTGATCCCGGGGAACGTGTCTTTCCTGAACCCTCGAATTTGGTCGGCAAAGTCTGGTCGAACATCCATGATTTGATGCCCGCTCGACCAAGTTTGTGTTTTTACAATACCGCTCTTTGAGGTCCTTTGTTCTTGTCGAATCTGAGCTATCTTCATTTCATCAATTGTTTCTTGCATCATACTAAAGCCTCCCATCGTTGAACTCCGACGGCTCTCTACTGAGCCTTCGGACTATCAACATAGTGTATTCAATGGGGAGAATGTTCATTCGATTTAGTTCGAACTGTAGCGTGGAAGATTCGAACCAGTAGAAATCGACAATGTCAGGGGTGAATGATAAACAATCTCCCTTCTCAAATGTACCTTCGATTGAAAACTCAATTTTTTACAAAGGCCCTCTCGGCTCAAATATGGTACCTCTCACGAAAATTAAAGGCTTCAAACTACGATGTTGATCGTGTTCTTCTCGGTTGTTTGTGGAGCATGTCCAAAATTAAGTCAGCCTCCCAAGATTACCGAGTTTGGAATGTCATCGAACAAACTTGTCAGGACGTCTGCTCTGTGTATGACGGTGAAACAGCGGGCCGTAATGTCAGGAGTCGAAGGAATTCAAGGTCGGTTCGTTATGCTGCCCGGGGACTCTTCTAAAAGCGAGGCGATGGATTATGAATCAAAATAGAACAAGACGACGGGGGCGCCCTGACCGACCTCGCATCATTGGAACGTTGGCTGAGCGGGCGGTTTTGATTACGAGCGCGAGTGAGGTTCTGACTGCGATGGCTGATTCTGGGCTCTTCGAAGAAAGCGATTTAACGTCGCTTGAAACCGTAATCCTCGGGTTTCTGAGAGAGCCTGAACCACGCTTATTGGGAATTTGCTCCTACTCCAACAACCATCGGACTGCATCCAATGCAGGGGAGCGGACGTGGAGGGTTTTAGTGAAAAGATCCCTCACGCATTCTCAAGACGGGGAGCTTGCTGCTACGCTGTACCATGAATTTCTTCACTCCATACTGGGTCACGATGAAGGCCACGGCGCTCTTTTCCAGAAATATGAATGCCTGTGGCCAGATTCTGGAACGGAGATGGTAAGATGATTGATTTAACACCAATGGACTGGGTAGTAAAAACTGGATTGGCATTGTATACATTTGGGTTTGTTTTGAGCTTGATTGTGTGGATCGGATTCTTTGTCATGGTCTCGCTAGAGAAATTTTTATGGCCAGAAAGAGAACCGACACTGTTCTTGAGGCTCCTTACTTGGAACGAGAAACTGGCAAGCAAGAACTTGAGTGATTACCGAGCCACTTTAGAAGGAAAGAATGTGCCTGCCCCTGAGGAAATTGACTATCTACCTGGCGGCCAATCTTCAATTGGAGGGGAATAAATGACCATTACAATCGGATTGGAAGCACACGATGGAACTGGTAAATCAAGAACTGCAGAGTCGTTAGCCAAAATCTTCAACGGCTATGTCAGAGAATCGGGTGGGCCGTTCAAGGTTGAACGAGACGCTCTAATCAAAGAGCGAAAGTCTGGGAAATTATCAATTGAAATGCTTGATGATCAAATTACTGAATCGTATCGGAGGGAATCTGAAGTCATCAAGGATTTGATTGAAAAAAGCCCTCACCAGATTGTCATTTTGGATCGAACTTGGGCTTCTCACGCTGCTGAACAAATTGAAGACTGCAGAAAGCACGATGTCGAATTTGAGCACTTTGGAGATTCCGGAGAGATAAGGTATCCTGCTGGAGTACTGAAGCCGACCCTCACATTTGAATTGAAGATCCATGAAAAAACTCGGAATCTGAGAGTTGAACGGCGAGGCGAGGTTTTGACCGAACGAGACATTCGGCTTAGCGAGGATGAACCGTACCGTGAGAATTTAGAAGGGACAAGAAAGAAACTTGGCTGCATCAGGTTGTTACTTAGAGAACGAAGTGAAGAGGTGGCAGCTTTGCGTGCTGCCCAGGTCCTCCTTGGAAGTTCAAAGACGCCACCTTTGATGGTGCACCAGTAAGAGGGTTCAGTTCGAACTTAACCATAGCATGTTCGAACCTCGAAAGATGTTGTGTCTCTAATATGACATGAACACTATTGATTTTTATAATTCGATTTCTGAAGAAAACATTCTCGCCATTTTCGCCTTCCTTGGCGCCGGGGCATTCTACATGCTGCGTTTGACCAAGATGATGCGTTCCCGTATCAACGAATTTGAGGAGCGTGATGCCCACGGGCGAGACGCATTCAAGAACGATATTGATCTTCTTCAGGGAATCGAAGAACGAATCGGGCTCGAGCACCGGCACGTTAAGAGCAACATCGAGAACGAACTTGTTGAGTATGAACTTGCTGCTTACGCCCTGAATCCCCGCCTTAAGGCTATGACAGAGGACATCCGGACGGCAAAGGAAACAGAAACTCGTTTCCTGAAGGCCTTGGGTGGTGAAATTAAGGCAATGCCGCCTGCAACGGACGGTACTGTACAAAATCAACCGCGCCTTGAAGAAATTCGGGCTGCGGTACCACAGGCGATGCAAATTGTGAGGCAATTGCAAGATAATCTAAGCGAACAGCGGGCTAAAACCCAACAATTGCTTGCCGATATTACAGTGATCAAGAATGGGTATGGAGTTGAGTGAAATGGTCGAAGAAATGAATGAAAGTACAAACAAGAGAAAGATTTTGATGCCTATAAAAACGCCAAAACCAATCTTAAGGCCAATAGCAACGATCAATGCCCTCAAAACCGAAAGTTTCTCTGATAGCGATTCAAGCAGTTTTGATTCGAATAATCCGGTTGCTCGTTCGAACAATCATGCACACAAAATGGAAGGAAAGAATATGTCAACTACACAAGAAAAGCCAAACGCACTGCAACTCGCCATCGATCGCGCCCTAAAGCAAGAGCCTGTGGAAGAAATCCATAATCCCCAGCAACATTCCCATCTGGAGGCATCTGGATTGGTTAACCATCAGCCGGCTCCAGTGAACAATCAGCTCCCAGGAAAGCCTACCGGAGCAGTCGGAACGGGTTTTTTCAAGTTCCCTAATCAAGAAATGCCTGTCGGTCACGGCGTGAACATACTGCGATGGGGCCCCTTGGGGTCAAACCAGTATGACCAACTACGCGTCACAGGATCCCCCATCGACTACATTCGTCATTGCGATTGGCACCTTCATGGAGCCTCGGTATGGATGGGTACGTCGGCGACTGGCGTCACAGACCCAGTAGGAGTGAATCCTGCAACTGGCGTTACTGGGTTTATACCTCAGGCTGTGAAGCACATTTCAGAACTTGTTCATACATCGAGGCGTTTCTCGGAAAACCGTGGCCTTGATGGAGACGGTAACGAGTATCAATTTGGCGTAGTGGCTGTTCTGGGAGGCCAAGATCACGCTGCTCTTCTTCGCCAAATTAAGAATGTTAAGAATAACGGAACTTTTGCGGAAGCGTTTCGCACTATTCATACGCCACAAGCGACACTCAAGGCGGCGCTCTTCAACGATATGGGGAAGGTTTTCGCCCTTGAACTAAACTTGGGCTCGCCTGGACAGTTTGGCCGAGGACGCCATCTTATTTTCATCCACCCAGCCAACGACATCGGCGGAGGAAAGTCTGACGAAAGTCTTGTAGAAGGTCGCCTTGGTACTCAATGTAGGTCCCTCTCTGATGAGTTTGTTTGGTGGCAAGCTGCCCTTGAACGGGTCGGGGGCAAGATCGGGGCAATCGAAACGACCCTCGGTGGAACCGCTAGGATTGGCCGGTACGCAATGCTTTCATCACGAATCCCGCGCAACATCATCGCAAAGGACGCCTTTGAATCAATTAATATTGACCGAGGAGATTGGATTCAGGAGAATCTTCAATCGCAATTGCAAGAGTATCGAGCGAACTTTGCAACGACATTGCTCCGTACGGCATGGGGTCGGTTCGGGGAACGTCTCAGTGGATTCCCTGTCATCCTCACCGATCGGCAAAATGCTTCAACGCAACAAGTGAATAAGATTCGAGCTCAGATTGCTATCTTGCGCTCGTTGTTCCTGGGCCATCCTGAACTTGATTTACTCCAAGGTGACATCTCTGACGAACGAATTGCAAAGCGCCGAGAGGAAGCCATCACTGAATCTCAATACATGACGATCCATGACACTGTAGAAACGAACCCACAGGGTCCATGGGATCAACAGCGACGGTTGCGAATGAACAGCACATTGCGAATTTCGCAATCAAAGATGTTGTCTTTGGCTCGTGCTGATGATCCATCACAGAACATCGATTATGCACAGCAGATTATCTCAGAGATGCGGGGCTTGGCCACAAGTGCCGAGGACACCTTGCCGGCAGGTGGGTTCGTTGTCGTCGATGCTTTGGTCCCAGCTAGCCTCTTGGCGGATGATGGAACTGCAATTACGAAGTCCACTGTCAGTCGGGCAGTGGAAGCGATTGCGCAGGGACTCGTTTCTGAAGGAATCGATAAACCGCTGATTAATCTGTACCAAATCCCGAATGGCGTGGGGGCTGGTAGGGATGATATCATCATTCAGATTACAGAAGACCAAACAGGAACCAACGTTCTTATCGTTGCCACCGAAGAAGCGAATCCATCTAAGAAGCGACGGATCGTATCAAATCCTGAAATGGATAAAATCTCAAATCCATATGGGTTGGTTGTATCTGCATTCCATAGGCTCTTGCTCCGAATGGTCAATGCTCACAAGCAAAGTGGGTATCACCATTGTGTCGTGGACGGCGATTTGATGATGGCCTTCTTCCGTCACTACTATGGAGGTTCATTTGGAAACCGTCCGAATCTGATACTTGGTGGTTCGGACCGCTTGCGAAACAAAACCGAAGGTAAGGGAGAGTGAACATAATGGAAATCGTAAACGCAATTCTAATTTTCTTGGCATTGGTGCTCATGTGGGGCGCCTTGAATCTTGAACGAACCCCTACTGCACGGGTTGAAGTCGATCAAAGTTCGCAACTGAATGATTCAATGACATTCTTGCAGAAACTACGTACGAAGTCACCGAATGAAGTCGTGCAGTCAAAGCGTGTGCGCGCCTACCAGGCAAACCTCCTGAAGATGGCCGATGAAAATCCAGATCTTCTGGTCGGGGCAGAAGATCTTCTCGACGAGCGAGAAAGGGATTCTAAGACACTCATTAGAGAAATGATCTCTGATGCTCGACGTGTTCGGGAAGCACATGTAGAGGAGAGGAAGCACATGGCTGAAACCATCGCTGAACAGCGCGCTGATGCAAGTGCTATCGAGGCTGATTTGATTGAATTGGTCGGGATGATTGCGCTAGCCAGCAAAGAGTCCTCCTCCACCACAGATACAATCTCTCGGGTTTCTGAAGATGTAGGGAAGGTGAAGGCAATTGTTGGATATTGACCTGTTCAGAGAAAGAGCAACAGGGTTGATTGCCCACCACCTAGAGAACATAGGCGTCCTCGGAGAAATGGGTGCTGATCAGCATGAAGCTGCAGCGCTTGAACTAAAGAATATCATTCTTGTTGAAGTAATCCAACCGCTTGAAGAAATGGTCCTCATGTTGGAGTTGTTTGAAAAAATGGGGTTGTTGAACGTCCCGCGTTCGATGGTTGCAAAGTGGGAATTGAATTTCAATTGCCTATTGACTCGGTTGGAGGTTCTAGAATGAGTGATTTGTCATCAGTTTTGGGAAAAATCGAAGCTGGTCTGAATGAATCGATTGATTCCTTACTCGCGTTTCAACTGATCCAAGAACAGGCACATTATCAGCTTCAGCCTCTGATGTCGGGAGCGCCTCCTGAACAAAATATGTTTTTTCTATCGAGTACCTTCGATTCAATGAAGTGTCTTCTCGAAATTGAAATTGAAGAAAACCGCCGGCTCTATGTGTCTCAACAAAAAGCCACAGAACTTGTCAAGCAGGATGTATTTGGCCCTGCCCTGGCCATCCGATTACAAGATTTGTCTGACATAGACGCCGCCATCAACGATGGTGAATACTCTAGGTATGTCCCAGGAGTATTGCAAGGAAAGGCGATTGTGGGCTCAGCAAACCACGGGGGGCTGGGTGAAGGCGGGGATTGGAAGTCGTGGTGTGTGAAGCTGGGAGATCTTAGCACTGTTTTCACTCGCTTAGCCAAGCAAATCCCCCCCACCCACCCTCTTGCCCCAACACTGGGATTGATGATCAACATGCTGAATTCTACACACCTTTGGTGCGAAGAACAGCGGCGACTCCAGATCGCAATCGAAGTGCTGTCTCGGCCAAACGAACAAAACGGCCCTGATTATGGATCATTTCTTCGACTTGAGCTCTTAGAGTTGCGGAGGCAAGCAGTCCCTCTTCCAAAAAGGGAGGAAGAAGAATGACATCCCAAATCGCCACAATTATGGTGATTCTGTTCCTTTCTCACGTTGGAATCATTGTGTACGCCTGGGTGGAGAGGCGCTGTAAGCCGCTGTTGTCTAAGTTGAAATTCTTTGAATCGGAGGTGGAAACTCTGCACAACATCGCAAATGAATACGCCGATCTCGGAATTATTGTCCCAGGGCAGTGTATTGTCTCACCCCAATCAGTTGTTGTTGTAGAGACGAAGCGGATTCAGACTAGGCTTGTCATTGAAATGGTAGCCGTGGGGTGTGCTGGAATGATTCCATCGGGTTTAATCGCTTTTATATTCAGCGTACTGGCTTGAAAAGAGCACCCTTCGGCGCGAAGGTCTCAAACCAAGAGGGCCTTTCGAATGGTTTGAGGGGAGTTCATGGCAGGTCCATCTAAAGTCGAATTTCCCGGGCAGAACAAGCAGCGTATCCGTATGCGGGGTACAAAGCACGCCAATGAAGCAACGGCGAATCGTATCAAGCGAGAACTAGCCCAACTGCTTGAAGATCCCAAAGGCAAACTGCCGCAAATGATGTGGAAGGGTCGCCTTCGCTGGGGACGCATGGATCCGGTCACAAAAACACTCAATGAATTGGACAAGGTCATCAAGAAGAAGAACGATGTTCGCTGGCTTGGTAAGCGCATGATGTCAAGGCGCGGTGATCCTGTTGCAAAGGCATTTGCTGGATCGTTACACGCAGCCCATGATGAAGATTTCAGCATGGTTGGAAAGTTCAGTTCAGGTTCGTTCGGTGGCGCCACGTTCATTCGACGAGGTGACGGGAAACAGGGCTACCTTGCCGGAATTCAGAACCATTCACACCTCACACTGCGCATGTTACCTTGGGAAGATCACGCCAAACGAGGCATGTATTTCTTCACTTGGAAGGGTGGTTTCGTCTGCACTGGCCCCAAACCTTCACCACCTGATGAGTGGTTGGAAGACGTGTTGGCTCGGTCCCGTTTCAAATTGACAAGGGACGCTGACCTCGCATTGCCCGTTTGGGTTTCTGAGGGCCTTGATCCCAACGCCGTGCTTGCTTTTGATGCAAGTTCCGATGGCTATGTCCGATTTTCATTCAAGCACGGGCCAATCGTGGCCATTGGTTTGGATGCACTTGGTGAAGCTGCGAAAAAGGAGTCATCGTTCATTCACCACTTAGCGCTTTCAATGCTGCCGCCGTTTCTCCCTTCAATTTTAGACATTGAAGCAAACTGGACTCCGAAAGGATGGCCTGAGGGGAAGCCTTTGCCTGAAGCAGCGGCAGAGGGTATTGACAAAATCATCGATGCTTGGCAGGGACTCTCGATGAATGAGGGACTCATTGCTATGGCCGTGCGACGCGCTGTGCTCGATGCCGTTGACAGCGGCTTGTTGCTCGGTGAGACATGGATCGAGGGTGATGATTTTGACGCAATCAAAGCCGGTTTAGCCGGCCATCCAGGCTCCAAAGATGAACGCCATCTTGCTTCACACATGCTCGTGGCCTCCATGTCGGAAGGACCCACAGAAGAATTCGGAATACGCATCAACCCACGCGGGGACATCGGCGAGCGGAAGGGCCAGGCTCTCGAAATCATGACGGGAACGAGTTGTGGAAACATCCTCGGTCCGTTGTGGGAGAAGTGGGGGGTGGCAGGTCTTGCTGGCCTCGGTATCGAAGGTGTCGAAGCCGAAGAAATTTGGAAGAAACAAAACAAGAAACCGCAACCGTTTGGAACCTTCCTCAAGAGTTTAGATTCTGCACGCAGTCAAGCCCAGCGCGTGGCTCGGTTCCCATCAAGAAGTGGTGACTTCACGGGTGCAGCCGGGAAGGTGCACGACTTGGTTTTGCAAGGTTTACTCGAAGGCATGGGGAAAGCAGAACGTGTCGCAACTGCCCGTCATACTTCCATTGATGAAGCGGCGGCTTCGTGGGCATGGTTGCTCGCTGCTGGCCGTTCAGCGGGCCAAGACTGGCATTTTGAAGTCAACGCACGAGACCGCGCCGGTGCTTGGTTAAGCGCAACGAAAACACTCTTGTCGTGCGGTGAAGCATTGCTTGGAGCAAATGCTGATGGCCTCGAAGAGTTCCAATCCTCATGGCAAGAAGCCTTTGACGCCCTTCGAACAGTCACCGGTGAATCGGCTTAATCGCCCCTCAATGAGGCAAGACAATCCAAATCGCTACGCCGATCAACGACAGTCCTAACGCGATGTTCAGTCGCTTGGCATTTTGAGGCGAGGTAAAGACTCGGCGAAGGCCAACGCCGAAGCCCGCCCAAACAAGGACAGCTGGGTAGCCAGCAAGGGCATTTAATGCGACAATGGCTACTTTGCTGAGCAGGCCAGTGCCAAACAATGTACCCCATGTCGCCATGAGCACGAGAAAATGAATCCATGCCTTGCCGTTGACGAATTGCAACAACATACCTGTTCGGAATCCAAGCCGATCAGTCTCATCAACTTCATCCAGCGGTTTTGGTTCAGCGCGCCCGATGGTGTAACCGAGGTAGGCGATGTAGCCTGCGCCGACAAAGGTCAACGCGTTGAAGATGGTTTCATTTGATTCAATCGCAGCAATCGCCAGACCAACCAAAACGCCGAGGATCGACCAGCCAGTCACCATCCCAATGGTGAGTGGAAGGGTTGCTCGAAAGCCGTGCTGTGCTCCATGTGCTGCGCAAAGCATGTTGTTTGGACCGGGAGTGAAGCACATCGGTACGATGAACACGATCAACGCAAGCAATGCGGTTGTGTCCATGTTTCATTCCCCGTGATGGGTGTGGAATCAAACGTTAGCAAAGCCACGCTCGATGTCGGCCCAAAGGTCTTCGAGGTCTTCGATTCCAATGCTCATTCGGACGTAGCCAGGGACGAGACCTGCTGCATGTCGCACATCCTCAGGGATCATCATGTGGCTTGAGTTGAAAGGGCATTCGACAAGTGATTCGACGCCGCCGAGGCTTGTTGCTTCGTAGATCATGGTGAGGCCGCGCATGAACTTGAGGGCTGCTTCGTCGCCGCCTTTGACAACGAATCCAATCATGCCGGTGCCCTTGGGCATCACGCGTTGAGCGACTTCGTAATCATCGTGAGAAGGAAGCGATGGGTGGTTGACCCGTTCGATCATTGGGTGTGCTTCAAGGCGTTGCGCAAGGGTTGCTGCGTTTTGGCAAAGGGTTGGCATCCGTACGTGGAGGGTGCGCATGCCGCGTTCCAAAAGATAGCAGTTGTGAGGGTCCGGGCTTCCACCGAAGTGGACCTTACGGGGGAAGATTTGGGCAATGTGTTCCTTGGAACCAACGACGGCGCCCCCGATAATATCGGAGTGCCCACCGAGGTACTTTGTGGTCGAGTGAATCACCAAATCAACGCCCATGTTGAGCGGTTGGCAGGCCCAAGGTGAGGCGAAGGTGTTGTCGATAATGCACAACAAGTTGTGGCGCTTTGCGACGGCCACCATAGCAGGAATGTCGCACACCTTCAACACCGGGTTGGTCAGCGTTTCGATGTAGAGGATCTTGGTGTTTGGTTGGATTGCGGCTTCGTAGGAGGCGGGGTCACGCATATCGGCCATGGTTGTTGAAATGCCAAAGCGTGGGAGTTCTTCGGTCATCAGGCCATAGGTCCCGCCGTAGACGTCGGTCGATGCGACGATGTGATCGCCGGAACTCAGCAGAGCCATGAGGGTGGTTGAGATTGCGGACATTCCTGAAGCGAAGGTTTCGGCATCTTCGCCACATTCCATAGCGGTTAACTTCTGTGCGACTGCATCAGAGTTTACCGAAGAGAGGCGGGCGTAAAGGAGGGTGTGTTGGGCGCCAGCAGCCCATCCAGCATAGCGTTCGTCGGTCAACTTGTAGGTCGAAGATTGGAAAATTGGGGTGTTGACGGCGTCACCTACGTGGTTCGTTCCGCTGTGAACTGCCTTGCTGCCAAAGCCAGTGTACGTATGTGGTATTTTGTCGCTCATCTTATCCCTCATTTGTTTCGAGTCGCCGCCTGCAATTTAGTCTTCCGAATCCCCTTGAGTGAAAAATTCGACAACGATGTTCCCTAAAAACAGTGCACTGCCGCCAACGAAAATCCATGTGCTCCATTCGACCAAGTCCAATCCTAAACCGTAAATGGTTGCCCAAACGGGCTCAAAGGCATAGATGATAGCCGCTTGAATTGGGTGAAGGTACCGCTGGAACATGTTGAGCAGCAGTAAACAAAAGAGCGAACCTCCGATGCCCAAGCACAACACTGGGATGAAAACACCGTCAGCGAAAATGAAGCTCCATTCTTTTGAGGTTCTGCCGCCACCGAGGATGAAGGTCAGGGCAACCGCTCCAATCGCAACGACTGTGAACGAAGTCAGTGTGACTCCAATCGGATCCATGGCGCGAGTGATTTTCTGGGTGTAGATGATATGAAGGGCAAAGAAAACGGCGCAGAACACGGTTAGAATCTCGCCTAGCCCCCACGTCAAATGTGGAGGTCCTTGAATAAAGCCCGCCCCAAATGTTGCAAGGACAACGCCAAGAATCAGCACCCGCGACGGTCGTTTTTTAGTCATAGCAACGGTGATCAGGGCCGTGAAGACCACGTACAAAGAAGTCAGAAAGGCGGAAACAGCGGGATTTATTTCGTCCAAGCCAACCATTTGGGTGACGAAGCCAACGAGCATCAGTCCGCCAAGAATGGTGCCCCCGCCCCACTGTTCGGAGTCGGTGAGCGCTGCGCGCGCTTTTGGGAAGAGTGCAAACATCAAGACCGCTGCTACGGCAAATCGAGCCGCCACCAAGACAGCGACAACACGCGTGTTACCGTACGTTTCGATTTCGGGTTGAAGTGCATTCAAGGCCTGCTTCATCCAGATGAATGTTGCACCCCACACGCATGTGACGGCCAATAAAGCCCCAATCGCCATTTTTCGTTGCTTCGGGTTAAGCGGATCGATGCCGAAGGCGGGGGCTGTGTCGTGCGAAGAATCCCCCATGGCCGGGCCTTAGCCGTTCGCCGCATGAGGATAACGGTGAAGACGGGGCGTTTGCACCACCTTGAACGCGAACACTCAAGGAGTGAACCGGTTGTGTCAACAGCATGACCGATGCCAATGGTTCTGCCGAGCAAGCCTGGGAGCAACCCATCGAAACCGGTGAGGCCCCGGAAAATGGAGCAACCTTTGACGCAATTATCGTCGGCGGCGGGCCGGGTGGAGCATCCGCAGCAGGGTACTTGGCCATGTCCGGTGCCAAGGTGCTTATGATCGAAAAAGACGTCTGGCCAAGAGACAAAGTCTGTGGAGATGCAGTCGGTGGAAAATCTCTGAGTCACGTGGCAGCACTCGGCGTGAAGGCCGACCTTGAGGCAAGTCCGCATTTCCGCGTGACCGGCATTGTCTTCTCATCGCCAAAAGGCAAGAGTGTCCGTGTCCCACTGCCTGAAGAGGATGTGGCTCGACTCGAGGCGGGCTATGCATTACCGCGCGCTCAGTTTGATTCTCTGTTGTTCAACCGATGCCAAGCAATGGTTCGCGAAGCTGGTGGTTCAATCATCCAAGGCGGCGACGTTCGAACTGTTTTGTTCGATGATGGAAATGGAGGTGAAGACCCTGGCGAAGGCAGCGGCGATGCACGACATGCTGCTGGCGTTGTCGTTCGTATCGGCGGGCGGAAGGGCGAAGAATTCACGTTCTACACCAAGGAACTCGTTGGGGCTGGCGGCTACCGTTGCCCCGTCGCCAAATCTGTTGTCGAGTCAAGTTACAGTGAACCGATGATTGATCGCGACCACTATTGTGGCGGCTACCGTGAATATTGGCGCAACGTCAAGGGCTGTGGAACAAACACTGGGGACATCGAAATTCACTTTGTTGACTCCGTGATCCCTGGCTATTTTTGGCTGTTCCCTGTTTCTGAAGACGTCGTCAACGTCGGTATTGGCATGGTGATGGGGTTACTCGACAAGCAAAAGAAGAAACTCAAGGCGCTTCAAGCCGACGTCATTGCAAACCATCATCTGTTCAAAGACCGCTTTGCTGAAGCAGAAATGATCCCCGGTTCCGCCAAAGGTTGGCAACTGCCGTTCGGCTCGCCGAGGAAGAAGTCCAAGTTGAGCCCACGCCGGTCGAGCATGAACGGCGTTCGCCTTGTTGGCGACGCTGCATCGCTTGTCGACCCTTTCTCTGGCGAAGGTGTCGGAAACGCACTCGTCACGGGTGAAATAGCAGCCAATCACATCCTCGAAAAGAAAACACCACTGGAATATCAAGAAGAAGTGTGGAAGGTCCTTGGTCCAGAACTCATCAATTCATTCCGAATGCAAAAACTCAGTCGGCGCTCCTGGCTGCTCAATTGGTTTGTCGGCAAGGCTGAACGAAAGCCTGCACTGCAAGAGATGATGACTGAAATGATTGCGAGCAAGGAAGCACAAGAAAACCTCCACTCGCCGTGGTTCATGATGAAAACCCTGCTCTTTTGAGGTGAATCTATGAACGCAGATCTTGAGGGAATTGAAGCGGTGTTCCTCGATCTTGATGGAACAATTTACCTTGGTGGCGACCTCATCCCCGGTGCTATGGACTTTCTTCAGCGGTGCAAAGATCAAGGCGTTGCTCGGTATTTTCTTTCGAACAATTCAAGCCGTTCCGTAACGCAGTACCTCAAAAAACTGCAAGGTTTCGGCATTTCAGCAACACAAGAAGATGTGCTGCTGTCGACCCATGACTTGCTGGCCTGGCTTCACAAAGAGGCCATCACAGAAACATGGTTGATCGGAACCGAAGGCATGCGTGAGATGATGGAAGAGGTGGGTATTGCGACCAAGTCCTCCAGTCCACAGTACGTTGTCCTCGGGTACGATACTGAAATCAATTACGAAAAGATCGCCACCGGAAGCATCCATTTGCATACGGGTGTGCCTCTGGTCGCAAGCCATCCAGACATGGTGTGCCCTTCTCCCGATGGAGGCTTACCTGATGTCGGCGCCTACCTCGCCATGCTGAAAGTCACAACCGGCGTTGACCCTGTCCACATCACTGGAAAGCCAAATGCTGGCATGATTTTGCATAAAATTGAGGCTTTAGGCCTCGATCCGGCGAAATGCGCTATGGTTGGCGACAGGTTGTACACTGACATCGCCATGGCCACCCGCGCTGGCTGTGTTGGCGTCTTGGTCCTGTCTGGTGAAGCAACTCGCGATGATGTAGCTGCACTGCCCGATGGCGCTGAACAGCAGCCAACATTAATCGTTGAGAGCGTCGACGAACTGCTGCGGTGAACAAGAGAATGTCCTTCAGCATCAGGTGGAAATGGTGGCGTGCGCGCCGGAAATCATTCCCTCATGATGAAATTCACCGAGCGGGCGACTTGGCAGAAACTAGGCTCGCTAAACTTTCTCGTGCGGCTGGAAAGGCCAATGGATGGAAAATTTACGAATCGGTTCGCATCCCCGATCCCGATGGAGGTCGACGGGAAATCGACATGGTCCTCATCGGTGGTGACATGATGTTGGTCGTGGAACAAAAGCACTGGGCTGGATCGTTTGTGATCACGAAGGACCACCACTTTGTCCAACATCGGAACAATGGTTCGGAACACAACCATGACGGAGTGGCTGACCGAATCGCAAGAAAAGCTGACTTGTTGGCAGCGTTGCATAACAAGCGCCTTGGCCTCGAAGGCAAAGACAAACTGTCGTATCGCGTTGTTGTGGCGATGACACATCAACGGTTGGAATGGCCAAAGGTTCCAAAGGATTTGAAAGCTGAAATGGTCAATGAGGCTGGTTTTATCGAATTGTTAGAGAAAAACAACCCCGGACCACCCAATGAAGACCTCACTGAAACCCTTGAGGGGTTCAACACATGGGATGAAGTTCACTTGAACGGTGGGCTGTTGCTCAAGGGTGACGTCTATGGCCTCGGTCTTGGAAAAGAGGCTGACGGATGGTTTTCCGAACGTGATTCGGATGTTGATGCGGCGTTAACTCAACGCCGCTCAATGACCTCCTTGTTCTCCAACAACCCAACGCGCGTCCACCTCTCCCGTGGGTCGAAAAACATCGAAGCAAACGTCCCATATGGGCTTTCAATCGACATGCATGTGGTTGGAGAAAAGCACCGTAGAGCCGTCGATTGGGCCAACATTGAACGGATTTTTGTCTCAAAACCGCCTGCAAAATGGGCTGTGCACAACAATCCCTTCGAAGAACAAGACTCATGAGGGTTCGGCAGGCGCTTCCGTCTATGGCGTCCATGTGGATCGAAGCAATTGGCTTGATTGCCGGTGTCATCGGTATCTTTGCTTGGATCCCTCAAATCAACGAGGTTTGGGTCCACAAGCGTCACGAAGGATTGTCATTGACCTCATTCAGTGTTGTATCGGTCGCTTTGCTTCTCTGGCTGGTGTACGGAATTCTTGTTGATTCGATTGCCATGATTGTGGCCAACATCATGACGCTCACTGTGATTGGCGCCATCATCTTGGGTGCATGGCGCGCCCGGCGAACTGAAGATGCTGCGTGATACAGTGGGAAAGGGTCAAAGCCAAGGCCACCGGAAAGTGAACCATGAAGGATAATTTTTGGGACGCCGTAGCGGATGCCCCGGAAAAAGAATCATCGGCGCCAGCCCTTGTACCGGGCGAACCGACAGAAGTTTTCGCCCCCTCACAGCCAGCATTTGATGGCGGAAGATCGTCGCTCGAAGTGGTTGAATCTGGCCGAATATACTCTGCACAACTTTCAGATTTCGACGTGTCTGCATGGGACAGTGAAAATGATGCCCAGGATATTATCGACTGGTTTAATCAAGAATACGCGAAGCAGGGGGGCTCGAAGAAGAGCCTCAAATTCTTCAAGGAAGCCACGGATATTGCCAATTTTAATTCAAAGGCCGACGCAAAAACCTTTCTTGCACTCGCATTGGGTATTCTCAACGGTAAGATTGACATCGACAAAAACGGTGAGCTGGAAGGATGGATTTCCGGAGATCACCCTCAATGGATGAAGCAGTATGAAGCGGCTGCAACAAAATGGGCCAATATTGCAGCAGCTTCAGCGTTTACGATACTGATGATCGTCGTTCTCGTTTCCGGAAGCATCCTCACGGTGAGTGTTCTTGGCCAACTGGAGGGTCAAGATTGGCCAACGGGTGAAGCCGAGGTTATTGAATTTGAGGAGTGGGTTGAAACTTCGTGCGATGAGGATGGGTGCTCTGACACTCAATACGCCTATGCTACATTTATGTTACATTGCTTCTCCTTTTCTGGTGATCAAGGCGTGGAGTGGAAGTGTAGTGGTAACGAGACAGAAAACACAACGGCGTTCGAGCACACTTACGAATCTGGGTATTTTGAACACGCACCGGTGAGGTACATGATCGATGAGCTGTCCGGTGAATCGACGCACACTATCGCCTACAATCCACTCAATCCCGAAGAGGTTGATTTGCGACCCGGGTTTCAAATGAATTGGGAATGGATCCTCCCCGTCATCATCCCATGTGCAATTCTTTTGGTGATCGCTCGAAATCCAAGTGTGAGTGTCAAAGGCGGATATGCCTGTATCTTCAGTCGCTGAGCAGGCAACTCAGCGTTTGATTTTACTCAACACATCAATTCGCTTCAATACGCCGACTTTGTTGTTTCGATGATCACGGCGCCAATCTTGTACGGGTCGCCGTTCGATGCAGGACGACGGTCTTCAAGGCGGCCAATCCAACCATCTTCACGAACGGTGCTTGGGATGCGAATTGAGGCTCCGCGGTCAGATACACCGTAGGAAAACTGGTCGATGGATTGGGTTTCATGCAGACCTGTGAGTCGCATTTCATTGTGGGCTCCGTAAACGTCCATGTGCTTCTTGATGTTGCGTCCAAAGGCTTCACAAATTGCAATGAATATTTCTTCCTTGCCGCTTGTTCGCATGGCTGTATCGGAAAAGTTTGCGTGCATTCCAGATCCATTCCAGTCGCCTTCGACTGGTTTCGGGTGGTACTCGATGTAGAATCCGTAGCTCTCTGTGAGGCGGTCGAGCAAGTAACGAGCAACCCAGAGTTCATCGCCAGCGCGCTTTGCACCCTTCGCGAACACTTGGAATTCCCATTGTCCACAGGCCACTTCTTGGTTGATACCCTCGAAATTAATCCCTGCTTCGAGGCATAGGTCTGCGTGTTCTTCGACAAAGGCTCGGCCGTGGGTATTCTTTCCACCGACAGAGCAGTAGTAGAGTCCTTGGGGACCTGGATAGCCGCCAACAGGGAAACCAAGTGGAAGGTGAGTGTCTCCATCCATGATGAAGTATTCTTGCTCAAAGCCGAACCAGAAATCTTCGTCGTCGTCGTCAATTGTTGCGCGGGCGTTGCTCGGATGTGGGGTGCCGTCAGCGTTCATTACTTCGCACATCACAAGGAACCCGTTGATGCGCTGGGGGTCTGGGAAAATGGTAACTGGTTTGAGCAAACAGTCTGATGACCCTCCTTCGGCTTGCCGAGTCGAGGACCCGTCAAACATCCATTCTGGACAGTCTTCAAGGTCGCCAGAGAAATTTTCTCGGACCATGGTTTTGCTCCTCATGTTCTGAGTTGGTTCATATCCGTCGAGCCAGATGTATTCTAATTTCGATTTATCGATCATAGGTATCACCCTCTTGCTTACCGAGACGGTATATCAACCATACGCACAGTAAAGAGCGATAATTTAGCACTTAATGCACAGTAAAAAGCATTTAAAATGTTCGTTTGAGCATTATATTGGCAAAGGTATGCGTCGATGTTTGTTCGAATGTGTGGGGGATTTGGCTTTTTTTGCTCGTTTGACCAACCTGTGCTTGATTCGGTCTTTTCGTTGACTTTTGAGCGGCCAACCGGTGAACTCATGCTGTTGATGGCCTTGGGATGAAGCATGGAGATACCGAGCGGTGGGTTTCTACGCCAATGGCGTAAAACACTCGGTTTGACCCAGGCTCAACTTGCTCAAGAAAGTGGTTTGACTCAATCCGTCATCGCCAAAGTGGAACGGGAAAGCGTGGACCCGCGTGCCTCGACACTGCGGAGGATGGTCGCTGCTCTCTTGCGATGCGAGAGCCCAAATCAACCGCACACGGTTGGTGATATCATGGTCAAGGAAGTCGCGGTTCTTTCACCCGACGACAGCGCCCAGTCGGCCATTGATCGCATGGTGCGGGAAGGCATCAGTCAGCTGCCAGTCGTTTCGGCAAACGGCGCCATCATGGGGTTGGTGTCGGAAGCAAGTTTACTCGGCCTGCATGTCAAGCGAGACGCACCCGTGCAGTCTGTTATGCAGATGAATTTTGAAGTGGTCAACCTCGGTGTTTCAATCGCTGAAGGGCGACGACTTTTGGTCGAACGGGAAGTCCTTCTTATCACCGATGCTGGAATTTTGTGTGGCCTTGTGAGCCGCATTGACATGGTCAGGGCGTTGAGCAAGGTCGAGTCCGAACATCACTGATTGTTTGCTGCGTCTTCGCCTTGTGGCGTCATCAGCACGTTGCTGCCATCTCGAACCACGTGAGGGAGTGAAAGGGTTCCGCCGTTCACGGTGATCGGGCACGTGATGCCGCAGGCAGGTGCGAGGTAATCTTCACCGGTTTCAGTGAGCACAAGACGGATGCCGTGGCCTGCTGGTAACAGCGCATCGATGGCTTGGAATTCCATCATCATGGTCAAACTCTGACCTGGCAAAACGGTTTGGGGGTCGCTGCCGCCTTCGTAGTATCGGATGTCCATCGTTGCATGACCAAGCCTAAGGCCGGTTTCTGCATCCTGCAGTTCTGCGAAAATTTGCCCCCCGTCCATTGCTGCTTGGACGTCGAGGTGAAGGGTTGTCAGCCCTGAGATGAGGATATCGTTCATCGAATCGAGGGCTTCGCACTCAAAGGTAACAGAAGCAAGTGTTCCGCCGCCGCCTGATATTCCTTGGACGCTGTTGCCGTTCTGGACGCACCCATCGAGGGCCACATCGCGCCATTGACGGTCTTCAGGAGGCCATGTTGGCTCGATGCGCCATTCGCCATCATTGCGTTGAATCTGAGCGTGGAGTTCTGGCTTCTCTCCGATTCCTTTCAAGTAATACTCAAACCATTCAAACAAGTCTTGGCCCCAATCCCAGCGAGTCATATTTTCAATCGCTTCTCCGCCGTATCCGCTTTCTTGCGCGTTGTGCTTTGACCATTGGTCTGGATAGTTATGCTCCCATTGACCAAGCATACCTCGAACATCAAAACCTGCATCGATAAACATCTGATACCACGGGAAAACTTGGTGGGGGTCGACGTTCCAGTCTTGCATTCCTTGAACCCAGTAAACGCTGCCGTTATAGTTGGTAAGTGCCTTCGAAATATGCTCTCTTTCCTCGTAATAATTAGCCATATAGGGGTCTAATTCCCCCATGCCATACGTCACTGGCCCTGCGAAAAGGCCTTCGATAATATCAGGACAAATGTTGTCCAGATCTTCGCCGTTATAATCAACAGTGCTGCCAAAATAATTCATGTGCATCACTTGACTACGAGCCTCTGCACTTCCGTTCTTGTAGAGGAGGGGGTGGAGGCCTGTGGTTCCGGAGATTGGTACGATGGTTGCCAAATGTTCGCTTCCATGCACGGCAGCCTCCCATTGCGTTGCGCCTTCGTATGATTTCCCATACAGCCCAACCTTGCCGTTTGACCAGTTTTGCTTTCCAAGCCATTCAACGGCCTGATGAATCCCCCAGCCTTCTCCTTCACCGCGATAATCGAAACATCCTGAAGATTCTTCGGTTCCGAAAACGGAGACTTGGGCGAAGGCATAGCCGTGTGGAATGTAATTATCGTAAATGAACTCGCCTCGACCGCCTCCGACAACGTTTGTTGCGCCTGATTCGTCGCCTGGTTGGCCGAAGGAAAAGTACGGGCTGACCACTGCGATGACCGGTACTTGATCGCCCATTTCCGTGTTGGATGGGAGCCAGTAAGAAAGGTGGACGTTCGACGTAGCAGGTCCGGTTTCCCAAACTTCGGATGTGTCCACCTCAAAGGTCGCTTCTTGGACCTCAAGAGCGGTGTAAGGGCCTGGTTCGAGGACATACGAATAGCTGTCAGTCCAGTTCCAATCCAATTGGTGGCGGTCCCAAACCTCGGGGTACATCGGAGCGTCTCCTGCGTCGGCATCGCCGGTTGATGAAGCGCCCAAGCACCCTGAAAGGGGCCCGAGCAACATCAGAAGGGTCAGCATCCAAGGAGCACGCATTGTTTCTGCGGCGTAGTCGGCCATCATGAAGGTGATGATTGGTTGCTGTAAACTCAAAAGGGAGTTTGGTGTGGGCGGAGCATGGTTGTCCTCGTCACCGGCGCTGCTGGATTCATCGGTTCCCACGTCGTTGAACGGTTGTTGAAGCAAGGGCACCAGGTTCGCGCCACGGCGCGGCAAGCCGGCACTGCTCGATTTTTGGATTCCTTTTTCTTGGCCAAAGGGGCTTCTCTTGAGATTGTTGAGATGGATTTGCTCAATGGCCCGAGTGTGGACGCCGCCGTTGCGGGTTGCACCGTTGTGATTCACTGTGCTGCTGTGCTCATGGTCGGTATCAGCGAGGTCCAACGAGATTTGATCAACCCGTCTGTGGTTGGGACCAAGAATGTGTGCGATGCCATTGCTAAAAGTGGGACCGTGAAGACGATCATTCACACCTCTTCAGTCGCGGCAATCCGCAGTTCTGTGTACGAAAACGGCCAGGTGTTCGGCGTTGATGATTGGTGTGAAGATGCTTCGGCTGAGGTCAACCCCTATGGTTTTGCAAAAGCCGAAGGAGAACGGGTTATGCGCTCTTTTGTCAATGGTTTCGACGACGAAACGCGACCTCGTTTGATGACCATTCACCCCTCGATTGTCTTTGGGCCCATTCATCACCCACGTCACTTGAAGGGGTCAATGGCTTACCTGAAACATTTCACCACAAAACTCCCTTTCGTTCTGAACACGTACCTCAACTTCGTTGATGTTCGGGATGTTGCAGACGCCCACATCGCCGCCATAGAGCACGGGGAAGATGGTGGTCGAATGGTGTTGCACACAAGAGGGATGTGGATGAAAGAAATCGGGCACGAATTGAGATCTCTAAAACCGGATGGGTCGTGGCCAGTTCGGACATTGCCGACGTGGCTCACCCTCATTCTTGCAGTGTTCCACCCAAAACTTGGAGTGAAAACCGTTCGTTCAAGCCTAGGGCGATATCTGGATTATGATGTCGGCTCAAGTTTCACCGACCTTGGGCTCACGCCAACCTCGACCGATGCAACATTTGTCGATGCTTTGGAATCCATCGCTTGAATGAAAGAGCCTTAGGGGGCTGTTTTTCGACCCGCGCCGGACCTCCCTTTTTATCTTATGAAGGTCTGATAATAAATTAGGTGAGGCCCGTGGACGAAGCAACCTTGGTTTTGAATGTCATGCTCTATGTCCTTCTCCCGCTATGGGGCTTTGCCAGCATGCTGGATTGGTGGTGCCATCGAAACACCAACATCGAGGGTACTTCGGGGCTGCGGGAAGCGAATGTGCACATTCTCATGGGCGCTCAAATTGGACTCCCGCTGGTGCTTTCTTTAGTCTTTGAAGTGAATGTTTTGGTGATGTTGATGTGCTTTGCTGCCCTCGTAGCACACGAATTTATCGCCCATTACGACGTGCACTTTACCACTGGAAAGCGCGAAATAAGTATCTGGGAAGTTCATGCCCACAACTACCTTGCAACCCTACCGTTTTTCCTCCTTTTGCTGATCATCGTTCGAAAATGGGAGGTTTTTGTTAACACGATCACGTTGGATTGGGGTGGCGAATTTGGCCTCGAGTGGCGCCAAGAGCCGTTGGGTGCATCTGGAAACTATGCAGCCCTCTACATGGGCTCAATGGGTCTGCTCGTCGTTGGGCCATACTTCCAAGAGTGGTGGCGTTGCTACACATATAAGAAAAGGAAATTGGCCGAGGTGGACTCGTGAGCGTCTATATCACCAGCACAGGTGCTTTCCTCCCAGGGCCTCCAATCGCCATCGAAGAAGTCGAAGGTGTGCTTGGAGCAGTGAATGGGAAGCCTTCTTCACTTCGTGTACAAATTCAAAAAGCAAACAAAATTCAAACCAGACACTATGCCATTGATTCGAACCAACAAACAACCCATAGCAACACAGAGATGGCGTCCAATGCAGCCTCCCAATGCCTTGACCGTGCATTTGTTGCCAAGGAAGGCGTTGGTATGTTGGCGGTTGCCACCACCCAAGGCGACCATCCGGCGCCAGGCATGGCGAGCATGGTTCAAGCTGAACTCGGATTAGCCGACCTTGAAATTTTAACGACGCATGGTATCTGTTCGTCATCGATGATGGCACTCAAAGCAGCGTGGAACAGCCTGCGCCTCGATGAGCATGAAGCTGCCCTGGTCGTCTCGAGCGAATTGGCCAGCCGTTTACTCAAGAAACAGAGGTATGAGGCCGCAACACATTCGACGTTTGCCGAGAAACGAATCGATTTCAACACCGAATTTCTTCGGTGGATGCTCTCTGACGGTGCTGGCGCTCTGTTGTTACAAAACAAACCAGCGCCGAAAGGCATGAGTTTGCGCATTGATTGGATGAGGGGTTTCTCTCACGCCCATGCCTTCCCAACATGCATGAGCGTTGGATCTGCTGGGCGGGTTGAAGACACCCGCACATGGCAAGATTACGACAGTTATGCCGAAGCTGAAATTGACGGGGCCTTGCTGCTCCGGCAAGATGTTCGGTTGTTGGACAACATCCTCCGCATGGGTGTTGATGGATACTTGCGGCTGGTAGAAGAGGGCGTCTCGAAGCCCTTGGAAGTCGACCATTTCTTGTGCCATTACTCGAGCCACCATTTCCGAGATAAAATATTAGATTTGCTTGATGCTGCTGGTGTCGGCATTCCTGAAGAGCGGTGGTGGACCAACCTTTACACGCGTGGAAACACGGGTGCTGCTTCGTTGTTCATCATGTTAGATGAATTCCTCCGAACCGATGAAATTGAAGTCAAAGAAGGTGAAAAGATTCTATGTTTTGTTCCTGAAAGTGGGCGTTTCAACACGACCTACATGCAACTGACGGTGGTGAAAGGGTGAACGATGGAGAAATTATGATCGAGGGCGGAACGCCAGTTGCTTCAATGGATGAAGGAGTGGATACTATGGATTTGAATCCACATGCACAAGTGTGCCTGCAACACCTTTTACGCGCTTGGCTCGGCTTTGAACGGGACCTCTCGACCGTGCCGTTGTTGCGCCGAATCGACCTTGGCACCTACACGGTTGAAGACCACCTTTGCCTGTTACGAAACCTTCGCCAACAAGTCATTGAAGGGTCGCGCTGGATCACACGGGCTGCCAGCAGTTTTGATCGGCATCATGCAGAAATCAGGTCAACCATCATTTCCCACGCCGTGGATGAACACCGTGATTATGAATTGTTAGAACAGGATTACGTTGCTTCTGGTGGGCGGATCGAAGATGTGCAAGGCATGGAGCGAAACATCGGCTCCGAAGCCCTGCATGGTTACTTGATGCACCGCTCTTCGCGCCCGAACCCCATTGATTTGCTCGGAGCGATGTGGATCATTGAGGGCCTGGGTGAGAAGATGGCTCGGTCGTGGGCTGAACGAATTCAAGAATTAACGGGACTCTCAGAAGATTCTACTCGGTTCATGACCTATCATGGACACAATGACAGCGAACACATGCTGCGGTTTTACCAAATGCTCGATGAAGTCTGCATCAACGATGATGCTGTGGCTTCTATTGTCAAAACAGCAAAGGTCGTTGCAAGACTCTACCGTCTACAATTGGAGGAAGTACAACATGGCTTCAAATGAACAAACCCTCACTCGAAAACAACGACGAAATGACCGAAAGCGCGCCAAGGCCATGGCGGCAAATCATGGACGGATGCCAGCAACCCTGAGCGATGCCCTGGTCGGTGATGACAGTTTGCCACTCGACGCCGCTGCCAAAGAATACTGGGTGAAAGATTTGAAAAACCCGCTTCGAATTATCGTCTTGCCAACCCTTCGAATCCTCCTCACCATCACGTTACACATCACCTATTACCTCAAACGTCTGCTGCCAATTCAGTGGAAAGCGCATGGCTTCT
>Ga0302114_10000500_pt1 | contig 27421 bp, 24 predicted proteins | sample AG5_Surface_MG_FD_203107 | JGI IMG/M metagenome (GOLD analysis project Ga0302114, IMG submission 203107) | Marine microbial communities from Western Arctic Ocean, Canada - AG5_Surface | ecosystem: Environmental > Aquatic > Marine > Oceanic | place: Canada: Western Arctic Ocean | collected...
GTCGCAACTTGTCCAGGTACGATTTCGCCAAACGCAGCCTTTTCTCATCCGCGGTCTCCACGATCTCTTCGTCGGCATCGGGCTCGGTCTCGGCTTTACGCCCACCAGCGCGTCGCGCGCGGTCATCGCCGTCGCCGTCATCCATCGCGCCTTCCATCATGTCATCCTCCCCGTCAATCTCATCCCCGGCGTCGTCCTCGCCACCGCCTCGCCCCTGATTACCGCCGCCGCCGCCGCCGCGTTGCTTTTTGTCCACCTTTTGTCGCGCACCCGCGAACACTTTCCTGCCCTTCGTCGGGGCCTCATGCGGACGCTTCTTGCTGCTCGTCAGCCCCGCCGCTCGCTTCGGAGGCATCGCGAAACGACGAACCCAATCGTCGTCTCCACCGAGGTCTCGAGAGGCGCGCGAAGAGCTCTGAATGAAACGAGAGCACATCCCCAGAAAAAAGGTCCCCAGTGGGGATCCGAGAAGCGACACTCTTGAGTTATTAGACCGTCAAGTATTTCCCATTTTACACATTCCACAGACTGATTGCCCATACACGACTGACACTTTATTTTTTCTCTCGGAGATCAAACCCACTTTTTCGTTCAAACAAAGAAACGATCACCCCGCACCTCACTTGATACGTCCGCGTGTCCGCGTGCTGGACTCGCGTCGGGGAAACGGCAACACCGACTCCGCTTGTTTCTACGGTAACCGCGGGGATCCGGCAACGAGACGCGGGCGAGGTTACACCCCCGACCGCTCGCAGATCTCGCGCTGACGTGAACGCAACAGAAGCGCACCACAATAAAGCACACGTAAAAGACGTCCTGTAGATCGCAACGTGGGCCGACATGGGTCGTTTAGACGGCGAGGAGTACCCCGCGTACGACGCGATGGTGGCCAAGTTGCTTGACCACAAGTTCCTTCCCGAAAAGGAGGTGCTGCAGCTTTGCGAACGCGCGCGCAGTCTGCTTTCCGAGGAGTCAAACGTGCACAGCGTCCGCGCCCCGGTCACCGTGGTTGGCGACATCCACGGCCAGTTCCACGACATGTTGGAGATGTTTAAACTGGGCGGCCCGGCGTGTGACACCAACTACCTGTTCCTGGGCGACTACGTGGACCGCGGGTATTACTCCGTGGAGACGGTGACGCTTGTTGTGGCGTTGAAAGTGCGGTTTCCCGACCGCGTGACCATAATTCGGGGCAACCACGAGAGCCGACAGATCACGCAAGTGTACGGATTCTACGACGAGTGCGTCCGGAAATACGGCCACGCCGGGGTTTGGAAGGCGTTTACCGACTTGTTCGACTACATGCCCCTCACCGCGGTGGTGGAGAACAAAATCTTCTGCCCGCACGGAGGGTTGAGCCCGAGCATTGACTCCCTGGATGACGTACGAAAAATCGACCGGTTCCAGGAGGTACCGCACGAAGGCCCTGTTTGCGACTTGGTGTGGAGCGACCCCGACGACCGCGCGGGGTGGGGCATGAGCCCGCGAGGCGCGGGGTATACCTTCGGCGCGGACATAACGCAGCAGTTCAACCACGCCAACGGCCTAAACACAATCGCGAGGGCGCACCAGCTCGTGATGGAGGGTTACATGTGGCACCACGACCAAAACCTTGTCACGATATTTAGCGCGCCAAACTACTGTTACCGGTGCGGCAACCAAGCCTCGATCATGGAAGTCGGCGACGACGGCGAGACGAAACAGTTCCTGCAGTTCGACCCGGCGCCGCGACGGGGAGAGGAACAAAACGCGAAGAGGTGTCCGGAGTATTTCTTGTAGTCCCCTTGCCATGGGGGGGTTTGTATGACATGATAGAGTTATTCGGTGCGATGCACGTGAGGGAGGTGTCGGTACGTCGGTTCTATTAGCCCTCGTCTACCTTCGATTTCGTCTAAAAAACTTATTTCCCCTTTATTTCCAACCTTCTTCGTCGCGATCTGTCAGATTCGAAAACAGATCTGGCTGGTCGCCTCCTCCCCACTACCGCACGCACACCCGTGGCTCACGGGAGCTTCGCCGGCTTGTGTCCACCGCGTCCACGCATTTTATGTCCGAAACCGCACCCAAGAGAATCTCCACCGCACAAGACTCCGAAGACTCCCTGTCGCGCGCGAAGAAGCCGCGAACGAACATCGAGAACGCCGCTATGACCGCGGCGGGCGAGATCGACGAGGACCTGCACTCGCGGCAGCTCGCGGTGTACGGCCGCGAGTCCTTCCGCAGGCTCGCGGGGGCGTCGGTGCTGGTGTGCGGTTTAAAAGGCCTGGGCGCCGAGATCGGTAAGGCGTTCACACCAAGTTTCACGCGTTCGAAGGACGAAGGAACCGCCAGATCTCACGCATCGGCGAAGCACACAGAACGCCTCGCGAAAGAACATCCCAGACTGATCGTGTCAATCCGCGACGACGACGCGCCAAATCAACTTCAACTTTTCTCAAGTAAATTAACCCCTTTCATCCTCCCTAATACCCGCCCTCTCCCTTCACACCACCACCACCCGTGTTCCCGCCATTCACAAACAACAGCCAAGAACGTGATTCTGGCGGGTGTCAAATCCGTGACGCTGCAGGACTGCAGCGCGTGCGAGCTCTCCGATCTTGGCGCGCAGTTCTACTTGACCGAGGGCGATGTCGGCAAGAACCGCGCGGAGGCGTGCGCTGCGAGGCTTTCCGAGCTCAACCCCGCGGTGGAGGTGCTTGTCGTGACCGAACCGGTGACTGTTGAGCTGTGCGCCAAGCACAGAGTGGTGGTGTGCACGGAGACCGATTACGACACCGCCGTGGAGATCAACGCGGCGTGCCGAGACGCGGGCGCCGCGTTTATTCGCGGCGACGTGCGCGGTATTTTCGGTTCCCTGTTCTGCGACTTCGGCGCTGAGTTCGACGTCCTCGATGTGGACGGCGAGGAGCCTCACTCCTGTATCATCGCGAGCGTTTCCAACGAAACCACGCCGATGGTAACCTGCGTGGACGACGACCGCGTGGAGCTGCAGGACGGCCAACGCGTGATATTCACGGAAACTCGGGGGATGACCGAGCTCAACGCGTGTGTCGGCGGGTACGTCATTAAAGACGTCAAGGCGCACTCGTTTAAGCTCCAGGGCGTGGACACCACCGACTTCTCACCGTACACCGGCGGGGGCATCGCCACGCAGATAAAGGAACAGAAGAAACTCGCGTTCAAAACCCTGGCGCACGCCACCGCGGAGCCCGGGGAGTTTCTGCTCAGCGACTTTGCGAAGTTCGACCGCGGTGCGGGCCTTTCCCAATCACCACGCCCCGCCTTCTTGATTGCCCGTGCTCGTACCAGAACGGACGTCTTCCCTTTGACTGTTTGTCCGTGCGTCGCGATACACAAGACTGACGTTTCTTCTTTTACACTCAGGGCCGGTGTTGCACCTCGGTTTCACCGCGCTCGAGCGATTCGTCAAGTCCAAGGGAGGGTCGTTCCCTACTCCGGGTTGCCCGGACGACGCCGCCGCCATCGTCGCGATTGCGAACGAAATCAACGCCAGCGCCCCGGCGGACCAAAAGCTCGAAGACGTCGACCCGAACGCCGTCGTCACGACGCTCGCCAAAACCGCGAAAGGGTACGTGTCGCCCATGGCCGCCATGTTCGGCGGCGTGATCGGCCAGGAAGTGATCAAAGCCATCACCGGGAAGTTCCACCCCCTGCACCAGTTCTTCTACTTCGACTCCATGGAGTCGCTTCCCAAACCCGAGGTCCTGACGGTCGAGGAGTGCGCGCCGGAAGGGAGCCGGTACGACGCGCAAATCGCGTGCTTTGGCAAAACGCTGCAGCGCGCGATTGAAAACAAAAAGGCGTTCTTGGTCGGCGCGGGGGCGCTCGGGTGCGAGTTCATCAAGAACTTCGCGCTGATGGGCTTGGCGTGCGGCGAGGATGGGGGCGAGGTAACCGTCACGGACGACGACGTGATTGAAAAGAGTAACTTGTCACGGCAGTTCCTGTTCCGCGACTGGAACATCGGCCAAGCCAAGAGCCTTTGCGCGACAAACGCGGCGCGCGCGATTAACCAAAACCTGAACGCGCGGAGTCTTGAAAACCGGGTGAGTCCCGACACGGAGGACGTGTTCGACGATTCGTTTTGGAAATCGCTCGACGTGGTGGTCAACGCGCTTGATAACGTCAAAGCGCGGCTTTACGTGGACAGCAGGTGCGTGTATTTCGCCAAGCCCCTGCTAGAATCAGGGACCCTCGGCACCAAGTGCAACACGCAGATGGTGGTGCCGAACGTTACCGAAAACTACGGCGCGAGCCGGGACCCGCCCGAAAAAAGCGCGCCGATGTGCACCCTGCATTCGTTCCCGCACAACATCGACCACTGTTTGACCTGGGCCAGGAGCGAGTTCGAGGGGCTGTTCGAAAAGAGCCCCGGGGAGGCGAACGCGTTCCTCGCGAAACCGCAGGAGTACGCCGACGCGGCGCGCCGAGCGGGGGACGCGAGCGCGCGGGAAAACCTTGAGAAAGTTTCCGAGTGTTTACTCGATTCGCGGTGCGAAACCTACGAGCAGTGCGTTTCATGGGCCAGGATTCGGTTCCAGGAAGCATTCCACGACAAAATCGCACAGCTCACGTACACGTTCCCGGAAGACGCGGTAACGAGCACGGGCAGTGCGTTCTGGAGCGCGCCCAAGCGGTTCCCCACCGCCCTGACGTTCGCCACGAGCGACGCGTCGCACCTCGCGCTGATGCGCGCGATGGCCAACCTCAAGGCGGAGGTGCACGGGGTGGCTCGCCCGGAGTGGTCTGGCGATGACGCCGCGCTGGCGGCCGCCATCGAAAACGTGCACGTGCACAAGTTCGAACCGAAAAGCGGCGTCCGCATCGAGACGGACCCGAAAGCCACGGAAACGGCGAGCCTCGGGGGGATGGACGACGACGCCATCATCGACGCGCTTTTGCAAAAGTTGGAGACCGTGCGCGAAAAGTTTTCCCCCGATTACCGCCTCACCGCCGTTGAGTTTGAGAAAGATGACGACAGCAACTTCCACATGGACGCCATTTGCGGCTTGTCCAACATGCGCGCCAGGAACTACCAAGTCCAGGAGGTTGACAAGCTGAAAGCCAAGCTCATCGCCGGGCGTATCATCCCCGCCATCGCCACCACAACCGCCATGGCCACCGGCCTGGTGTGCCTGGAGCTTTACAAAATCTTCAACGACGCGCCCATCGAGGCGTACCGGAACACGTTCGCCAACCTCGCGCTCCCTTTGTTCGCCATGGCCGAACCAATCGCCCCGAAGACGTTCAAGTTCAACGACATGCGTTGGACGCTGTGGGACCGGTGGGTTCTGAAGGGGGACTTGACCGTCAAGGAGCTCCTCGGCTGGTTCGAAGCCAAAGGACTCACCGCGTACTCCGTGTCCTGCGGCCAGTCCCTCATCTACAACACCATCTTTCCCAAGCACAAGGAAAGGATGGACAAGAAGGTCTCGGACCTGGTACAAACCGTCGCGAAGCTGGACATACCGGAAGGGAGGAAACACTTCGACATCGTCGTCGCGTGCGAAGACAACGAAGGCGAAGACGTCGACGTGCCGCTGGTGAGCATCGAGTTTCGCTGAGAAACACGCAAGCGGCAAAAAGCAGACGCAAGGAACACCACGGGGGATAAATCGGTGCTCGTGAAGCGAGTTAAGGAACACGCGTTGGGTGGGTGATGAGTGGATAGCGTAGCCGTGATTTTAGTGGGGTGATGTACGAAATTCAGCGCGTGTGCAAAAGATGCAGACTGGCTGCTTGTCATAAAAAACAAACTTCTTCACAGAGTAAATAGTCTCGGGCGAAAATAAAATTCCACTTTTCAACTCTTTTGCGGTCGAAGCGAAGGAGGTTACACGGTAATCCGCAGGGAGCGCGTCCCCACATGCGCGCTCCAATGCGTGGAGCGCTCCCGTCTGTAGGCAGACAGGGAATAGCGCGCGGTTGTGAATACGCTTGACACGCGAACGGCGGTCAGCGTACACCGCGGATTCGCACGAGCGAACGGCGCCGGCGGAAGAGGGTACCGTCGCGGCGCGTGCAGATCCCTTGGAAGCGCCCGGGCGGGGGTGTTTGTGTCTGTGATCATGGCGGAGCGCGCCACGCTCCTGCCCACTGCGGAGGCGGATTTTAGCATGAGCACCACCACCGGTGCGGCTGAGGTGGTGCGTGCGATGCAGGACGTGCGAAACGAGCTTCGTGGGGTGCGCCGGGACGCGAGACGACCGCAGTGGGGCGTCGGCCGCGTCGTGGGCCTGATCAGCACCGTGTGCCTCGCGCTCGCCGCGGTGGTGTTCGCGCTGAGTTCCGGGTTTGACGTGCGTGGCGCGGGGGACTTCGCTTTGCAGACACTAGGCAGTGTGGATGTGGAGCTGGAAGTAGAACCGGTTGGGCATGTCATTTGGCTCGGCAGTAAGCTCCCTAACGTCAAGCGCGTGTTTCTTCATCGAAACCAGGAGCTTTTGCACCAAGCTGGATGGAAACTGAAATTGTGGCGCAGCGAGGACATCACGCAGCAGAACTTCCCGTACACGTACAGCACGATTCGGCGTGCTTTGAAGTACCACGACGAGTCCGGGGAGAACGTCTTCTCCATGATTGGCGACCTGATGAAGTTTGAAATCATGTACCACTTCGGGGGTTTGTACATGGACACGAACATCGAGTTGTTGCGCGATCCCACCGAGCTGTTCACCGTCGCGGCGTCGCTGAACAAAGAGGTTTTCCTAGTAGCGGACCCGGGTGGGGATAAGCGATTCGCGAGTGCTGGGTTCATGGGTGCCTTGAAAAAGCACTCGCCCCTCTTCGCGTCTTTAGTCGCGAACGAACAGTACCTCAACGAGATCCCGTTTGAGGAACACTGCGTGGCAAACGCGTGGACCGGCCCGATGTTTCTTACCCTGAAAGTTCTGCACTTCGACAGCGCGGTGATTCTGGACCGAGACACCGCGTACCCGCTGTTGTGCGGCCAGGACACGCGTGACCGGTGCTTGGAGAGGGTCGGGGCGGACGAAACCACGGGGTCGAAAGTCGAGCAGAGCGACTCGGTGCTCGTGAAAGAGGAAAACGGCGACATGTGGCGCGTAAAGGTGCCGTGCCACGACATCATGAAAGAGTATCCGGAAGCCACCGCGGTGGATCACTTTTCGCTTGGCAAATCCTGGATCAACTGCAAACCAAGCGCGCGGTCGCAGAAACTCGTGGACTGGACGCTGCGGTACGTGCACGACCCCGCTTCGTTCATTTTCGACTTCACCCTGGACCAAGTGCGGTGGTCGCAGTCGCCAAACTCGGAGAAGCTCACGAAGAAACTGGTGGAGCGGCGGCAGACGCTTTTGGGGGCCGGGAGCGCGAGGGCGCAGCTGATTTTGCTGGCCACCACGGCGCGGAGTGGGTCCACGCTGATGAGCGAGATGTTGAGGGAAGCGTTCAACGCGGATGAAGACACGGTTGTTTGGGAGGACGAAACCGGTTTGCACAGCGACATTCCGCTGTACAACCGCTTTTTCGATTTGGGGGATTTGTGGAGCGAAACCACGATGGGTCAGGACTGGGTGACTAAAGACTTGTGGCCGAAACTGAAGGGGTTCGGAGTGACGCAGTCGTCCTTCGACAACGCCCTGGATCAGCCCGCTTTGTTCGTGGACGAGGTGTTGCAGAAATCCGCGAGCGCGGGGTACCAGTACGTCTTGGTCAAGGTCGGGTGGAACGCGGACCCGAAGGACTCGACGATGAGTAAGCGAGTGGCGAGTAACTTGCTGGATTCGTTCCCGCACGCGAACGTGATTTTCATGGAACGCGCGAATGTGTTGGCGCAGTTCGCGTCCCTCACCGCGGCGCAAGACACCGGGCTTTGGATGAAGTTCGTGGACGCGCTGAACCCGGCGGACCAGCGCGTGCTGCCGGCGCCGCCGAAGGTTGACTTCAACTTCCCGCGGTTCAAGGTGATGTTCGACCAAAGGCACGACTGGATCACGTTCTTTCACGACGAGATGGAAAAAAGAGACCGGAAGTACGTGCACTTGGTGTACGAGGAACACCTGGCGGATACGGAGAAACAAGCCGAAACCATGTCCCGGTTGAAGGATTTCTTCGGGTTCGACGTCAACGTCAACCGGAACTTCTTACAGAGCTCGGTACGGCTGGTGAAATCGGCGTCGGTGCCCCTGCAAGACCGGTTCAACAACCCGCACGAAATCCCGGTGTTGCTCACCCGAGCGTTTCCCCTGGATGAAATTGCGTAGAGCAACGCGACGCAAGCCAAGTGACCCTAGCAAACTACTTGTAACTACTTGCGACTAATGATTTACATTAACACGTCCACGCGCGTGGTTTCTATCGGTCTATTTCCTGCCCGAGTACGCCCTGCGCAAGCTCCCCTCGAAGGACGAGTCCTCCGCGTTCGCGTCTGCTTTGTTTGTGGCTTCGTCGCGCCGCGGCGTGTGCACGCGCCGCGCCAGCGCAATCGCCGCTCGCGAAAGACGCGCGGGTGTTTGCTTACCCGCGCGGTTGCGCGAATCGCGGGCGCCCGACCCCGAAACCGCTTTACCGCCGTCAATGCCTTTCACCAGCTTGCGCAGCGTTCGCTCGCGGCCGTCCACGCCCGACACGCGGAAGGGAGACGCGGAGACGCGGGGTGTCGCTGTCCCATCCAAGCGATTGGGCGTGGATGCCAACTCACCCCACGTCATCAACGGCGAAGCGCCCAAACCGGGTTCCAGAAGAGGCGTCGCGACGGCACTGTACGGCGCGCGCTGCGGCTTCGCCGAAGGCGTATTTCTGGAGGAGACTTTCCCGTAGTTTTCGGCCGGCGCCTCGAAGCGCGTGTTCCTAGAAACAGTCACGAGTTTTTGATTTTGCCCAGACCGTGACGCCACAAAGGACGCAATCGCGTTACTTTTGCTGTCTCGAAAGAACATGTCGTTCATCGCGGGTTCCCTTGCGAACGCGAGTTCGCCGTTCCCCGCCGCGCGTCGCGCCGCGTCCGCGTTTGCGGTTTCAATCGCGAGTTGCTTTTGCCTTTTTTTGTGGTTTTGATTCTCAAGAATCGCCGAGAAACTAGCGTTATCCTCACCAGTGTACACGCGTAGGAAGCCGTCGATACCCAGTTTCGCGTCCGCGGCCGCGACCGCGGCGGCCACGGCGTCCTCCGCGGCTTCCACCGCGGCCGCGTTTGCGTAGCGCGACGGCGTGTTGGGAACCGACGACGCGTCGCCGTCGTCGCGGTGCCTCCACTCATCCGTCCCTTCCCGAGTGGTTTCCCATCCCGAGTTGTGACTTGTTGTTGCGTTGGGGGCGGTGTGCCTGTCGGCGCTGTCGTCGCCGTACCGGAACGAAAACGAAGGAGACCCGAGGGACGCGCCGCCGGCCGGGCCGCCCTGGCCGGTTTCGCGCGCCAATCGGCGCTGAATAGCCCGTTGCGCTTCCCGGACCCGGTTCGGGTCGCCGCTGTTCGTGGCTTGCAGCCAAGAAAGGGTGTCTTTCAGCTTGGGGACATCAGGGAAGTACTCCCTCGTGATGATCGCGTCCAAGCGAGAGACGTACTCGTCCTCGTCCAGGACAGTCGGGCCGGCGCGTTTGGGAACGCGGGGGGCGGGGGGGGGCATCAAGGACCGGTCGGTGAAAACCAACGCGCCCACTGCGTTTCCTCCCCTACGTCGCGACGCGACCACAGCACCTAACTCGCCCCCAGCCGCGCTTCCCTCCGCCGAGGACATGTCACGCGAGGAGGTCTGCGCGCGATGCCGCAGACCGAGGTAGAAGGCGACCGGCGCGCGCGCGCGCCGGGTATGTCCTGTGTTCCAGATTTTGCCAAACCATTGCCAAAACTCTTGGCCAAAACTCGTCCGCTGGCGTTTTTGGTTTTCAGTGGCGCGCGGCGAAAAGCGGTTTACCGTGCCGCGAAGCCCTCGGAACACGCGAGCGAGGAGCGACGCTTCATTGTGAGGCTCCAAGAGCGAACGCTTGGCGCGCGAAACGAAATCCCTGCAGAAATGGCTTCAATCGGCTGCGGCGTAGTCGCCAAAAAATGAAAATAATGACGGCGCTGCAGTCCTTTCGCTTCTGTTTTTGCGAGGCGGCGCATCGTTTTTGGGGGGCAATCGGTCGACCGGACGTCCCTCTTTCACCCGCACACAGGCGCACGAGCCACTTAAAAAAACAAAAAAAAGAACCACCAAGATGGCCTCTACCCCCGCCGCACCCACCACGGCCGCCCCCCCCGCCACGGCCCCGGCCGCGTCGAACCTGTCCGCCACATCCCTGTACACTGGCGATTTGGAACCGAGTTGCACGGAAGCCCAGCTGTACGAGTTGTTCTCAACGATAGGACCGGTGGTGTCCATCCGCGTCTGCCGCGACCTCATCACGAGGCGCTCGCTCGGGTACGCGTACGTGAACTTCCAGCAAGGACCTGATGCCGCGCGCGCTATCGACGTCCTGAACTTCCAGGTGGTGAACGGAAAGCCCATCCGCATCATGTATTCCCAGCGCGACCCCGCGTTGCGCAAATCCGGCGTGGGCAACATCTTCATCAAGAACCTGGACAAGGACATCGACAACAAGGCGCTTTACGACACCTTCGCGCAGTTCGGGAACATCGTCTCCGCGAAGGTTGCGACTGATTCAAACGCGGAGAGCAAGGGGTACGGTTTCGTGCAGTTCGACACCGCGGAAGCCGCGGACGGCGCCATCTCCAAGGTGAACGGCATGTTGATGAATGACAAGCAGGTGTACGTCGGGCCGTTCCAGCGCCGGGGCGAGCGCGGCGGCGGGCCCACGATGTTCAACAACGTGTACGTCAAGAACCTGCACGAGAACGTAACGGAAGAACAGCTCCGGGAGGTTTTCGAAACCTGCGGCACCCTGACCAGCGTCGTGGTGATGAAGGACGGGGAAGGCAAATCCAAGGGCTTCGGGTTTGTGTGCTTCGAAGATTCCGAATCCGCGGTCAAAGCGGTGGATGACCTTGACGGGTACGACAAAATGAACGACGACAAAGCCTGGATCGTGTGCCGGGCGCAGAAGAAAGCGGAGAGGGAAGCCGAGCTGAAGTACAAGTTCGACGCCGAGCGCCGCGAACGCATGGAGAAGATGGCGGGCGCGAACCTGTACATCAAGAACCTGGAGGACACCGTGGATGACGCCAAGCTGCGCGAGCTCTTCGCGGAGTTCGGCACCATCACGAGCTGCCGCGTGATGCGGGACACCGCGGGCGCGAGGTACGTTTCCCAAACACTACAACCGGTTACGGTTCATTTGAATTGGCCGACGTCGGGTAATTCCGCGCGTCGCACGCGCCCAAGAGCCGCGTACGCCGGGACGCTCCGACACCACGATTGCCGCAATCTCGACGAGTGTCGCGTGTCGGAGCGTTTTTTTCTACCGCGTCCCCGAGATACTTTTTGGTATTTTTTTAGGGTTTTGCTAACCTCCGCCCTTCCCAAACACCCCTCCCCAATTCCACCCAAACAGCCGCGGTTCCGCGTTCGTCGCGTTCTCGTCCGCGGACGAAGCCACCCGCGCGGTGACCGAGATGAACGGCAAGATGGCGGGCAACAAGCCTCTGTACGTCGCCCTGGCGCAGCGCAAGGAGGACCGCCGGATGCGCCTGCAGGCGCAATTCGCGCAGCGCGCCGTCGCGTCGGGCGGCATGCCCAACATGGGCCCCTACGGCATGCCCCCCCCGGGCGCGCCCATGTACTACGGCCAGCCCCCTGGCGGTATGCCCGGTATGGGCCCTCCCCAGCCCCAGCCCGGGTTCGGCATGCCCATGATGCCCCCCGGAGGCCCCGGCCGAGGCCCCATGGGCCCCGGCGGCCCCGGCATGCAGTACGTCATGCCGATGCCGCAGCGCCAGGGCGCGCCCGGCCAGCGCGGCCGCGGCGGCCGCGGCGGCCAGGGCGGCGGCCGAGGCCAGGGCAGGCAGAACATGCGCTTCCCCGTGCAGAACCAGCCCCCCGCGCCCCTTCCCGGCGGTGCGCCGCCCATGCAAGAGGCGAACCCGGTGGCGCTGCTGGCGCAGCAGCTCCCCAGCGCGTCCCCCGACCAGGCGCGCATGCTTCTCGGCGAGGCGCTGTACCCCCTGGTGGACGAAATCGAACCGCAAGCGGCGGCGAAGATCACCGGCATGCTTCTCGAGATGGACCAAGGCGAGGTGCTGCTGCTCATCGAAGACGCCGGAGCGCTGCGCGCGAAGGTGCAGGAAGCGCTCACGGTGCTCAAAGCCGCCGCGGGCGAGGAGGGCAACTAAACATTGGAAAAACGTTTTTGTGGGCGGAACCGAACGTCCAGAGCCACGTTCGGTTCGGGCTGGGATGGGAGGGTATTAGCAACACACATGGGGTCTCGGCGGTTCGCGGCGACGTGGGAACACGTACGTCCGCGGACCGGCTGACGGGGGTTGGCGAGCTCCGCCGCGCGAGGACTTTTTTTGTTTTTTGACGAAACAAAAAAGTCGCCGCGCGCGTCGGGGCACTGTGCCGCCGCTCGGCTTGGGGCCACACACACGCATTCGGCGGCGCGACATTACGCGTCGCCGAGATAGACACACGCGCGGGTTTTTTCGGCGCGCGTTTTCGAGCATTTTTGCAGTCTTTGAAACGCGCGGGACCAATTGAACTTACGAGCGCGTTCGAGAACGACACGCGAGGCGAAACGCGGATCGGGCCGAGTCGAGCACGCCTCCTCGCCTTTTCTTTTTGTTTCGCCGACAAACTTCTCACAATTGGCCTTACTACGCCACAAGAAAGTACACGTCGACACCCCCAACGCGGTGGCGAATTATTATCTCGCCACACGCGTTTGGTCGACACGCACCGCGGTGCGAAAAACCAAAAAGCGTTTTCCTCCAGCGCGGAGGAGACGCTGCGCGAATCATCGCTCCGCCGGCGACGCGCGGAGTTTAGTTTTGAGCGGGAGGAGTGGGCGCTTTGAGCTTTTGAATACTACGTAAAAGTTGAAAAATCCGGTCTATCACTCGTGCTGCCCTGACAGCGCATCCACCGCTCCCGCGACGTCCCCCCCCGCCGCGAGCAGCGCGGCGCGCGCTTCGTCCGGCGCGAATCCCATTTCGAGCAGGACGTCTAGTGTCGCGTCGTCTTCATCCCGACGCTCGCCCGCGTTTACCAGCCCCCCCGTGGCGGCAGTCACCAGCGATGCCGCGTCTGTTTCCATTGACTCCATTTCCGAATCCGGATCCTCGCGCGTGGCACTGACGGTAGTGTTACGTATGGGCAACGCGACTTTGTGCCCAGCCCTTTGCTCCGCCGCCGCCGCGGCGGCTTCCTTTGCCGACGGCGCGCCGCTCACCGTCGCCGTCGCCGCCGGCGCCGACGCCACCACCGAATTCGCCGAGGTGCGCCCGCGTCCGCTGGCAACAAACGCCTCACCCGAACCAGGCGCGCCTCGTGACGCGAACGTGGGCATCTGCCACCACCTTCGGTGCTCTCTGTTCCCCAAAAGTCCCCCCGCGTCCCCGGAGGCGCTGAGAAACGCCGGGAACGCGGCGGTTCCCGTGCTCGGCGACGCGTCCGCCGAGACGCCGCCCGGGACGAATGATTGGTTTCGCACGAGCCTTTCAAAAACGGGTTGTGCCTCGATCAAACCAACCGTGTTTTGCCGCAACAGCACTTGGTTGAGATAGCCGTTGACGTACGCCAAGCCAACAAGCAAGCCGCACGCGTGTCCCGCGAAGCTCACGGTGGGAAGCGCGACTTGCAGAAAGAGAAGCAGGGAAAGCGGGTACCACGCAGCCGGGACTGCGAAGAACCCGAAAACCGACCGTCGGGCCACCGCGCTGAGGTGCGTGTCCACCACGATTACGCCGAACACGACCCCGGAAAACCCAATCGCGCACTCGTGCATCGCGTTGAACCCCATGGTTCCGAAAACCACCGCGACGGCGACGTGGAAACACCCCGACAGCGTGATGAAAAGTCCCACGATGTGCAGGAACTGAACCGTGCCTAGCAAGCGCTCCAAACTAATCGCCATCGGCACGAACGCGGTCATGTTGAACGCGAGGTGGATGATACCTCCGTGGAACAGGGGTGCGGTGAATATGCGATACACCTGCATTTGGTGGAGCACCCAGGTGGGGCTCATGCACACTTCGTGCATCGCATCGTACCCAAATACAAGGCAGAGCACGTAGAGACCGACGTTCAGTACCAAAACACCGCGCGTGCCGAGGGGAAGCGACCCGAACCAATCCCCACCCCGGGTCTGCAGAGACCCGCCGTGCATATCGCTCGCTTCGAGGTACCGCGACGAGCCCTCGCCCCAATCGCGCGCGCGTGTGTGTGACGTGCTCGGCGTCGTCCAAGACAAATTGGGAAGGCTTTATTGCAGCACTCGAGGACGAATGCTCATCTGAAAAGAAATTTCGCCGACGTACGCTCAAGCGTTGCCTCCATAGACCGATTGCCCTAATAACTCTTCTAACAACACTACGAGGCTATCCCGCCCACCCACACCAGCACGCTGTACACCCCCCCCCGCTATCGTAACCCTCGCGCTCGCCGCAGACGCAGCGCCCACTCTGCTTTTTCCCTCACCGCCTGGTTCGCGTAGTGCGCTTCGAGCGTCGCGACGACGCAGGCGTCCCCCTCTAAACCGCCCCCCGAGGGCACGATCCCCGCGCGCGCGAGCGCGCCGAGCGCGTGCGCGATGCCCGCTGCTAAACGCGAACTCTTCGGATCGAACGCGGCCCAGGCGCACATGTTCGTCTCAAGCGCCTCGCACGCGGACGCCGCGCGCGCGGCGCCGACGGAGACGTACCCGCCTTTGTCCGCGACGCACGCCATCGCCGCGACGGCCATCGCGGGCTGCGCGGCGACCACCTCCGCCGCTGCGGCCGCGGCCCTGCTTCGGTGGCCTCGCGACGTGCCCGGTGTCCGATTGATCTCCAGAACCGCGACCCCGGTGTTCCCCTTACTCGCGGCGTGACGTAGTTTCCGCGTGGCGAGCGTTTCGCGAACGTCTTTGAAGATTTCGGAAACCAAAACGCCCTCCCCGTCCTCGCCGTCCGCGCCGGCGCGGTGCATCGCCAGGAGCGTCCCCGTGCCGCGCGTGTTGTTACTGTCACGCTTCCTTTGCACGAGCTCGGATGGGAGCTCGCCCAAACCTAGTTTCGGCACCGAGCACACGGCGGCGCCGCTTTCGCCTGGGACGGTGCGCGCGTCGTACCGAAGCGAAACGTTCGTGGTTTTTTTTTGTGAATTGAAAGTTCCAAACAAGCGCGGCGCCGCGGTGACGAACCCGCGGCGCCAGGATACGGATACGTCGTTTTCTTTTTCTTTTTCTTTGGTTTCATCCGATTCCGTTTCACGTGTTTCATCAAGATGACCAGCACTTACCCCGACATGGATCTCGTCCCCGCACTCCACGAAATGCCCTTGCCGCGCGTCTTCCAGCGGGCGCGCGAAAAAGTGCAGGTTTGTTTTTGTTTTTTTGTCGCAGGCGGAACCCGACGCCGACGCCGACGCGGACGACTCCGAGTTTTTGGCGGAGTCACCCCACAAATCACCCACCAACTCGCACGCCACGAGTGCGTAATCCATCCTGTTCACATCCGGAGGCCGCCCGTCCTGCGGCGCCGGGCTGTGCGCGAAGAACACGTCGGGGCGCAGGTTGAGTGTCACTGTTTTGGAGTCTGGTCCGTCCACGCGGAGCGCGACGACGCGCGACGATATTTTGGTCAGCGTCTCGGGGCAAAGAACGTGGCACGGCGTCAGGACGCAAAGCGCGTTTTTCAGGGTGCACAGAATCCCAAGACCAGATCCACCCGCGGTGGTCACAGCGCACACCGTGGCGGGGGGGAACACGCGCTCGTACTCAGGGCGGGGGACCGGCAAAGGCGGCGGCGGTCCCATTTGGATTTTTTGGTCGTCTGGGTGTGCCTAAACTCTTTCAACGATTCCTCGGAACGCGCGCTGGCACGTCGTTATCCGCGGCGGTCTGCGTGTGCGCCCAAGGACCGACCTGTCCCAGCGCAGCGCTCAGTGTACTTCCCGCGGTTCCCTCGGTCGACGCTTTGCGCATCCACTGCGCCACCTCCTCGCGCGACGCGTTCGGCCCTGGTGGAGGGCCAGCCCGCTGCACCGCTGAGACGGATGAATCACCTTCCACGAAAGCCCACGCGATGGTGGCAACGCCACAGGACGCCAGGGTCAAGCGAACCACGTCCGCCACACGAGACGTGTTCGGGAACTGCCACCAAGCCTTCATGCGCCTGCGCGGCGAACTATGACAAGCGGCACCCACCGCGCGTTTTCAAGTCGAGCGCTTCAAAAAAAGCTGACGTCGGCAACTGGCTTCGTGCAGCTTTTTGGTGATAAGATCGGCCTTCCGCGCCTCATTCCCGGCGGCACGGCACGCTTTCGAAGCGTGATCAGCGTTCGTTATGTCCGCCCTGATGTCCCTCTCGTCGTGCGTCGCGCGCGGCGCGCCTACCGCGCGCCTTCTCCGTAAGCTCCGCGATGTCCGCCTCGCCGCGGGGAAGTTTTCGAAGATCGGCGACGCCGCGGCTGCGTCGGGCGAGTCCGTTCCCGGCGACGCTGGTACAGACAGCGTCATTCCCCCCAAGCTCGAGATTCTCGGCCGTGTCAACGCCGACGGCGAACTCGTTCACGACGACGACGAGCTTCCCGATAACTTGTTCGACGCGGTGGGTACCGCGGCTGGGGCGACGTTTGATGCGATTCAAAACGGTTCGATGGGAAACCTGGTGGAGCTGCGGATTCCCGAGCTGTGGGACCCGATTTCGGGGAACGTGATGGCTGAAGCTGGGGATCAGCTCAAGGTGTGGGAGATAACCAGGGAGTACGTGGAGCAGTTGAGCGAGAAAATGGGCGCCGGCGAAACCGTAAAGGCGGTGTTCCCGGACGCCGGGTGCGCGGCTTTGTTAAAAGCGCGGTGGCCGGAGGCTTCTTTTTCCTTCGCCAGCACGAACGACCGGGTTTTGTGGACCGAGGGCGACAGCGTGCTTGTTTTCGTCGCACCCGACCCGCCCTCCCTGGAAGCGGTCAGGAAAGCGTCGAAAATCGCAAACGAAAACGGAAGCGCGGTGGTGTTGATAAACCCGCGGCTCGCGTCGGGCGACGCCGGCTTAGGGCTGAACTTCAGACGCATGCGCGAGGAGTTTTTGGGAAAAATGACCGTGGTGTACTGCATTCAACCCCTGCCGTGGTGCAACGGGAACATCTTCAAGAAGTTTCCCGGGCTGTGGCGGTTGTATTTAACGGACGAAACGCGACCCGGACGGTTCAAGCTGGTCAAGGAAAGCGCCTCGCGCCTCGCGGGGGACGACTTGGACGACGTGGTGATGAAGGAGTTCCGGCCCAAGGGCTCGGACGGCGAGGAAGCCGAAGCCGGCCCTTTGGAGAAAGTCTTCGGGGTCGTCGCGAGTCTTCAGAGGTTCGCGAACTCGTTGAAATAGTCGGTCAATACCTGTACACACGTTCATAGCTACGCTACGCGCTTTTTGCTTCACACTCAGCTTGCGCTGCTAGACTACCGGGCACTACGGCCGCGCCGTTTCTCCCGCCCAAGCCGCCTTTCGCTTTCCTTTTACTCGGGAGCGAGCGCGCGCGCGATTTGCGCCTCCAGGTTGGCCACCCGCGCCGCGAGCATCACGACCAACCCGTCGTCCTCGTCCTCGGGGCGGGACCACTCCTCGCCGAGCCGTTTGGTGGGGCTCGGCGTGTTCACGTCCCGGTGAGACACGACGGAGGCGGGGGATGGAGGTACTGGGACCGCGGTGGACTTGGACGCGCGCGGCGCCGACGACGCCGCGACCCGGAGCGACGGAAGCCAGGGGTTCGCCGCCGCCGAAAAACTTTCACCTGAAACTTGCGATGCTACTCTCACCGAAGGGAGACGGTCGGGAACCTCCGCGGCGACGGCTTCGATGGGGGACAGACCGGTGTGTGAGATTTCGCGTCTCGCCCTTCGTCCGTCCGGCCTCGGAGGCTTGCTGGAAGGCGAGACGCGGCGATTGATATCGGCGCCGACGCGCTCGACGCGAGAAACCGGTCGTTGGGGAAGTCCAACACCCGCCAGGGCGCGTCCGGCTGTCGCTGGTTCTTTCGGAACACACGCAGGCGGCACTTTCTCACCGTCGTCGTCGTCGTCCAAGCCAAACAGCGCGTCGCCCACGGTGACGTCGATGGCGGCGGCGATGTCCAGCGTCGCCAACGCTTTTTCCAGCGCTTGCTTGTGTTTCCGATCCAAGCGGCGACCCGGCGACGGGTGCGGTGACGGCGTCTCAGGCGTCGCCGCTCCGGACGTCGAGGTTGTGGATTCCGGGGCGGACACGGAGACGTAATCGTAATCGCCCTCGCCGCGAACAGGAGACGACGGCGGTGAAAACCCAGGCGACGTGGAAAGCCCCGAACGCGTTCTCGCCGAGGCGTTCAAACGCTCGTCGTCGCGGCGTTTTTCCTGAAACTCCAGGGAACGCCTGGCGCGGGACGGGGTCGTCACCGCGGTGTCAAGATCGGCGTCCGTCTGCACGGCGACGGCAACCGCGCGGCCCGGCGTTTTTTCGGGAGACGTTCGCCGTCGCGCCGGCGCCGGCGGAGACTCCGGTTTACGCGACGGCGCGTCATCAACGCTGACGCCCCTTTGGTACCTCAAATCAACCGTACCGCCCGTGTCAACCTCCAGCGCCGCGACCGCCGCCGCCGCCCTCGCCGCATTCGAAGCCCCATCGCCCATTTCCAACGCCTCCTGTCGCCGCTGTCGGCGCCACGCCTCGAGGATGTCCTCGTCGTCGCGACGGAGGTTCGCGTCGCCGAACGGCGCGCCGACGCCGCCTTTCCCCGAGCGCGTCGGGTCCGCGCTTCCCGTAAATGTCGGCCTCGTCCCTGCCGCCGATGCTACTGGGTCCGTTTCCACGATTGTAATCCCCCTCCCCCCCCCCCATCGCGCCCACGCGATGTCCAAATCCGTGTCATCCGTCGACGCCGCGAGGAATCCCCCCGAGCGGCGAACGTTGTCGTCGCCGCGCTCGCGCTTGGACGGCGAGTGCCACTCATCAGAAAGGCGCGATGACGCGGCGCTTGTGCTCGCCACCGCATCGCCGTTACGCCGCGCCCTCGCACCGCGCCCGAGATTGAACACGGGAGACGCAGAGAGGACATCGTCGTCGTGTGTTGTGTCGCCGCGTTTCCAGTCGCTCGCGCCGTCGACGCCGCGGAACTCGCGGATGAACCGCCCGACGGCGACGCGCGACGCGGCTCGGAATTGCGATGCGTCCGGTAACCCTTCTGTGCTGGCATATTCCGTCTCTGTTTCGAGTGACCGATCGGTGTCGTGCTGACGCCCGCCACGGCGAGCCACGCGATGGGACGGCACCGGAGACGGAGACATCTCGACGAGCTCGTGTTCCATCTCCTCCGCCAGCGCCGCGAACGCACGGTCGAAGTGCTCCTCCTCTCCCCAGGTGTTCGATCCATCACTGCCCCGGTGGTCGGACATCGCGGCGTCGCCGCGACTGCTGTCGCCGCGACCGCCGTCATGGCCACCCACGCGCGCGCCGCGTCCCCCACGGGTGTCTCGCCCGGACAAAGATGGCGTTCCCCGCGCCCCACTTTGTTGAAATTCAGGCGCACCGCCTTCCGCGTACCGCCGCGTCCCGCGACGCCGCTTCTCCGGCTCCGGACGCGATGTTTTCTCAATAGGCGCGCTCCACCGAAGCGCACCTCCTTTGCCACCCTCTCGGGCGCCCCCCCGGGGGCGCGCGTCCGACGCCAGGGGCATTTGGCAATGGCAATTTGAAATTTGAAGTGCCGTCCTAGTACTTCCTAGGAAAAGCAGTCAATTTTTTTCTCCAGTGGGCACTCTTGAGCGTCGTCGATTTTGTGGCGTGAGATAAGTTCTTTATTCATGGGTATGGTCGTGTGTCCGGAAAAGACTGCACGCCCTCGACTCCATCCTCCCCCCCCTTCACAGGCAGCGCCTGGTTCGCCTCCCCCACGCCACTGTCATAAACGTCGGGCGGCGCTACGTTTTCATTCGTCTCCGCGCGGATGGCGTTGTCTTTTTGAGGAGAAGGAGTGTTTTGATTTTGATCAGAAGGAGGCATCAAAGGCGGAGAAGGCGTTACCAGGCTCGATCCAGTAACCGGAGCCGGAGCAAGTGCCCCTCGCCGGTGACTCGCCTCCACCCTCGTATCGATGTTCGCAATCTCGGACTGTCCCTTGGCCATCATTTCCTCCCTCCACAGCGCAAGCGCGTCCGCTTGCGAGGTCTCCTTATGCGCCTTGCCAAAGTCAGGACACACTTCTCTCATGACCCAGTTGAAGTGAACGCGCGCGTGCTTTTCGTAAAACTCGTCACCCGGCCGCGTCGTGCGCTCGTACACGTCCCGTCTGGTGAACACATGCTTGAGCTCCACGTCGTACTCGTCTCTGATGCATTTCGTGATCATTGAGTCGGGCGAGCCCTCGATGAGGTGCCGCAGCAGTACGGCGCACCGAAACGCGCGCACGGCGTTTGCGCCCCGCGGGCCGACGCCAATCTTTTCACTCCCAACAGGACACGCCTCGAACAGCACGTTGACCATTCTCTGGAATATCGCGGCGACTTTCGGGCGCACGTCGCGCGGCGGCACGGAGCGCACCACGTGATGCGCCACCGCGTGCTTCGGAGTGTTCCACCCGTCGCCGCCGCCGAGCAGGTGCGCGTGCGTGGCGACGGAAACGCACTCGTGAAGCGTGTCGATTGCCATGTCAAGCGCTGTTTCCGTGCACCCGTCCGTGGGCGGCCTTAGCTTGTGAAACACAGCGTCCGACTCAAGGGACGCGTTCCATTCGTTCTCCGAGTATTCATCGTGCCCGAAATCAACGTGTCCCCGCAACGCCCCGTGTGTCATCGGCCTCCAAATAAAAGCCGCCTGCACGATACTCTCAAGCGCGCCGCTTTCCCGGGTCGCCAGGTCAAGGCGCTCGAACGGCGCGCCGTGGCTCCGCGCCAAGACGGTTTTGGTCCAGTGGAAAAGCGAAACCGCCCTTTGCGCGGCGGCGCCTTGCCGCGCGGCGAGAACGAGCCGCGCCCAGTTCGCGACGCCGGAAAAGTTTTTGTCATCCCTGAACGCTCTTCTTCGACGCAACGCCGGGTGCGGGTGCGTCGCTTCGAAGGCTGCGTTCGTTAGCCTTCGTGCCACGACGTCGAACAGCTTCGTGGAGCCTAACGCCAAACGTCGGATCGCGTGCGAACGCTTGGCGTGTTCCGCCATAGCCGCCGCCGCGCACAAATCGTCCGTCTCAAACGCGCCTAATCGCTCCACCACAATGCCCGTTAAATCGCCACCGCCGCCGATTGTCGCGCCCCGCCGAGGCGCTAACATGGCGCGCTCCAGCACCGTGAACAACGCGCGCTCGCGGTCAAAATCCAAGCGCGAGAACGATATTTTATGCGTCGCGTCGTCGTCGGTGGGGTCCGGGCGCTCGTCGCGCGCCTCTTCTATTTCGCGGCGCACGCGCGCCGCTTCCAGGGAAGCCACCGCCACCGCAAGCGCGGGCATTAACGGCGCGGCGACGCACGAGGTTCGTGCGAGGCGCGCCAGTAACTCAACTGGGGGTGCGCAAACAACCCGGGAGGACACGGCGAGCCTTGCGGACGCGTCGCCCGGGACGACGAGTTCACCAGACTCCAGTTCACCAGATTCCGCCAACCCCGGTTCTTCAAACGCGACCGCCGTTTCCGGGTTAAACCCGCGCGCGTCGTCCGTAGCGTCCTCGTCCTCACCGCCGCACGCACTGGTGGACGCGCGAATTTCGAGTTCACCATTTTCATCTCGCACCACATGCTCCAGCAAACGCGCCATGTCCGCGGCGAACTGAACCGGACCAGGCGCCACGCCTCCCTCCGCGTCGTCCGCGGCGTCGAGGACGATTTCGAAATCGTCCAAGCACGAAAGGTGCGTCACGGGCAACGTCGCGGCGAGCGTCTCGGCCGCTTCCGCCGCGGCGTTCCGGAGGCCGTAGGGCGCGATGCCGGTCGAAATGTCACGCGCGGTCGCGTCTCGCGCTGCTTCCCGCCCGTGCGCCACCACGACCGCGGATTCAAGCTGAAACAACACCTGCGATCCGCGCTCCACGCTCACGAGCGATACGGTTTCGTTTAAAAACGAAACGCCGAGCTCATTTTCTGGAACCAGCGCGTCCCGCAAACCGGGAAGCCCCGCCGTGCCCAGCTTCGTGGGCTTGGCGAAATGTTTCTCAGCCTCCTGCGCTGCGTGAATCACGGCGTGTTGAATTCGGTCCAAAGCGCGTTCGTTCGCGTCCGCCAAAGCAGCGCGCACGTCAAACGCGCCGGCAAACGTTTTGCTCGGCGGCGGGCGTGCGTTGACAGAAACGTTGGCTGGGTCCGGCGCGGCGGCGTCCATGGCCGGCGAGCGAACGCTCGTCGGGTGCGCCGGCACCGCGCGCTTCGGTGACATCACAGGCGCGCGCCATGATGTCATACTCGCATTGAGCCTGTCCACGATGGAACGCAGCTTACCAGTGGTGGGTTGAGGCGTTTGGTCGCTTTCGGTCACCGGGCCGGCGAGCGCAGTACTCGGCGCGTTTGGCGGGTAAACGTCGTCGTCAAAAATAGTGGACATCACAGCCTGAGTCGGTCTCGCAGTCATGGTCATCGCCGGCACCCTTTCCGCCACCGTCGTCGCTCCCGGTACCACGCTCAAACCCGGTCGTTTCCGTCGCGCCTGGATTTCGAAACACTTCGCCACGCGCATCGCATCGGAAACGCCGTGGATGTGGCTGTGGAAAAATCTCGCCGGCACCGGGCCTTTCCCATCAACTTGCCTGATTTCACACAAAGGCAGCGTCGCGACGGTGGGGTCCACCCCGACTCTCGCCACGAAGTGCACGTTCGTCGTGGTTATCACCACGTACACGTTTCCCCGGCCCAGCAAGTGCAGGTGTGGCACCACGCGGTCACCCTGCGTCCCATCCAGCCAACACAACTCGAAGTGTAAAATGTCGGCAAACTCCGCGGCGGGGAGCGCGCGTCGCAGAATGTTGCCCTCGGATCGCACATATGTGTGCGCGACGTTGACCCCGTCCATGCCACCCGTTCCCAAGTGCAGCGAGTTCCCCTCTTTGATAGCACACCGGGTCCAGGGGGCAACCCCTGCGCGACGAGTTTCTGTGTTGATGATGTTGCCTAAAAGCTTCTCGTCCAACGGAACGTTAACTCCGTCGTTGGCTCGCGGCGCTCCTTGTTAGCAGGCGCCCTTTCAACAAAAGAACAGACACATGTCGCATGTTTGGGGACGCTTGAGACCCGACATAACAACACGCGCCCCTGACGCGCGCGTTTCGAGATTTCACGATGGACGTCGAGACACCGAACGTCTCCGTGACGACGAATGATGAGCGCTCGCCGCTCATCACGCCTCGCGCTCGAGTAACGAAGCCTGCCGCTTGGGTCTGGGCGATCGTGATGGTTACCTGTTTGGCGGGTGTTATTTTCTTGGGCGTGTCCGGGAACGACAACGACATGGGCGTGTCCGGGAACCTCAACGATGCGGCCGCGGAGCACGTCGCGGGCGACTCCAGCTCTTTTCTCGGTCGCCGCCACAGATGGCGCAGAAAAGCATCAAGAGCAGTTTCACGCGTAGTTCACCACGTCGTGCAGTTTGATTGGGAAGGCACAGCCAACAAATTTGAGAAAGCGATGAATGACGCCAAGGCGGGACGCCACCAACAAGGCGCAGGAGATCGTCAAACCCAAACGCGAGATCACCGAACTCACGGGCGTCATAAACGCCGTGAAGAATATGCACAAGCTTTCTGAACTGAAGGACAACGCGATTATTCCGCCCGATATCAAAAACGCGGTTTCAACGGTGGTGGACTCCATAGACGGCGTGAAACGCGACGTGGTTTCGTTGTTTAAAGAAATAGGAACTACGATGGACCTGGTTGCCGACGCCGTGGTTGGATCTACTCTCTTAATCGATGCCATCACCAAGGCGCCTGATAAATTATTCACCGCCTCGCTGGACAAGGTGATTCCCACCAACGCGTATAACTTGGTCACTATGCTGAAGGTTCCTGATTTGAACGCCGCGAGCGCGGGCGGCGCGGCCGTGCTTGGCGCGAGCGCGCCCGCGATCCTTCACCCCGACAACACGCAAGCGCTACGCCTTTTGATTCGTGAAGCGCTCGGCGTGGAGACTGAAAATGTTACCGAGGTTTACGGCCTCGAGTCCGTATCGGAACACCACGCACGTTTGGCAACAGAGATGGAAGCGGCGTTGGGGGTGACAAGGACGAAGGCGCCTGCTTCCCCATGGACATTCCCATCTTCGACGAATTCATGTCCACAAAGGAGTACGAGATGCCGTGGTCGGAGAAGCTGGGGAACGACGTGAACGCCCCTGACGCGTTTGAAATCCGTTTGCCAAAATTCACAGTCTCCACGTGTATCAAAGCTGAGTTCCAGCTCCCGTTGCACGCGGGTGATGTTTTGGTAAAGGCATTCATAGACAGCTTCGCCGGTGTAATCCGCAACTCTATAAACGCGGGGTTCGACGCGGTGAACAAATTGAAGCCCGAGAACATCAAAGAAGCTTCAGAAATGGCGCAGGCGAAACTCCAGTGTATTTTTGGCTAAGTAAACCACTTGAGTGGCTTGATTGATAAAGCGCAGGGGGTGCTCGGCAGACGGTTGTTGGAGCACGATTTAGATACGTGCTCGTCAGCTCACCTCGGCCTCGCGCACGAAGACATCATCTCCGACGCGCTGCAAGATCCAGGCTCGAAGCTCAGTATGCACCTGCACGCGTGCACGACGAGGCTCGCCGCGAAGCGGAGCAGGCCGCGGCTTTGCAACAGCAGTACCTCGCTCAGGTCGAGGAGACCATTTTGAACTCAGTGGGAATGTTGCAACACGTGTTTTCGCGAAGCGACTTCGGCGCGATTAACGCGGACGGTACCCCGGTGGATCATCTCGGGCACCACGTCGCGGCTAATCTCGGGTTCGTGATGGGCGACGCTCAGGAAACATTTCGAAAAGCGTTGGAGGAGATTGACAAGGTCAAGTTTGGCGTGACGATGACGCGCACCATGAGCCTCGAAGCGGGCGTGAAAGTGAGCAACGGTTTGTTCCGGCACGGTGACTTAATGGACATGGTCGACCCCGGCGGGAAGATGAAAAGGGGTTTCCAGGCCATGTCCGAAATCGGCATCCCGAGCGTTCCCATCGTCTCCGTGTTCGCCGGTATCGACATAGGGTACGAGCTGCCGTACTTTTTCTGCGCCGACGCCGCAGGCGAGTACGCGTTCAAGGTTGAGGTCGTGAACGAGGCATTCTTTGGCATTCTGGATGGCAAAGTGGGGGCGAAGATGTATGAGCCCGTGATCACGGTCAACAACGAAATAAGCGGCTCCGTCGCGGCGAGCTTACAAGTGGGCGCGAGCGTTCAGCTCCGAGAGTAAACCACCGGCGTATGCGTGCTGTTTGTGTGCACCGGCCCTCGTCTGAGTGTTCAGCAGGATTTGTACGTTGGATTTGATGTCCTCGCCGGCGCCGCGCTGGGCAAGGATTGCGTCGAGGGCCCTCCGCAGCTTGCGACGACGTTCACGGACTGGGACTACCACCAGGCGGACAAGGACCGCTGCCAGCTCAAAAAAGACGGGTCTTTCCTCTTTGGAGGGTACATGCAGATCCCTCGTTTGGCAGTGAGTTTGGTGATGACCACGAGTCTGGGTACTGATGGTCCGGGCGCGGATGCACCGTGGAAGGACTTCGAGATTGAGAAGATGATGTACGGCGAGGGCGGCGACCCCAACGTGTTCCTGGGCGCGTTGTTCGACCCGATTTGTGAAGGCGGCGGTTCATCAGCGGTTTTAACAACCTGCGAAGCGGAGGACGAACAGTCAGCGCTCGGCGGTCTCCCGCAGTGCGCATATTATACCAGGATAACCGTGGCGAAGAACGTCGCCGCGCTGAGCGACACCAGCGCTGCAGGATCCTTTGGCGATTTCGAAAAGGTCAAAGGGCCCGGCCCCGCGTTGCCCCCGGCGCCGTCGCCGCCAGAACTGTAAAGTGTAACATTTTCAAAGCAAAAAACACTTTTCAAGCGAAGTATTGATACGAGACACGATGAAGACGCAAAAGTTCAAACCACTTCCCCGCTCAAAATCCGGCCAACTTTGTGACTCCTTTCGCGATCTCACAGATTTTCTCTTTGTCCCACTATGTCGAGACCTCACCACCATCCTGCATCCTCATAGATAGAAACCCGCCCGCGCCTCCCAATTGTCGCGGCTTCGAGCGACGGCGACGATGTTACTCGCCGCCGCCGCGCGCGGGGTCGCGCCCGCCCCGTCTCACCGTTTGAACGGGAGCACCCGCACCCGTCGCGTCGTGTCGCGCGAAATCTTGATTGTTGCAGGCGCCCGTCGCGGCGACCGCGCTCGCGTCTTCGCCGACGCGAAGACGTCCTCGTCCTCGTCCGCGCCGAAGCGCGCGGCGAAGAACCCCGAGGACTGGGGTGGCGATTACGACAAGATCCGGGAAACGCTGATGTCCCGACACGGCTGGGCGGACAGCCTTCCCGGGATATCGAATTCCCTGAATTGGTTATCGGAAAACACATTCGGCGCCGGTAAAGAGCTGCGGGACGGCGTGGACGTGTTGGCGGGGTGGTACCGGCTGTTCCTGGACGCGCTGCCGTACCGCCGGCAGGACGGCCGGAAGGCGCGGGCGCTGCCACGAGGAAGGGCCGCCAGCGCGTACGCGCGCTGGGAGGCTTTCAAAGCGGGCAAAGCGGCACGGAGCGACGCGCGATACGACGCGTCACCCGTGGTGGGCGGGCTCGCGCGGGCGCTCGACGATGAGACCAAGGTGTTGGCGTACTGGCAGGCGGTGAGTGATGAAGCACAAGACGACATTGATGAGGGCAAAAAGCGAAAACAGGTCAACGGAGTCGGCCTGGTAGTCACGAACGGCAAGTACGTCATGACTGAAGGGCAAATCAGGGCGCTCACCAGCGACGTCATGGGTCTCGTCCTGGCGCTGCGCCGCGCCGCCGCGGCAGATGCGGAAGTTGAAAGGAAAGTTGAAAGGAACTCGTCACCCGAAAACCCCGCGGAAATCGACCAGTCCGCGGACGAAGCCGAGGACAGACGCGAGGAGCTTCTTTCCGGGTGGGGAGGGGGGGGGAACTCCATAGCGAGCAGCGGGGGGTACGGCGCTATTACCCCGGGTGAAGCGTTTGAGGCGCTTGATTCCGTGACGGCGGCGCCTGACGTGTTATCGCGACGAGTCAAAGAACTCTCCGGGTTGCTGCTGTGCACTCCTGGTGAAGCGGTTGCGGTGGCACACCGGTTCCCCGCGATTCTGGAAACCCCCCGGTCCACGCTCGCGGCACGAATGAGTCTTTTGAAAGAATTGTTGCCAA
>Ga0302114_10000502_pt1 | contig 27380 bp, 5 predicted proteins | sample AG5_Surface_MG_FD_203107 | JGI IMG/M metagenome (GOLD analysis project Ga0302114, IMG submission 203107) | Marine microbial communities from Western Arctic Ocean, Canada - AG5_Surface | ecosystem: Environmental > Aquatic > Marine > Oceanic | place: Canada: Western Arctic Ocean | collected...
CCCTGGGCAACCTTGTGCCTGGTCTCGTGCCAGTGCTGCGTGGGCTTCTCCTTGAAGAACTGGAACGTCTCAGCCTTGGTGATCTCCTGCTTGGAGAACCGGGGAGCCTCGTCGGAACCGAGGTTGGTTCCGAGGAGCGACGCGGTGTCCTTGATCTCGCCAAACGCGCCAACCGGGGGAGTGCCAGAGAGGCACCACCTCGCCTCGGACTTGAGCCCGAGAACCACGCACCTGTCGCTGGGCTTGAGGTAGGTGAACTCGTCGATGATGACTCGTCTCCAGTGGAACATCTCGAGGGCCGGGGAGGTTGTTTCGGTCCAGTCCTCCTGAACCTCCGCGGTGTCAAAGCCCCAGTGATCCTTATCCCCGGGCTCAACCTCGTCGTCCTCGTCGCCAGTCTTGGTGCGCTTCTTAGCCTTGGTGGCGCGTGCCTTGGCCGCCTTCTTGCGCTTGGTCTCAGCCTCGTCGCTCTCGGAGTCGATGGCGGAGAAGTCATCCTCGGAGTCCTCCACGGCCGTCTCACCCTCAAACTCAGAGTCGTTGGCAAAGTCGTCAGACTCGGACTCGGCGTATTTGACAACCTTAGCCGCAGAGGCGCGCCTGGGTGTGTTCCTGGACCGCGGCGAGAGGGGCTCGACGGCGGTCTTCTTGGGAGTCGCCTTGGGGGACTTGACCGGGGTAGACTTGGGCTTGGTCTTGCGGAAAGCCGCGGGGGAGGCTGCGGACTTCTTGGCGGGTGTCGCGACCTTCTTGACGGGCTTGGCAGCCGCCGCCGCCGCGTTGGCAGCCTGGATGTGCCTGAAGCCCTCCTTGCCACCCGCAGCCTTGGTGACGTTGACCAGCGCGGCACCCTTGAGGCGCTTGGGTGCGATGTCCACGATCTCCTCCTCCTCGGGGAGGTTGCCGGGACCCCTGCGCACGTGCGCGGATGCTGCGGCGGCGCCTTCGCCGGAGAGAGTCTCGATTTGGTTCTCGAGCGCGCCGAGCGTCTTGCGGTACGAGTCGGCAAACTGGCGGCCCGAGGTGGTGGACTTGCAGTCGGGGAGGCGGTTGCATCCCGCGAGCCGCGCGAGGCGCTCGAAGTAGGCTGGCGATCGCAGCACGGTGGTGGCGCAGATGACCACGTCCGCCTCCTGCACCTCCTTGACGGTGAGGTGGGTGATGTCGGCGACTGTGCGAATGACGATCGTCTTGAGCTTGCCCTTCTGGGAGAACTTCTCAACCTCCCGTGGCCACTGGCGCAGGAGCTGGGAGGGCGCGAGTACCAGGGTAGCCTTCGTGGGCACCGCGCGGACGGTGTCGGAAGGGGCGGCACCCTTCTTGGGCCAAGCGATCTGGGACGCGAGCACGGCTCCGATGGAGATGGCCGTCTTGCCGTATCCAACCTGGTCGGCGATGATGCCGCCGCGAACCATGCGCTCAACCCTGGCCCTGCCATCCATGCGCAGACCGAGCGAGGGAAGGACAGACTCGGCAACCTCCTCCTCGACGAAGGGAACCGTGGTCTGCTCCTGCCGTATCATCCAGCCGAGCGAGCGGAGCTGCTCGGGGCGCAGGGGGTACTTGGTGGACCAGCCCGGGGGCTGCGCCACCTGCGGGTCGCGGCGGTTGGAGGTGAGCGCAAAGGCGGAAAGAGCCTCGGCGGCGTCGTTCTCCTCGTGCCTGACCACCTGCCACTCGCAGTCCGGAGCGGACTTGGCGGCGGGCGCGGCGGAGCGCTCGCGCGAGATGCCGCCGGTGATGTTGGCGAGCGCCCTGTGCACCAGCGTAGCCGGGTTCACCGCGATGACCAAGTCGCCGACAGTCTCCTTGTCCGACTCCTTCTTGCCCTTGCCAACCTCCTCCTTGCGCCACTGGACGACGAAAGGTGCGGGCCTGCGCTTGAGCGCCTGCTCGTACGCGGCAGCCTCCTGCGGGTTCTCCCTGGCGATGATCTTGAGCTTCTTGGGCTTCTTCGCCGCGTCCGAGTCGTTGGAGTCCTCGATGATCTTGTTGGACGCCTGGCGGACCCACTGGAGCCGCGGGGGCTGGGGCGCGCACCGTGGGCAGGAGGCGTCGCAGAGCTCGGCGCACGAGCCCTTAGTTCCGTTGTCCAGGGGGACGAAGGTCTGCACGCCCTCGGGCAGCTCGAGCCTGCTGGTAAACCACGCGAGCTTGGAGTAGGTGGAGTGGGACCGATCGTTTCGGATAGTCTCAAACTCACCGGCGGGCCAGTCGGCGGCGTTGGCGGCGGGGAGGGGCACGCGCGCCTTCATGATGGCCACCGCGGCGCCGCATCCGCCAGACTTGGCGCCGAGGGACTGGACATCCTTGGGCAGGGCGACGACGGCGCCGGGGGTGACCTGGGAGAGCTTCATGGGCATGGGGTTGAACCAGCGGCCGTCGGTGTGAACCTTGTAGCTCTCGGTGCCGTTGCGGTCGTTGGGGCGCCAGTGGGGATCGTAATCCCGTACCACGTTCTTGACCACCTCCGCGGGGGTCAGAGTCTCGGGGTGGCCGCCGCGCTGGTTCATGAGCCGCGCGGTGTGCAGGCGGTGCTCGCCGTACTGCAGCCTCCTGTGGTTGTCGGCAAAGACGAAAAAGTCCGTCTGACCCTTGGTGTTGCGCGAGGGATCCATGAAGAGGTAAAAGTCGTCGCCGGCGCGCTTGTGAAGGGAAGCCTGCGCGGCACCGCAGTTCTCGTGGAGCTTGTAGGTGCCGGAGATGTCGTGGTCGAGGGCGCCCTTGTCGACACCCTTGCCGTAGCCAACCTTCACCTCGGACCAGCGCTTGGTGCACCACGTCGTCTTGCCCACGACGTCAACCTCCGTCTTCTTGTCGCTCATGCCGAGCGTCTCCTGCCACGAGTCAACCTTGCGGCCGGCGCCGGTGAGGGTCACCTCGAACTCGTGGGACACGGGCGCGAGGATCTGCCATTCGCCGTCGAGCGCGCTCTTGGCGTCGGGGGCGACGCGCATGCGGGCGAGCACCTGCTGGTAGATCTTGTGGGGAGCCTTGGCGGTGTGCGGGGCGGGGTTGACGATGATCCTCCACTCGCCACCCTTGGAACCGTCGGCGCCCAGGCGAAGCTCCAGGACAACCTCGTCGTTGGCGGGGCACGCGTAGCGGACGGTCCACAGGTCCGCGCGCTTGACGTCGCGGTACATGAACTCGGCGTCGGCGATGGATCGCATGGCGCGCTCCCACGCGGTCCAGGTCTCCATCTCGGAGTCATCCTCGGTGGAGTCCGAGGCGCCCATGATCTTGGCGCCGGGAGCCTTGGCCAGCTTCTTGGCGGCGGCGACAGCCTTGGAGACATCGAGGCCCGCGAGGACGACCCGCATGGGGAGCGCCTTCTTGAGGGTGTCGGTGAAGGCGGCCGGGACGATGCGCTCGCCGGAGTGGGGCTTCTCGCCGTAGTTGTGCTCCGGTCGGCCCTTGCACACGCCGCACGCGGTGTGACCGCAGTCGGCGCACTTCCAAATCTCGCGGGCGATGCCAGTCTGGGCCTCGCACACGCACATCCTGGACGCGCCGATGGCCTGCTTGCGAAGGTCCCCGAAGGACTTGCAGGTCTTGTCGATCACGGAGCACAGCACGAGGTTCTTCTCCTTGAGGTCCTCGGCGCCCGCAACCTTGCCAACCGCGCCCTGCGCACCCGCGGCGCCGCCGGCGGAGAGCTGCTGAGCCTTGTTGCCGAGGTTCTTGCCCGCGGCGGACTTCCGTTTGGCCTCTTCCTTCGCCAAACCCTCCTTGACCGTATCGCCGTGTTTCACGAGCTCGTCCTTCATGAGGAGGAGCGCGGAGAGCATGCACGCGCCGACGACGGTGGTGGTCATGGCGTTACCCGCGAGGTCCGACATCTGCCCCTCGGACTCGCGGGTCAGGAGGAGGTCCTCGACGGGGATACCTTGGAGGGATAACGCCTCGACGCCCACGAGGGGACCGCCGCGGTTGGTCACGAACGGCACCATGGACGGGGTGAGGCAGGGGCAGATACCCGCCGCGCCGGATCCGGTGGTGCGGTCCACGTTCTGGGAGAGGTTCCACACCAGCGTCTTGTGCATCGAGTCGGTATCCGCCTGTGCGAGGCGGAGAAAGTCGATGTCCATGAGGTCGAGCACGCGGTCCGTCTGGGCCTTGCCCCAGTCGTTCCAGGCGTAGTCGGGCATGGTGCAGCCACCTTCCCAGTTGGTGAAGGGACGGCGCTGGCCGAGTCCCTCCTCGAGGCGGGCGCGCTGGTGGCGGGACTCGCACCTGGCCCAGTCCGAGGCGACGCGGGTGTTGTCCTCCCCGGGCATGGCGAGCATCTGTCGGCCCTTGTGAACCCGTGGGTCGTCGGAGTCGAAGAGGAACGCCTCGAGGGTGGCGGAAGCGGGTCGGCGCAGGGATCGCACCTTCTCCTTCCAGTCCTCCACAACCTGGGGGCTCGCCTTGTTCTTGCTCGAGTTGGTGTCGGCGATTGGAATCTGGCGGCACTTCTTCGGGTCCGTGGTCCTGGCGGCGAACAGGTAGACGCGCGTGCGCGTGTGGGGGATGTAGTAGTGCTTGGTGTCCAGGCGCATGAAGTGGCACTGGTACCCGTTCCTCTGGAAGTCCTCGGCGATCTCCTGCCAGGGGGCGTTGCACACGTTCTCGAGGATGATAATCGGGGGCTTGTTCTTCTGCACCCAGGTCATCATACCCCTGAACGTCTGGCCGGACTCTCCCGCATCCTTCAGACCCTTCTTCTCGTTGTTGAGGTTGGAGTAATCGACGCAGGACGTACCCGCGACGAGCATGTCCACGTTACCCGGCACGTCCACCAGCGCTCCGTAGGCGGTGGTGGCCTGATCCTCGTCGAGCTCGCGGATATCGCGGAAGAGGATGGGCGGGGCAAAGTTGCGCTCGATGTAAGCCTGCTTGAAGGGCTCAATCTCGCACGAGAAGACGTGGTCGACGCCCAGCTTCTGGCCGTACTCGGTGTTGGTGGCGTTGGCGATCTTGTCGAGCGCGAGGAGGGGCGACTCGGTGCCGGAGCACATCGTGGCCACCCGGATGGGCCGGCCCAGCGCCTTGATCAACTCCTGAAGCTCGGGGAGCTTCTTGACCATGTCCGTGAACATGCCCTGGACGTCGCGAATCGCGGGGAGCTCCTCGGCGAGGCGGACTTTGCTTCCGGACTCGGCCGTGGCGCTCCCGCCGCTCAGCGCGAGTGATCGTGAAACCTTGGATCTGGAATCAACGAGGGCGGCGAAGAGGCGGGAGGGTGTTCGGTCAGTGCCTCGCTCGAATGATTAGATCGTTCGTGGGTGGTCGGGTGGGTGGTACCGCCCTCTCGCGCCGTCGGGAGGGACCGGGGTGGGGTCCATCTCGGTTTGGGCGGGAGAGTCGGCTGGACCGAAAAAAGGGCACTGATCTCGGAGATTGCCAGCTGGAGATTGCGCTGGGGGTTCCAAAGATCGGGCGATCGCGAGCCTTCGTCGGGGCCCTCGGCGGGCGTTCGACGCGGGTTTCGCGTTCGAGATGGAACGAATCGTGTGCATGGAACGTGTGGGTGCGTAATTGGGTAAAGAGTCTCACCTGGCGCGCGCCACGGGCGGCTTACGAGCCTTCTTCTTGGGCGAATCCTCGAACTCGTCGTCGCCCGAAAGCTCCTCCATGTCGGAGTCGAAGGCTTCGTCGTCCTCAACCTTGATCTTGCGCCTGCGGGAGGAGGCGCTCTGCTTGACCTCCTCGGCGGCGTCCTCGGCAGCCTCGGCCATCGCCAACCTCGCCTTGTCCGCGGCGCCGCGGCGCGGCGTGCCACGGGGCGAGGCGACGTTCGGCGAGAGATTCTCGCGAACGCCGGAATCCGAGGGCTCGTCCTTGATGAGCTTCCTCCTCGCCGAAGCCTTGGGCTCGGGCGTGGGGGAGGAGAGGGGCGAGTTCGAGGCGTTCTTGCCGGGGGAGGGCTTACCGATGCCTTTGGGCTTGGCCCCGCGCTTGGCGGGGCTCGCGCCCATCCTCTTCCGGGGCGTCGTCGCGACCATCTTGGGTGAGTTCAATTGGCGCGAGTCGCTTCCGGAGAATTGTTGCGCGACCGGATCCCTGGCCGGCGCGCGCGGTGCGGAGTTCGGCGCCCTTGCGCGCGGTCACTCAGTCGCACGGAACGACGTCCCTTGTCGATCCCTTCGCTTTCCTTCGTTGTGTCGCTGTGTTAGACCACCGCGTGCGGGCAACCCTCGAGGTGAGAGTGCGTCGCGCGCGATTTCGTCTGATCTCCGAAAACACAAACAACTTGCTTTTGCCGCCCAAATGCGCATAGGGTCCCGTCGTTTTCGAGAGGTCGCGGGGGGAACTAATGAGAATTTTCATATTTTGCAGACTGAATCACTGTCAAAAAAAGTCCATGACGCGAAATTGATTGAGAATTCGGCCCTGGTTTAGGACTCAAAAAATATCTCAAAAGTCACGATTCTCATTTCGGAGATTCATTTCGGAGACGAGATCGAACGAAGAGACGAGCCGGCTCTCCACCCAAAGCAAAGGTGCCGAATAAAAATCTCACCCGGAACGAAGTGCCGCCATTGGAGGGCGCCCATCGGACCGGGTGTGGGACACAGAGTCAGGTCGCTTCCGGAGATATGTCGAAGAGGTCACCGGAGGAGGCGGGCCTCGCGGGTCTGCTCGGCGGCTACGGGTCAGGGTCCGACGACGAGGACGACGGTTCGCCCACGAAGAACAAGGAGACGCCCGAGGAGACGCCCGGCGGCGGCGAGGAGCGGGCGTCCGACGGTCAGGCGCTCGCGGGGCTCATCGGGGTCGACGACGACGACGGGGAGGATGCGGACGACGAACCGATGGCGGGTCCCGCGATGCCGAGCGCGCACGAGATGCAGGCTGCGTACGCCACCCTGGGGACGTACCCCGACGAGCCGGGCGCGCATCGGGAACAGGGCGACGACGGGAAAGAGGCGGGAGAATCTGACGACGACGAACCGATGGCGGGACCCGCGAGACCGGACGCGATGCAGGCGCGAATGGCCTACGCGGACACGGACCCGGAACCCCACAGAACGCCTTCCGCGGGCGAACCCGCCGAGGAACCCGCGACGGCGCCCGGTCCGTCCTCCGTGACGCTCGAGGTGACGCCGAGGGTACACAGCGCGCCCGCGAGTCTGGTGGCCAAGGTGAAGATGCCGCCCGCGCCGGTGGGGGAGTGCCTGACGTACATGGCCGGCGGTGAATCGTTACAGAGCAAGACGCGCGAGTGGCTCGAGCTGAAGCGGCGGGGGATCAGCATCAACGACAGGATACGCGACGCCAAGGGATTCCGCAACCCCGACTTTCTGCAATCGGTGGTGGACCACTTCAAAGTGGACGACCGAGGTACCATGTTCGCCCCAGAGATCTTCGACCCGAGCGTATACCCACCCGAGGACTACTACGATGAACTCGCCAGCGCGCAACGACGGGAGAACGAGCGACGGGAGAAGGAGAGACGGGAACTGGGTTTGGACCGATCGATGGATTTCGCCTCCGCCGGTTTCGTCGCCGCGCCCGCTCAGCCGGTGAGCGCCGTCACGAACGGAGTCGCGGGGGGCGGTAAGGAACGGAGTTTGATCGATGCCGCCATCGCACAGGCGAGGGAAAAGGCGGAGGCTGCCGCGAGGGATGCCAGGAGGTGACCCCCTCGCCCCCAAGGCATTAATGTAGCGGCGGCGACGAGAGCCGACACGGTGGGAACAAATAGCACAGAAAATAGCCTGTAATGCGTGTTACACGAGATGAGCACGCGCGACGCCGACCCTCCCTCGCCGCACGATGATCCAACAGCACGTGATATAACCAAGACGTTAGTGCCAGGGCCTGTCGTTCTCGCCCTCGTCGTCCCACCGCCCTAACCCGTCGTCCCCGGCCTCGTCGTCGCCGTACGCCCCCGCCAGAAGTTCCTCCACTGTAGTTTCGAGCGCGAATATGGACCGGAGCACCCGCCGCATGGGGGGCGATTGCACCGGGGTGGGCAGCGGGATGACCTCCGACACCGTCCATCCCCTCAGGGACGACTTACCCGGCTTGGCAGCGTCGTCCTCGCGCCAGACGTAGGGCCCATCGTCGTCGTCCGGCACCCCGTGTTTCTCGCGATCCCGTGACCACGCCTCGCGCGACTCCCACTCCACGACACCTCCGAAGGTGACGAGGCCGAGTATCGTCGCCGCGCCGCGATCCGTGACGACATCCGCGAGCCCCGAGTGACCGGCGGATCCGCTGTGTTCGGGTGTGGCGAGCAGCACCAACGGCCGGTCGATGAGCTCCGCGGGGAGGTCGTATCCGCGTGTCTCGATCGTCTTGGAACCGTCCAGGACCATGGAAGCCCACGGCTCCTTGAGCTCCAGGCCGAACAACACGTCGGGATCGGCGAACGGGCTCGCCATGACGTCGACCGCGATGAGCAGAAGCGGGTTCGGAAGCGAGCGGTGCCGCGTCCCGGATAGTGGCGAGGCGGTGAGCTCAGTTTCGTGTTACAATGTGTTACATTCTCAGTCAACCTCGCGCAGCACCCCAGATGGTTTCTGGGCCATGCCGTGCGCCAGCTCGTACTCCACCACCTCCAGCAGCGGCCTGTTGTGGAATTTGACGCACATGTAGCTCCCTAAGTCCGCGCTCACCTCGGCGTTGATCTCCTTACCCATCCCCTTGCGGTCCCACGGCACGGGCATACCCCCACCCGGGATGGAGTGCCTGTGAACCAGCTTCTCGAGCTCTTCAGTGCCCTTGAAGTCGAGCGGCTTACCTTCCCCGTCGGTCATGAGCGCCACCTCGGCGTGTTCCCATCCTTTTCGTTTCGGCCGGCCGGGCTTCGGCATGGGTATCTCCACCGCCGGTATCTTCCACTGCTTCCACTTGATCGGTTGCTTCAGCCGGATGGTGGAGATTGGCCGCCCGCCGATGACGCTGGTTCCCGCGACTACATGCCCGGCGCCCACCATCACCGCCACCGCGTCGTGGTACTCCTCCTCCGTCTCGCACCTGAAACACACGTGGTCGATGACCTTGTTCTCCAGCTCCGGCAGCAGCTGGTACACCGTCATGGCGATGTGCCACCTGTCCATAAACTTGCACACGTCCTCCGCCAAAGTCGGCGGGTCGATCCTGTACGTAGCCGGGTTGAAGTACCAAAACTTGTGCCCGGGCTTTGGGTCCTTCTCCCCGTTCGCGATGCGCTCCGCCTTTTCCTTCTCCCACGCCGCCTTCTTCGCGAGCTTATCCTTCTCGATCTTCTCCGGGATACCCAGCCTGTCCACGTAGTACTGGTTCCACTTGGGATCAAACGGCGGGTGCGGGTACGGGTTTTTCTCGTATCTCGTCGGATCCTGGTTGGGCTCGTTCGTGTACGGCCCTTCGGGTGGATACACGTTCGGGTGTGGGAACGGATTATCCGCCATTATGAGCCTCGAGATGAGGAGCACGGCGTTTAACACGTTCCCGGTCACCTTCTTCGTCTGCTCCCCTCCGTCGACTTCGTGAACTTCGTCGGTGATCTCCAAAGTTTGCAGCTGCGACTGGAGCGAGGCAGCCCTGAAGGGATGCGACGGTTCCGTCTCCGCCCGTTTCTCCAGCCTCAACCTGAGCACATCCTCGGAACATTTGAGGAGGATGAACCGGATGGATTTGACGACGCCCGCGTTGGCGACGGCGGCGAGGGTGTCCCTGTACGACTTCTTGAGCGCAGAGCACGAGACGAAGATGTCCTTGCCGCCGATGGGGTCGATCATGCCCTTCTTCCCTTCCTCGTACGGGTGGTACGGCTTGGACGCGTCACCGCCCGGGGCAGCCTCCGTGATGGCGGCTTTGAGTGACTCGAGCCACGGCGCGCGGTCGGCGTCGTCCAGCGGGATCCCGCGCGCCATCTTCGCCTTGTTCTCGGGCGGGTGGTGGTCGTCGCCCTCGATGACGACGGGCGCGGGGCGGTTCTTGTAGATTCGCTTCAGCTCGCCGGCCACCTTGTCTACAACGGTGCTCTTACCCGATCCCGCCACCCCCATGATGACCCACACGCGACTCATGGCGTTCGTCTGACCTCGCGCGTGCGACTGTGGGGAGCTTTCCTTTGGATGGATTTTCAACCAGGTCGTTTCCACGACAGAACGGCAGAGGAGGTTTTGTCGCCGCGCCGCGCGCGGTGCACTCGCGTGCTCCCGCGTCTTGTTTGTGTCTTGATGCTAATTATTAAAGACTCGCGGTGACTAACTGTCCGCCGCGGTGACTACTATTCGGTCCTCCTCACATTTAACTCAATCGTCCCTCTCCGGCGAGGCGAGGAGCGCGGCGGCTCCAGCGAGCCTCGCCCTCGTTCCCGTCACCGCACCAACCGACGCCTGTTTCTTACCCTTATGAGTAGGGTCCACCCTCCCTCCTCCGTGTTCTCCGCCTCGGGACCCGCGGAGGGTCGGGGACTTACCGGGGGAGACTGGTTCGAACCCGGTGGTCACCCCGCGTACGTCCGGGAACCTTCCCCTGGACAGCACCTGGATCCACCACTCCTGCATAGCCGGCACGGCGGATTTCAGCGCAGCCTCGGCGTGCTCAGCCTCAGCCTCAGCCGCCTGCACGATCCACAGCAGCGCATCCTCCCTCCAGGCAGGTGCGTCGTGGTGCCCATGATCAGATGCGTCGCGGCTTCCGGAGAGGGACACCGCGAGCTCGTCAGCCTTGATGTCCATGGCGGAGATGAGCGCCGCGAAGGTGCTCGGGTTTGAGGCCCGGCCGCCGCGGACTCGCGCCGGCCGAGAAAAGTCGTCGGCGTCGTCCGAGTCAGCGCCGAGTAAGTCGGCGACCTCGTCGGGGGACATGTCCACTAGCTCGGCGATGCCGGTCTCCACGGGTCCGGGCGTGGGCGCGTCGGCCCTCGCCGCGGCGCCGACGGTGTGACCCACCGCGGCGGACAGGCGAAGCAGCCGCGCCGCGAGCTTACGCACCCCCGTGAGCATGGTCACCGATCGTACCCTCAGGTGTTGGCTCTTACCGCCAAACTCGGCGCTGACCTTCGCGGCGGCAGCCTCGGCGAGTGCGGCGGCTTCCCTGGCGGCGTCCACCTCCGCGCGCATCGCGTCAATCTTCTTGTCGTGGGTTTTGATAATCTCCGTCTTGCGGTCAACCTCGCGGCGGAGTCTCTGGGTCGACTCGGAGTTCCTCTCCTGCTCGCTCATGGCGGCGAGCGCGGCAGCCTTCTTGGCCTCCTCCTCAGCCTTACTCTTGAGCTGGACCACGAGGGCCTGCTTACGGTCCACCTCCTCGCGCATCTCTCGCAGCTTGTCCTCGCTCTCGTCGTTAGCGGCGACCTGCTTGAGCGCATCGAACTCGGCTGTTACCGCGTCGAGTCGTTTCTTGAGATCCGCGGCGAAGGTATCCTTGCGCTTGGCTGTCGCCCGCGCCTCCTTGATCTTCTTTGCCTCCTCCTTGAGTTGCTCCTCGAGTTGCGCCACCTTCTCCTTGGTCTGACGGAGCGCCTCGTTGGATCCCTTGGTGTCGGCGGTGACGGCTTGCAGGCGCTTAATCTCGGCTCGAGCTCGCTTGAGCCTGTCGGTGGTGTCCGCCAAGGAAGCCTCCATGGCTCTCCACTTGTCCGGTCCACGCTCGGCGAGCTGCGCGGTGAGGTCGGTCACCTTGCCCTTCATCGCACCGTGGTCAGCGGCGGACGAAGCCTTGAACTTCTTCAGGTGGTCGGTCGCGTTCTTCGCCCGGATCTCCGCGTGCGCCCTCGCATCCTTCTCGGCATTCGCCTTGGCCCGCGCCTTCTCCAGGTCACGCTCGTACTGGTCAAGACGCTTCTGGAGCTGCGAGATCTTCTCGTCGGAGAGGCGCTTGGCGAGCTCGGCCGCGGCGGTCTGCGCCGCGGTGGGTCCGGCGACGATCGTGGACAGGCTCGTCTCAACTCGGTGGGCGGGCGCGGGAATCGCGTCCTCGACCAGCTCTTGAGTCAACTGGTGAGTCACCGGTGAGTCACCGGGCGCCGACCAAGGTGGACGCGAGGACGCGTGCAACAGCGGCGGCATCAGCGTCATGGCGGGGGTGGGCGGGAGCTGGCCGGGTTGGACCGTGGTCGGTGTCGGCCTCGACTGCACCTGGGGTTTGGGCGGCGACTCGGAGTCCGAGGCGGATGAGGATGCTCGGAGGGCGAGTTCCTCAATCGTAGCCTTGAGTCGGTTCACCTCAACCTCCAGCGCGGTCTTCTTCCTCGCCGCGTCAGCCTCGGCTTTCTTCGCGCGTGTCTCCTCCTTCCGAGCCTTGGCCTCGGCAGCCTCCTCCTTTTGCTTGGACTTCTTGAGAGCCTCCTTGGCGCGTTTCACGTCAGCCTCGTGTTCCTTTTGCAGCCGGGCCGCCGTCTCCTTGTGTCGGGTAGCCGCGGCGGTGGTAGCCTCGCCCTTCTCCACGGCGCGCGCGAGTGCATCCGTGAGCTGCGCACACAGCGATACCGCCGCGCCGTCAACCTCCTCGAGACGCTTCGCGAGCACCCTGCTCTGCTTCGCCGCGCGGTCACCCGCGTTGGCGGCGCCTCGGTCAGCCGCCTGGAGCGCGGACGCGGTTGTCGCGACGGCGCGCTCGAGCCTGCGCTCAGCCGTGGCGATTTGCTCGGCTATCTCACCGCCCCGCTCCCATAGCTTGGTGGCCGCCTCCGCCGCATCGGCGACGGCGCGCGCCCTGATGGCATCGCGCTCGGCATCCTCCTCGGCTCTCATGGCATCGCGGATCTTGGCCCGGTCATCCGCGCCGGCGAGAATCTCCTCGACGGGGGCGGGGACGGAGACATTTACTCGGGCTCCTTCTTCCTTGGGCTCCAAGTCGACGATGGGTTCCGGCGCCGAGATGGCCACCAAAGCCTCCGCGGCCACATCCCGCTCGCGCCTACCCAGGTCGACGTTCTCGGAGTGGATCTTGAGCGCCTCCAGGTAGGCGGCTCGGTCCGCCGGCGAAGAAGACAAACCCCGAATGGTGGTTCGCAGCGACGACACCATGTTCGCGTGTTCCGCATCCCGGCCGCGTAACTCGTGTCTGAGCCGCTCCGTCTCCTTCGTTGCGGCGACGAGCTGTCGTTGCGCGCGTTCCAGCTGTAGCCTGAACTCGGCGGACTCCTTTCGCGACGCCTCGAGCGCCAAGTTGCCCGCGGCGCCGACGCCGTGAAGCAAACCCTCGAGCTCCTCGACGCGTTCCTTGGGGGCACCCTCGATCTTCTCCTCCTTGGCGAGTCGTTCCCGGAGCGAGCGCTCGGTGCTCGCGGTCTTCTCCATGACAGCCGCGAGCTCAGCCCTGAGGGATTCGCATCGCTCTTTCCACTTGCCAACCTTATCCTCGAGCGCGGCCGCCTTGGTCTGTTCACCCTCCAACGCCGCTTCCCACAGTTGGGTCACCTTCATCATCTCCTCATCGCTCGCGCCCGTGACCTCCGTGCCCACGCCCGCGTCGTGCGAGACGGGGCCGCTGTACGTCCCAGCCTCGATCATCTGCGGTGCGTCCATGGGCACCATGGCGATGCGGGGACCCACGCCCGGTGACGTGGCAGTGTCCCTGGGTATCCCAAACAAGTGTGGATCCTCCTTGGACAAGTCTGGGCCGCAACGCGTCGTCGTGGTGACGGGTGCGGTGTTGATGCCATGGTCCCTGACTGTCGCCAGGCCGTTCACATCCGTGCCCACGTCCGTGCGCGTGATGGCCAACCGGGCGACGGGCGCGTCCGTGACGTTGGGGTCGGCGAGCAAGGGCGCCACCCGCATGACGGGCGCGACGACGCTGGGAACGATGTGGTGCACCAGAGGCGCCGCAGGCATGGCACGCATAGCCGCCGTCGCAGCCTTGGTGACGAGCTCGGTGGGCGTGAGTCCCTCGCATTCGGGGTCGGCGAGGGCATCGAGCGCGGCTCTCATCGCCGCCGTCTCCACGCTCAGCGTGTTGGCGACCCGCGCCACCTTTTCATCGCCCAAAACCGCGGCGCGCTCCGCGATGACGCTCACAGATCCTCCGAGCGCGTCGACGTGCGCGCCCACGAGGTTGACCAGCGCGGCTGCATCCACGAGCACGGACCTTCCGCCCAACGAGCCACTCTGCGTGGCAGCCTCCGCGATGGATGGCTTGGGTTCTTCCGGCCTTGTGTTGTTCCAGTCCTCGACGCCGCGCAAGCCCCGGAGTCGTTCCTTGAACGAGTCGCGTTCTTCCATGAGCTCGGCTTTGTCCCTGCCGAGCGATGCTGCTCTTTGGGTGAGCTCGCGGATGACGGATCGTTGGGACGCGTCCGTGAGTTCCTTGGTCTCCCGTTCCTTGCCCCGTTCGCGTAGCACGCGCTTGGCCTCGGCGGACTCCGCCCTGGCCTTCGTCGTGGCATTGTTGGACTCCTTGAGCGCGTTTGCGAGCTGCGCGACGGCGGCAGTCGCCGTGCCCGACGCCGGGTTCCTCGCAGCGTGCGGGAGTGGCGAGCCCGTGAGCGCGGCAGCCGCGGACGAGACGGCGGTGTTGACGTCCTTCTGTAGGTCACGCCGCTCGGCAGCTTCCTTCTCCGACTTTTTCTCCGCCCTGGCTCGCGTTTGCGTTTGCGCCGATGACTCCGCCACCGCCCGTCTGAGCTCCGTCACCTCCGCCTGCAGTGCGTCCATCTCCTCCGGCGAAGGGGCGTGCGCGCCTTGCGCCTCGAGCGTCGCCCTCAAGCGTTCGCTCTCGGCATCGGCGCGGGACTTCTCGGCGCGAAGTTTGGCGCACTCAGCCTCGAGCGCGGCGCGTGACTCGTCGTCACCCTGGGGGGTGGACGGCGCCGAGGACGGCGCTGGGTCGGACCCGGGTTTGGCGGCGAGTTTCTTCCTGAGCTCGGCGATTCTCGCGTCGCGTTTGTTCACGATATCCCTCAGTTCCGTCTCAGCCCGTGACGCGATCTTGAGCCTGCGCTGGGCGTCAGCCTCGGCGAGCTTGGCCTCGACGAGCCGCCTGCCGAGCGCGCCGCTGGACGACGCGGGTTCGGACGACGGCGTCTTGGGGTTTCTCTTGCCTCCCTTCTTGGCGGCTGACGTTCCCCCGGGAGTCGTCCCCGAGGAGGGCGTCTTCACGCCCAGCCCCAAACCGCCGTTATCCGCGGATGCGAACGCGCGCTTGAGCTGCTGGAGCGCGCTGTCCTTGGACTGGACCTCATCGCGCAGGTCCGCAGCCTCCGCGGTGGCCCGCCTCGCGCGGTCTTCCTGGCGGGCGCGGTCGAGTCGAAGCGCGCGAATCTCCTCCTCGGCGTCGGCGAATGAACCCGTTTGAATCGTGACGGGCGCCGACGCGGACTCTTCCAACCTTCGTCTCTCCTCCGCGATTTCAGCCGCGGCGTCCAGCCTCGCCTTGTTCGCGGTCGCCTGCGCCTCCCTCACCGCCGCCTGCAGCACGGACCTTTCAGTGTCGAGTTCACGGCGAAGACTGGCGGATTTAGCGGCAAAGTCGTCGGCGGCTCGCGCGGCGGACGCGGCGATTTCAATCTTGGCACCCTCCCTCGCGGAGGATGCCGCGGCTGCCGCAGCTTCCCGGGCACCCGCGAGGTCAGCCACCTCCAGCTCCAGCTCCGAGACCCTCGCGCGCAGACGCAGCACCTCCTCCCTGGCCTGGTACGCCTCGTGGGCCTTATGCGCCAGTTGGGTGGAGAGCGCCTCGGCGGAATCTTCGGGGGACGTCGTCCCGCTTGACTCAGCTCGGTCGCCGGAGACGAGCGCCTGGATGCGTGTCTCGGCCATCTTGAGCGCCTGCTGGAGCTCCGCGGCGTGACCCGCGGCGGCGTCGGCGCGGCGCCTGTTCGCAGCGAGCGAGGCGAGCAACGACCGTTCGGTGAGTTTACTCGCGCAGAGTTCGCGCGTCACCCCCGCGAGTTTGGCGCCGGCTTCGTCTTTGTCCTTTGCCTTGCCGTCGCCGACGAGCGCGCGAACCACTTCTTTCTCCAGGTAGGATTTGAGGTCCCTGACCGCGTCCGTCGCTGCGGGTGAGCCTTCGAGCTCCTCAGCGGCGGCGGCGGCAGCCTGCCTCGCGGCGGCCGCGTCAGCCTCGGCGACCCTCGCCCTGCGCGACTCGGCATCCGCTCGGTCGGTCTCCGTCTTGGCGATCTCCTTGGCGGCCATTGACGCGGACTCGGCGGCGACGCACCGCCTCTGCGCGGCCGCGAGCTGCTCGGCGATCTGCCCGATCCTCTGCTGCGCGAGTTGGAACCTCTGGTCGGCGCATGACACGTCCACGGTGCTTCGCCGCGCCAAACGTTCCTCGGCGGCGACGCACGCGCTCGTGGCTTCCTCCCAAGCCGCCGTCCTCGCGTCCAGCGCAGCCTCCACCGCGTGCGCCCTAGCCTCGGCAGCCTGTTCACCAGCCTGCGCGCTGCGAGCCCTGGCGAACGCCCGGCCCACCTCGCGTTCAGCCTCGAGCACCAGCTGTCGCATGCGCTGGATGACGGCGCCCGACCACCTTCGCTCCGCTTCCAGTTCGCGTCTGGTACCGACGACGGCGGCGGCGATTGGATCGTTCTCGTCGACGCCCGGAAGCGCCCGGTGTGACTCGGCGCTCTTCACAACCTCCTCGAGGGCGTGTTCGATCCGTTCCCGGACCCGCGTAGCCTCGAGCACGGCGGCGACCGCATCCTCCGGCTGCATGGAGACGATGGACGCGATATCCTCGGACGCGCGGACGTGTACCCTCGCGCCGACGGCGCCGGAGCGTTCATCCGCTCCACCCGCCGCGACTTGCACCGCGCGAGCCGCGTTGAGCTCGGCCGTCTTGAGCCTGTCCGCGGCGCCCTCGCGCTCGGCGGTGAGCTGCGCGAGGTGCCTCGCGTGCTGCTTCGATAGGGCATCGCGCGCGGACGCTTCGCGGGACTCAGCCGCGACCTTGGCCTCGGCGGCGGCGTCGCACCGCCGGGCCAACGCGGCGATTTCCTCCGTTCTGTGAGCCGCCTCCAGCCTCGCCGCGCCGGTCTCCTCACGCGCCAGCGTCTCACGCGCTTCCGCCTCCCGTGCGCGTTGCGTTGCGGACTGGATATCCCGGTTAGCGGACGCGAGCTGCGACTCGATCCTGGCGCACCGGGCCGTCTCCCGTTGAGCCGTCTGTGACAACTCGGCGCATCGTCGCTCCAACGCCGACTCGGACGCTCGCGCGGTGGCAGCCTGCGCCGCCAATGTCACGACCCTCTGCTCCCTGTCACCGGACCCAGCCGCAGCCTGGAGTGCCTCGACAGTCTCCGTCAGGATCTGCAGCTGGGTGGCGCGCTCGTCGAGGAGCTGGGAGAGCCTCTGCGCTTCCCGCGCTGAAGCCTCCGCGTTGCTAACTTCGTTGGCGGCGGACTCCCTCGCGGCGGCGGCTTCCCGTTCCGCGGCGTGCCTCGCGCCGTCCGCCGCCGCGAGCTTACGCGCGCAGTCCGCGCGAGCCTCGTTCGCCTCCTCCCTCGCGAGCGACGCGCGTGACTCGGACTCCGATGCCCTCGCCTCGGCCGCCGCGGACCGTCTGGTGGCGGCGGTGAGCTCCTGCGCCCGCTGCGCCGCCGCCCGCTCCTTGCCGAGCGCCGCGGACTCGCGCGCGTCGTGCAGCGCCCTATCGCGCTCCGCCACCCTATCGAGCGCGGATGCGAGCTCCCTGCTGGCGTCCGCGCGCGCCGCGGCGTCCCGTCCGCGCTCCAACGCGTGAGCCTCGACGTCGTTGCGAAGTTGCTCGTTCTCCGCGACGAGCCGATTATTTTCCTTCTCCAAAGACACCACCTTGTCGAGCGCGTGCGGGGGGGTTGTGTGACTGTACGATTTGGCCGGCAGGTTTCCGCTGCGAAGCGCGAGTGCACCCGCGCGGCGCGCATCCGCGGGCGTGTTACCCGTCGAAGCCTCACCCCCGAGTCTCTGAATCTCGAGAAGCGCGTGTCCCAGCCGTTCCTCGGCGTAGGTGAGATCGTTTTTGAGCGCAGCCTCGGACCTCCTGATCCTTGAAGCCTCCTCGCCGAGCCTGGCAACCTCGGAGTGAAGCCCGCTCCTCGCGCGGAGGCTCGCGACGGTCGCCTCCAGGGACTGGATACGAACGCCGCCGTCCTCCTTGGCGGCGCGAATCTTGGACTCGAGCCGGGCGCGTTCGTTACCCCATCGGAGCTCGGCGGCGTTGAGTCGGTCCTCGGCGTCGCGTTGAGCGTCCTCCGCCGACCCGACCCTTTGACGCATGGCGGACGCAGCCGATGAGTCCTCGAACTGCACGCCTTGCTCGCCAACCTCACGCGCCAATAGATCCTCGAGCTCGGCCACCTTGTCGTTGGAGTCGCGGAGCTCCCGGACGAGCTCGCTGACCCGCGCGCTGAGCTTCTGCTCGATGGTGGTACCCTGACCTTTTTTGCTTCGTCTGCCCGATTCCCTCTCCGACGCGGCGGCTGCTTCCATCTCTGCGAGTTTCTCCCGCGCGAGGAACGTCTCAGCCTCCGCCGCCCTGGCCTTCTCGTCGGCGTGTTCGACGGCACGGCGGGCCTCGTCGGTGAGGTCGCCGCCGTTCGCCCTTTCCCCGTCGACGAACCTGAGCCTATCGCGCAGCGCCGCGAGCTCCGTGCGCAAAGACTCGGACTCAGCCGCGTGTTCAGCCTGAAGCGACGACTTCTCGCGCCTGTGCTCGCCATCCTTGACCCTCAGCCCGCTCTCCAGTTCCTTGACCCGAAGCTGGAGACCCGCGACTTCCGTCGCGTGTCCACGTGCCAACGCCGCCACCGACGTCTCCTTACCGGTGAGCTGAGCGAGACGTTCCAGCGCCTCGTCGCGCTCACCCCTCAGTTTCGCAACCTCGGCACCCGGGCCTGAACCCTCAACCTGACCCCTGCCTCTGCTGGCGGATATCCGCGTGGGTTTGGGCGCCGGGGTCTTGGCGCTGAGTGGCGATGGGGCTTCGATGGATCCTGTGTGATGATCCATCCTGGGTGACTCCGGGATGTCGGACGCGGAGGATAGGATCCGGTCCGCCGCCGAGTCCTTCAACGCCGCCGCGAGGGATTCGTGCGCGGCGTCGAGGTCACGCGCGAGTGCAGCCGCGTCGGCATCCTCCTCCGGCGCGCGTCGCTTGAGCGCCTCCAGGTCGGACCTGGCGGACGCGACGTGCGCGGCGAGCCTCTCGCGTTCGGAGATTCGAGCCTCCGCAGCGGCTCTCAACGCGGCTCTAAGCTCGGACGCTTCCTCGTTAGCCGCGTGTAACGCCGCGGTGGACGCCGCCGCCTCCGCCCGGGAGAACGCGGCGTCTTCCTCAGCCTCGATCGCATCCTTGAGCTCCGCCTTGGTTCGGTCTAAACGATCGTCGGCGATTCGAAGCGTCTCGCCGAGTTTCTCAACCTCCGCCCGCAACGACTTTTCGGTTTGCGCCCACTGGAGTCTTTGCTCGTCGTGCGCCGCCCTGAATCCCTCGCGCTCCTCCAGTATGGCAACCACCCGGGCTTCGCACGCGTCCAGTTCACGCCTGGTGGCGTGTAACGTGGTGGACAGCGCGCCACTCTCCGCCCGTGCCTCCGCCGTCTCCCGTTCACGCGCCAGCAGCACCGCATCCTTAGCCTCCAGCACCCGAAGCGCCTTTAAACTCTGAGTTTCAAACGCGGCTCGTTCCTGTTCCAGCGCCGCGTGTACCAGGTCGGGTAGATCGGGCGCTATGTCCTGCTCCAGCAGCCGCACTCGCCTCTTAAGTCCCGCGATCTCATCCCGGGAAGCCTGGCACTCGCTGTCCAGCTCCTGGACCCGGCCCCTGAGCGCGGCGTTGGCGCCGTGCAGCTCCGCCTGTTCAACCCGAGACGCGTGAAGTGTTTGCGCGCGTTCAAAGGGATCGTCGGCTCCGGTGGGTCCTCCTAGGTCCTCCTCATGGGTCTTGGCGAGCTCGAGCCTGGCGTACAGCGCGCGGATGAGCTCGTCCTTGTCCCCCGTGGCTTGTGCGCTTTGGTGCCTCAGCTTCTCCAGCTCGTCCACCTTGCGCCTGTACCCGTCGATCTTCTTCGCCGTCTCGTCTTCCCAGTGGACGTGACTCCGTCTTCCCGTTTGCGCTGAGTGTGGTCCTTTTCTGCCCAGCGCGGGTCTCGGTGCCTCTGTCTCGTGCGTCCCTCTGGTACCCCGGCCCCGACCCGCGGGTGCGGACGTGCTCCGGTTGGCGTTCACCTCGGCCCAAACCTTGCTGCCGCCGCCGTACCGGAGACGCGCTCGCTCGAATGCTTCGTCGATCTCTTCGTCGGACTTGGCGCTCGACGCGGGTGAATGGGACCTGGCCCGGTGGGTATCGCGGCTGGACGTGGATGCCACGGGCGCGCGACCGCGTTCGCCGACGCCCGGGTGGTCGGTCGATCGTGATCGCGAGTCCTGCTCGCGTCGTTCGGCGGCGGCGACCTCCTCGGGGGTGGCCATGACGAAGGAGGCGTGAAACTTTTGCTCGAAGAACTCCCCTTTGACGTGGAAGACGTCCCTCTGTCGCACGCCCTTTCCGTGCTCGTCGTCACCGGCCACGACGGCGGCGCCCGCGGTCTTCTTGGGCCGCAGCTCACGCGCGAGCTTCAGCCGCAGGTCCACTCGCATGGTGCGTCCAGCCTCCAGGAAGACGGTGCTCGGGGCGACCGCCCATCGCTCGGGCGAACCCGCGCGCACGGTGAGCTCGAGGGCGTTGCGCGTGTCGTTGCGGAGGGTCACCGTGGTACGATACGCCTGGTGAAGGCGCACGTTGTATATGCACGGCTCAGCGGGCTCCACGACCAACATGGCGCCCACCTCTCTACACGCCCCGGGATCCGCCCACAAACGTGTATAACGTCCACTGCTGCTGGGCCGACTTCGCCGAGCGCTGGGCGCCAGAAAACCACGGAGACGCGCCCTGAGCGGAGGGTCGTGTCCCGGCCGCGATTCACGCCTCGAGTCTGTTCGAGCGCGTTCGCGTGACTCGCCGACCGCGCGTCGTCGCCCTGCGCGGCTGTGTATGGCTCCGGGCGCCCCGGCGTGAACCCACGAACCGCGGGTCTACACTCGTCGGTTGGTCCGATGCTTTTTTCTCAGTGACAACGGTTGAAAAGTTTCATCCTGATTTTCAAACTGGATCGCAACAGCCAGTCTCAACGGTCCGCTCGAAGAAAATCGCATCGTTGCCAGTCTGAAAATGTTGAAAAAGGCGAATTCGTCCATGTCGACCGGTCCAAGACCGCGCCCCATTCGCGGACTTGGAGCACAACGCTCGACGACGCTATCCGGCGACGCGATCCATCTCCTGAGCGGGGAGAGTTCATCGCGAACCACCGGCGCGCGTGGGACCTCCGAGGCGCACGGGGGCTCGTAAACCGCGCGACCGCGTTCGACGGCGACTTTTTGATTTGGTTCGGCGAGGTCAGGCCGAGGAAACAGTCGTTTTTTGGATTCGACACGCGACCGCCGTGGGAGACGGGCGGTGACAGGGCCACACGCGCGGCGAGGAGGCGCACATCGCGGGTCAGGAGCTCGTTTTGGGAGTATCGGAACCACCACCGGCGATCCGGACCTCTTTTAACGCACACAGAAACACAGAGTCACCGAGGTCATCATGGGCGACGCGCGGACCGTGTTCCTGCTGGAGAAGATCGGCGAGACGTTCGGGGTCTCGCCCGATGAGCTCCGTACGGACATGGACGGGCTAGGGGCCGAGGTCCGGCCGTTCTTCGAGCCGGACGGTCCTGCCAAACTGATATTCGTGTATCAGGCGCCTGATGCGGTGGACCCAAAGACGGGCGCGGTCACGCGCGTGGGCGCCAAGCGCCTCGCCCTGACCGACGGCGACGGCGAGTCCGTGGATGGCAGAGCGGCGTACTTCATCAGGAACAACCCGAAGGGCATCACCGAGAAGTTCGACCCGAAGGATATCAGCGTGGGCAGCATCAAGGGCGGCGTGCTCTCGTCCTTCAACGCGGTCCTGTCGCAGATGTTCCACCCGGCGCTGAGGGTTCAGCACCCCACCGGGTGGGGCAAGCTCAAGTCCAAGTCCGAGACATCAGATTTCGTCGGCAACGTGCGCAGGTTCGGCGCGGTGCTCAAGGAGGCGGCGGCGTCCGTCGACGCCACCGTGGAGCTCGCCAAACCGGACCAAAAGTTCATCGACCAAATCCCGCTCAAACCCTTGGCGTTCAAAGAGGCGGCGGACACGGTGGAGACGGTCAACCACATGGACTCGGTGCTCCTCACCTGGGTCGCGAACGCCGAGGCTTGCGTGGAGGAGACGGGCGGTGACGAGAACGACGAGAACGACGCGGGCGCCGCGAACGATGCGCCGAGGGACGCGTCCGGTGCGCCGATGATGAAGGGCGCGTCGGACGACGACGACATGGGACCGGACACCGAGTTGGAGTACTGGCGCCGCCGAATGGGCCTGCTCAACTCCATCATCGACCAGACCAAGACGGACGAGTGCCGACTGGTGCTGGGCGTGTGCATGGCCGCCCGGTCACACGCGCACAAGGCGTGGAAGCAGATCGACCTCCGGCTCACCGACGCGTCCAACGAAGCCAAGGACAACGTCAAGTACCTGACCACGCTGGAGAAGTCGCTCGAGCCCATGTACGCGAGCGGACCGAAGGAAGTCTTGGAAGGCGTCCCCGCGCTCCTCTCCAACGTCAAGATGATGTACACCATCGCCAGGTACTACCACACACCCGAGCGCATGACCAGGCTGTTCGCCAAGATCTCCAACCAGATGCTCACGTGCTGCAAGACGCACCTCGTGGACGCCGGGCCGGACCCGTGGACCCACGACAAGGCTGAGCTCCTCGGTAACCTGCGTTTGATCATCGCGCTGTACGACAAGTACTACGCCGAGTACCAGGCGACCAAACAGAAGCTCGCCACGCAGGTTCCCAAGCCGAGACAGTTTGACTTCAACGAGGACAAGATCTTCAGCAGGTTCGGTTTGTTCAAGCGAAGGTGCGAGAAGCTGGCGGACATGTTCGACACCATCATCCAGTTTGAGGAGCTCGGGGAGCACAAGGAGATCGTCGGCATGGAGGCGCTCATCACGCGGTTCTTCAGGATCGTCAACGAGTTCAAGCGCAAGCCGTACAACCTCCTCGACTTCCAGCAGAACCAGTTCGACCGCGACTACATGGAGTTCATCGTCGGCGTCAACGAGCTCGAGTTTTCCCTCCAGGATCTCATCAACAAAGCCTTTGAGAAGATTTCGTCGACGGAGTCCGCGCTCACCTTGCTCGGGCAGTTCACCGCCGTCATGCGCCGCGACGCTTTAAAGGATGACCTGGACAGCAAGTACGTCAAAATCTTCAGGAACTACGCACAGGATCTGGAGAGCGTCCAGAAGCTTTACGAGAAGCAGAAGCACGCGCCGCCGTTGCCCAGGAACGCGCCGCCCGTCGCGGGTGACATCCTGTGGGCCAGGCAGCTGCTCCGCCGGATCGAGGGGCCCATGAGGTACTTCGCCGGCATGGAGGGCATCATGGCGATGAAAGAAGCCAAGCCAGTGGTGAAGCTGTACAACAGGGTCGCCACCGCGCTCATGACGTACGAGACCCTCTGGCACCAGGCGTGGGTCAAGGGTGTCGAGGAGAGCAAAAACGGGCTTCGAGCGACTCTCCTGGTGCGCCACCCAAAAACCGGCGAGCTGCTGGTGAACTTTGACCGTGAGATCGGCCAGCTCATCCGCGAGTCCAAGTTCATGATGCGGATGGACGTCGAGGTCCCGGACGCCGCGCGCATCGTCCTGGCGCAGGAAGATAAGTTCAAGTCCTACTACAACCAACTCGCGCACACCATCAACATGTACACCGCCCTGGACGACGAGATTGCGCCCGTGACCCGCCCGCTGCTCAAGGCTCACCTCGCGGAGCTCGAGATGGTGATCGCGCCGGGCATGACCGACCTGACGTGGACGTCCACTAACATCGACATGTACCTCAAGCGCGTGCACAGGACGATCGACAACCTCGAGCTGGTCGTCTCCAAGGTTAACGACATGCTCCACCACCGCGTCGACGATAACCTCAAAGACGCGGCCCGGATCATCATGGTGGACCTACCCAAGGATGAACTCGTCACCCTCGAGGAGTTCTCCGCGTTCCAGACCAAGTACGTCAAGGAGAAGGCTGATATTCTCGCCATCAAGTCCGAGGAGGTTCGCAGGGGCTGCGACGACCTCGTGGAGCTGATCCAGTCGCACATGCCAAACGCCGAGCCCGGAGCCGATGTACCCGCGGGCACCATCGAGGAGTCCGCGATCGCGGAGTTCAAGGCTCACTTCGCCAGGCTGATGTACTCCGCCGTGCTGCACGCTACTCGCAAGTCGTTCGATGTCCTCAAGAACAGGATCGCGTCCAAGGCTTCCGGCGGGTTCCTCTTCATCGAGCGGCCCCTCTTTGACGTGGACGTGGAGCTCTCCGTGCCGTACGTTCAGATGTCGCCGAGCCTGGACGACGTGCAGCGCGCGGTGAACGGCGTGGCGAAGAAGATGCTGAACGCGTCCAGGACCATCACGCGCTGGGGCAACACCGATCTCAACGGCGACGAGGAGAACCAGCCCGGCGTCGATTACGACAACCTGGGCACCGGCTCCTTTTTTGACGAAATCGCCAGCGACATCGACGTCGTCAAGCTGTGCCTCCTGCTGACCGGCGCCATGCACGGCTGCCGGACCAGCGTGGAAACGTACCTCACCGCGTTCACCGAGTACGACTTCCTCTACCTCCAGGATCTCCAGGTGGCGTACGAGGCGTTCATGGCCAAGAAGCCCAACATCGACATGTTCGAGACTGAGCTGCAGAAGTACATGGACATCGAGCAGCACATCGGCAAAATCGCCCCGGTGCACAACATCGGCGCGCTCTCCCTGGAGACCCAGCCGCTCAAGGTTTCCCTCAAGGCGGAGGCTGCGACGTGGAAGAAGCAGTTCGCCAAGAACCTCCACGCGCACGGCAAGGACCAGCTCGAGACCATCGTCCAGTACATGAAGGACACCACCCTCCAGCTCAACCGCAAGATTGAGGACCTCGAGGACGTCCGGCACGTGATGGCCATCCAGCAGGACATCCGCGTCAAGGAGTCCGAGATTGACTCCATCATGAACCCCATCGAGGAAGTGTACGGCCTGTTGGCCAGGTACGAGGTCAAGGTTCCCAAGGAGGAGACGGACGTCGTCGCCGAACTGAGAGACAATTGGACATCGATGAACGCTCTCGCGGTTTCCGTGGGCGAGAATTTACAGAGGCTCCAGGCTGGGTTCAAGCGTGACCTGGTGGCGCAGGTGAAGGTGTTCGTGGTGGACGCCGGTGAGTTCCGCCGAGACTGGGACGCGAACGGCCCGATGGTCGACGGACTCGCGCCCGCGGATGCCGTCGAGCGACTGGAGAATTTCCAAACCAAATTCGCCCCCCGCAAGGCCAAGTGGGACAACTTCAGCAGCGGCGAGGCTCTCTTCGGGCTGCCCGTCACCCTCTACCCCGAGCTCGAGAAGACCGAGAAGGAGATCGAGTTCCTCGACAAGCTCTACTCGCTGTGGACCAACGTCACGCGAACCATCGGCGGCTACGTGGACATCCTGTGGCACGACGTCAAGGAGCAAATCGACGTCATGACGGAGACGGCGACGTCGTTCCAGGCGCAGTGCAAGAAACTGCCCAAGGCTATGCGCGACTGGCCCGCGTACGTGGACCTGCGGAAGAAGATTGACGACTTCCTCGAGATGCTCCCACTGATCCAGATGCTCGCGGCGCCCGCCATGAGGCCCAGGCACTGGACCAGGTTCCAGGAAATCACCGGCTCTGAGCTGGACATGGCTGAGGATACCTTCAAGCTCCGGAACGTGGTCGAGTGCAGCATCTTGAAGCACTTCGAGGACATCGAGGAGTGCGCCGCGGGTGCGGTGAAGGAGGAGCAAGTGGAGATCAAGCTCAAGCAGGTCGACGGCGACTGGGAGGATCTCATCTTCGTCTTCAACGAGTTCAAGCAACACGGCCGGGTCGTGCTGGACATGGTGGCCACCGCCGAGCTCATCGAGAAACTCGAAGATACGTCAATGGCGCTCGGAGGCATGGCCACCAACCGATACTCCGCGCCGTTCAAGGGCAAGGTTTCGGACTGGATCACCAAGATGTCGACGATCGAGGAGATCATCAACATGTGGCTCAACGTCCAGAACATGTGGATGTACATGGAAGCAGTGTTCAGCGGCGGCGACATCGTCAAGCAGCTCCCGTCGGAGGCGAAGCGGTTCAAAAACATCGACAAGCAGTTCGTGAAGATGGCCAAGGTTGCCGCGGACATCCAGAACGTCGTCGAGGTTTGCTGCGACAGCAAGATGATGATGGAGGTGTTACCGGTGCTCACCGAGCAGCTCGAGCTGTGTCAGAAGGCTCTCACCGCCTTTCTGGACACCAAGCGGGCGATGTTCCCTCGCTTTTATTTCGTCTCTGACCCGACTCTGCTGGAGATTTTGTCTCTCGGGTCGGATCCCCCGTCGGTCTGCCCGCACTTCCAGTCCGGTCTCTTCGACTCGGTCACCGCGATCGAGTTCGACAAGGAGGACAAGTACAAGATGCTCAAGATGTTCTCGCAGCAGAACGAGGAGGTTGCGTTCCAAACCTTCATCGCCGGCGAGGGCGGCCACGGCCACCTGGAGGAGAAGCCGGTGATCGCCACCGGAAACATCGAGTCGTGGCTCCAGGCGCTCGTCGACGGCATGCAGGACTCGATCAAGAGCATCATCCGCAAGGCACACGACGAAGTTCAGACCCAGGAGCTCGAGGAGTTCATCTTCGGCCACCCCGCGCAGATCTCCCTCTTAGGTATCCAGTTCATGTGGACAAACGACATGCAATCGGCGCTGACGGTGGCGAAGCAGAGCAAGGATGCGATGAGGGAGGCGTACAAGAAGCAGGCTGATATGCTGAAGGAGATGATCGTCATCACGACCAGGACGACGATCGGCAAGAACGACCGTAAGAACCTGGAGACGTGCATCACCGTCCACGTGCACCAGAGGGATACCTCGGAGGAGCTCATGAAGAAGCGCATCAAGGACCCGGCTGATTTCGAGTGGATGAAGCAAGCCCGCTTCTACTGGAACAAGGGCAGGGAGACGGTGATCATCTCCATCTGCGACGTGGACTTTGAGTACTCGTACGAGTACCTCGGCGTGAAGGAGCGCCTCGTGATCACGCCACTCACGGACATCTGCTACGTGACCCTGTCCCAGGCGCTCGGCATGTTCCTCGGCGGCGCCCCCGCGGGACCCGCGGGTACGGGCAAGACGGAGACCACCAAGGATCTCGGAAACACCCTCGGCAAGTACGTCGTCGTGTTCAACTGCTCCGATCAGATGGACTACAAGGGCATGGGTAAGATTTACCGCGGCCTCGCGCAGTCCGGTCTCTGGGGATGCTTCGACGAGTTCAACCGCATCAACCTCGACGTGCTCTCCGTGTGCGCGCAGCAGGTGTACTGCGTCCT
>Ga0302114_10000503_pt1 | contig 27363 bp, 38 predicted proteins | sample AG5_Surface_MG_FD_203107 | JGI IMG/M metagenome (GOLD analysis project Ga0302114, IMG submission 203107) | Marine microbial communities from Western Arctic Ocean, Canada - AG5_Surface | ecosystem: Environmental > Aquatic > Marine > Oceanic | place: Canada: Western Arctic Ocean | collected...
GTTCCCGAAGGGGAGCAAGTTTGTGGGGTTATATGGGGATGATGAGAAGGTTGAGGGGTGTTATACGACTGCGGAGGGGGGGGTGTACGAGGGGAGGTGGACTGATATTAAGGAGAAGCTGGACATGAACGTGAACACGAACATGAAGAGCCAATGAGAGGTAAATCTTGAGAAGACGTCAAACGGATCTAAAAATTCTATTCCCTAGCATTTGCATTTGCTTTTTTGCTTTTGCATTTGTTTTTCACTCATTCTTTCCGATTGAACAGCCGCTCTCTGGCAAATGTCTTCTGAATTGGGTAAACCGGACAATCCTCTCTACTCATCGTCTCCAAGCCCATAACGCTACTGCCTACTCTCTGCTTCTGCTTCTCATTCTCACCATTCCCATTTTTCGCTCGCACCAACAACCACCCCCTGCACATTCCCGTGTCTGGATCCTTCGGCTTCATCGCTTCGTATAGTTCCTCAACCTTGGCCCAGTACGGTGCGTACTTGAACCTCGCCACGTCCATCACCAGCACCCTGTCAGTTTCATCGTCGTAGCCCGCGATTGGGGAAAAGTGACCGTCGCCCGTTTGCCCCATTGCCGATCTGCTGAATGAGACGACGAGGATTTCGTCAGTCGTTCGAACCGCGCTCTTTATTATATCTCTGAACTCGATTAAAGGGCTGTGGCTGTGCTTTCTTTGGGTTGCGGTTGCGGTTGGGGTGGTGAGGGGAAGGCTGCGCAGAGCGAAACGAGAGCACCAGTGGGTTAGTAGCCTCTCACTCACACTGTTGTCACTCACTCACTCTGTTGACACGATCAACGATCTACCCCCAGCTTCGCTCGCTCACCAGCAAGCTTCGTCCGTAGGCCGACCTACTCGAACCACCGCACCATTATTGTTAGCAATCACCACGAACTGCTCCATCGTGATCCCCTTCTCCTTCACTTCCCACATCTCCAAGCAGGCCACCTCGCCGATTAGCTCCTCGTTCCACCACCTCCAACCTCCCTTCCACCGAACTTTTGGATCGACGGAAAGAGCGTTTAGAGACATTGCCAGGGACGTGAGACCGCAGAAGGCGGGCTCGGATTGGGTGAGGAACTGCTCGGAAAGAGGGAAGTAAGCTTCCAGGTTTCCGACCGATAGGGTCTTGGCAAACAGCAATTTGCCGGAAATTGAGGACAGAGCCAACAAATTGGGGGGGAGAGACCGGCCGTGGAACGACCATTGGGGAGGTGGTACGGAGGAGGAGCTAGTGGGAAAATGATAGGGAACCGTTCTAGTGGTGAGCTGGGAAGTTATGTAATTTATTGGAGGACGGTGTCGAGACGAGATTGAAGAGCGTATTGCACAAAATTTGTTGGCGAGAACAAGTCTCATATGATATGGTGAGCTTTCGAGTGCTTATGCAGAGCTAGACCTAGCACCCTTGATCAGGTTTTAATCATAACTCTCAGAAATCTGAGGTGCGCATTTCGAACTTAAATAACTCTTTATGTCACCTTCATGTGGCTACGCAACACAAGCTGCAAGAATCGACTTCCTGAGAATACAAGGACTGCCTCAAAATGTAGCGAAACTTGTTGCCAATGATCTCCAAGCTGCCACAGATCTCACTGAGCCTTTGTACTTCTGGCAGTTGTACTCGATCATTGGTGACGAAGGCATCATCACGCGGATAATTACGTCCTTCTACCAAAATGTTTACAATGATGATGATGACCCCGAGTTCCGGCAAGCTTTTGCGCGAATATCTGGAATAGAACATCACATCGAGACCCAGACTCAGTACTGGATTGATGCTTTCGGTGGGGGGCCAAATTACCACGGCGGCGAGTATCGACTCAATTTTCACCACTCGCACAACGCTGAGAAAGTGATGAACGCAGCTGGTGCGAAGCGGTGGATGTATCACATGTCAAACGCTCTGAGTTCCTTCGAACTGGAGCTACGACTCATCGATCCGCGGGTTTTCTCTTGCATAGTGTCTTTCCTCCGCACAAAGATGAAAGTATATGCCGAGGACAACAATTGGAAGTTTTCCGAAATAGATTTCAAGTTTGCGCATTCTGTTGAGCAAAACACGAAGATAAATCAGCTGACAAACCAGATTCAGTCCAAACTTATATTCGAACCAAACGAGCTAGATTCAATGAGCATAAAGAAACTCAACGCCGTAGCAAAAAAGTTAAATATCGACACAAGCAACGCGGTGGAGAAATCTGAACTCGTCACCTGCATTTCTGATTCCGAAAAAATCTCTGTTGCAAGCTCAGTTGCAGCCACAAGTATGCCAATGTCCACCCTAGCTTCAATGTCCGTAAAAAACCTCAGGCAGCTTGCTTCTTGTGTTCGAGTCTCCCTCGAGACCTGCGTCGAAAAATCAGAAATACTGGAAGCTCTTTCAAACTCGCCAAAGCTGAACGTCACAAAAGACCAAACCCACAAATAGAAATGAATTATGTTTGATATTTTTATGCCACAATTCCACTCCACGAACTCGGACATGTGTACTCAGATCCCTGAACTCCTGAAATTTTCGCATCAAGTGTAGTTATGTCTTCACTTCCCGCGGCCGCCCTTGTATTTGTTGGGATCCCCCACTATGCCGAGGAGCGGCGCTTCGATGAGCTGAGACAGTGACTCAAGCGCGTGACGAGCGCCGAATATGGTAGTTGCTTTGATGGTCGCTGTTGTTTCCTCCAGTGTGAGGGTGTATGACTCATCAGTTGAAGTGGATAGGGACTCGTCGTTTGTCTCAACCTCTATTATTACTTTGGTAGAGTTGTTGTGAAGTTTGTGTTTTGGATTGCAAAAGAGGCGCTTACTTTGTTTTGAATGAATACGGAATAGCGAGCAACTATTGCTCTGGAGAGTTCAGATGAAGATGTTGGGGCAAGGATCTCAAGTTTTGGGCTGATCTTGATCGATGTTATCTGGTTGGCGGTTTTTTCAACGATTGAAATCGGGAGTGGGTTAGGAAGTTGGAGCGAAGCTGCCAAGGACACAAAAGATAAATGAAAGAGTCTCATGGTACTTCTAATTCATGATTTTTCTGAGTTTCTCTGGTTTTTAAATTCCTGTCACCTGATGGCACATTATTGGTCTTCAAAATTTCTTCTTATAGCTGCATAAATTCTCACGTAAGTGATATTAAATTAACTGTTGTCGGCCTCGTCTATGATTTTATTATGTTAAGCCACCGCCTTTCAACAACCTTATGATTGTGCATGTCGCAAGCTCATTCATCCAACCCAACTGAAAACTACCAACCAATTTGATCCAACTAACCCCCCAAACCAGCCCAATAAACAAATATGAAGTTCATCCTCGCTGCTTCTGCCATTGCCGCCTCCCAGGCCCTCACCAGCCCGGCCCCGGCCCTCACCTTCTGTGCCACCCTCCACCAAGAGCTAACTACTGCCAACAGTGATGGATCTTCTGATGAGGTTGTCGTCAACTTGGAGTACCAGGGATCGTGCATGAACTACGATACCGTTAGTTGGAGGCAGGATACTCTCTCCGACCCCACCGATGCCAACTCGCCCATTGCCCAGTCTGCCATCTACTCAGGAGATGGAGTCACCTACTTCCTCCTCTGGAAGGAGGATGGTGTTACCCTCGACCAGTGCGCCTACCTCAACGGCGTAAACACCGTTAGCGAGATGCCCTTCACCCTTGTGAACACCGACCCCACCGCCGAGAACGTTGGCTCCACCACCATCGACGATGTCACTGTCGACGACTGGTTCGCCTTCCGCCCCGGAAGCACCGTCAACCACATGACCACCCCCGACGAGTACATGCACTGGTACTTTGGAGAGGGAGATATCATGGTCGAGAGCGACTGTGTCCAGTACTACGGCAGCGGAGGCAGCGGCAGCGCCGGAAACACCACCATCCAGCACGGCCGCCGCCACTATGAGAACTACGATGCTGCTGGAGCCGAGGACTTGACTGAGTACGCCTTCCCCACTGGCGATGCCGCCAACGGAATCACCACCGATGACTGCATCCCCGCTGACAACAGCGTCCAGGAGCAGATTCAGAAGATGAAGGTCGGCATGACCGCCAACTTCTAATTCAATTTTGTTTTGGCCATTTGGCGGCTATTTTGGGAGAAATATAATGGACTATGGAAAGTGGGGTTTTTTTAATGGAATTTTAGAGAACGATCCTAAGACTAAATTGAGGGCTTTTACTAAATTTTGATTTTCATTGCGCAGCAAGTCTTGTTGAGCCATTATATTATACGACAAGAAAACATTCTTTTTCATAAATTTCCATAACATAAATAAATAAAAAATAAAAATAGCAGGCACAAGGAACTCAACGACATCACTCGTTGGTCTGTCGCCAGCACCATTCTCCTGGATGCACAAGCCCGTTCAACAGCAACCTGCCCTTGTGGAGGGTTCGCAATTCTGCCTCAGTCGGTGGTGGACTCGGCGCCTTGCACGTCTTCTTTGTGCTTCTTCCGCGCAGTCTTCTGGCACTCGGCGGAGCAGAAGTAGCTGGTTTTGCACTTTCCGCACGCTTTTGTCGTGGAAGTCTTGCAGACGTCGTACTGGCGGGTGAGTCGGTGTTTTCTTGGTCTTGAAGAGCAATAGCTCGAAGAAGTTCAGAATTGCTGAATTTGAGCACTTCACGCACCAACTCGTCATCGTACCATCTTATCCAATTAGTACCGCGGGCCAATCGCGCCTCTTGAGCCTCTTGTGGTGCTCATTGGAAGGCATAAGGAAAAGGAGTTCCTTTGGTTTTTGGAAATTTCGGTCGAGAAGTTATTGACTTCGGCACTTCGGAAAAGGCTATTTTATGCATAGCTAGTTGTATTATAATTGAGTGAAGTGAGAGCTACCAACAGGTAGTATCAAGTAGTTCCAAAATCAAGTTTATAAAAATCTTGGACATTCACACAAATTGTAAGATCTCCTGTCACGTGCCTGACGCAAAACTTGACGATAATCAGAGAGAGTACTGTTGGGCGTAAGGTCGGTCTATAAATTAACTCACTTAGTACAAATATCAAAGGAAAGCCCTCTAAAAATTCACTTTATACTTCAAGTGTTAGAGGGTCTTACTTGATTTCGCAATCTGTGTGTTTGATCACGCAATCCCTAGATCACCTATCAGCCAACCAAAAATCTTAGATAAATACGTTGAGATGCCTAAAGTTAGTTTTGATGCTTTCGATAACGCAACCTGCCCTGGCTCGCGTTCTTCTGCCTTCTTTAAAGGTTTGCGGGCAGCCATGTTACTCTCTGGTTATGGCGATAAGGAAATGCTGCGACTGGGGGTCGTCGTTTGCCCATCCGGAGCCAGCACCGACGTTAGAGCCTCGCTGCTCGAGTACCGGTTTGGGTTCAGCGATGGCTCCGCGTCCTTGAGCCGCGTCATCTCGCGGGACGAAGCAGTGGCGCTGCTCTCAAAATTGCTGCATCGCACTCAAGCCTACGAGACTAAAATTTTGTCGCAGGATCAAGCCGTTTTGTGGGCAACCGCCTTTGCAGATAGCATGCCTGGAGCGCAATTCTTCACAAATCGTGGGGAGGGTGGAGAGTGGGATCCAGCCACTGACAGCACTTTTGACTCAGGAGTCATCGGCGTGATTAACGATCGGGGAGGGGAGGGAATAATGGCTGGCATCTGGCTTAGCGACGAAGATTGAAAATTGTAATTGAAAGTCAAGTATCCTCTGCCGAGTGCTCGGCGACCCGCAGAGCGCAACACGAAATCCCTTTTCAATTTGTCAATAGTTAAATTAAATCTAAGATTCTGCTTCCACCACTGAGACGGTACTCACCACACTCATCTCACTTATTTCACTCGCATCACTCGCCGTTGTCGACGTTGACGAACTTTTGCTGCTTCGAGGCGCATTTTTAATGAAGGACGAGGGAAACGAGCGAGCCAAACGAAATACGTGGGTTAGCTTTGTGTATGCAGCAATTTGTCTGTATCCATTTCGCGCACTTCATCGCGAGTATGCTCGAGTTCTTCCAAAAGGCTTTCATTCGGTTTTCCAATAGGCTCGCTCCCTTCGCTCGCTCACCTTCGAGTAAAGAAACGGGAGTAAGCAAAATTCTGCCGTTTGTAGGGTATTGGTGATGTTGTTATTTCTCATTTCTCTCAAGAAGATCTTCAAATTCTCGAAGGTCTGAAAAATTGAGGTTAGTGTGTGTGCATGTTTGTGTGTGTTGTGTGTGTTGGACTCTCACTTCCTTAATTCTGGGGGTAGGCTCGGCGCCCTTGGTCACAGACGTTTCTATCATATCGAGGATCACGTGTCCGCACGGGAGTGCGTACCGGAGGGTGATGAAATTGGAAATCACGATGTTACCAAAATAGTACGCGATGGCAAGAGGAAGCTGAGTTTCAAAACTGTCTGTGAACATTGTGCCGTTTACCATGCCTATGTAAACAATCGTCACGAGAATTCTCACTTTAATAGTCCCTCCGCAATTCGGAGGATCGCGCGGAAGCAATAGAAGAAATAATTTTGCAGATTGAATCTTTCGTTAGGAATTTCCAGCCCTTTTTGAAGGGTGTTCACTTGATGATCACGAAGACATGGGTCAAGTAGAGGACAATTAATGCTGTCCACCAAGTTCTGAGGGTCTTTGGGTGGATGGGGCAATCTTTTCCACTCGCATCAACCAAATCTCCAAGTCCCTGGAAACCTTCATCGCAAATACATGTTTTGTTCATGCATGCACCAACTCCTGAACATACTGGAGAGAAGAAGATATTTCCAAACTCGAATTCGTTGTAATCGCTGCTCATTAGAATGTTTTTAGAGAGTTTAACGAGTTGTTTGTGTGTTCGGCTGTTAAAAATTTGTAAATTTCCTTTTTTAAATTAAAATTTGAATTTTTACACCTCTTGCACACAAGTCCCTCTCCCAACTCTTGCACAACCCCTCTGCCATGGACGTGGAAACCCTCAAATCGACCATCTCCGATGAGATGAAGAAATCCCCAGCCTACAACCAACTAATCAACCTGATCAAATCTGGCTCCTCCATTTCCCCCCCCCTCCCCAACCTGGGCGTGACCAAAATGAAGAAAGCTTCATTGTACCTCCGCGTTCGGCTCGGGCAAGGCTCGGCTTTCGTCGGTCAGCTTGCCAAGGCGCGGTCTTCTTCTGCTCTGGAGGAGTTTGTGGTGCACATATCCTTCAAGAACTCACGTCTCGTTTCTGCCCCAGTTCCCTGCTGCGTAGAGCCCGATTTCTCGAACACCTTTCTCTTCGAGCTCGATCCGGTGGCCCCCCTCGACCAGTCAACCTGGCTAAGGCTTGTCTCCTCCGACGAGTCAAAATTAAACCTCGTGGTCATTCGCCAGCCGGTCACCAACTCCTCCACCCACCAGTCCTTCGCTCAAACGGCGAAGGAGCTGGTCGCGAGCGCGTCGATCGATTGGCGAACCAGCCTGCTGCAGGATGGACCTACGAGCGTTGAGTTGAGCGCCAGTGGACCGGAGGCGATTTTGCACGGAGGTGAGTTTCATTCGAGTTTGAAGCGACTCACCCACTCCTAACTAACCCGCACATTCCTAGTGTCGGGGTGCGTAACTCTTGGCATGGAGCTGGTTCAAGCGAAGCCGGACTTGATCTTGCCGTGCACCACGGACGACATCAGGAGATTCATCTCGTCGGTAGAAGAAAAGGAGAGCGAGAACAGGTGAGTGAGCGAAGCCGAGCGAGCCTTGAGGAAGAAGAGCATACGAAAAAATACGAGCAACTACTACACTAACATTATCCCTCTCAATCAATTCGTTTGGCTCGCTCACCTTCCCCCTACTCCATTAAAAATGCGCCTCGCTTCGCTCGGCGCAGCCGGGACTTTTACCTCTACGCTCGCGACTGGTGGAAGTCGTACCAGGAGATAAGCTCCCTCCACGCGAGCAGGAACGGGGTGAAGATCTTCGCCGAGGACGAGACCGGAACGCACAGGAGCGTGTGCACCTTCGTCGAGGGGGTTAGGACGGGGAGGTTGATAGACAGTCCGAGGCACGCGGCAAGGTGAGTGAAATGTAATGGTGGTGGCGAGCAAAGTGAGCCAGCAAAACCATACACAAGTTGTTTTTGTGACTAACTCGCTTCGCTCGGCCATCTTTAGATTCGTCGCGCTAATTCCCTTCGAGCGCCGAGCGGGAGTTGGGGGTCGCCGCATCGAATCGTGGCAGTCGTGGCACGCCTTCCTGGCTCGGGGGCGCGGCGACGTTGAGGACCACGCAACTCTCCTCTGCAGCTTGCTGCTCGGCTTTGGTCTCTCTGCCTACGTGGTTATTGGAACAGCGTACGACGACAGCAACGCCACCGCGGACAGTCGGCGGGATCACGCTTGGGTCTGCACGAGGGCTTCTAACGGCGACGTAGTGTTCATAGAAAGGTGGGTGAGCGAGCCTTGAGGAAGACGAGATATGCGAGCCACTAAACTAACATGAATATTATTCCAATCTCAGTTTGACCGGGCAGCGCTACGAATTCCGGTCAGGGGGCAAGAATAAAAACCTAGACGAACTTCCCTACGCGACGGTCTCCTGCGTCTTCAACGACGTGGGCTTCTGGGCCAACAAGCAGGTCGACGACGACGTCATCGAGACGGACTTCAATTTTGACAACCACGTTTGCTGGAAATCAATGGACCCAGAGGCAATCAGGGTGGCACCGAGGCCTGTCAAGCAGTGCGTGACACTGTTGCCGCCAACAATTAGTGCCCAGGTTTGCGGGGAGGAGCTGGAGGCGGAGTTGCGGCAGCTAATAGTGACTAAGAGAAACGACGGCTACGGAAAGAGCGCAATCTGGGACGACGGCCTGGGGTACTTGCTTCAGCCCGCGTTGAGCGCGTACGAGATGGAGAGATTAACGGGGTACAGGTAAGCTGAGCGAGTGGGTGTGGTGTGGTGTGGCATTTGGTTGGGGCTAAATCATTGTGTTTTCTCGCTCGGCGCAGCTTCGGCAACGACGACTTCCAGTCAAGCGTGAAAAACGCCGTGCCGGATAAGCACTGCTTCAAGGGTTTCCCCACCTGTTTCTCGCACAGAGACGCGAACAAAATCATGACCGCGCTAGAGGCAAACAACACAGGGGGGGATATTTTAGCCACGGAAGGCGATAGCGTAAAATTCGCCCTGAGGGTGAAAATATACTGCTATCCAGAAAACGTGTGCGCGGTGTGGGTCATGTTGGCGGTGCGGTATTGTCCTAGGAACTAGAGGGGGGGGGGGAGGGTGGTGACTTTTGGGAATATTATTATAATTTTGAGAAAAATACAGATTAACCTAATTTTAATACGCTTGACCGGGCAACAGGAAATCTACCACAACAGAAGTTGGTCCATCACCAGCCCCAGGTCTTTGAATGCACATATTTAGGAGGGCAATGCCCTTGTGGAGGGTGCGGAGCTCGGCCTGGGTGGCTGGAGGGGTGGTTGGGGCCTTGCACGTCTTCTTGTGCTTCTTCCACGCAGACTTCTGGCAGGAGGAGGAGCAGTAGAAGGTGCGTTTGCACCGTGCACAAGGTTTGGCGGGGGTGGAGCTGCAGACGTCGCACTTGCGAGCCGGCTTGAGGACGGCCTCAATTTCGACCAGCTCAGCCTTGTCGTACTTCATGTGCTTGATGTACTGGCAGACGGTGTTGTAGGGGCCGTAGATCTCGTGGTGTTTGGTAGGGAGGGAGTGGAGGAGGAGGGTGGGGAAGGGGGTGGAGGAGATGTACTTGGGGGTGAGGCGGAGGACGTTTCGGATTTCTCTGCACGCATTGAATTGGGGCATCTCAGCAATCTCAAGAGGAGAGTAGCCTTGGTTCTCAGTAGCATTCAGAGAAAGTGGGTGTCGATGGATCATTCGAAGAGCTAGAAACACGAGGGAGTCGCTGTATACCTGGCTGAAGCAAGCAACCTGTCGAAGAAGACTAGAATTGTTGTATATGAGCACTTCACGCACCAACTCGTCATCGTGCTCGTCGATGAACTTGTGGCAGTCTGCATACGATCGTGATCTCATCCACCCAACCATCTCCTCCCTCCAATAAGCCACTGGTGCGTACAAGCGGTGCATCCCCTCACCACCCAACAAACGAGCTTCCTCGGGAGTGAGGGAGAGCAAGCCGATGATCTCAGCACAGGCTCCACTCCTACGGGCAATGTCGATGGGAGTTTCGCCTTTATTGTCTCGTGTGGTGAGGGCCTGTAGATTCAAGCAAATCGACTGCATGCCCACATAGGCAAGAGCATGTGTGTGTGTCTGAGCTTTCGCTGCCATCCAATGATGTGGCAGTCGTCCATGCTCATCAAACTCATAGTACTTTCTCGCGAGCAAATCTACGTCCACAGCTGGGTGAGCCATGACTCCTTGTACCGCGGGCCAATCACGCTTCTTGAGCCACTCGTGGTGCTCATTGGAAGGCATAAGGATATGCTCGTGAAAAAAGATTTCTAAAAAGAAACGGGGATTTCGTGAAAGGTGTTTGTTGCTGGGGCAAGGGGAGAATTGGGTTAGAGATGGTGTACTGGATAACGTGAGTATAGGTTTACGTTTATCTCAGCTCCCACCAACAGATTTTATGACATTATTTTCTCCCTCTTCACACCTTCACAACTCTTCACCTCTTTCACTCTTTTTTAGGTTTCGTTCTCAGCTCCCACCAACAGATTTTATGACTATTTCTCCCTCGTCACCTCGTCTCCCAGTGTCCCATGTGCCCATCGAGGTCAAATATTCAGCTATATAGAATATGACAGACCCACGAACACCATCTATTCTCTCAATTCCTCAATTTTCAAATCATTCCAAATCAGATTACATCTTTGTCGTTGGTATTGGTCTTGCTATGGCTTTCGTCGCCGGATATTCGAATGGCGTATGTTTGTCTGGCTTCATCCATGTCAACACCATGACTGTTAAACAGTCAGTTGCAGGTGTAACTGGTAGTTACACTCAAAGTGCCGATGCTATTGGCCAAGGAGACCTCGAAACTTTTGGCTTTATGGTCGGAACTATCTTCAGCGTGATGGTGGGTTCCTGCATAGCATCTATCATCAATCCCCGCCCCGTTGCATTTGAGCTATCTCCACGATATGGGCCGATTTTTATGATTGGAAGTTTGTTTTCGGCGTTGGGTGCTTTTGCTGCAATTCACAATTACAGACGTGAGTTCTACTTCACGGCCATTGCAAACGGCATCATGAACGGTGTGTCTTCAATGTACAGTGCAAATTTGATCCGAACGACACACCTAACTGGTACAACGACCGATATTGGCCTTTTCATCGGCCAGTGGATCAGGGGCAACCGAACCAACAACTGGAAGCTGTTCATTCTTGTCGGCCTTGCAGCATCATTCTGGGTTGGCAGGTGAGCGAGCGTGCGAAACTCCGTGCGAAATTTTCCATTCATGGCTACATTTACTACTGAACTAACTGCTCTCAACCTTCGTTAAAAATGCGCCTCGCTTCGCTCGGTGCAGCCTCGCTGGTTTCGAAGCGTCAAAGGATCTTCGACAGCATTCCCTCATCTTCAGCGCTGCATTCTTCTTTGCGATTGGATGTGCAGTTGTCATACACGCCACCATTGTTCATGATGTGAGCCTATGTGATGCATTGCTTGGTATTGGAAAGTTCGGCGTCAAGTTTGAATTCTTCCGTAAGAACACCGGCGAGGGCGCGGGCGAGGGCGAGGGCGCGGGCGAGGGCGTGGACGCGGGCGAGGGCGCGGGCGGCGGCGGCGGCAGCGACATTGACAGAGACATCGAAAATCCAGACAAGGTTTCGGAGCTTGAGCTTTTGGCCTTGTTTGACGAGCTTGCTGCGGATGGCGAAAGTGGCCAAAATGGCCGAGTCGAACTGGAACAGCTACTTGCTTTGGTGTCGTCACATGGAATCCAAGTGAAGAAGCAGCGCAGAAAGCTCATCGGGATTATCCATTCAGTCTTTCAGGATCCCGACCACAGGGGCGATTGGACAATATCTCGTGAAGATTGGAAGCGTTTAGTGCTTGAGCAGAATGAAACGTCACAGAAAAGCCCACACACCGTCGTGCCTTCCACGAGCGCTTCATCTGCAAGGTCCTCTATGGCTAATATGCGGAGTACCAGGTGAGCGAGCGAAATACTGCGGCCCGACTACACCACCAAACTAACCCACCCAATTCGTCTGGCTCACTCCCAGCATCCGACAAATTGAGTCATCTGGGTATTCGGTAACAAACGAGTGAAAGTGTGAGATAATATCTATTCAATTTTGCAAGATTTAAATCTCTCTTAATAAAGTTTTCACATCAATCAATCTATTTTTCTTACATTACCCCTCACATGACAATGCAACACCCGGCACCTGCCGCTCCATCGCCCTTTGTGATTGCCGCACTATTCCCATGGCTCTCAATTCCATTTTCGTTTGCTAAACTTGGGTCATTCTTCACTTCCTCGGCCGCCTTCTCCATGGCTTCTGTCATTGCATTTTTGTCGGCACTCGTTCCGTCTGGACTCACAATGAAGCTGGTGAACCTCCCTTCGTTTTCTGGAGTACTCGGACCCTTCACCTTTTCTTTCTTCTTGTCCCCCCCCCCCTCCCCCCCCCCATCTGCCTTCGGCTTCTTCCTCTCGTTCAGTCCGTTCACCCATCGCCTCGCGTCCCCCCTGGTCTCAGCCTTGATGATGTAAAACCTGTCCCCAAGCTCGAGCGAAAACTCAGAATGAGCATCCTCCTCGGGTTTGTCATCTTCTTCTGTTGCTAGCTTGATGGACCCTGTTTGATAGAGGTCTATGCAAGCGAGGAGCTTCTCGCTCTGGGGAGACTTGTAATATGTCAGGTAGTGCTCGTTGGCCTCGAACCACCGCTTCTGCCACCTGTCATGACGTGACTTCTTCTTGAGGTAACCATGAAGGTCGGAAAAATTCGTGGATTTGGCCGTGACAGAGGCACGATTGCTTTGGTCAAGGGATCGGATGGGGGAGGCGTCGCTCTGCGGGGATGGGGAAGGTGGGGAAGGGAAGAATTTGATTAAAATTGGACCGATTTAATTATATCTTTGTTTGTTCTCACCATTACTTCTTCTTCATTCAGAGACTGCATAGTGGGGAGAGAGATTAATTACGTGTGTTCAAGGTGAAATCTGAGTAGTCTGTTGCACATAAAATGAGATATTTTATTTCGATCTCAGTGTCAAGATAAAAGGAAGATTGATTAAGATTAAGTTATTCAAATTCAGATTCTGTAGAGAAATCCACCTATATCTTCAACTCCAATCAGACTGTTCTTCCCATGTCAACAGTGGAAGAAATCCAAACTTCCCAAGCAGAGAATCTAATGGCTGTTCTTCAAATTGAAATGAATGTGGAAGCTTCAAGGCAAGAGAGGCTGGCTCAGTGCCGTGACCCAGAGGAGCTGGAGGCGATGGAAGAACTGTACGACGCTCAGCGATTGGCTTCGAAGAACAGGCTCGCCCTCATGGCAAAAAAAAATAAACAAATACTGAATATGAAAGTGAAGAAAATAGTTAAACACAAGAAGGTAGCCGATCGACTGGAGAACTTTCCGGCGGACAGCTTCGCGCAAGGGCAAGGGAGTTTTGATTCGTCATTTCAGACCGTGGCAGAAGCAAGTGCATCACCGCAAAGCAAAACAACAACAGAAGGAAAGGTGAAGGAAGTCAGCGCTTTCTTCGAGAGTGGGGGAATGACACCAAGTCCGAGTCCAGCAGATTTTTTCATTGGATAAAGTGAAGGGGGGAGGGGAGAGGAGGCGTGACATTAGTTTAGTTTAATAAATAAAACATAAGGTTGAAAGTTTATCCTCATCTCAAGTTGGGCTTGAGGAACGAGAGTACCTGTCCACATATTGCGTACCCCAGCGACATGTTGTGGTTGAGGTCGTAGAGGATTCTAATCGCCAAATTTTCTCCATCAGGATGGTCTACTTTGCTCTGTTCACCCAGCTCCGCCTTGTCGTGGGGAGAGACTGTGAGGCGGAGGAACTGGCAGACGGTGTTGTAGGTGTCGTAGATCTCGTGGTATTTGGTGGGGAGGGAGTGGAGGAGGAGGGTGGGGAAGGGGGTGGAGGAGATGTGGGTGGGGTCTAATGAAAGGATTTGCTGGATCTCTAGGCACGCATCGAATTGGAGGTTTTGTGCCCATTGGAGGGCCGTTTCTGTGTATTCTGAGTCCTCAGCGGAGAGGGAAAGTGGGTTCCGATGGATCATTCGAAGAGCAAGAAACACGAGGGACTCGCTGTATATCTGGCTATTGCAGGCAATACGTCGAAGAAGATCAGAATTGTTGAATTTGAGCACTTCACGCACCAACTCGTCATCGTGCTCATTGATGAACTTGTGGCAGTCTGCATACGATCGTGATTTGATCCAATTAGCCATCTCATTCCTCCAATAAGCCACTGGTGCGTACAAGCGGGCCATCCCCTTCCAACCTAACGAACGAGCTTCCTCGGGAGTGAGGGAGAGCAAGCCGATGATCTCAGCACAGGCTCCACTCCTACGGGCAATGTCGATGGGTGTTTCGCCTTTATTGTCTCGTGTGGTGAGGGCCTCTTCATTGTAGCAAATCGACCACACACCCACACTGGCAAGAGCATGTGTGTGTGTCTGAGCTTTCGCTGCCATCCAATGATGTGGCAGTCGTCCATGTTCATCTCTCTCCTTGTACTTCACTAGCAAAGCTACGTATCGATCTGGGTCAAACATGGCTCCTTGTACCGCGGGCCAATCACGATTCATGAGCCACTCATGGAGTTCGTTGGAAGGCATTAAAATTTGCAATTATGCAAGTAATAAGTGAATAACAAAATACATTCAACATATTTGAAGGTCTCTTATGCTATAGCATATACTTTAATGTTTCGCCTACTTTTTTTGGCAAGCTGCCTTCAATCCGTTGTGAGCCTCAATCAGCTCCAAGCTCTCATCTCTCAAGGAACCTCAATCTCAATTGATTCAGGCTCAATATCAACAATCAGGGAGGTCACAACGAGATACCCCAACACTATCTCCGACGCCACGACCAACCCGCTCTTCGTCGCTCAAATAGTTTCCAAGTTGGATTCATCCTCCGATCCCGATTCTGCCCTCTGCACCTCTCTCTTCAAAACAGCTTGCAAGGAGAAGTCCACTGAATTGGCCATCGACAAGCTGTCGGTTCTCCTTGGCATTGAGATTTCCAAGATCGTACCTGGTTTCATCTCTACCGAGGTCGATCCTCGCTTGTCTTTTAGTGTTGCTAAGCAGGTTGAGCGAGCTCGGCACATAATCTCCCTGTACGAAGCCTCGAACATAGCAAAGTCCAGAGTTCTCATAAAGTTGGCAGCAACTTGGGAGGGAATTCAAGCTGCGACCATCCTGAAGGAGGATTACGAAATACAGTGCAACTTGACGCTGATCTTTGGGATGACGCAAGCCGTTGCGTGTGGCCAGAGGAACCTGAAGCTAATTTCTCCATTTCCCGGCCGAGTTCTCGACTATCACAACGACATCAACGACAGGGAGTTCGTTGCTTCGATTGACGATGACGAGGGCGTTCAGCTAGTGAAGGGCATCAACAAGGTGAGCGAGCGAGCGAAATGAAGTTGCCAGGCAACTTTCATCCACTCTAACGTTTGGCTTGCCTCGCTCGCAGGCTTTTGCTGAAATGTCATCTTCTACGATAAACATGCCGGCGTCTTGGCGTCCTAGTCGTGGCGCCCGAGACGATGGTTTTTACGACAAGGATGAAATCCTCGGCCTCTCCGGAGCCACCAAGATGACGATCCCGAGCAATTTCCTTGAGCGGCTCGGCGACTCTGAGAAGAAGATCAAATATTCGATTCATGAGGGCATCTTTACCCCCAACCCGCACCCCACCTTTTCACCGAAGCTTCTCACCGAAGAAGAATTCCGTCTCCACTTCAACTACGACGCTTGCGCAACTTCCAAATTCTCTGAGGGCCTCACCGCCTTCTGCAAGTTGACCGACGAACTCGAGAATGCGATTGAGCAGGAACAGGCACGTTCATAAAACATTTAATTTTGTTTTTTTAATTTTTCAATGTACATCACAAACTAAGAACCTTTCATTTCATTCACAAAAACCTCACTACGCCATTTCAAAAATTTCCCAACTCCCTCCTCGTAGCAGATTCTCTCGCAAAAGTCCTTGTCCCCCCCCGTAAGAAATTTTTCCAAATTCCGACCTCCCCCCACGTTCATATTCTTCCACCTTAAGTACTCAAACCTTGGACGAATGACTTTTTCAAGCGGGTACGAAAAGTATGCTGGGAACCGTACCAAGTCGAAGGTAGATGTGTGATTTAGCTGCGCCTCGAGAAACTGCCACTTGGGTTTTAAATCGGCTGCGTGAGGGTTAGTTTATGGTTTATTCTCAGACTCACACTCAGACTTGATCGTAAATTCAGCACCCATCAAACAGGGCAAATCATTTGACACGCAAATGTTCGGATCTTCTCTTCATTGCATTTGATTTAATTGTACTCACCATTAACGCTGTAGGTTAGAATTGGCGGAAGTCGCGTGACGAACCTGCGGCCGAGTAGAAGTAGTTGTAATGTAAGTTTCAGCTCTGGTATGAGGTGTGGAAATTGCTTGGGTTGTGGAGGGGGGGAGACCCCCCCACCCCACCCACCCCCAAATCCGCTGCGCTCGGTTTTCCGCTCGCTGTGCTCGTTCGCTGCGCTCGCTCACCTTCCAACGTTGACAACTCCAATTCCTTGCAAGAATTCGACAACGGAGTTCATCTGAACGATATCCGTTGTCAACAAATGGGGGAAGGCTCTAATGATTTTGGGAAAGTCTTGGGAATCTATGTCGACAACGTCCTTAAAGAAAGTTGTCGTTCCGCGCAAGTTCTCCAAATCACAGCTCAACACAGTGGGGTACGCCTCGATCACCCTGCCCCTAATGAACGGATTCAAGTTGCATTCCTCGTGCAAGAAATCGACCACGAGCTTAATCCGTTCCACCTCCAGCAGCAAAACGTTTGGAAATTTGGCCACGACGATCCCCAAATTTATCCCCCCCCCTTCCCCATTTTTTAGCGTTTTCACCACTTTGAACATGTTCTCGTAATTGTTATGCTCCCCAAACAGCTCCTTGCTTTTTTTAAATACCCCTCCCAACTGCCCCACCTTCAACCCAACCCCCTTGCCACACAAGAACACGCAGAGCTTTACCAAGTTATCAACCTCGAATTTCATGTAGCTGCGCCGAGCGAACCAAGCGAACCAAGCGAATTGAGTGGGTTATTTTAGTTTAGTTTAGTTTAGTAGTGGGGGTGTGTATGGTGCGCTCACTTCACTCACCTCTCAAGCTGCGCCTTCACTCCGTTCTCGCTGATGCCGATTTCCAACATGACCTGGCTCATTTCTCTGCACTTCTCCAACCCTTTGGCTGTGAGCAGAGAAGGATTTTCGCGAACCAGTTTCCTGAAGTCGTACTGCGATAAAGATATGATAAAATTTTTTAGTTTTGAGTGGTCTGTAAGTGGGTGTATGTGGCACTCACCTTGCGGATCTTCAGTTTTTGCGAGAAGAAAATCCCGCACTCGGTTATTGCGAGGGGCTCGCTGGAAACTAGACCCGGGTGCTCCCACAGCAGCACGGCAACATCCGAAGGGGTAAATCCAGACGCAAAAATTAACGAAACGAATTCTTCTGTTCTCGAGACAATGGTATTCGGGGAATCATCAAAATTTACCAGGTTTGTTGCGACTGCTAGCCAGCCCTGTTCCTGAGGGAGGCCGTCAACCTGGGAGAGGAACATCTTCTCCAGTTGAGATACTACTGGAGGTGGTGGTGAGGGTAGTGCAGTTTGTTCTTGTTCCAAAGTTATTAATTTGAGGAGGGAAAAGATGTCGGAAGTGGTTGTTGGTGTAGGTGTAGATGAATGTGAAGGTGTAGGTGACGACAGGCCATCAGCTGGAACCGAGGCCGCAAGAATAGGATAGTGGTTGGAAGGGGATGCATGAGTGATGAAAGCATTTGCCGATATTATTGAGAGAAACAGAAACAGGACAATTCTAATTTCCATGACGAGCTATTGTTTGTGTCAGGAAGGGTGGTGGGGTAAGTAGAGAGCTAGACCTGGGTCGTGGCGGCATCAAAATTGAATTTATTTTTGTGCCAAAACACCAACCTTGAACACTTGAAGTGAAGGAACACAAAGAAGTTTCAGAAAACCTTGCAAAATCGCCAAATCCTAACAAACCGCCACCCAATTCATAGTTAAAAATGAGCATGGCTCTTTCAGGTGGAGGAGGGTTAACCGGAGGAATGGGAATGGGTATGGCCTACCAGGCCCCGCCTCCAGTCCATACAGCACCATCAATCAATCATGGGGCTGGGATGCCCTCGATTGCTGATGGCCTCACAACCGAGGATCGTGCTAAGGAAACGCTCACCCAAACCACACGGATCGTGTCGTTCGATCCAGTTTCCTCCTCTACAAAAAACAACCAAGTTTCGGTTGTGGATGAAGATGGTGAATTCAACATCAAGGCCCGAAAGGGGCTGAACCTCAACTCCCTCTCCCTCCGAGTTTCCGACGACGTTGTAGCATACAAGGCTTTGAAGAAGTACATTAAGAAGGGTTCCAACATTGCCAAGGTCATCCAAACCTGTGTGGGAAAACCCGTGGATGGAGTGCCCGGTTCAATTGATTTCATCACTTTCGAGGACTTGGCGAAGTTCTGTACTTCCACCAATCCCGATGGAACTCCTCCTAAGCTATCCACCCTGACCAAGTCCCCACTAGTTGAGTTGAAGCCTCTCCCTCAACCCAACGGGAACATGAAGTACGGCCTTGCCATAAAAATCCACCCCACCGAGTCACCAATTGTCGCCCTTCCGGTGAGCGAGAATACTCGCGATGAATTGCGCGAAATGGCTACAGACATAATGGCTACATCCACTACTAAACTAGCCCACCCAATTCCTTTGGCTCGCCTTCATTTGTTTCGCTCGTCCTTCTCGTCCTTCATTAAAAATGCGCACAAACTCGCTTCGCTCGGCGGCAGGAGGAAATCTTGGGATTGCAGTTCGGGTTGGCCCTCGCCTCCCTGAACGAGAATCAAGGGGCCTTTGAAATCGCTCTCCCCGTCCCCTCGAACTTTACTAATTCCGCCCGCGAGGCGCTGCTTGATGCGGTGAACACTAGCGGGAGGTGAGTGAGTGCGCATTGTAGGTGTGGGAATAACTGAATTTTGTCTGGGGAGACCCCCGAAACCCCCCTTATCCGCTGCGCTCGGTTTTTACCGCTGCGCTCGGCTGAAAACCGTGTTCTCAAGAGTCTCCGACTAGGAACTGCACGCAGCTTCGCTCGCTCGCAATTACTACTTGAAAGATCGCTAACCCAGACCCACACTAACTAGCGTGAACACGTTGGCTAGCGGAAACTTCTTTCCTCGTCACATTTGTGCGCTGGTTGGGATGTTTCAGCAGATTAGCGACACAAAAAGCAGCCACATTAAAACTGGCAATGGTGGTGATTATTTTCTCGCCACAATGAAGCAGGAAATAAAAGTATTACAGAGCAGCGTCAGGAAGAATGGCTTGGCGAACGCTGGCCAGTTGCTCCTTGAGGAAGAGCAGCCAATCATCATGATGGTGACTACGAGTGGGAGGTGAGTGACTCGTCCTTGTTGCCCTCTTTCACGCTCACTCACCTCCCAATCATTCCACTCCACTTCACTCCACTTCACTTCACACAGGTTTTCGGAAGTTAACCTCGTCCGCCTCGAAGAGATCGCCACAAAAAAGCAGCATGACATCTCCCTCGTCAAGAATTATATCACCATAACTTCCCAATCCTCGATGCTGCCCAACTCGGTCGGCGAGATGGCGGCAAAATGCTTGAAATCCCTCCAAACTGTTATGCCCGGTCGCGGCGTGTCCGCCGTGATCATCTACAGCCGCGAGGAAGACTCTACCGTCCAGAACACCGTGTCAGCCCTCCAAAGCTCGGTTCCTACTTTGGACGACGAGTCGCGCTTCTTTGAGGCGACGTCCGAGACAGTTTCGGTTGGGACGGCCTTCCTCGCGGCTGCGAAGGACCAGCGGATCGCGGTCGATCTCTCCTACAGCGACGCGCTCGGGTGCGCCGTGGGGGTCAAGTTCGACTTTGGGGACGGCAAGGAGTCGATCGTGCAAACTGTCTGCGACTTTGACGACAGGATTCCGGCCGGCCCGAAGGTGAGCGAGCGAAATACTGCGAGCGAGCCTCTATTATTGCAGCGAGCGAAGCGAGCCCAGCAATTTCACATGTTTGTTGTGACTTTGAGTTTTTTTTAAAGTGTTCACTTTGCGTTGCAGATGCCCCTGATCTGGAGTGTCCAGTTTTGAGCGTCTAAAACCTCCATACGTTGGAGTTACGGCCGATTCAGTCATTCGCCTTTTTTTTGCCTTTTTTGAGATTTCACAATGTGGCAGAAGTTTGCGAAGCTCCGTGCAAATTTGCTTTACATGGCTACCTGCATCCACTACTGAACTAAACTTTTCAACTTTTTTTGCTCGCTCGCTGGCTGTGCGCTGTCTCGTGCCTCTGTAAAAATGCGCCTCGCCTCGCTCCGCTCGGCGCTTCGCTCGGCGCAGAAGATCGAATTCAACTCGGCCGAGATTGCCTGCATGAGGGAGAAGAGGTGCATGCTGCACAATATCAGCGAGGAGGACGCCAACAGCAAGAAGTTCAAGAACGTTGACCTCAGGGAGGAGGTCGCGAAAATGTTCACTTGCAAAATCGTCCAGAAGCGGACCAGGGACGGAGTCTGGGAGGAGTTCTATGACGACAGCAACGAGGCGAGGGTTCTGTGCCGCACGGTTGAGGAGACGGGAGATATGGTGGCTTGCAACAGCTCAACGTTGAGCATCGAGGTGGGGGCGAATAGCATGATAACGAAGAAATTCTCCGAGGGTCGAGAAATTAGAACCGTAACAAATGAGGCCGCCAGCACAAAGAGACTCTGGTGGTTACTCTCCAGCCTCCTGATCGTAGTTCTAGCCGGCCTCGGCTACCGCTCCTACAGCGTGACAGTGTTGTTCGACAAAAACGTCCGCAAGCTCCAAGCGTACTACAAGCACGTTAACGTGACTTTCAAATCGCAGAGCAAACTCGAGTGCCAGTACATCGTCTACAGGTACCGTGACAACACGACGAAGCTGTGGAAGATGCTTGAGAAGAAGTACAACGATCCGGTGTTGGAGTGGTGGGAGTACCCGGAGAGGGAGGAGGTGGTGGTGGAGGAGGAGGTGGATCTGGACACGGAGAAGGGGGAGGAGGGGGGGAATGGAAACGAGGAACTGTAGGTCAGAGAAAAACTAAATTTGATTTTTTTCTAAGATATTAAGCAACCTTCTTCATCATGTTGTGGTTGTGGTGGTTGTGGTAGTGGTTGTTGGGAATTTGGATTCGGATTTGGACTATTATTGTTGTATTGTTCTCCCACATTGTTCTCCCACTCACAAGGTTGTAATATCCCAATAAACATTTTATTCTGAAGGTCGAGCGAAATGAGCAAGCCAAACGAATTGGGCGGGTTAGTTTAGTAGTGGATGTAGCCTTTATGTCTGTAGCCATTTCGCGCACTTTATCGCGAGAATTTCGCCCTCCAAAAGGCTCGCTCGCTTCGCTCGCTCACCCACAGCTTAATTGACTTGCGACTATGAAAATTCATGTCATCCGTACAGTCCTTCACCCCACCGCTATACCTGAGCATAGAGCGAATCCCCCCTGGGTGATTCATGAGAAAGTCGGTCACGTCGAAAATTTTATTCCCGGCCAGGATCCAGCAGGACTCTATGGTGTTGTGCTTCGACACTTCGCACATCGTGTAGTGGCAGCTATTTTTATTGAGTAGTAGGTTTTTGCACGTCGCAAAGGGGTCAATATTGATATTTATAGAAGAGGAATTCGAATTCGATGAGGACCGAGTCTTGTAGTTGCTGTTTCCGTCATCATGAACTCCTTTGGAGTCGTTATTTTCATCTGTTGCCTGGAAACATCTACCCCCCTCAAAGCGACACAGCGAGCAGCAGTAGTACTCGTCGGGAGGATCGACAATTCTGATGTTGCCCGTAATGTCACAGGTTATGCAGCCAGGGGCTACTTTGGTGAGCACCTGTTCGACAGACATGTAGGAGGACGGAGAGGTGATGGTTGGGCTGAGAGGGGAAGAGGGAGGACTGTAGGGGGATGCACTTGAATTGGATTTGGAGTTGGAGATGGAAGTTGAATAGGGGGACATGGTGGACGAAGAAAAAATTCCCCCGGAAAGAGAATGAGATTCAGCACGTGAAATTGAATCGCCCCAATGGGGGGGGCTAGATTGGCGAGAGAGGGAGTCAGACGAGTCAGAATCGGAGTCTGTTGATGTTTTTTGTAAAATTGAAGCAATGTTCATTGGAGGGGTCGTTGGAGGGGTCGTTGTAGGGGAAGGGGAAGATTGTGGAAACATTTTAGTTGTTAGCGTTCTTCGAGAGGTTGGGTATTGATCCATTTGAAAATTTGAAGGGTGAAAATGGGTTTGGTGAGAGGTTGGGGAGGTATGTTATGTTATGTTGTTGAAGTATATTGATGAATCTTGTGTTGTTTTTTTTGCACGATTTTTGCGTGATTTCTTGTTCTGTGGCCGTGCGGCCGTGCAAATTTTAAAGAATTGAAGTAAATATGAAAATTATAGTTTCCTCTTATCAGTTTGTACGTATCCAAAGCTAAGGAAGTTGCCCAACACACAATGAATCCGCGCCTTTCAATTTCCCCCACCAGCCCCAGCTCCTTGACACACTTGATGGGATGGCAATATACATGAAAACAGCTCTAACTTGCTTCCAAGATAGCCAATGAACCCCTCGAGCAGCGGGTGACCCGTGTGGTGGGCAACACGGAGGCATAAATGGGTTAGAGGAAGAGTTGAGAGAGAACATTACCAGGTTCATCTTGAGCAGCCAGAATGGTGGAAAATCGATAGTTGGCGACGAGCTTTTGCCGCAAGGGGCAATAGAGGCTGATGGTGTCGTAAGGAGGAGGAAGAGCAGCGTGCGTAAACAGTGTCAGAGAGATCATGTTTGAGAAAAATATGTAGTGGTAATGCAATTTCGAAGAGGGGGTGAGGTGAATTCAGATGCAAGCTAATTTTTTTTTACTTGAGCGACGGAAGAGTGGGAAGCTCGAGGGAGGGAGGAGGGGGCGTAACTGGGATATGAACAAGTGCAAGCTAATTTATAAGCTCGAGGTAGTAAGGTGAATTCAAGCATTGTGGTTTTCCAAAATTGTCCTCCTTCTCTTCTCTATTTGTTAATATTTTTATTTGGTGACGTCGTGAATTGCCGTCACGTCGTGAATTGCCTCTGCGACATATTTGACGTTGCTGCTTGTGATCCCAGCCATGCTGATTCGGCCGTCGTTTGTGCAGTAAATGGCCCATTTCTTCCTCATTTTGAGGACCTCAGGCTCGGTCAAACCAGAAAACGCAAACATGCCGATCTGGGTTGTGACGTGATCCCAGTTCCGGGTGGATCCAGCTGCGAGCAAGTTGGACTTCAGCTCGGTTCGCATGGAATCGATTCGGTCGGCCATACCCTTGCACTCGGAGACGAAGCTCGCTTTGAGGGTCGCATCATTGAGAATTGTATTAACGATGCGCACTCCGTGTCTGGGTGGATTGCTGTAGCTCGGCCTGATTAGCCCCTTGAGCTGACTAACCGTGCTCGTCGCCTCGTCCTTGTCCTTCCCGACAACACTCAAGCACCCCACCCTCTGCCCGTATAGGCCGAAGTTCTTGGAATAGCTCTGAACGAGTCCCAAGGTGTGGCCGTCCTCGACGAACTTCCTGCGTTATTGAGAGGGTGAGAATTGAGTTGGGTTAAGTTGGGTTAAGTTGGGTAATAAGTTGGGTTAAAGTTGGGTTAAGTTGTGAGCGAAGCGAGTCACAACGACAGCACACATTTTATAAGCAGCGGCTTTGTTTCGCTTCGGAGCCCTGGGCCGCACACCCACCTTATGCTGTACGCATCAGTTTCGCTGTTCCCAGAGGCAAAACCCTGGTACGCACAGTCGAAGAACGGAAGGTGCGACTTTTTCTTCATCAGCTGAGAAATTTCCCCCCACTCGGCTTTGGAGAGATCGTAACCGGTGGGGTTGTGGGCACAGGCGTGGAGGAGGAAGCAGGAGCCGTCGGAGGCGGCGTCCATGTCCTCGAGGAGGCCTTGGGTGTCAACCTTGCGCTTCTCAAAGTCGTAGTAACGGTACTTGCGGACCTCAAGCCCGGCATTCGCCATGATGGGAATGTGGTTGCCCCAGGTTGGGTTTGGAAGGTAAATGTTCTTGTGGGGGTGGAACTTCTTTAGAAACTCGCCCCAAATTCGGAGGCCGCCAGTGCCGGAAAGGGTCTGCACTCCTTGTATGTTTTGAGGACGGTTGCCATACGCGAACTCGATGGAGTTGCCAACGAATTCAGGGCACCCAGCAATGCCCGAGTACTCTTGGTTGAGCTCGCCGCTCGCCATCTGAGCAGCAAGGATACCCTCGGCCTCGCGGACACAGGAGAGCACGAAAGGCTTTCCCTCGTCCGTACGGTATGCGCCAATGCCTACATTGACCTTCAGGGGGTTGCTTTCTTTCGCGTAATCATCGTTGAGACCCATGATAGCATCAGGCGGGGCCATCGGAATCGTAGCAAAGTGGGAGGAAGATCTGTGTCCGCTAACTCTGATGCGAGCAAGTGCGCGCGTGGTGGAAATCATTTGAACTCTTGGGGGCTAGAGCGTTCCTGTAAATTAATCTTTGAAATTTTCGTCCGCATTTTGGCAAGTGCACCGAAGCTCGAGTTCCCGGCTTTCAGATTATAGCAACTTCGACTCACCAGCAGCTCCCACCTCAAATCCACTCCCAAGAGACTGGAGTGCTTGCCCACTACCTAACGACCACATCCATGATTGTTCGACTTGGTGCTCGTAGCTTCGCACAACATCGGGCACTCCACCTAGCAACGCAACTATATCCTAATAGGGAACCGGCGCCAAACACCAAAATCGTTTTGGTACTGCATGGATTGCTGGGCAACCGAGGGAACTTCAAGACAGCTGCGAAAGCGATAGTTAATTCTACAGTGCAGCCTTGGAATGCAATTATGATGGATATTCGAGGGCATGGCAAATCCCCAATCAATCCAAAGTCGGAAAATACAATTTTTGACGCTGGGAAAGACGTCTTCGACACGGTTCAACACCTAACCAACGGTCGCGGAGTAGACATGGTGATTGGTCACTCGCTGGGCGGGAAGGTGGCTCTCGCCTACTTGCAAGAGGCCATGACGATGAAAAGCGCACACCCTCCTCCGAAGTGTACGTGGGTGCTTGACTCCATTCCTGGCGCAATAGACAGAAAGAAAGCTTCAGGAAGCAGCAGTGTGAGAGATGTTCTCAATGCTGTGAAAAATCTGCCCCAGCCAATCGCGAGTAAGAAGGAGCTGATCCGCGCATTAACAGAAGAGAAGGGGATAGCGATGGGGATTGCAATGTGGATGACCACCAACTTAAATCGGAGCAAAAATGGTGAGGGGTTCGTCTTCACATTTGATGTGGAGACTGCTGAGGATTTGTTCGATTCCTTCAGTTCTGTAAATTTCTTCCCGTTTTTGCATGAGCTAAATGAATCTTCGGGAAAGGAAAAGGGAAAGGTGGAGGTGCATTTGTTGAAAGCTGGGCTCAATGACGCGTGGGACGACGAGGCGGTTAAAGAAGAGCTAGAGAAAGTCGAAGATGGCGAGGTTGTGAGAGTTCACACGTTAGAGAAAGCTAATCACTGGGTGCATGTGGATAACCTGAGCGGGTTGGTGGACCTTATAAAGCCCTCGCTTGAGTAGTAACGCGAAAGAGCGCAGCGAGCGAAACTGCGTGCATTTCCTGGTCGGACACCCTGAGAACACGGTTTTCAGCTGAGCGCAGCGGATGTGGGCTCCCCCGACACAATTCCAGGTATAACCCCCTCCCCTCCCCCTCCCAACTAATTTAAAAATGAAGCGCCCTTTATCAATTTTTTTACGCTGCGGTGAATTGCGCCGCATCTGTCTCCTCCAGCAGTTTCTTGTTGCTTTCTCCAAACGTAGCCCCTCCACCAAATGCAATGGCTCCCTCTCCCTTCACTCCAACTGGTTGGACCTCGCTCAGCCCCACACACTTGTCCACAATGGATTTTTGAATCTCCTGCGCCGCACCGAGGATAGTGTGTTAGTTAAATTTTATAGCTGTGTAACTTCAGTATAGTATAGCAATTTCGCTTCGCACTCTTTCATACTGTCACAAGGCTCGCTTCGCTCACTCGTCTTTTCTCATTCACCTTGATTTCTCCAACCTTTCCCAAAATTGTTTTGTCGACGATGACCTCCGCAGCCAACTTCCCCCCCAACACTGCCCCCTCCATGCTCCCCAAAAACTTCTGACTGGTCCAATCCCCCGCAAGGGTAAAGTTATCGATTGGGGTGGTCTGGCTTGGCCTGTACTTGTTCCTGCCCGGGATGGCAGCGTACACGCTCCTCGGCACCTTGACCACCACAAACTTGGTTAGCTGCGCCGAGCGAAGCGAGCCGCATTTTTAATGAAACAAGAGCAAAACGAATGAATGAATCGAGTCAAACGAATTAAGTGGAATGATATTAGTTTAGTAGTGAATGTTGCCATTATGTAGCCATTATGTCTGTCAAGCCATTTCGCGGGATTCATCGCGAGTATTCTCGTCTTCGTCAAGGGCTCGCTCGCTTCGCTCGCTCACCTTTGCCTTGCCGCTACTCCCCTGCTTTGCTGTTGCGGGCCACTTGTCGTCCTGCGCAATTTCCAGAGGGAACAGCCTGCTCAGCTCGCCCATTGTAGCGTCGATGATTTCCTCGTCACTGCGCCGAGCGAAGAAGGTGCAAATACGAATTGAGTTTAATAATATAATGTTGGTTTAGCAGTGGCTACGAATATATTTCTCGTCTTCCTCAAGGCTCGCTCGCTTCGCTTCGCTCACTCACCTTGCCATAATCCAGTTCTTCTTGCCTCCCGCTAGCGGAGAGCACGGGGCGAAGACAAGCTCGATCATGCTCTTCTCCTCGTCGTAGTACTCCTTGCACGAGCGGCTCATATCGGCGTAGACGCTCAATAACGGAGACCGGGAGAAGCACAAATGGTCGATTCCGTCCAGCTTGGAGTCGAACCACATGTGGAGGTTGATTACTGGGATGCCCTCGAGCTCGTCAAACTGCCGGAAGTAGGGCATTGTGCTATGTTTTTATTGAGTGGGTGGGGTGGGTTAGTTTACTCGTTTCCGCGAGCGCACGCAGCGAGCGAAGCCGCGTCCATCAAGCCGAGCGTAGCGGAGGGGGGGTGGGGAGTGGG
>Ga0302114_10000506_pt1 | contig 27295 bp, 20 predicted proteins | sample AG5_Surface_MG_FD_203107 | JGI IMG/M metagenome (GOLD analysis project Ga0302114, IMG submission 203107) | Marine microbial communities from Western Arctic Ocean, Canada - AG5_Surface | ecosystem: Environmental > Aquatic > Marine > Oceanic | place: Canada: Western Arctic Ocean | collected...
AGGAGAGCGAAAGAGGGAGAAATGTCAGTAAGAGGGCTTCAACTTTTACTCAAAAGCAATTTCGGAACGGAGCGCAAACCATAGCCTTTACTATGCTTTTCACGCGTTGTCGCGTAACATTCGCGCAAAAAAACGCATTCTTCACGAGTTACTTCGCTCGCGAAGCGTTTCTTCCGCTCGCAAACATCACGAATGGCGCGTGAACGAAAGACCGAAATTTCGACTTAAAAGCCCTCCAAGGAAGAAAGGAAAGCTCAAAAATGCAAGCGTAACAAAGAGAGAGTTGAATCGACATCGCGCGAAAGAGTCGTCTCCCAATAATTGCGTGAAACGAGCGATAAAAGGTGCAAAGAATCTAGGTATGGAGCTATCACTCACGTTCAAACTTTCTGTGAGACATATTGTTTGTGTGTGTGTTCCTACCGCACAAATTTTTGTGAAGTATTCTTGAAATTGAGAAAGTCGCACACAGCTGCCATTTTGCATCTGAACTCTCTCTGCTCTTCTTTGATTTTTCATTTTTTTCACTTTTCTCTTCTCTGCTCTTGTCTTCGTCCAAAAACAAAAAGGACTTTAAAGTGCATCAAAACAAAAGAAGTACGCGCACGGCGTGCGTATCAAGAGAGAGAGAGAGAGAGAGAATGGACGGTGCATCTTCCTCTTCTTCCTCCTCGTCTGATGATGACGATACTGTCGGGGTTGGCGGCGGCGACAAGAGTCTCGGCAGGAAGAAGAAAAAGAAAACGGGTTTGCAAACATCCGAGTTGCTCTCAAAAACGGGAATGAGCTTCGATACGTCTCAGTTTTTAGACGTGGAGAGGAGAAAGGAAATGATTGAGAGAGGGAAAAAAGACGCGATGGAAGATGTTGTGAGATCGATTCGATTTGGCGGTGGTGGTGGTGGTGGTGGCGGTGGAGTTGACGGGGCTGACGTTGCAAAAAATAAGGAACGACGAACGGTATCGAAAACGATGTCTTTATTTACCGTTGAAGAGCACTTGCGCATCGTCGCGCAACCTGCGGTGCGGAACTTTTGCATGCACATTTTAGCTCTGACGGAGTGCAGAATCGACGAAGCGACGTGTGAAGACGTGCAGAAATTACTCGACTCTCTGCAGAAAGAATTCGGTGGTAGTAACAAGGCGAATATTGAAGCGCTGTGCGACGCCATGGAGAGTAAACTGTTCGAGTTGAGCAAGACGTTGGTGAGCGGTTGGAGAGGCAAGGCGATCTTTTCTGGGATAGAAGACGGAAATGGCGACGACAATAACATCAATAGTAATAATAATAGTACGGATTTAGAGGCAATTTTGGATTACTTAATCGCGACGACGTGCCACGAGTGCATAGAAAACGTGTGCGTGAAACTCGACGAAGATACCAATATCGACATCGTAGTGTTTCCGAGACTTGTTCGGTTCGCGAGGAATTCAGCGTTGAAGCTCGGAGGAGAGACAAATCCATACTCGCACGAGTTGAATAGATTTTCGGAAAAAGTATCTCAAGCTTTGAAGCGAGGATTGGCGACGATTGAAATTAGCGAAGTGATTGAAAATGAGTTGCCAGCGGTGCTGCGAGCGTACAACTTGCGATTTCTGAGAGATTTGAAGAAGAACAAGCATTTGAGAATAAGCACCACTGGTAATGCTAATGGTAGTAGTTCTCATGGAAATACCACTAGTCATTTTAGCAACGATAGCAATAGAAGGAGAACATTTACGGGTGCGCACGGCTCGCTCTCGCTTAACGATGTGGCGTCGTTACCGTCGCAGTCGCCAGAGAAGCGGAAGAAAAACAAGAATAGTGGCGGAGGAGGTGGATACTTTTTTGGTCTCGTCGGTGGTGGAACAGACACAAACACCAGCAAAAATAGGAAGCGGCAACGTAGAGAAGAAAAAAAGAAAGCTTTTGAGACCGTCCGAAGTCAAAAAACGGCGCTGGATGCGCAAGACGCTTTACTCATCTCTTGGATTCGTTCGGCGTTGGAGGTTCGTGAGGATTTCTTTGACGAAGATGATTCAGATTCGTCTGACGATGACGACGATAGCGACGATGGTGTCCGTGGTAGCAGCGCAGCGCCGTCGACAGCACCATCGTCGTCCGTGGCGATTCGGAGCGGATTGGTGCTCACCGGGTCCCAAGTCGTCAAGGACTGGCAACGCGAGGATGGCTTCACTTTGAAAAGGCGATGTCGAACTTCAAAACCAGATTTTTTATCGAAAGATGGCGACCCGGTCGACGAAGACGATGATACGGACATTTGGACGACGGAAAATTTATCCACGGGCCCGTTTCAAGCGCACTTCACGCGAGCGCTTTCCAGCTTAGAGAACGCTTTGCGAAGAGCGAAAACGTGTAAGACAGAGGCAACTTCCGTGGCTTCGGCGGCGAGGGTGATATTGGCGGCTTCCAGAACAGCTCGCGGTGGCGAAGAATTGGAGTTATGCACGAGTTTGTTCGGTGATCCGCCGTACTTCGCCGTTTTAGGTCTCAATTCGAGAGAATACGACAATAAGCTCGACCTCGGTGGTCCTCCGGTTGAGATTTTTGTGGAAGAAAATCGGGTCACGGTGCAGTGTCGCTCGGTGTATGAGATTACCAGACATCCGATTGACGACGACGATTTTGCCAATGACGATGCCCTTTTCATGCCCATACCATGGTGCGCAATCGCAATATCGTACACTACAATCCTCGAAACGAACCCGCTCGATGGCATATTGGAAGTAAAACGAACGCGGTGCGGTCTAAACAAACGCGTTTCGCAAAAACGTCTCAACCGTTTTTTACGCAACAAACATACTGGAACAGGCGGTAAGAGTGTTACATCTGCGAACGTAAACGATAACAATAGTAATAATAATGAACCCGACGACGACAAGGAGGAGGAGAAAAGGAAATCGAAGAATATGAATACTAAAAGTTCTAATAGTGCGGACAGCACCGATGGTGGTGGTATATTGAATTCTTTGTTTAGCGCCGTTTTCAACTTTTAATTTTAACCAATACTAATCGAGGTGGACAACATGATATGAAACGAGTTTTACCTTCCACCACAATTCTTTGTTGTGCATTCTTCACAACAAAGAATTCTCTCTACAAAAAAAAGAATTTAAACACGTGCTCGAAAGAAAGCGCGCAGAATATCATCAATCCTTTTACCGCACTTGTCATAGAGTCTGTCGTTAACTTTCAACCCCGTTTACACGTTTTGAGAAGAGTTTTGAGAAGAGTAAAAGAGAGAGAGAGTGCGCGAAAGAGGAATCGAGAGGAAAACCTCTCGGTCGAGAAAAAAAAAGAAAAGAGTCTCTTCTTCAGAAGTCAAATAGTCCTCCTGAGGAGAGGAGGAAGAGGAGGATCGTCTTCGTCTCCCCTATTTCTGAGAGAATTAGACGTCTTTTCATTTTTTTTTGGAAGATTCTTTCTCCTCAAAAAGTGCGGGAAACGTTTGGTCGTCGCACGGCACACGAATACAATTTGAGAACGCACGCTTTGCGCTGACCACGATCGGAGGAGGATGGTCGGTACCTCCCCCTCTCCATCCGGGGATTCCTCGACAACGGTATTGTTGAAAAGAAGAGGGGTGATGATCACGTCTAAAGCTCAGCCGTGTGAACTCATGCGGAGAGTTGCGTTGCCATTGCGGAAGAAAAAAGTCATCCCGAAGGAAGAAATCGACGGTGAGGTGGAGGAGTGTGAAGGAGGAGGCACCACGAAGACGACGACGATTGAAGAAAAAGCAGAGAAAAAAAAAGGGACCACCACCGTTGACGGCGGCGAGGGAGACGACGAGAAAGAAAAAGAAAAGGGAGAGAAAAGAACAGACGAGAAGATGATGAGCGCGACGGCGATGGAACGCGCGTACGTTAAGAATTTCAGCGCGGACAAGTTTTGGTTCTCCATAGATGGAAAAGTGCACAACGGGAAAGCGCTAAAAAAAGCGATTCCTCTCGGGACTTTTTTCGAGTTTGCGAAAGAGGGCCTCACGCGAGACACTTGGAAGCACTTGGAAAATGAAGGCAAAGCAAAGAGTTTGATACGAACGGTACCAGATAAGTGCCCGAATAAAGAACTATACGCGGAGTTTGTGTTGTTACGATTAGTGGAAGTGTGCGAAGTCGCGCAAACGACCAAGAAAGGGTGTACGGATAAAGGATGGGCACAGTGTCGCTTCGAGTTGGTACCAATGTTTGGGAGCCACTTGCGCGAAGGCGAACGCGACGAGCTTGTTTTGAATATTTTGGTAGAAGCAGCGTTCCACAGATTGAGAGTTTCAAAATTAGCGCCTTCGGATGGTACTGGTATAAAGATACACATGAGGTACGATGGATTTCGCTCGCCGGTGGGACACAGACTCGCGCTAGAGGACGGTGTAAGCGACGGGACGCCAGATATGGACAAGCAACAAGAGAAAATAGAAGAAGGCGAAAGTTTGACAAAGAACAAGATGAATAAAAAGAGAAATCAGGCGTCGATAGTATCAACAAAAGCCACGGGTACAGCGAAGGTATCGCAGCGCTCGCGCAAATCGTCTCTCTCGAGGGGAACAAAGGAGAAAGAGAGGAAACGCGCATCGCCGGTGCAGAAGCGCCGTAGTCCACCACCGCCACCAGTAGTAGTAGTAGTAGCAACAGACAACAAATCGCGACCATCGTTAACAGCGGGTCTGCACAGTTCGTCGCAAGAACATTCCAAAGAAGGTGGTAGTACGAATTGCTTGAAATCATCGTTTGGTACTGAAGCAGGACCGGGGACGGCAGCGGCGGCGGCGGTGACTGCAGCTAAAACGATGAACCGATCAAAGTACAGTGGAGGGAATAGAATCGAAGCTCCGAGCATCCTCTGGGATCTTAGCGATGGTGACGATCATAACGAGGGTAATACGCGAAAGCGAGCTATACCGCGCCAAGACAATGCTACGTTGTTTGAAACAACATCTCGACGATTGGCAGATCGAATCGATTTCTCCAAGAAAAAGCGACCGACGACAGAGACTGAAAATGAAAGAGAAAATTCTCCAAAGAAGCCACGAACTCCTGCCAACACGATTTTGGAACCATCAAGCCCGAAGGGTCGTCAGGACATGAAAGATGTCTGGGACTCTGCGTATCAGACAGTATTGCGCGCGCACGTAGAAAAGACAAGGACGAAAGCGTCGAAGAAGAATGCGGGAGATGCGAAGAACTCAAATGGGTCGAATTTGACCGAACAGTTTGATAACAGTTTGGATTTCGATAAAAGTACCGAGGAGAACGACGACGACGCGAAAGGCGAAAGCACGGAAGAGGACATTATTGAGACCGACGTCGAAGATCACCACGCTCTAAATAAGAGAAGGCAACCTTCCCTCGCTTCTCAACAAGAACTGGCGCGCAAGAAGGGGGAAGCGCTTTGCGGTCGCGGTGCTATACGAATACACACCATGGAAGAAGTTCTCGGAAGAGTAGAAAAGAAGCCTTCGTATGCGAGGCGACCATCGATTAGAGAGAAGCGCACGCAACGCGATCAACTCCCAGTGACGAAAAAGGTTGAGAAAGAGGTGGCGAACCTTCGGTCGAAGCACAGAACGGCGAGAAAAATAGCAAAGCCGTATCACAATCGAAGGAAATCACCACCGCTTCCAGAGAAGGTTTCACCCATTCTTCCTATCGAAAAAATTTCCCGTGATGATGTTGCAGTCGATGCGCTCTTGGCTCTGAACGGCAATACAAAAGCTTCTTATGAAACCACCATCGTCAACAACTCCACGAACACCGCCTTTAGTGGGGGCGCTAAGAACATCGTTCAGGTTGGGATCAACGATGCCGTGCAGTATTCCGACGCGGAACACCGCGTGCAAATACAAACAGACCGTCTTTTATTCTTTGAATCGCAAAAGAACACTTTTCGGAACAAAGCAATTGTGAGAGCGATCACTCGGCGTGAGAATAAAGCTGTATCAACTGCTTTTTTATCGAGAGGCTTTACGGTCAATATGGACAGTAACGAAGGCGCATTTATACGAAATATGCTGGAATTCGCAAACATGAGCAGATTGCACATGGACGCGAAGCGTGTCCTTTGGGAGTGGAAACGCTGTTTAGATGAGTTGCCGGTGACTAAAATTCAGCGCCAAACGATGGAACAATTTGTGAGTTTGAGAATTCAAGGCGAGAGGTCAAAATGGCCCAATAAAGAAATACGCCATTTTGATTCTTTCCTGAGGAATGACGGAGAGTATTGGAACTTGATGACCGTGGAGAAATGCGAAACAGTGGCAGAGATAGTTGCGTATCGTGCTTATGAAAGGGCGATGAGGACTCCGGAAATGCTTTTGGAGATGAAAGTCTTAAGATCACTCGTCGTCGAGTATGAAAGCGACTTGCAACGTCTGAGAGGCAACGCTGACATTCTAGAGCAGATTCGATATGATTACAACACGAGGATTCTGAAAATTTTAAAAGACATAGATAAAAGCATTTACTAAGTACACAGGGTACCATGGTTCCTATGATAGATAGTAGAACTGTAAAAATAGATAAAGAATTCAAAGAGACAAAAGAAAGAGAGAGAGAGAGAGAGAGGGCTTTGCATGAAAAGCGATTGAACCCTTTGAAAGCACATTTGAAATAAAATATGATTGTACAACATCAGAGAATAAACAAAAAAACTTTTTATCATCTCTTCTCCACTCTCGAGTGTGTTATTATTGTGTTCCCATCTTCATCAATTCTACAGTCGATGGCGATTCCTTCATAGCCGCTTGCAGTTGCGAATCCCACATCTTTCTATACTTCCCGTTCACGTCGGCGTACAACGTTTGGTGATTGCCGCTTTCAACAACTTCGCCTCCGCTCAATACTAAAATCTTATCAGAATCCATAATTGTCGATAATCTATGCGCGATGACTAAGTTCGTTCTACCTTGCGCCGCTACGCGAATGGCATCCATGATCTGATTTTCGGTGTGCGTGTCTAAACTCGACGTCGCCTCGTCGTACACCATAATCGGCGGGTCTTTCAAAAGCGCTCTCGCAATGGCCACACGTTGTTTTTCACCCCCGGATAATCGCAAGCCTCTCTCTCCGACTAACGTGTCGTACCCAGACGGTGTTTGGTTGACAAACTTCTCAAATTGCGCCGCCTTTGATGCTCTTTCCACCTCTTCTCGAGTCGCCACATCGCCTTGACCAAGTTTCCCAAATCCAATGTTGTATTCGATGGTGTCGTTGAACAAGACGCAATCTTGCGGCACGATGCCAATGTTCAATCGCACCGAGCGCTGCGTACATTTCGCCACATCTTGTCCATTGATTAGAATTCGACCGCCTTGTATGTCATATAGTCTATACAATAACTTAGCGATAGTAGACTTACCGGCTCCGGATTCGCCAACTAACGCCAATTTTTGCCCCGGCTCGACGACGAACGAAACGCCTTTCAAGATTTTCCGATCTTCCTTCGGATCGTACGAAAAGAACACGTTTTCGTATTCAATCTTTGCTTGCGAGGGATTCGCCAAGACTAAGTCTTTCGCGTCATCTGCGTCCGCAACCTCTTGATTTTCACCCATCAATCTAAACATCGCCTCTACGTCAACCATGCATTGCTTGATCATTCGATAGTACGTGCCTAAAAAGTTCAAAGGCACGTACAGTTGCAAGATGAATGTATTCACCAGAACAAAATCACCAATTGTCATCTTGCCATCGACGACTTGTTCCGCGGCTAATCCCATACTCGCCGTAATACCTACGGTTATAATCAGAGCCTGTCCTAAATTCAAACCGGCTAAAGATTGGGTCGTCTTCAGCGTCGCCTTTTGCGTCTGTTTCAGCGCTTCGTCGTACGTGTGCGCGATGTGCGGCTCCGCGCAGAATAGTTTAATAGTTTCAAAGTTCAACAACGAATCCGTCGCTTTCTGATTAAACCGGTCGTCCGCTTCCGTTTGGTCCCGTCGGAACTTATTTCTCCACTCGGTAAACGGTACCGTAAAACCAATGTAAGCGAAAATCACGAAAAACGTTATGATCCCAAAATACCAATCGTATTGCACCAACAAAAAGCAACACACCATGGCAACCTCGATAAAAATCGGCGCGATTTGAAACGATATATACTTCAAAAGCAACGCGAAGGACTCCGAACCTCTGGCGCACCCTCGTATGACCGCCCCAGTTTTCCTCGTGATGTGAAACTTGAGCGATAAATCCATCACGTGCGTAAACACTCTCAATGAAATCTTCCTCGACGCGTGCGCGCTGACGTACGCGAAAGAGTTATCTTTCAACTCGCCAAAGAAGTTCGCGCCAAATCGTAACGCCCCGTACGCAACAATCGCCCACTCAATGTCCGACCTGTTCTCGCTCACTCGATCCACCGCTATTTTCAACGCAATCGGAGAAGTCACGTTGCACAGTTTACTCGCCAACAAGAAAAATATCGCGCAAAAGAGCATGAACTTGATCCATATCTGCTCTTTCGGCCATAAATACGGAACCAAAGACCACAGTTCTTCCTTGTGTAACTTCCAAAACGATTGCTTTTGCTCCTTCTTGGCGAGTTTATCCATTTTTTTGTTCAGATTAGACTCCCGCTTGTTCTTTCCATTCATTTCGTCGGCGTCACCACTTTCTTTTTGTTGGACATTATCCAAAGCCGTCACACCGGCTGCTTTCACCGCAGGTAAAGGTGGTGGATTTTCCACGTCCTCGCCTACTCCCGAAGTCTTACCACCATTTCCACCACCTTTCTTCGTAAAAGCAGACATTCTTCTCGGTATTCTTCCTCTTCTCTTATTAGTCTTTTATTACTCTTTATATTGGATTTATCTATTGTAATAATGAGGACGTTTGAGGGAGTGCGTGAACTTTTCAAGAAGAATTTTTGTGTTTTTGCTCTCTTCTTCATTATTTTTGACGGCTGCTGCGCTTTTGGTTTGTGGTGAATCTTATTGCGTTTCTTCTCTGCGTCGTCCGTACGTACGTACCAGAGGCAGCAAACACTTCTATTACGTATTCGAGGAGTATTATCAATTACCACCACGCGCGATCGACGAGGGGATGGGGAGTAAGAAACGCGCAAACAAGGAGGAGGAGGAGGGAAATGTGATGAAGGAGAAGACGACGAAAAAAAAAGTGTCAGACATTGACGACATATTCGGAAAAGTCGTGAAGAAGAAGAAGACGGAGAAGAAGAATGAAAGTAACGAGGAAGGCGATGTAGGCGCGAGGAATAATAGCAACAACAACAAGAAGAAGAAAGAGAAGGAAGGATACGTGAAAATTCTGCTCCCCGGGCAGAAAAAACCGAAAGGGAAACGGTTAAACAGCAAAGGCGAGGAAGTGCCAGAGTTTACTCCCGTGGACAAACCGAGACGGATGGAAGACGGTTTGCCAGTTTATAAATCGTACGACGATTTCACGGACATGAAGCACGGACAGCAGAAAGTAGATAGCAAAGGGAGAGTTTTGGGGCCGAATGGGGAACCAGGAGGGAAGTGTCCGTTCGATTGTTGGTGCTGCTTTTAATTTCATCGCGCAATTTGTGTTCATTTACCCGAATACATAGTACAATGAATGAAAGTCAAATAATCATATTCATTACACAAACACATTAACGCATTATCATCGGTTCTCTTTTAAAATGTTGGATTTACTCTCCTCTCTTTTGGTTCTCTTTCCAGACGACGTATAATGTGCTCGGGACAATCACCATCGCGCCTAAAATCGTATTCATAGAAATGGCTTCTTTAAACAACACCCATCCGACGCCCGCGGATAAAATCAACTCCGTATATCGAAAAGGCGCCAACGCGCTAGCGTCCACCATGGAAAATGATTTTAACAAACAGTACAAAAGCGCATTCGCACCAGCACCTAACGCGGCTAACGCGCCGTACTGCGTCATCGTCGGCGCGACCCAACCCATAAACGCGAAGGGCGAAAAGATCAACGTCGTGAACAACGCGGTGTAAAAAATCATCGCCCAAAACGATTCTCGCCCAACAAACACTTTATTCAAAACGTCCAAACTGGAAAACATAGTCGCTGCGGCTAGAATCAAAAGCCAGGACATGTTAAACGACCCAAGCCCGGCGGCGCCTCCAGTCGGTTTCAAAACCACGCACACGCCCAAAAATCCAACCACCGTCCCGATCCATCGATTCACGTCTACTTTCTCTTTCAACACAAACCTGGCCAAGACTAGGGTGAACAACGGGATGGTGAAATTCAACGTCGTCACCACGGCAATTGGTGCGACGGTGAGACCTTTCGCGTACAAAAATATTCCCATCGCCAACAAAGCGCTTCGCGCAAAGTGTAAAGGTAATCTGTCCGTTTTGAACGAGTCTTTTCCAGAGATCAACATGACTGGCAACATCGTCAACGTCGCGAAGAAAAATCTCAAGAAGACAACTTGCGCCACCGATAAAGTTTGTCCCGCCGCTTTCATAATCACGTCGTTGGCGACGCCGATAATTTGATGCATGAAGAACCACGCGATGCCGATGGTGAACGTCCCAACTGGAGGAGCTGCTGCACCATCAGCGGCGGCAGAAGCAAACGTGACGACCAGAGATTTCTTTTTCTTCGTCCTCTGCAACGCAGCACTGCTACTGTTGATGTTCTCGTTTTGAGCGGTGCGCGTCGTGGCAGCATTGAAAACACCAGCTTTTGTCGTCCTCCTCGTCGTCGTCGCAAAATTCGTTTTGGATAAAGAAGAAGCAAATGCTGACGGTGATGAATGTTGTCGTCGTCGTTGGCGTTGATGATGCCGCTTCTTCGCGTCCGTTCTCGAGAGAAGACGCGATGACGACGACGACGTCGCTAACGACGACGAAAGAGTAGACGTTGTGGTGAGCATGTGGATAACAGTGTTCTCGCTATGTGTTGTGTGTGTGTGTGGTGTTATCACAAACTCTGTTTTGCTCTCGTTTTATTTTTGTTGTAGTGACGACGCTTTTGTGTTCCTAATGCAAAAATACTACTCTGCACCTCTGACCTCTGCACCTCTATCTCTCTACTTAATCCACTAATAATAATAACAACTCTAAACTATTTTCTACGCGTTCTCTCGCGAGAAGACAATTATATATATCTATGACGTCCAGCGATTATCGTGAATCCACTTCGTCGCGACAAACTTCGTCCCGCTGACGACTGGGCACCCGCCGTGTAAACTACTTCGATCGAACGTGTTGTTCGGATGGACGCTCCAAAACAAAAGCGCGTCGCCTTTCCTCGGCTTGACTTTTAATCCAGCCTCGCAACTCGTGTAATCGATCCCGCGTAACCGATTTAATCCGTTTTGACCTTCCAACGGGAACACGGTTTCACCTCCTTCGTCTGGGGTGGTCAAGTATAAAAGAAAACTAGCGACGCGTTGCGATCTTTGCGGACCGTATTGCGAAGGATCAAACATATCGTAATGCGAATCGTATTTTTGGCCGATTTCGTAGCGTAAAATGTTGTAAGCTTCCCCGTGCGTCGCTGGAATGTGCGTCGCGCGCGCCATCTTCTCTTCCACGCGTTTCAACGCCCCACTTTGTTCCATTTTTGATGTCAAAAACGTCCCAGAACTCGTCCGAATGTTCTTCGTGGTCTCCAACGTCTCGCCTCTTTTCAACGCCAAACCGGATTTGTGCAATCGACTCCTCGCCGCTTCCACGATCGCATCGCAATCCGCATCGCTGGCGAAATTTCGGTACATCACCGACCGAGGCGACGTCGAGAGGAGTTGAAATTTCAGCTCGGTCAAGTACTCGTCGCCAAGTGCGCCGACTTTGTCCAGCGCGTTCGAGTCTTCGCTGTTCAACTTTTCTTCTGTTTCTTCTTCTGTAACTCCACCTGCAAGATTTTTTACGCCTTTCTCTCCCAAATCATCATCTTTGTGAACACTGTCGTCGTCGTCGTCGATTTCAATGACTTGCGCGTTTCTGAGTGCCCCTGGACTCGGATCTTCTCCGTCCACATCTTTTTGCGTCGTCGGCAAAATCATCTTCGTCGATGATAAATCACCTAAATTTCCGCGCGTTACGAATCCAATCAGAAAACAAATTACCGCTAACAGAGAAGCTTTGGGAATCGAGAGCGATTTGCGGTACGTCGTGCCGTCGCCCATTTTGATGATGATTTAGTGATATAATACTCCCTCTCGAGCGCTTCTTTTTGTCCTTTTTCTCCTCCTGCTCAGCCTCCTCTCTTGTTGGTTGTGCGCGTCAACAATTAACTTTTGGTGGTGTTTTTATGGGAAAGAACAGAAAGATTTTTTGTGAGGGCAGAAGGCGAAAAAATCTCTCACTATTACCTCTGTGTTTACTCTCTCGCATTATCATCGGTGAAAACATGATGAATATGTCCTTGGTGAACGATGCGAAAAGATGTTCTTCTTCGTTTTCTTCGAGATGCAGCAGCAGCATGAGCAGCAGCATTAGTGCCCAACACCAACAACAATTTCGTAGTCGTCATCAGCATCGTCCCCTAAAAATAATAAGAAGAACAATATCAAACCAAATCGTCCCGTCTGGGAAACCGGATCAAAATGGCATCGTTCCGTGCTTAGGGCCGGGAATGTGCGAATGGCCGGACGCGTGGCAATATTTAGTGAAAACGAAGCGAATGCCAACCATCGACGCTCGGAAAGCGATGCAGATGCAAAAAAAAGGCGCCCTGATTGTGGACGTGAGATTTCAACCAGATTTCGAGCAGTGGTCGATCCCGGGGTCGATCAACGTCCCGTACATCGAGGGCGGTTTGTTAGCGAAACTTCGTCTGCCGGGATTTAAGAAGAAAAATATGAACTTTGTGAATGACATGCAACGAGTGGCGGAGTTGAAACAGGATATCATCTTGGTCGATATTTGGGGCGGGACGTTGCTGAGCGAACCGCCAAAGAACCGAGGGTTGACGGATAACACGAAAGGCGCCGGCTCGTTACCGGCTGCGTTTGAAATGTACCAAGTCGGATACACGAAGTTATACCACTTAGCGGGAGGGGTGAATCAATACTACGAGGACGCGTATAAATACCCGAACGAGTTACCGGAACCGGATTCAAAATGGCCCGGGGATTTGGAGTGGTTCGGATATAGGCAGTTCAACGGCAAAGATCGAGCGAAAGGACAAAGAGACGATTAATAATAACGTGAAGTTGTTGAAAGAAAGGCTTGTTGTGTTCACATCAAATTGTTGTTCTCATAATAATATACATATGTATTATGATCTCCTGGATCTCTTTAATTAATTTCATCATCAGACGAATTTTTTTTTCTCATCTCTCTCACCTGTTTCTTGCTACACTGTCTCCTCCTTCTTCTTCTTCAGTCTCTGAATTCAGTTCTTTGAGAAACGAAAACTTCCATTTTCTGTCGTCACTTTTTATTTGCGCAAAAGCGCGGATACAGACAGAAGCAATCACTCATCACAACCACACGCCTATTATCTACTACAAAACATCAAAATGGAGAACAGCAACAGCAACGGAGGACAAATGAAACCGTCCATCAAGTCTGCGGACATGAAAGAGGTGCGTCATCAAAAGACGACGACGAATAAAAGTAGTTCGCGCGCGCGTCATCTCGTCGTTGCAAAATTTTCGAAAGTCAAACCAACAGACGCTTTTGCGAAGAAAAACGAATCGTCTCTTTTGATGAACAACTAATAACACTAATACTCTCTTCTCTCTTTCAAAACGCATCATCGAAAACACACGAAACAGGAAGTCATACAAGACGCGGTAGATTGCGCAAAAATTGTGTGTGAGACCTTCTTTTTTGTTTTCTCTTTCTCCGCGCGAACGTGGAAAGTCACATTTTGCTTTGTCTGGGTCGTTAAAAATTTTGACTTTTTCAACGACCGACGACGCTTCGTCTTACTCTCATCATCATCAATCAACACAACATCAAAACACGCTTTGACATTTTCCGTTTTCTGCAATATACTCACGACAACAACAACAACAACAACAACAACAGGCATTAGAGAGATACGAAATAGAAAAAGACATAGCCGCGTACATCAAGAAGGAGTTCGATAAGAAGTACCAGCCGACTTGGCACTGCGTGGTCGGGAGAAACTTTGGGTCCTACGTGACGCACGAGACCGGACACTTTATATATTTCTACATCGGGCACATTGCGATTTTATTGTTTAGGTCTGGATAACGGAGAGGAATGGCGGCAGGAAGGAAGAGAGAGAGAGAGAGAGAGTAGGAGTAGCAAAAGAGGAGGAGGATGTAGAGGAGGAATCATAACAACAAAAACAACAACATTAGCTAACGTAGGAATAGCGCTCTGAGATACACAACGAGAAAATTAAAGAACAAACTTTCGTCTGTTTTTTCTTGTCCCGTCCGTTTCCGTGCTGCGCACGTACTCAAACTCGCCGTGTTTTGAATCGAACGTTCCTTTTTGTACGCTCATTAGCTTCAACGTGAATCGAGGCCCTAATTCTTGCAACCTGGCGATGACAGAGGTTGGTCGATCGTCGTTCTCGTCCGCGATTATTTTTTTCTGAGCCTTGGTCAATTTTTTCTTTCGCTCGAACGGTTTCTTCTCCTTTTTTTTACCGTCTTCATCTTCCCCGCTATCGTCGTCTGAATCATCATCATCATCATCATCATCATCACCGCTGCTGCTACCGCTACTACTACTGTCGTCGTCGTCATCGGAATCTTCGTCGCTACTACTCACAGCTTTGAACTCGTCCGAGTCCGAATCGGAATCTTCGTCGCCGCTAAACTGCACGTCCTCTTCATCCCCGTCCTCTTCGTCTTCTCCAGACGGAAGCGCTAAGCTCGGTTTACCCTTCCTCTTACTACTCTTCTTTATTCTATTCTTGGAAAAGGACTCTTCGTCTACCTCGGCGGTGGATAAGTGCCCGCCGTGTCTTCTTCTCACCCCTTTCTTCTCCTCGAACACGTATCGATGGTGTCGAAAAAAAATGAAATCTCGTTGGTTGTGAAACGTCACCACGCGTCTTCCTTTAAACTCTGGTTTCTGAGGGAACAAACTCGCAAACATCCGTCCAATTCGGTGACCTAATCGAGTGCTAAAGTTATTCAACAACAACTCTGGGTAATGCGACGTCGCTCGGCCGTGATTTCGAATCTTTTTACTCAAAATTAAATTCGTCAATTTATACATCACGCTCGGTCCTTCCGGCAAGTGCACGTGTAACAACCCGTTCACTCGCGCGCCTTTACTAAACGTTTTATTCTCATTGAAAATGAGCAAATCCGTGAATCCTCTCGCGGTGGCGTGCTTCACCATCTCTTTAACGTGGTAGTTTCTTCTCGCGTAATAATACGCGTTCGGGACTACCGTAAATAGATTCTCCAAAAACTTAAACATCGCGCCGCTCGGTTTCCTACTCGTCGTTATTATAATCTTCGGGCTCGAGTTGAACGAAAAATACGACGCAAACTCGTCCTCTTTATCTTCGTTGTGAATCTCCTCCTCGTCTTCTCTCACGATGTGCGTCTCATCTATCACGCGTTGGTTTTCTATCGTTTTCGGGACTTGTCTCGGTGCCGGCGTCTCCCCGTTTTCCAACGCTCTCAGCTCTTCTTTTTGTCTCAGTTGACGCCGTTTTTTCTTCTCTACGCTTTGTTCGTGTAAGAGCTTCCCGTAGACTTCCGAGCGTCTTTGCTTGTTTTTTATTTGACTCGTAAGCTTGCCGATGGAGACGTTTTCACTTTTCCTTCTTCCTCTGTTTTTAATATGTGTGATTTATGATGATGTATGAGAGAGAGTATATAAATGAGATAATACTAAACAACGCGCGATGACGCTTTCGTAGGTAGGTGATGCTTCATCTAAACGAGAAAAAAATGGCGGCGAAAATCGAAAATTGGAAAAAGAGAAAGAGAGAAAAAAAAGACAGAACGACGGACGCACCCGTCGTCGTCGTTGTCGCCAGAATCTTTCCGTTTCCGTTTCAACGACGTGCTCTTCTTCGTTCGCGTGACCCCCATAATGTTCTCGTTGTTTGTTGTTTGTTGTTTATTGTTGTTATTATTATTGTTGTTATTATTATGTGGTTTGTGTGTAAATGGTGTGTTGTGTCTTCCCAACCAAAACAGACTGAAAAATGAAAAAACAGAAAAAAAAAAGTTTTTACGATGTCTATTTTTAAACCATCATCATCACTCTACACACACACAACGCACGAGAAGAGAGAGAGATTAAGAGATGCAATCGAAGAGTCTCTCTGTAGTATCTTCTTTATTATATCCAGGACATAGTGATAACAACACCAACAAGAAGAAGAAAATGGCCGCCGGCACATCTTCTTTCAGGAAAACGGCACAAGCGACATCTCATCAAGAACAAAAACAAAAACAAAAACAAAAACATCAGAAAAACGATATTTCCCGAACGCAACTGTTAAACGACGGGAACGTCATACCGACTTTAGGATTAGGGACGTGGAAATCGAATCCACCGGAGGAGTGCACTTTAGCCATCACTTCGGCGTTACGGAACGGGTTGACGCATTTGGATTGCGCGTCGGCATATGCGAACGAACACGTGATTGGAAAGTGTTTGAGTAAAGTTTTTGGCGACGAAGATACGTCGCGAGAGGACGTGTTCATTACGAGTAAGTTATGGAACGATAGACGGAAACCGGATGACGTTCGAGAGGCGTTGGAACAAACATTAGAAGATTTACAGTTGGAGTACATCGATTTATACTTAATTCATTGGCCAGTGTGTTGGAAACGAGGAACGGTATTAGTGGACGATACGGAGACGTCCATCGAGGAGTGTTGGAAGACGATGGAACAGTTGAAGAGAGAAGGGAAGGTGAAATCGATTGGGGTGAGTAACTTTAATCAAGAACAGTTGACAAAGTTGATGAAACATTCAGAAATTAAACCAGCGGTGAATCAAATCGAGTCGCACCCGATGTTACCGAACGATGCGTTGATTCAGTTTTCAAAGAAGATGGGCGTGGCGGTGACGGCGTATTCTCCATTTGCGAGAGGAAGCGAGTTGTTTAAAAACGAAATTGTACGAAAAATAGCAGAAAGAAGACAAACGACGCCAAGTAAAGTGATTTTAAGATGGCATTTACAGAGAGGCGTGATTGTGATTCCGAAATCGGCGTCTGAAATTCGAGCGAAGGAAAACGCCGATTTTCAGGCTTTGGAAACGTTTTCGCTCACGGAGGAAGATATGGAGGAGTTACGCGCGCTCGATTGCGATTACAGCACGGCACCGGCGCCGTGGAGTCATTTTCCGCAAGTCGCCAGAAGAAATAAGATTTTAAGGCCGTTATTCAAAGTGTTGACGTACCCGTTTTTTAAGGTGTTTAGTATGGACGTGCAGATGATGGGAAGGAAAAAATTCATCACGTTTGGCGCGACTAGGCGCTGATGAGTTTGGGATGCTACTGCTACGATGTGTCATTAAAATACTACTCATCCCAACGACGACTCAAACGGGCACACGTACGATTTTCTGGATTCGTTGTTTTCTTTGCTATGAACTACTGGGAAAGGATCGTCCGTCGTCCTCGCCCGTTTCACGTTTCCTCTCGGCGGTTTTCCGAGAGTGACCTCTCGGTGGTGGCGACTACCGCTGTCGTTCACGTTCGATAACGGCGACCTCGATGGTTTTTCACCACCAGGCGTTCGTCGTCGCACTTTTCTCTTATTCGCATCGTTCTCGTCCGCGATGACGTCTGGCGACAGAGACATCTCCGGCGACAACGGGTCTTCTTTCTTCTTCGTTTTCTTCGTCTGTTTCGTCTCCTTTGAGCTCTTTTGGTGAGTGGTGGAAACATCATCAACTTTGTTGTTCTCGTTGAAAATCTCCTCCAACAACCTCGTCGTTTTGCTCTCCTTCTCATATCTCTTTCCATTCGTACTCTCAATCTCTCTCCGTTTCAACAAATCCATCTCCACTTCTCGCACGCTCTCGTGTCTCCTCATCGTCCGTTGGAAACATCTCCTCACGTTCTCAATCTCCTCTTCGGTATCCTTCACGTGCACGAACCCACAGCTACTTCCTCCATCCTCCCCGTTTCCAAAAACGACCGAATCTAACCGGCTCACGAGTTTAGAAACGTCTGAAGATGAACAGCAGCTCAAATTGCGCAAATTTTGCGCGCGTTGTCGCCAAAACTGTTCCTCTTTTGTTGTTGTTGTTGATGACGATGACAACGATGATGATGTTCTCCTTGTTGTTGACATTTTTAACAACACGCAACAAAAACGCACGACGATTCCATCATCTGAACACTTTTCGTTTTTTTCTTCAGCTTTGGCTCAGTTCCCCCCATCAAGAAAAATTTTGGCAAAATCGTCCTCAGAAAAAATTCTCAAGTTGTTTTTTGACTCCTCTTTCGTCGTACAACAAACAGAAGACAAAAAATCAAATCATGGGATTAACGTCTCGGCGAGAGAAGATCGTTCTGTTCGGAGACTCTTTGACGCAACGCGCGATCGAACGAGGCGGATGGGGAGAGAGTTTGGTACGTCGAGCGAGAGTTTATATTCATTTCCTTTTTCTTTTCGTTTATTATATTATGCGTTATGTGTTCTCTTTCTTTGCGTGTCTGTGTTGATGTTTTTTATATTCTTGAATTTGATCGCCCGCTCGCGCGCCTTGAATTTTGTCGTTAAGAAGAAGTTTAAATATAAACTAACCAATATTTAATACTTCTCTGTGTGTTGTATTACATAACACGTCGAACAAACAAACACCAATTAACAGAACGACCACTTTACGAGAAGAGCGGACGTGTACGTGAGAGGATTCGGAGGGTACAACACTCGATGGGCGTTAAAAGTTATGGACGATATCTTTCCCGAGAAATTCGACCGACGATTGCGCAAACATCACCTAACGATAATCATGTTTGGGACGAACGATAGCGCAATCGAGGAAAAAACGAGCAAGTTTCAAACGAGCGCGTACGTGCCCTTAGAGGAATACGAAAAGAACATGGAGATTATTATTAATCGAGCGAAGAAGTGCTCGAAGCACGTGATTGTTATGGCCCCACCGGCGATGGATGAACAAGGACGGTTGAACTATCAAGTCGAAATGTACGGCGACAAGGCGTTCGCGAGGTTGGATAGGTCGAACGAAGAACTACAAAAGTATGGGATGGCGTGTAAGCGAGCGTGTAGAAAATGCGTGGTACCGGTCGAGGATTTGTTTGTCGCGTTTGAGCACGATACGAAAGGCTATTTTACGGATGGAATTCATTTCAACGCCCGAGGACAAGAACGCGTTTGGGAACGGTTGAAATATCGATTAACCATGGAAGGCATTCAGCCGGAGAAGATGCAGTTGGATTACCCCATGGGCATTGACTTGAGAGAGAAAGGGCCGGAGTGGATACAACTATTCGAGAAATCGAGAATGGAGAATTATAAGAACAGAAACGGGGTGATGAGTTTTGACGAAAGTCCGTATAATCTCGGAAGAGGAGGTGCGCCGAGTAGTTCGATTTCGCCACCATCGACATCGTCCGCTACGAATACCGATGGTGTACCAATGAGCAATGTTGATAACAGTGGTAAGGTTGGATTCGTTATGAATCATCTGAGTAAGATTGCGATTGGATTCTTCGCCGGTGCGATTGTTGGGAAAGCACTCTCGTCCTCACCCTCATCGACGGGCGAGAAAGTGCGCGTGAAAGAAGTCAAGGTTGAGGTTCCGGGAAAAGAGCGAATCAAAGTCGTGAAAGAAATCGTGAAAGTTCCGGGCCCAACGCGAGTGGTTACGAGATACGAAAAAGTACCGGGACCGGAGAAGATTGTGGAGAAAATCGTCGAGAAGAAAGTAAAAGTTCCCGGACCGGAGAAGATTGTGTACAAAGACCGCGTGGTTAAAGAAAAGGTTGAGGCTCCTGGGAAACAAACTGTTAAAGTTGTTTATAAAGATAAGCCGGTGGAGAAGATAGTCTACAAGGAAAAGATTGTCAAAGAGAAGGTGGAAGTTCCGGGTAAAGAGAGGGTAATCACGAAAGAGGTCAAAGTGCCCGGTCCGGAAAAGATTGTATATAAAGACAAAATAGTCGAAAAAATCGTCTACAAAACCGATAACAGCAAGAAGAATAGTAGCAGCGGTGGTAGCGCAGCAGCGAAAGAGAAAGTTGTCTATAAAGAGAAGCCGGTGGAGAAGATTGTCTATAAAGACAAAATCGTCGAAAAGAAAGTTCAGGTCCCCGGTCCGGAGAAGATTGTCTATAAAGACAAGCCGGTGGAGAAGATTGTCTACAAAGACAAGCCGGTGGAGAAGATTGTCTACAAGGACAAAATCATCGAGAAGAAAGTGGAAGTACCGATCATCAAGGAGAAAATCGTCGAAAAAGTCATCTATAAGGAGAAGAGCGGCGGTGGTAATAGTAGCCGAGGAGGTCCGCGCCTTCCCGAAGGCGCTCCGAAAGTCACCATCAAAGTCGGTAACACGGTTGGTTTCTTCTACGACATTAATAAGAAGTAAACGTACGCAAAGGAAGGAGAACGTTTTTCTTATTGACGTTATTACTTTTCATCTTCGTTGTTATTTATATTAATATATCATCACCGTATTGTATTCCTATTATTCGGCATATTTTTATTTTACACCACCACTGGTGTCACGTGCGCAGAAAAAAAGCAAAAAGAGAGAAAGGTCGCTTTTTGTTCGTCGTTCACGACAGCCCGCAGCCGCTCGTTAAAAACAGCCACTCACACACGAAAGGCGTCCAACGACGTCACACTTTTTTTAAAGCCGACCCCGCACACTCACTATTGTATTATATTTACAGTCGGGATCTACTTGAGAACGGATAGATATTTAAAAGAGTATTCAATCGAGAGAGAGATTTGGTCGATCGATCGAAGAAGAACAGACGAACGCGCGCGCAAGACGACGACGTGGCGACGTTTCGGGACACATTTTCGTCGGTGATAAAAGAGAAAAGCGATAAAAAGGAATAAAAACAGAGGAGGACGACGTAAACGACTTTAACATCATCTTCATCATGGGCAAAGGCGGTAAGGACGCCTCGGGTTCTTCCTCAATCGCGAATGTGGATGTGTCTCCCGCGACCACCGCCACGTACACGGTTTCGCAGGTGAACGAGTGCGATCATATGACCGCGAAGGACTCCCCAAAACTGGTCATCTTCGGTGACAACGTGTACGACATTTCGAGTTGGATTTCAAAACATCCGGGAGGCGAAACCGTCCTGAAACAGTACTCCGGGAGAGATATCACGGACGCGTTCCGAGCGTATCACTCGGAAAACGGGAAAGCGATGAAAACGTTGAAATCCATGCGCGTTGGCGCCGTTCAAAGAAAGATTTCGGAGGAAGCGCCCCAGCATTTACATGATTTTCGAGAGTTGGTGAAAACGGCGGAGAACGCAGAGTTCAAGACGGATTATAAGCACTATTACGCCATCGCCATTCGCTTGGTGTCTTTGTTAGCCGTGGCAATTCATTTGGTCGTGAATAAAGAGGATACGTTTTCTCACATGCTCGGAGCCGTATCGTTGGGAATGTTTTGGCAGCAAAGCATGTTCATCGGACACGACGCGGGGCACTGCGCGGTGACCCACAACAGGAAATTGGACACCGCCATCGGGTGGCTCATTGGGAACATGTGTAACGGTGTTGGCATTAGTTGGTGGTCGAGCACTCACAACGTCCATCATTGCGCCGTGAACTCTTTGGAGTGCGATCCGGATATTCAACACATGCCGATTTTGGCAGTCACGAGGAAGTATTTCGAATCCGTGTACTCGTTGTACCACAACCGACAGTTGAAATTTGATTGGTTAGCGAAGAAGTTTGTTAGCGTGCAGCATTACACGTTCTACCCGATCATGGCCGTAGCGAGAGTGAACTTATACGCGCAAACGTTGATTCACTGCGCGACGGTAAAAATGTCCAAGAAACAGCGCGTCATTGAATTCGCCACGCTCAGTTTTTACTTCGCGTGGTATTCGACGCTGGTGAGTATGTTACCGACGGCTGGTGAGAAATGGGCGTTCTTCTTCATCTCGCACGCAATTGGTGGGATCATTCACGTTCAAATATGTTTGTCGCACTTTTCGAGAGATGTGTTCGATGGGATTCCAAAAAACAACGAATGGATTGAGATGCAACTCGCCGGGACGATGGACATTGAGTGCCCAAAATATTTGGATTGGTTCCATGGCGGTTTGCAATTTCAAGTCGAACACCATTTGTGTCCAAGACTACCGAGACATAAACTGAGAGATTTCCGAGAAGAAGTTATTAAACCGTATGCCAAGAAAAACGGTTTGAAGAATTTCCACTCGGTTGGGTTCTTCGAGGCGAACGTGCAAGTATGGAAGACGTTGAAGAAAGCCGCGAGTCAATCCGTGTTATCGCCGGCGTTCTCGACGGAAAATTACATTTAAAAAGAAAGTACAAACACTCGCGTTCACGCATGCGTGGAGAACTTTTGTTGTGTATGTGTTAGTAGAATTATTATTTGGTTCCTGTATAGTATAGACCTATGATATGTGATCATATTTAACCAGAAGGGAGAGAGAGAAAGAGAGAAGATGTGTTGATTAGTTTGTAGTTTACGAGTTGGAAAATTCATTTTTGTTCTAGAAGTCAATCGTTCTTATGAATTTAAACCTCCATATCGAACGCGACGTCGTCCATACTATCCTCGCTGGTGTCATTAATCACTTTTTCTTCTTCTATCGGTCTCGCATTCGCGTCGATGATTTCATGCATCGAAGGTCTCTTGTCCGAAGAAGACGAAGAAGAGGACACGGGAAACGCACTTTCAGCTTTCTCCAACTTCTCCGGCTGCGCCATATCCTCCGCACTCTTCACCATCGCTTGCTTTGGCATTCTCGCCGCATATTTTAAATTTTTGGCCGCAATACCCGCTACAGATTGTTTCGTTTTACTTTTACTGCGTTTCTTTAACACGTCGACCATTAAACTCGCGTGTAAACCTTTCGTCGCGGCAATTGGCATGAGTTTTCCTTTCCCGGGATCTTGGCTCGAGTGTTTAGCCGCAATCGCTCGTGCTTCCGGAGTACGATGATATCGTCCATCCGCACCTAACTCCCACGCTAAGACACCGTCCACGAGACAAGCATCGAGCATGTCTTGGATTTCGCACCTGATTTTCTCATCTTCGACTAACGCGACGACTTCGACGCGATGTAACAAATTTCTTCGCATCAAATCTGCGCTACCCATGTAAATCTTCGGATCCGCTTTCCCTGTCTGGAGCGCGTTTTCGAATCGAAAGCATCTGTGGTGTTCTAAGAATCGACCGATGATTGAGATCACGCGAATGTTTTCGGAAATGCCTGGGACGCCAGGGCGAATTCTACAAATGCCCCGAACGATCAAATTCACGCTCACGCCCGCCTGGCTCGCCCGATAAAACGCTTTACAAATCTCCGGGTCGTCTAAACCGTTCATTTTAGCCGTGATGGACGCTTTGTACCCTTTCTTTGCGGCGGTGATTTCGTTCTCGATTAAATTCACCATGCTAGATTGTAAGCTTTGCGGCGCAACCATCAATCTGTTGAACTCTTTTTGGAAATGATGGCCCATTAAAAACTTGAACAAATTCACGGCGTCTTCGCCGTATTCTTCTTTGCACGTAAACATGCCGTAATCGGTATAAATACCCGCCGTGGACGGGTTATAGTTCCCAGTTCCTAAGTGAACGTACTTCACGAGCTTTTCTCCTTCTCTTCGTACGACTAAAGTTGCTTTACAGTGCGTTTTCACGCCTTTTACGCCGTACGCGACGTTACACCCGGCAGTTTCAAGTCGTTCCGCAAAACCCAAGTTTCGCTCTTCGTCGAATCGAGCTTTCAATTCAACCAACACGGCGACGTTTTTCCCGTTATCGCAAGCTTTAATCAAACTCGATATAATTGGCGAGTTCGATGAAGTTCTATACAACGTCGATTTAATGCTCAAAACATCCTTATCTCTTGCCGCGGCTTCGAAGAAAGCTTGCGTGGACGTCGCGAACGAATGGTACGGGTGGTGGACTAAAATGTCTCCTTTTTTAATCTCGTCGAAAATATTACGTTTGCTCATCTCTTCCGCCTCGGAAGCCGACGAGGAAGGGACGTCGATACCAACCAATCTCGGGTGCGTTCTCGGAGACCAGTAGTCAAAAACTAAGGCGTCGTCCATTTCAAAACTCACGTCGATGGAATCTAAAACGCCGAATCCCAACGGCGCGGCGTGCGGCACCGAAGTCACGTCGAACGATCTCAACTCAAGAGATTTCATCAAACGGTCTTTCACGTGTTCAGGCATCGTGTCTTGCACTTCCAACCGAACGAACGATGCATGACGTCTCGTTCGAACTTCGTCGGACATCATCTCTAACAAATCTTCCGCCTCCTCCTCGTTTCTTTCGACGTCCGCGTTTCTACACACTCGAAACGCGTGACACGCGCGAATGTTACATCCTTGAAACAACGTGTCCATGTTCGCCTCTAAAATTTGCTCTAAAGGCAAAAAACGTTTACCTTTAGTTTCGTCCATAAACTCGCCAACGTCGATCCATCTGTCCACCACGGATGGAACAGAAACCACCGCGAATTTCTCGTTTGAGTACGCGTCTTCCAACTCCACTGCCAACGCTATGGACAAACTCGGTAAAAACGGAAACGGGTGGCACGGATCGATCGCTCTCGGATCTAAAATCGGTTCCACATAGTCGTGGTACCATTCGCGAACTTTCTGAACCGTTTCCTTGTCCATATCGTCGTGCGATAAAATCCTGATGTTATAATCCGCTAAACTCGGCGCTATTTGTTCGATGTACAACTCCGCCTGAATATCCGACATTTTTTCTACTTCCGCGCTGACGTATTCGAGCGTTTTCCTCGGCGACCATATGTTCTTACCTCTTTTCTTGACTAAGTTCCCAACCCCGACAGATTCTTGCCTCTTTAACGCCCCAACTCGCTTGGCGAAAAACTCGTCCAGGTTTCTCCCGCTAATCGCTAAAAACCGAAGTCGTTCGAACGCCGGAATGTTCTCGTCCGCCGCGGCTGCCAGAACTCTCCAGTTAAACGCCAACCACGACATCTCCGGGTTAAATATCTTATCGTTCAGAGTAAAGGATTCAATGTCTTCGTCTTTAAACCGCTCCACGTCGGTTTCCGTGCCTTCCGGTATAAACGGTGGACACGTTTCCAATAAAACTTCCAGCGCGGCGTTTATTATGCTTTTGTATCCAGCGGTTTCTTGGTTATACTGCTCCAACTCGTCCGGAGATAAGCCGAGTTGTTCGATTTTCGTGTCTTTTTTAACCAACTTGGTTACCACTCCCGCCCCGTTTAGTTTCCCTCGTCGTTTTCCTCCGAGTTGATAATTATTGGTATCCCCGTTATTATTACTCGAAGAAGCAGCACATATTTTAGATGATGATGATGTCCTTCGTTTTGAGAACAACGACGACGACGAGTGCACCACAAAATTCGGTCCTCGTTTACGTGCGTCATCATCTTCATCGCGTAGTAGTAACCGACGACGACAAAATTGTTGTCGTCGTAAAACTCGTCGTTGTTGCTGGGAACACGCAGAGGAGGAAACAGAGGAGGAGGAGCCCGCTAAAACGAACATTCTCTCTTTTACTCTTTTACTCTTTTCTCTTCTTAATGTTGTTGTTCCGCGTGCGTTTCTCTTCTCTATTTATGCCGTGATGAGATGCGTTTTTGTGAATAAAAAAATATTCCTTTTTGGCAGCCGAAATTTTTTTGCAGATTATTTTTTTCCTCTCTTCACAACAGAAAAGAATTGACTACTTTTAGTAGTATTATATAGTAATACTTAAAAAGAATGCCGCCAAAGAAAGGAACGAAACGCAAAGCGGTTGCGGCGAGTAAAAAAGATGCGGATGCGGATGCGGCGGCGGCGGACGTCGTCGACGACGACGACGACGGCGGCGAGAAGGAAGAAATCGAGATTCCGAAAGTAACGGATGGAATTGACGGCGAGAAGGACGAGGGTGGTGGTGGTGGTGGTGACGAACAAGAACAACATCCAACAGAAGAAAAAGACGAAAAAGACCAGACGACAAAAACGACGACGGTAAAGAGGCAGAAGAAGAGCAAATCGCCGTCGTCTAAAGAGGAGAAAGCGGTGGACAACGACGAGAAAGATGGTGGTGAAGATAATAATTCTCCCAAAACGACGACTGCAACAAAGAAATTTTCAGAGGAAAAGAAGAAAGTTCGAACGCCGCCGCCGTTGGAGTATCCAACGCTCGAACAGGTTGGAGGATTCGTTCCAGCCGTCACGTGCAACCACTTTGAGGCGAAATTTCGCGACATCGAGGATCCGCAATACGATCAGAACCAACTTGAAGTATTCAACGCTTTGATAAAGTTTCCGGTCAAATCGCAGTTGCAATTCATCGAGGAGAGCGACTCGTTGGCTGCGCTCAGGAAGACGTTGGCGAGTCACAACGCAAAAGTGTGGCTGCATACGAAGAGCATGGTTGCAGCGGAGAAAGAACTGGACAAGTTACCGGAAAAAGTAAGCCAGGCGTTGAAAGCTTTGTACGATTCCAATCACATGAAAGAAGATGCGCTTGATTTTCGCGTTTTATCTTTCTTAGCGCAAATGAAGGAAGAGAGCGCACTTTTAGCCATCGAGGATTTGTCCAATCAAAACTTAGATGTGATTAAGAACGTATCCGCGTATTTCAAAGGCGTTTGCAGAAGAAGGAACGACGAGAACAAAGATGGAGTTCAGTTTGGATCGATGGGCGGCGGCGCCGGAGGGACTCAAGAACAAGGCCACGCGTACAATCCAGCGTTGCAGGATGTTCAAAACGCGCTCATGCGCGGTGTCATTACGCCCATGATAGGTACGGCTATGGAGCGACTGTTCACGTCTAATCCGGGCGTCCAATTTGACGCCGCGGCGTGGGAAGAATTCACGCAACTCAACGAGATGATGGCGATGAATTGCATCGACGAGACGTTCATCGAGTTACAGAACGCGAGAGGCGGCGTGCGTAACCCGAACGGCTTGTTCGTCTCAAAAATTCGAAAGTTTCTCGGACAAATGCGGAACAATTTCGGTGGTGGTCATGGTGGTGGGCACTACGGAGGAGGTGGTGGAAATTTCGGTGGTCGAGGAGGAAGAGGGAACAATTTTAATAACTACAACAACAACAATAACTTCGGAGGAGGAAGAGGAGGTGGCGGCGGCTACGGCGGCCAAGGCGGTGGCGGCTACGGCGGCCAAGGCGTGGACGATCAAACGCTCAGAAGTACGCTCCCAGCGTACGCGAACAGAATAATCACTTGTATTGAGAAAGGCCGTTTCCAAC